>MTLC01000149.1_pt1 | contig 15867 bp, 29 predicted proteins | sample 1982451 | NCBI WGS metagenome assembly MTLC01 (sample SAMN05710165, study PRJNA340218) | biofilm metagenome | isolation source: sample SPH anode biofilm adapted to +100 mV | place: USA | collected 2012-02-03 | reverse complement strand
AGCGTGCTCTTATCCCTCTCGACCGTCGCGTACCCCTTGGCGGCGAAGAGAAGCTCGATTTCCTTCAGCTCCTGCCTCACCTCGCGGAAGCGCTCCGCCTTCTTAGCCTGGCGCTGCAGGCCATTCATCTGGCGCTTGATCTCGGAGATGATGTCGCCAATGCGTAACAGGTTCTGGCGCGTGGCATCCATCTTCTTCATGGCGACGATCTTGCGCGCCTTGAACTTGGTGACGCCGGCGGCCTCCTCGATCAGGAAGCGACGCTCCTCCGGCTTGGCGTGGAGGATCATGCCGATCTTCCCCTGCTCGATGATCGAGTACGCCTTGGCACCGATGCCGGTGTCCATGAACAGCTCGGCGATGTCGAGCAGCCTGCACGGTGTCTTGTTCAGCAGGTAGTCGCTCTCGCCGTCGCGGTAGAGCCTGCGGGTAACCTGTATCTCGGAGAAGTTGAGGTATTTAGCCGGGACGCGACCGTCCTCGGTGGAGAAGAACAGGGAGACTTCGGCCATCCCGAGCGGTTTCCTGAACTCGGTGCCGTTGAAGATGATGTCCTCCATCGACTTGCCGCGCAGGTTCTTGGCGGACTGCTCCCCCATGACCCAGCGGATCGCATCGACGACGTTGGACTTGCCGCAGCCGTTGGGACCCACCACGCCGGTGATGGGCTGGTTGAAGTCGAGAACGACCTTATCTTGAAAGGATTTGAATCCGTGGATTTCTAGTCTTTTGATCTTCATGAGCTGCGCATCTTATCAGAGAGGGGGTTTTAATGTAAAGGGGAAGATGGAGGGGAGTGCGGCTTGCGGGAAATGCAAAAAGGGACATGGTTTCCCATGTCCCTTTTTCGGTTCGTTCGTAGCAGACCTAGGCTTCGGTCTTCTCTTCAGCAGCCTCTGCCACCGGAACTTCTTCTGCTGCGGGAGCCTCTTCGGCAACCGGAGCAGCCTTGGCGGCCTTGGCAGCCTTCGGAGCCTTGGCGGCCGGAGCCGACTTGGCAGCCTTCTTCGGGGTCATCTCGGCTTCAACGAGCTCGATGATGGACACCGGAGCGGTATCGCCCGGGCGGATGCCAAGCTTGATGATCCTGGTGTAGCCACCGGGACGCTCGGAGTAACGCGGTGCGATCTCGGTGAAAAGCTTGGTCACGACTTTCTTGTCGCGGATGTAGGCCGCTGCCTGCCTGGTGGCGTGAAGGTCGCCCTTCTTGCCCAGGGTGATCATCTTCTCAGCGATGGAGCGGAGCTCTTTCGCCTTGGCATCGGTCGTGGTGATCTTTTCGTGCTGGAGAAAGGAAGTCACCATGTTCCTGAACATAGCGATCCTGTGGCTTGTGGTCCTACCAAATCTTCTACCCGCGCTGTTGTGACGCATATCTTTTCACTTCCTTTCGATCTATAAATGAAGTCGTACGGACTATTCTTCTTTCTGTTCCCCGCGCAGGCGCCTCATGATCTCGGGATCCGGGAAGTTTTCCAGTTTCATGCCGAGGGTGAGACCCATGTCTACGAGGATGTCCTTGATTTCGTTCAGCGATTTCCTGCCGAAGTTCTGGGTCTTCAGCATCTCGGCCTCGGTCCTGGAGACCAGTTCGCCGATCAGCTTGATGCCAGCGTTCTTCAGGCAGTTCGCGGAGCGAACCGAGAGCTCAAGCTCGTCGACCGAGCGATAGAGGTTCTCGTTGAAGCGCTCGCGCTCCTCTTCCGGCTCCGCCTCCTCCTGGGGCTCCACGTCCTCATCGAAGTTGATGAAGATGGAGAGCTGGTCCTTGAGGATCTTGGAAGCGTAGGCAACCGCGTCCTGCGGTTTCACGCTGCCATCGGTCCAGACTTCGATAGTAAGCTTGTCGTAGTCGGTGATCTGACCCACGCGAGCGTTGGTGATGGTGAAGTTCACCTTGTGAATCGGGGAGAAGATCGCGTCGATCGGAATAGTTCCAACCGGTGCCTTCTCGTCACGGTTGCGGTCAGCCGGGACATAACCCTTGCCGACTTTCACCATGAGGTCCATCTCCAGGTTGGCGTCCTTGGAGCAGGTTGCAATGTGATGTTCCGGGTTCAGGATCTCGACGTTGTTGTCGGTGATGATGTCCTTCGCCTTGACCACCCCTTCACCCTTCTGCACGATCCGGATCATCCGGGACTCGTTCCCGTGCACCTTGAGGCGCACCCCTTTCAGGTTGAGGATGATGTCCGTCATGTCCTCGGTAACACCCGGGACAGCAGAGAATTCGTGCAGCACGCCCTTTGCCTTTACGGAGACGATGGCCGCCCCCTGCAGGCTGGAGATGAGGACCCTACGCAGCCCCGTTCCGAGGGTGGTACCGAACCCCCTTTCGAAAGGCTCGGCGTAGAACTTGCCGTATGTATTAGTCAGCGATTCTGTCTCAACCTGAAGCTTCTTCGGCCTGATCAGATCGCGCCAATTTCTATACATTTAGATCCCCCTGTATCGGTTGTTGGTCAGCCTTTACTTGGAGTAGAGTTCGACGATCAACTGCTCCTGAATCGGCATGGTGATGTCCTCGCGGACCGGCATAGCCTTGATGGTGCCTTTGAAGGCATCCTTGTCAAGCTCGAGCCACTGCGGGATGCCCCTGCGCACTACGCCTTCGAGGGACTCGTTGATCACCGTGATCTTGCGGCTCTTCTCGCGGAGCTGAATCACGTCGCCGGATTTCACCTGGATGGACGGGATGTTAGCTTTGCGCCCGTTCAGGGTGAAGTGGCTGTGACGCACCAGCTGGCGCGCCTCGTCACGGGAGGTGGCGAAGCCGAGACGGTAGACGACGTTGTCGAGCCTTCTCTCCAGAAGGAAGAGGAGGTTTTCGCCGGTCACGCCCTTCATCCGGTCTGCGGTCTCGAAGTACCCGCGGAACTGGTTCTCGAGGATGCCGTAGATACGACGCACCTTCTGTTTTTCGCGCAGCTGAACACCGTAGTCGGAAACTTTGATGCGACCCTGACCGTGCTGCCCCGGGGGATAGCTCCTTCTCTTGATGGCGCACTTATCGGTGTAGCAACGCTCACCCTTCAGAAAAAGTTCCGATCCTTCGCGCCTGCACAACCTGCATGAGGGCCCTGTATACCTAGCCAATGAAGACCTCCTATGATCCTAACTGATAGTTCTGTGACTCCAGGTCCGCTAAAGCGGTCCTAGACCCTTCTTCTCTTCGGGGGACGGCAGCCGTTGTGCGGAATCGGCGTTACGTCGCGAATGAAGCTGACGGCGAAGCCGGCAGCCTGCAGCGCGCGCAGCGCGGACTCGCGGCCGGAACCGGGGCCCTTCACGTACACCTCGATGGAGCGCATGCCGTGCTCCATGGCCTTCTTAGCAGCGTCCTCAGCCGCCATCTGGGCTGCGAACGGGGTGCTCTTCCTGGAGCCTTTGAAACCTTTGGCCCCGGAGGTGCACCAGGCCACCACGTTACCGACCGGGTCGGTGATGGTGATCATGGTATTGTTGAACGTAGCCTGAATGTGGGCCACGCCGGTGGGTATATTCTTTTTCTCTTTCTTCTTCTTAACAACCTTTTTCGCCGGGCTCGCCATTATCCCTCCAGAATCTTATTTCTTCTTGCCAGCGACCGTACGAGCCGGCCCTTTCCTGGTGCGTGCATTGGTCTTGGTACGCTGCCCGCGGCAGGGAAGACCTTTCCTGTGACGGAGGCCGCGGTAGCAGCCGAGATCCATCAGACGCTTTATGCTCATGGAAATGTCGCGGCGCAGGTCGCCCTCGACTTTCACGTTCTTGTCGATGTAATCCCTGATCTTGGAGACTTCCGCCTCGGTCAGGTTGTCACAACGGGTATTTATGTCGATACCGGTTGCGGTGAGAATTTCCTGGGAAAGAGATCTACCGATGCCGTAGATGTAGGTGAGTGCGATCTCTATTCTCTTATTTCTGGGTAAATCTACCCCTGCGATACGTGCCAATGCCCGCTCCTCCTATTAACCCTGTCTCTGTGAATGCTTGGGGGTCTCGCAGATAACGCGGACTATGCCCTTGCGCTTGACAATCTTGCACTTTACACAGATCTTCTTGACCGATGCCCGAACCTTCATAGTTCACTTCCTTTTGAAGACGTTTTCCCAATCTATGTCTAGATTTTCGTAAGTATCTGCGGACCGTTGTCCGTAATTGCCACAGTGTGCTCGAAGTGAGCCGAGAGGCCTCCGTCGGCGGTCACCGCGGTCCAGCCATCCTCCAGCACCCTCACCTCATACCCCTTCTCGTTGATCATCGGCTCGATGGCCAGGACCATGCCGCTTTTCAGCTTGGGCCCCTTCCCCGGCTGACCGAAGTTGGGTATCTGAGGTCCCTCGTGCAGCTCCTTCCCGATACCGTGGCCGACGAAGTCCCGAACGACCGAGAAGCCCCGCGGCTCGACCCAGGATTGCACCGCATGCGCGATATCCGAGAGCCGGTGCGCCGTATCGGCCATGTCGATGCCCCGGTAGAGCGACTCTTCGGTGGCCTTGATCAGCCTTGCGGCGACCTCGGAGATTTCACCCACGGGAACCGTGATGGCCGAGTCACCGTAGAAGCCGTTGTAGAGCACGCCGAAATCGAGGCTTACGATATCCCCGGAGACCAGGGTGCGCTGCGTGGCAAAGCCGTGTACCACCTGCTCATTCACGGAGCAACAAAGCGAAAAGGGGAAACCGCTGTAACCCTTGAAGGCTGGCTTCGCCTTCCTCTTCAGCGTTTCCCTCTCCGCGTAAGCGTCAAGTTGGGCCAGGGTGACGCCCGGTGCCACCATTTCCTTAAGGCCGGCCAGAATCTCCGCCACCATCTTGCCTGCGGCGGCCATCTTCTCGATTTCGGCCTTGGATTTGAGTACTATCACCGTGCGCCCTGCAGTACCGCGAGAATCTCCGCCTGAACACCCTCGACGGTTCCAAGACCGTCGACCGAGCGAAGGACGCCCGCAGCACCGTAGTAAGAGATGAGCGGAGCGGTCTGCGCCTCGTAAACGGCGAGACGGTTCAGAATGGTCGCCTCTTTGTCGTCCTCGCGCTGGAAGAGATCTCCACCGCATGCATCGCAGACCCCGGCAACCTTGGAAGGGGCGAATGCGACGTGGTAGCCGGCGCCGCACTTGGAGCAGGCGCGCCTACCGGTGAGGCGCTTCAGGAGCTCATCCTTGTCCACGGAAAGCGAGACGACGTGGTCGATCTGCTTGCCCATGCCGGAGAGAACCTTGCCGAGAGCGTCGGCCTGGGGCACTGTGCGCGGAAAACCGTCGAGGATGAAACCTTTCTGGCAGTCCGGCTGTGCGAGGCGCTCCTCAACGATGCCGATCACGACCTCGTCGGGAACCAGGGCACCTGCGTCCATGAAGCCCTTGGCCTTCACACCCATCGGGGTGAGGTCCCTAACGGCAGCCCGCAGTATATCGCCGGTGGATATCTGCGGGATGCCGAACCTGTCTATGAGGAGTTTCGCCTGGGTCCCCTTGCCTACGCCCGGGGGTCCAAGGAGGATGAGGTTCATCGGGGCCTCCTATTTTCTACCCTGAATGCGAACACCTTTCATGAACCCTTCGTAGCTGCGTGTGATGAGGTGCGCCTCGATCTGGGACAGGGTGTCCATACCGACACCGACCGCGATCAGCAGCGAGGTGCCGCCGAAATAGAAGGGAAGGTTGAATTTCCCGATCAGGATCGAAGGGAGCACACAGACTGCGGAGATGTAAATCGCACCCGCAAAGGTCAGCTTGGTGAGCACCGCGTCGAGGAAGTCAGAGGTCTCTTTGCCGGGACGGATCCCAGGCACATAACCACCCTGTTTCTTGACGTTGTCGGCGACATCAACCGGGTTGAAAGTCACAGCCGTGTAGAAATAGCAAAAAAAGACGATAAAGGCAACAAATAAAATCTCGTAGAGCAACTTTCCGGGAGCCAGCTGCTTGGAAGCAGCCTGCACCCAGGGGACATCGATGAAGTTACCCACCGTTGCCGGGAACATGATGATCGACGACGCGAAGATCGGCGGGATGACGCCGGCCATGTTCACCTTGAGCGGCAGATGCGAGCTCTGGGCGCCGACCGTCTTCAATCCAACCACGCGCTTCGCGTAGTGAATCGGTATCCTGCGCTGGCCGCGCTCCATGAAGACGACGGCTGCGATGACCAGGAACATAACGGCGATCACGAGGAGCAGCACGAACAGGGAAAGCTCGCCGGTCTTGATCAGGCGGAAGCTGTTGCCGATGGCATTCGGGATGCGCGCCACGATGCCGGCGAAGATGATCAGGGAGATACCGTTGCCGATCCCCTTCTCAGACATCTGCTCGCCCATCCACATGATGAACGCGGTGCCTGCGGTCAGCGTGATCACGGTCATCAGGCGGAAGGACCACCCCGGATTGGGGACAACCAGTTCGCCCGCCGGACCGCGCATCGCCTCAAGGCCGATGGAGATACCGAAGGACTGCACCACCGACAGCACCACGGTGCCGTAACGGGTGTACTGGATGATCTTCTTCCTGCCGGCGTCCCCTTCCTTCGAGAGCTTCTCGATGGCCGGAACGACGACGGTGAGAAGCTGGAAGATAATGGAGGAGGAGATGTACGGCATGATGCCGAGGGCAAAGACGGTCAGCTTCTCGAGAGCCCCGCCAGAAAACATGTCGAACATACCGAGCAACGTGCCCTGCGCAGCCTTGAAGAACTGCGCGAGCGCCATGGCGTCAATCCCCGGAGTAGGGATGTGACACCCTACCCGGTAGACAGCCAGCATCATCAGGGAAAACAAAACCTTCTTCTTAAGCTCGGGGATCTTGAAAATGTTCTGGAAGGCTTCTATCAAGACTAGATCTCCTCGACGGTACCGCCTGCCGCAGTGATTTTTTCGCGTGCAGATGCGCTGAATTTGTGAGCCTTGATGGTCAGAGCGCGGGTCAGGTCACCGGTTGCGAGCACCTTGATGCCGTCGCAGATCTCGTTGATGATGCCGCTCTTCTGAAGCGCCTCGGCGTCCACCACGCTGCCCGCCTCGAAAATCTCGAGCTGGCAGAGGTTAACCAGTGCGTAGACCTTCTTGGTGAGCGGAGTGAAGCCGCGCTTGGGGAGCCTTCTGTGCATCGGCATCTGGCCGCCCTCGAAGCCGGGCTTAACGGAGCCGCCAGAGCGAGCCTTCTGCCCCTTATGACCCTTGGTCGCGGTCTTGCCGTGGCCGGAGCCGATGCCCCTACCGATGCGCTTTCTATTCTTGGTCGACCCGATGGCCGGTTTGATGGTATTCAATTGCATGATTGTCACCTTTAGGGGGAATTACTCTTCGACGCGTACCAGGTGGGCGACCTTGGCGATCATCCCACGGATCTCCGGGGTATCCTTCAGGACCACGGTCTTCTCACGCTTGGTGAGCCCCATGCCGAGCAGGCGGCCCTTCATTTTCTCGGATTGACCGATGGCGCTCTTGACGAGCGTAACCTTCAGTTCAGACATGTTCAGCTCCTTAAGTACTATTCGGTGATGCCGCGGCGCGCCATCAGCTCTTCCGCGGTCTTCAGCATGCCCAGACCTGCGAAGGCAGCCTTGACCACGTTGTGCGGGTTGTTGGAGCCCAGGCACTTGGCGAGGATGTTGTGCAGACCTGCGGACTCGAAGACCGCGCGGGCAGCACCGCCGGCGATGACGCCGGTACCCGGGGATGCGGGCATCATGAGCACCTTCCCGGCGCCAAAGTGACCGAGCACTTCGAACGGGATGGTCTGGCCGGCCACGATGGGGACCTTGATCAGGTTCTTCTTGGCCTGCTCGACGCCCTTGCGGATCGCCTCGGGGACCTCGTTGGCCTTGCCCAGGCCGTAGCCTACCACGCCGTTGCCGTCGCCTACCACCACGAGGGCGGAGAAGCTGAACCTGCGGCCACCCTTGACGACCTTGGCAACGCGGCTGATATGGACAACCCTATCGGTAAGATTCATTTCACTGGCATTGATCTTAAGCAAACTCATTCCTCCTTACCTGCCCTAGAAGGACAGACCGTTTTCGCGTGCGGCCTCAGCCAGAGCTTTGATCCTACCATGGTAAAGGAAACCGTTACGGTCGAAGACGACCGCTTTGATGTCCTTCTCGAGAGCCTTCTTGGCGATGGCGGCGCCAACCTTGCTGGCGGCCTCGGTGTTGCCGGTGTACGAAAGCCCTTCGGCTACCTCGCCCACCAGGGTGGAGGCGGAGGCGAGCGTCGCGCCGGTGGTGTCGTCGATCAGCTGGGCGTATATGTGACGTGCACTCTTGAAGACGTTCAGTCTCGGACGCTCCGGCGAACCGGTGATTTTCTTCCTGACCCTGGTCTGTCTTTTCAGGCGAGCTACCTGTTTTTGGGCTAAAGAACTCAAGGCACTTCTCCTTGCTATTTTTTACCGGTTTTGCCGGCTTTTCTGAGAATGGTTTCGTCAGCGTACTTGATGCCCTTGCCCTTGTAGGGCTCGGGACCGCGGAAGTCGCGAATCTTGGCGGCGATCTGACCGACGAGTTCCTTGTCGATCCCCATCACCTTGACCTTGGTCATCTTCTCCACTTCGACGCTGATCCCGGCCGGGAGTTCGAAGTTGATCGGATGCGAGTAGCCAAGAGCCAGGTTCAGCACGTTCCCCTTCACTTCGGCACGGTAACCGACGCCGTTGATCTCGAGCAGGGTCTCGAAGCCCTTGGAGACGCCGAGCACCATGTTGTTGATCAGGGTCCTGGTCAGACCGTGAGCCGAACGGGACTTGATGGTGTCGTCGTTGCGCGTAACGGTGACGGCCTTGTCGGTCACGTCGATGGTGACGCCGTCGCCGAGCACGCGGGCGAGTTTCCCTTTCGGGCCCTCTACCTTGATCTCCGGCGCGTTGTATATGACTTTCACCCCCGCAGGGATCGCGATGGGAAGTTTTCCTATTCTAGACATGCAAAGCTCCTTAAAGCGAAATGACTACCAGACCGTGCAAAGGATCTCGCCGCCGATGTTCAGCTCGCGAGCGGTCTTGTCGGTTACCAGTCCTTTGGAAGTCGAAAGGATGGCAACGCCCAGTCCGTTTTTCACCTGCTTGATCTTGTCGGAGTGGACATAGACCCTGCCGCCGGGCTTGCTGATCCTCTTGATCTCATTGATGACCGGTTCCTTCTCATCGATGAACTTGAGGTATATACGCAGAATCCCCTGCTTGCTGTCGGCGATAACCTTGAAATTCTTGATGAACCCCTCGGCGCGAAGCACCGTGGCGAGGCTCACCTTGAGGTTCGACGAAGGGATGTCAACTTTCTGGTGTTTTGCCATACCAGCGTTCCTGATTCTGGTCAGCATGTCGGCAACTGGATCTGTCATGCACATATGAAACTACTCCTCTTTCCTAAAGCGGAATCTTTTTACCAACTGGACTTGATAACACCGGGAATCTGGCCGGAGTTCGCGAACTTCCTCAAGCAGATCCTGCACATGTCAAATTTCCGGTAGTAAGCTCTCGGGCGGCCGCAGACTGCGCAGCGACTACGCTCGCGCACCTTGTACTTGGCCCTCGAAGCTTTTATGATCATTGATGTCTTAGCCACGGAATTCCTCCAAACCTGTATTAGTTCCTGAACGGCAGGCCCATGAGCTTGAGAAGCGCCTTGCCCTCAGCGTCGGTCTTTGCCGTGGTCACGATCGTGATGTTGAGACCCTTGATCTTGTCGACCTTGTCGTAATCGATCTCGGGGAAGATCAAATGCTCCTTGATGCCAAGGGAGTAGTTACCCTTGCCGTCGAAGCCCTTGCCGGAGATCCCCTTGAAGTCACGTACGCGCGGCAGCGAAACGCTTACCAGGCGGTCGAGGAACTCGTACATCTTCTCGCGGCGCAGCGTCACGGCGCAGCCGATCGGCATGCCCTGACGGAGCTTGAAGCCCGCGATGGACTTCTTCGCCTTCGTGATCACGGGCTTCTGGCCGGCGATGGCCGCCAGCTCGTCAGCTGCGGAGTCCAGAATCTTCACGTTCTGGATCGCCTCGCCGAGGCCCATGTTCAGGACGATCTTCACGAGCTTGGGGACTTCCATGATGTTATTGTAGTTATGGTCCTTCATCAGTTGCGGGACCATCTCTTTATTGTAAAGCTCAGCCAGCCGTGCCATTGAATCCTCCAAAACTATTTATCAAAGGACTCGCCGCATTTGACACAGCAGCGCGCCTTTTTACCATCTTCCAGAACGGTGGTCCTGGTCCTTACCGCCTTGTTGCACTTCGGGCAGAGCAGCATCACATTGGAGATGTGCACCGGAGCCTCTTTCTCGAGGATCCCCCCCTGCTCGGAACCGCGCGGCTTCACGTGGCGCTTCACCACGTTGATCCCCTCGACAATCACGCCGTCCTTCTTGGGCGCGATGGAGATCACCTTGCCGCTCTTGGAACGATCCTTGCCCGCAGTGATCACGACGGTATCGTTTTTCTTTACATGTAATTTTTTGCCCAGCATCTCTATTCTCCAGGATCTAGTCTTAAAGTACCTCGGGGGCGAGGGATATGATCTTCATGAACTTCTTGGCGCGAAGTTCCCTGGCGACCGGCCCGAAGATACGAGTGCCGACAGGCTCCTTGGCATTGTTGATGACCACGCCGGAGTTGGTGTCGAAACGGATGTAGGAGCCGTCCGGGCGCCCAACGGCCTTGGCGGTACGCACCACGACAGCCTTCACCACGTCGCCCTTTTTCACCTTCGAATTGGGGAGAGCTTCCTTGACGGAAGCGACGATGATGTCGCCAATCCCGGCGTAACGGCGCTTGGATCCGCCGAGCACTTTAATGCAAAAGAGCTTCTTCGCGCCGGAGTTGTCCGCCACGTCCAATATTGTCTGCATCTGAATCATTGTTTAACTCCCGGCGAGCCCTTAAGCCTTGGACTCGATAATCTGTCTGATCTTCCAGCGCTTGTCCTTGGAAAGCGGACGGGTTTCCACGATCACGACACGGTCGCCGATCTTGGCGGAGTTGTCGATATCGTGCGCCTTGTACTTGGCGGAGCGCTTGATGTACTTGTTGTAGACGGGGTGCTTCACCAGACGGTCGACTTTGACCACTGCGGTCTTGTCCATTTTGTCCGAGACGACCACGCCGATCTGAGTTTTCCTGCTGCCTCTTTCGCTCATATCTATCTCTTAGCCTCTCTTTTCGCGGAGTATGGTCTTCACGCGGGCGATGTCCTTCCTTACGTTGGACAGCTTGGCGGTGTTTTCCAGACGCCCGGTGTGAAGCTGAAACTTCACGTTGAAGAGTTCTTTGGTAAGCTCGGCGCTCTTGGTCTCGAGTTCTGCTGCCGTCGCGTTTTTCAGTTCGTTAGCCTTCATTGATTTCCGCCCTCGTAATGTACTTGGTGGCTACGGGGAGCTTGTGCGCCGCAAGCCTGAATGCCTCGCGCGCCACTTCCTCGCTGACCCCCTCCATCTCGTAGAGGACACGGCCGGGCTTGATGACGCAGACCCACGAGTCCGGGGAGCCTTTCCCCTTACCCATACGGGTTTCGGCGGGTTTCGCGGTGAGCGGCTTGTCCGGGAAGATACGGATCCAGATCTTGCCACCCCTCTTGATGTAGCGGGTCATGGCGATACGGGCAGCTTCGATCTGGCGGGAATCCAGCCAGCCGCACTCGGTAGCCTGCAGACCGAACTCGCCGAACGCAAGCTCAACGCCGCGCTGCGGGGTCCCGGTCATGCGCCCCTTCATCTGTTTTCTATGCTTAACTTTCTTGGGCATTAACATCGCAAAAAACTCCTGTTCCTATTTTTTAGCGGAGAGCACTTCACCCTTGAAGAGGAGCACTTTTACGCCGATGATACCGTAGGTGGTCTTCGCCTCGGCAAAGCCGTAGTCGATGTCCGCGCGCAGCGTGTGCAGCGGCACCCGGCCCTCGCGGTACCATTCGGTTCTCGACATCTCTGCCCCACCCAGGCGGCCGGAGCAGGTGATCCTGATCCCCTTGGCGCCGAACTTGAGCGTGGAAGTCACGCTCTTTTTCATGGCGCGCCTGAAGGCGATGCGGCGCTCGAGCTGCATGGCGACGTTCTCGGCCACGAGCTGTGCGTCCAGTTCCGGCTTCCTGACTTCCTGTATGTTAAGGTAGACCTCTTTGTCGGTGAGCTTGGCCAGCTCCTTCTTCAGGGTCTCGACCTCGGAGCCCTTCTTACCGATGATGAGGCCCGGACGAGCGGTGAAGATGTTGATCTTCGCCTTGCCTGCAGCGCGCTCTATCTCGATCTTGGAGACGCCGGAATGATACAGCCTTTTTTTGAGGAAATTGCGCAGCTTCAGATCTTCGTGAAGAAGCTTCGCATAATCTTTTTCCGCGTACCATTTGGAATCCCAGGTTTTAATAACCCCGAGCCTGAACCCGATAGGATTTACTTTCTGACCCAAAACATCACCTCCGACCCGTTCTTATTTCTTTTCCGCAAGGACCACGGTAATGTGGCTCGTCGGTTTTCTGATCTTGCTAGCCCGGCCCATGGCGCGGGGGGTGAAGCGCTTAAGTACTGCGCCGCCGTCGACGAAGATGGTCTTCACGAACAGCTTGTCCACATCGGAGCACCCCTTCTGCTCGGCGTTGGCCACTGCAGAGGAGAGGAGCTTCGAGATGAGCTTCGCCGACGGTTGCGGCGAAAAGCGCAGGGTGTTCAGCGCAGTCTGAATGCCCTTGCCCCTGACGAGGTCCACGACGAGGCGTGTTTTCCTCGGGGAGAGGCGGACAGAGGATAATTTAGCGGATGATTCCATTACAAAACTCCTTTAGGACCTTACTTCTTCTTGAGCTTGCTCTTCTTGTCAGCAGCGTGGCCGTAGAAGGTTCTGGTAGGTGAGAACTCGCCCATCTTGTGGCCGACCATGTTCTCAGTGACGAACACAGGGATGAACTTCTTGCCGTTGTGCACCGCGAAGGTGAGCCCGATGAAATCCGGGGTGATGGTCGAACGACGCGACCAGGTCTTGATCACCTTCTTGCTGCCGGCCTGTTCTGCCTGGGCTTTCGCTTCCAGATGTGCGTCAACGAAAGGCCCCTTCTTTATAGATCTTGCCATCTTTTAAAATCCTCTATCCAGATGAGTTATTTGCTGCGCTTCTTCACGATGAAGGCCGTGGACCGCTTGTTGGTGCGCGTCTTGTAGCCCTTGGTGGGGATACCCCACGGGGTTACCGGGTGACGACCACCGGAGGTCCTGCCCTCGCCACCGCCGTGCGGGTGGTCGACCGGGTTCATCGCGACGCCCCTTACGTGGGGACGTACGCCGAGCCAGCGGGAGCGACCTGCCTTGCCGATGGAGACGTTCTCGTGGTCCACGTTGCCCACCTGGCCGATGGTCGCCTTGCAGTCCATGAGGATCATGCGGACTTCCGAGGAGGGGAGCTTAACCTGGGCGTACTTACCTTCCTTGGACATGAGCTGGGCGAAGGTGCCGGCGGAACGGGCCAACTGGGCGCCCTTGCCGATCTTCAGCTCGATGTTGTGGATGATGGTACCCAGCGGGATGCACCTGATGGGGAGCGTGTTGCCCGGCTTGATGTCAGCCTGCTCGCTGGCGATAACGGTGTCACCCACTTTCAGGGAGAGCGGCGCCAGGATGTAGCGCTTCTCGCCGTCGGCGTAGTTGAGGAGCGCGATGCGCGCGCTGCGGCACGGATCGTACTCGATGGTGGCAACCTTTGCCGGGATATCGGTCTTGTCACGACGGAAGTCGATGATCCGGTACTTCTGCTTGTGACCACCACCGACGTTCCTGGAGGTGACGCGGCCGTTCGAGTTTCTGCCGCCGCTCTTTTTGAGGTTCTCAACAAGAGATTTCTCAGGCTTGCAGGCAGTGATCTCCTCGAAGGTCGAGCAGGTCTGCGCCCTTCTACCCGGAGAAGTAGGTTTGTAAGTTTTGATAGCCATTATCTAAATCCCCACAGAATTTTTATGCTTCAAAGAAGTCGACGTTGGAGCCCTCTTTCAGGGTCACGTACGCCTTCTTCCAGTTGGAACGCTTGCCGATACCCTTCGCGGTGCGTTTGGTCTTGCCGGCCACGTTGACGGTGTTGACGGCGGCAACCTGCGCATTGAAGAGCTTCTCGACGGCGGCCTTGATCTCGATCTTGTTGGCGGCACCGTTCACCACGAAAGCGATGACGTTCTTGTCGTCCTTCTCTACCGTGGTTTTCTCAGTGATGAGCGGTTTCTTTATGACGTCATAGATGTTCATGACTGTAATGCTCCTTCAACACGACGAACGGCGGCCTCGGTAAAGACGACGCTCTGGTATTTCATGATGTCGAAAATGTTGAGGCCATCGGGACCCAGCACCTTGACGTTTTTCACATTGCGAGCGGAGAGCTCCAAAGTAAGATTCGCAGTATCTGTGATAACGAGCGTCTTGTCAAGGTTAAAAGCATTTAGTACCTCGACAAATGCCTTTGTCTTGATGGCAGGAAGCTCAAAGTTATTCAGAACAGTGATCGCCTCTTTCTTATAGAGCATGGAAAGTGCGCTTCTGAGAGCGGCCTTCCTCGCCTTCTTGTTCATGGAGAGGCTGTATGTCTTGGGCTGCGGACCGAATGCCACACCGCCGCCGGGGTACTGAGGCGCGCGGCTGCAGCCCTGGCGGGCCTGGCCGGTACCCTTCTGCTTGAAGGGCTTCTTGCCGGAGCCGGAAACCGCGGCGCGGTTCTTGACGGCAACGGTGCCCTGCCTGCGGTTAGCGAGCTGGATCTTGACGGCCTCGTGGATCAGGTACTCGCGCACGTCGTCATTGAAGACGGCGTCGGAGACTTCGATCTCACCGACCTTTGCTTTTTTGATGTCAAATACGTCTAACTTTGCCATGTCTATCTCCAGCCCCCGTTATCTCGTCGCCTTGACGGAGTCCTTGATCAGGACCACGCCGTTGGCGGAACCGGGGATCGCTCCACCGAGCAGAATCAGATTGTCAGCAGCGTCCACGCGCACAACTTTCAGGCGCTGCACGGTCACCTTCTCGTTACCGAGCTGGCCCGGCATCTTCTTGTTCTTGAAAACCCTGGAAGGGGTAGCGGAGCAGCCGATGGAGCCCGGGGCGCGGTGGAAGCGGGAGCCGTGGCTCGACCGACCGCCTTTGAAGCCCCAGCGCTTGATGACGCCGGCAAAACCCTTACCGATGGAGGTGCCGGTCACGTCGACCAGATCGCCCTCTTCGAACACGCCGGCCTCGATCACGTCGCCCACGTTGTAGGCGCTGGTATCGTCCATGCGCAGTTCGCGGTAGTGGGTGAACACGCCCGCGCCGGCGCTCTTGCAATGGCCCACCTGAGCCGCGTTGGCCTTGGAGGCGTCCTTCGCACCGAAACCGACCTGGATGGCGCTGTAGCCGTCCTTCTCAACGGTTTTCTTCTGGAGGACGACGCACGGCCCAGCCTCGACGACGGACACGGCGATGCGCCTGCCGTCCTCGGCAAATATCTGGGTCATGCCCAGTTTTTTCCCAATCAATCCCTTATTCATGGTCGACTTCCTATCCTTGTATTAAAGCTTGATCTCGACGTCCACACCGGCGGAGAGGTCGAGTTTCATCAGAGCGTCGACAGTCTGCTGGGTCGGCTCGAGGATATCGATCAGGCGCTTGTGGGTCCTGATTTCGAACTGCTCGCGCGACTTCTTGTCGACGTGCGGTCCACGAAGCACGCAATACTTGTTGATGACAGTCGGCAGCGGAATCGGGCCGGCAACGCGTGCGCCGGTCCTCTTGGCGGTGTCGACGATCTCGCCAACGGAAGTATCAAGCAGCTTGTGGTCGTATGCTTTCAAGCGGATTCTAATTTTCTGACTAGGCATCTCTTCCTCGTGATGAAACAAGTTTTTCAGTTTACAGCCGAGTGTTTCCGGAGGGGCTCGCACCCC
>MTLC01000446.1_pt4 | contig 15870 bp, 17 predicted proteins | sample 1982451 | NCBI WGS metagenome assembly MTLC01 (sample SAMN05710165, study PRJNA340218) | biofilm metagenome | isolation source: sample SPH anode biofilm adapted to +100 mV | place: USA | collected 2012-02-03 | reverse complement strand
GGGGGCGGGTATCTGGGCTGGGTGGACGAGCCGGGCGTGCCGGCTCGTCCACCCCGCACCACTCAGACCGTCGGCAGCAGGAAAGCGCCGCTCAGACCTGCGAGCGCGCCACCCACGATCGGGGCGACAACCGGAACCCAGGCGTAGGACCAGTCGGACGAGCCCTTGTTCGGGATCGGCAGAACGGCATGGGCGATACGCGGCCCGAGGTCACGGTTGGGGTTGATGGCGTATCCGGTCGGGCCACCGAGCGAGGTACCGATACCGACGACCAGGAGGCCGACCGGGAGGGCACCGAGCCAGCCGAGCTGACCTGCGGTGACCGCGCCGTTCCAGTGGCCGAGGGCCAGGATGAACAGCACCAGCACGAACGTGCCGACGACCTCGGTGATGAAGTTCCACGCGTAGTTGCGGATCTCAGGGCCGGTCGAGAAGACGCCGAGCTTCATGCCGTCGGGAGCGTCCTCGTCGAAGTGCTGCTTGTAAGCCAGCCAGCAGAGGACGGCACCGATGAACGAGCCGACCATCTGGCCGGCCAGGTAGGTGAAGATCGACGCGGCGTCGACCGGGATGCCCGGAACGAATTCCTTGGCGCCGGAAGCAATGACGCCCATGGTGACCGCGAAGTTGAGGTGGGCACCAGACGCGTAGGAGACCATGACGCCGGCGAACACTGCGAGACCCCACCCCCAGTTGATATGGAGGGTGCCGGACCCATGTCCCTTGGTCTTGGAGAGCAGGTTGTTGGCTACCACGCCACAACCCAGGAGGATCAGAAACGCACTTCCGACAGTTTCCGAGAGGAAAATCGTGCCGAGAGTCACGATGGCTCACTTTCCGACACCACTGCTGGTGTCAGTCTTGGGCGTCCCGGAGGACGCAGGCGATGTTCGATGTCTTGTGAGACGGAAGGAATAGAAAACAGACGCCCCGCTCGGGGTGCTGCGCCCCTATCGCCCACCGGGGGCGTCGAGCGCCGGACGGGTGTACTGCACGACAGTCGGCGCAACAGCGCGCCGGACTGACTTGGCGGCGGCCCACGCTGGCCGCCGGAGCCTCACGCTGGCCACGTCCGCCGAGGCTCGTCGGCGCGGACGCGGATCTGGACAGTGCCCAGCGGGATCGGAACTCGTCTCACTGTCCGCGGCGAACGCAACGGCGCCGACCGGACGGTCGACCACAGTGAGGCTCATCTGACTCCTTCGTACCGCTGAACCACAACATTGGGGGCACGGCTGTGTCTAACGTTAACCCCGTCCCGCACCGCCCATCTTGCTAATGCTTGAACGCATGCGCTAGACCTGTGCACGAACGTGCACGGGAAGGGTGCAAGCTTGAACGAGCGCTACGAGGACATGTACCAAGCGGCCTCCCGCTACTACATTCAGGGCGAAACGATGGAGAGCATCGCCCACCAGTTGAAGCTCTCCCGGTCGTCGGTGTCGCGCCTGCTGAAGGATGCACGGGAGTCCGGGCTTGTCCGGATCAGCCTTGCCGACCACAGCGGCTCGCAGTCGCCACTGGCGTCGACGATCAGCCGGCACTTCGGCGTTCGCGTGCACATGGTCTCCGTGCGCGAGAACGCCAACGAGAACGTCCGCTTCGACCAGGTGGCCCGGCTCGCGGGCCGGTTGTTCACCGAGGCCGTCGACGACCACCAGTTGATCGGGGTGGCCTGGGGGGTGACCCTCTCCCACGTGGTGAAGCACCTGGGCCGGCGTCCCCTGGTCGGCTCCACCGTCGTCCAGATCAACGGCGGTGCCAACCAGCGCAGCTCCGGCATCCCTTACATCGGCGAGATCCTGCAGGCGATCGGGGACGCCTTCGACGCGCGCGTCGTGCTGTTCCCCGTCCCTGCGTTCTTCGACTACGCCGCCACCAAGCAGGCCATGTGGCGGGAGCGCTCGGTGCAGAACGTCCTGAAGCTGCACCAGAAGCTCGATCTGGCCGTATTCGGCGTCGGCTGCCTCGAGGGACGGGTGCCCTCGCACGTCTACACCGCCGGCTACATGGACGCCGCAGACATGCGCCAGCTCGCCGCGGACGGCGTGGTCGGCGACGTGTGCACCGTGCTGCTGCGCGAGGACGGCTCCTACGCAGACATCTCCTACAACGACCGTGCCACCGGCCTCACGCCCGCCGAACTGCAGCGGGTGCCGAGACGGATCTGCGTGGTCGCCGACCCGTCTCGCGCCCCGGCGGTGATCGGCGCGCTGCGCGCCGGCACTGCCACCGACCTCGTGCTGGACGAGGGCACCGCGCGCGCCATCCTGGACCGCGCGCGGCTCTGAGCCTCCGTTCCGGCCCCTCGACCGGCTCACTACCGCCCTTCCGTCCTGCGTCCCGGGACCGGAGCGCATGCCTGTCGATTTCCCATGTGTGCGGATCGCGCGTGCACATCTGGGCGACCTTGCGTCCTGATGGTGAATCCCGGACCTGCGTCTGATTAGCCTGAACACAAGAGGCGCGCTGCGCGTTGCCTGGACGCGACGAGGAGTCCCGGGCCGCGGGCGTCGCACGACTTCAGGGAGGTCTACGTGAGGAAGCTGGCGGTTGACGTCGTCGTCATCGGTGGCGGCTCGACGGGCGCCGGGGTGGTTCGGGACGTCGCGATGCGGGGCTACAGCACCGTGCTGCTGGAGCGCGCCGATCTGGGCCAGGGCACCACCGGACGGTTCCACGGCCTGTTGCACTCGGGCGGGCGCTATGTGGTCAGCGACCCGCTCTCGGCGACGGAGTGTGCCCAGGAGAATGCGATCCTCTCCAGGATCCAGTCCGAGGCGATCGAAACCACGGGCGGCTATTTCGTCACCGGGCCTGACGACGACCCGGCCTTCGCGGACAAGTTCCTCGAGGGTGCGAAGGCCACCGGCGTCCCCGCCCGGGAGATCAGTGTCGCCGAGGCCCTGCGCAACGAGCCGCGGCTGAACCCGCGGATCCTGCGCGCGATCGAGGTGCAGGACGGGTCGGTCGACGGCTGGCAGCTGGTCTGGGGCGCGGCGAACTCGGCGAAGGCCTACGGCGCGGAGATCCTCACCTACCACAGCGTGACCAAGATCGACACCGCGGACGGGAAGGTCACCGCCGTCCACTGCACCGACCTCAAGAACGGCGAGGACGTCGTGATCGAGTGCGGCTTCGTGCTCAACTGCGCGGGCCCGTGGGCCGGCCAGATCGCGGCGATGGCCGGTGCCCACCCGGTGGACGTCATCCCCGGGCGCGGCATCATGGTCGCGATGAACCACCGGCTGGTGAACCGGGTGGTCAACCGCTGCATCTATCCCGCAGACGGCGACATCCTGGTTCCGGTGCACACCGTGAGCATCATCGGCACCACGGACGTGAAGGTCGACGATCCCGACAACCTCGCGATCGAGCCCAAAGAGGTGCAGCAGATGCTGGACGCGGGCGAGGTGCTGATCCCCGGCTTCCGGCAGTCCCGCGCGCTGCACGCGTGGGCCGGTGCGCGTCCGCTGATCAAGGACAACCGGGTCGCCGCCGCTGACACCCGGCACATGAGCCGTGGCATGGCGGTGATCGACCACACCACCCGCGACGGCCTGGACGGAATGCTCACCATCGGCGGCGGGAAGCTCACCACCTACCGGCTGATGGCCGAGCACATCGTCGACGCGATGTGCGAGAAGCTCGGCGAGAAGCGCTCCTGCCGCACCGCCGACGAGGCGATCCCCGGCTCCGAATCGGGCAAGAACTACCTGGTCACCCACCGGCTGGAGGACCGCGAGCACGACCGGCTGGACGACCAGATCATCTGCGAGTGCGAGCTGATGAGCCGCAAGATGTTCACCGACGCGCTCGCCACCCAGCCGAAGGGCACCTTCGACGACCTGCGCCGCCAGCTCCGGCTCGGCATGGGCCCCTGCCAGGGCGGCTTCTGCTCGATGCGGGCCACCGGCATCGCGCTGGAGAGCGACCACATCGACATCGAGCGGGCCACCGGCCTGCTGCGCCTGTTCCTGAAGAACCGCTGGATCGGGTTGTGGCCGATCCTCTACGGAGACCAGGTGCGCCAGACGGCCCTCGACAACTGGATCTTCCAGGGCACGCTCGACGTCGAGCACCTGCCCCAGCCCGAGAGTGAGGTGGCGCTGTGAGCCGCGTGATCGTCATCGGCGCCGGCCTGTCCGGCCTGGTCGCCGCCAACCGCCTCGCCGGCAAGGGCGTGGATGTCACCCTGCTCACCAAGGGCATCGGCGGGCTCCAGCTCGGCCAGGGCAGCATCGACGTGCTCGGCTACGCACCGGACCGGGTCACCAACCCCGTTCTGACCCTGTCGGCGATTGCCTCCGCCCGTCCCGCACACCCCTACGCCGCGATCGGCGCGGAGGCCGTGCACACCGGCATCGAGTACCTCAAGGCGCTGTTGGGCGACCTGCTGGTGGGCGACGCAGAGGCGAACTACCAACTGCCCACCGCCGTGGGTGCGATCCGCCCGACCTGCCTGGTCCAGCCGAGCATGGTCGCGGGGAACGTGACCGACGGCGCCCGGTTCGCGATCGTCGGGCTACGCCGGCTGAAGGACTTCCACCCGAAGCTGGTGGCGGAGAACCTGTCCCGCACCCCGCTGCCCGACGGTGGACGCCTCGACGCCCGCCCGGTGATGGTGGACGTGCCGGCCCGCGACGGCGAGGTGGACTCCTCCGGCCTGACCTACGCCCGCGCCTTCGACGACCCCGCGTTCCGGGATCGGTTCGCGGCCGCGCTGAAGCCGCAGCTGAACGAGGGCGAGACCGTCGGCCTGCCCGCGGTGCTCGGGCTGAAGGACCGCGGCGCCTGGAAGGATCTGTCCGAGAAGCTGGGGCACCCCGTCTTCGAGATCCCGCTGCCGCCGCCGTCCGTACCCGGGATGCGGCTGAACGAGGCACTGACGGCGCTCGCGAAGGCTGCCGGCGTCCGGGTCGTGAACGGGACCCGCGCGGTCTCGGCCCGGGTCGAGGACGGCGTGGTCAAGGGTGTCACGATGGCAACCGCCGGTGCGCCCCGGGAGTTCACCGGTGAGGCGTTCGTGCTGGCCACCGGCGGGTTCGAGTCCGGCGCGCTGGCGATGGACTCCTACGGGAGCGTCACCGAGACACTGTTCGGGCTGCCGCTGCAAGGACTGGACGACGGCCCGCTCGTGCACGGCGACTACTGGAGCGCAGAGCAGCCGCTGTTCAGCGTCGGCGTCCGTGTCGGCAAGGACATGCGGGTCCTGGACGCCGCGGGAGCGGCCGTCCATCCGAACCTGTTCGCTGCGGGTGGCATCATTGGCGGCTCGTCGCGGTGGGCAGAGAAGTCCGGGGACGGCATCGCGCTCGGCAGCGCGGTGCGGGCCGCCGATTCGATCGTGGAGGAGCTGGCATGAGTGACGAGACGAAGCCCGGCCTGGAGTTCGCCGGCCACGAGTTCGCCCGGGCCAGCCTGGACGCCTGCGTGAAGTGCACGATCTGCGAGACGCAGTGTCCGGTGGCAGCGGTCACGCCGTTGTTCTCCGGGCCCAAGTTCGTCGGGCCGCAGGCCGAGCGCTACCGCAACGGCGACAGCGTCGACCACTCGCTGGACTACTGCTCCAGTTGCGGCACCTGCACGCTGGTCTGCCCGCAGGGCGTCCAGATCGCCGAACTGAACAGCCAGGCGCGCGCGGTGATGAAGGCCGACCACATGCCGTTGCGGGACCGGCTGATCGGGCAGACCACGCTGATGGGCACCATGATGACGCCGGTGGCGCCGATCGCGAGGGCAGCCCTCCACAACAAGCCGATCCGCACGATCATGGAGAAGGTCGTCGGCGTGCACCGGGACGCCCCGATGCCTCCACCACAAGGGCAGACGTTCGCGAGCTGGTGGGCGAAGCGGCCGAAGCCGGCCACGGCGGCGACGCGCGGAACCCTGGTGTTCTTCCACGGCTGCGCGGGCGGCTACTTCGAGGTGGAGACGTCGAAGAAATCTGTCGAGGTGCTGGAGCACCTGGGGTACGAGGTGATCGTGCCGAAGCAGGGCTGCTGCGGTCTGGCCCAGCAGTCCAACGGGCTGTTCGAGCAGGCGTCCGCGTCCGTCCTGAAGCTGTGCGACGACCTGCGCGCCGCCGGCAAGGACCTGACGATCATCTCGTCGTCCGGCTCGTGCACGGGCATGCTCAAGCACGAGGCGCACGAGATCATGGGCGTCGACGACGAGCGGCTGAAGGACGTCGGGACGCGGATCCGCGACATCATGGAGTTCCTGCTCGATCTGCACGAGGCGGGCGAGCTGCCGACGGACTTCGCCACCATCGAGATGACCGTCCCGTACCACGCACCGTGCCAGCTGAAGAGCCAGGGCATGGGCATGCCGGCGGTCGAGGTGCTGGGCCTGATCCCGGGCCTGACCGTGGTGGAGTCGGGCGCGGTCTGCTGCGGCATCGCCGGTACCTACGGGCTGAAGAAGGAGAAGTACGAGATCGCCCAGGCGGTCGGCAAGCCGCTGTTCGAGATGGTCAAGAAGACCAACCCGAACCTCGCCCTGTGCGACACCGAGACGTGCCGCTGGCAGATCGAGCAGTCCTCCGGGGTCAAGACCGAGCACCCGATCTGGATGGTCCACCGAGCCTACGGCCTGTCGTAGGCGCCCGGGGGCGGCCCACCCGTGCCCGGCCCGAGTTGGGGACGGTTCCGAACTCGGTCCACCACCGGTCGCTTGCGCATGCCCCCAACCGCGCCGCCGAGGTGGCGGTCGGACCGAGTTGGGGACGGTTCCGAACTCGGTCCACCACCGGTCGCGCTGGCATGCCCCCAACCCCGCCGCCGAGGTGGCGGTCAGCGGCGCGGCGGACGTCCTCGCCGATGCAGGAACCAGGCGGCCAGGACCCCGCCGATCACGCCGCCCAGATGGCCCTGCCAGGACACGCCGGCCCGCAGCGGCAGGACGCCGAGCAGCAGCGAGCCGTAGCCGACCGCAACGACCAGTCCGATCGCGATGTGCGCGACGTTGCGGCTGAGGACGCCGCGCGCGAGCAGGTAGGCCGTCCATCCCATGACCACTCCGGACGCACCGATCACCAGGGAGCCGGGCGGGGTGAGTAGCCACGCCACGGCGCCCGAGCACATCCACGCGAAGGCGGTGGCCCAGGCGAACTCGCGCCTATCGCTCGCCCACAACACGGTGCCGAGAACGAACAGCGGCACCGAGTTGGCCGCCAGGTGCGCGAACCCGAAGTGCAGCAGGGGCGCGAACAGGATGCCGACGAGCCCGGACAGCGTCCACGGCCGGACGCCGAACAGGTCGAGCGAGTGGCGCAGCGCCAGGTCGACCAGCTCGATCACCCACAGCGCGGCCACCGCGACCGCCATCACGATGGCGCCTTGCCGAACCCGCGCCCAGTCCACTGCCTTCACGCCGCCCAGCATGGCAGGCGACCCTGTGTGGACCGAGTTCGGAACCGTCCCCAATCCGGTCCGTGGACCGAGTTCGGAACCGTCCCCAATCCGGTCCGTGGACCGAGTTCGGAACCGTCCCCAATCCGGTCCGTCAGCGGCGGTCGGCGAAAGCGCGGACGAAGACGGGCACCTCGCGGGTGGAAGCCGCCTTGTCGTAGCGGTAGCCGACGCCGTCGAAGCCCGTGATCGCGGACGCGGACCGCACCCGGTTGAGCACCAGCCAGGCGGCGAGCTCGCCGCGGGCCCGCTTGGCGAAGAAGGAGACCACGCTGCGCCGGCCCCTCGCGTCCGTGTCCTCGAAGCGGGGCGCGACGACCGGGGCGTCCAGTTCGTCGGGCCGCACCGCACCGAAGTACTCCCCCGAGGCCAGGTTGACCACCACCTGCGCGCCGGGGGAGGCGGCCAGGTCGTCCCGCAGCACGGCGGTGATCCGCGGGCCCCACCAGTCGTAGAGGGAGCGGCCCCGGTCCGTCGCGAGCCGGGAGCCCATCTCCAGTCGGTAGGGCTGGATCAGGTCCAGCGGACGGAGCACGCCGTACAGCCCGGACAGGATCCGCACGGTCTTCTGGGCCTCGGTGTAGTCGCGGGTGGCGAAGCGGCGCCGCACGGCCAACCCCTGGTAGACGTCGCCGCTGAACGCCAGCACGGCCGGACGCGCGTTGCGCGAGGTGAACGGGGTGTGGAAGGACGCCCAGCGCTCCGCGTTCAGCGCGGCCAGCTCGTCGGAGATCCCGGCCAGCCGGGCGAGGTCGGCGACCGACTTCGTCCGCATCACCTCGACCAGCCGCTCGGACTCGTCCAGCAGCCGCGGCTGACTCGGCGTGACCTTGGGCAGCGGTGACTCGTAGTCGAGTGACTTCGCCGGGGAGAGCAGGATCAGCACGCTCGCGAGCGTACTGGGCCCGTCCCTTGACGGTCGAGGCGCGCCCGGCGCCACAGGTCAGGCGCCGGCCCCACCGTCCACCGGCAGGATCGCCCCGGTGACCGCGGACGCCCGGTCGCTGAGCAGCCAGCAGGCCGCCTCGGCGGACGACCCGGCCGTCACCGGCCTGGTCGGGAGCTGCGCACGGCCAGTCCCGAGTTCGCCCGGCTCTGGGACCTGCACGACGTCGAGCCGGCGCTCGTGCACACCAAGACGTTCCAGCATCCCGTGGTCGGCCCGGTGCGGGTCGACTGCGACACCCTGCTGCTCACCGATGCCGACCAGCGTCTGGTGCCGTACACCGCGCCGGTGGGTTCGCCGGACGCCGACGTGCTCGCCATGCTCGGGACCCTCGGCCCGGGCGCGAGCCGTGCGGCTCAGCCGACGGCGTCCTTGCGGTAGCCGGCCGGGCTCAGCCCGAGCACGCGGGTGAACTCGTTGGTGAGGTGGGCCTGGTCGGTGTAGCCCAGCTCGGCGGCGAGGGACGCCAGGTCGGCGTCCGGGTCGGCCCGGATCCGCTCGGCCGCCTCCTGCAGCCGGCGCCGCCGGATCAGGGCCGCCGGGCCGAGGCCGACGTAGCGGGAAGCAAGCCTCTGCAGCGTCCGCTCGGAGGTGCCGAGCCGCTCGGCCAGCTCACCAACCCGGAGCAGGCCGGGGTCGGCCTCGGCGAGCTCCACCATCCGGTTGGCCTGGAGCGCGTCCGGGGTGGGATCGCCGACCCGGGCGATCAGCCAGTCCGCCAGCACCTCGGATGCCGCCCGCCGCCCGAGCTCGCTCGGCGGGTCACCGAACGACTCCCCGACCCGGGCGTGCAGTTCGGGCTCGGCCAGGGCCACGTACTCGTCGCGCAAGGACGCCGGGTCGTCGGTGAACGCCGGCACCGCCGCCGGGCGCAGCAGCGCGCCGACCACCCAACCGTTTCCGGACAGATCCCGATGGGACGTCCGCGTGGTCGGCCCGGACAGTCCGACCATGGTCGACTCCACCACCAGGTTGAGCGCCGGGAACGCGATCAGCTGCTGCCGCGACACCGAGCCGTCGGAGAGATTCCAGCTGCTGATCCAGAACCAGCGCACCAGTGCCCGCGCCCCGGGTGGCGGCTCGAGCCGGTACAGGTCGGGCAGGCGCTTCGGGTACAGCGTCCCCCGCGACGACGGCAGCATGCGGTGAGCCTATGTCGGGAATCTGCAAGCCCGGGCGGAAGGTGCCTGCCTAGGGTCGGGCCATGAGTACCGCAGTCACCGGAAACCACACGGCCCGCGGCCGTCCGAACGGCTTCTCCAGCATCACGCCGTTCCTGGCGGTCACGCCGGCCCGCGACGCGCTGGCCTTCTACTGCGAGGTCTTCGGCGCGACGCTGGTCGCCACCACCGAGTTCGGCGACGTGCTCGCCCATGCCGAACTCGACCTGGGCAACGGCCGGCTGCAGCTCGGCGAGCCGATGCCCGACTACCACCTGGTCGCGCAGCCGGACGGGGAGGACTCGAGCTTCTCCCTCGCCCTGTACTGCGCCGACGTGGACGCTGTGGTCGCGAAGGCGGTCGCCGCCGGTGCCACCGTCCGCGAGCCGGCGTCCGATTTCGTCTCCGGCGACCGGTACGCCAGCATCCGCGACCCGTTCGGCGTTCGCTGGTCGATCCTGACCCGGATCGAGGACCTCTCGGACGCCGAGAGCGCCGCCCGGGTCGCGGAGTGGGCCGCCCAGTTCGGCGGGTAGGCCGCCCCTGGACGAAAAGGGGACGGTTCCTTTCTCGTCCACCCGGTCCGGGTGGACCGAGTTCGGAACCGTCCCCGATCTGGTCCGGGCCACCCGGGAATGCCGGACGCGTCGGCGCGGTTAGGCGAGTGTCAGTCGTCTAGAGTTGGGCACCCACACAGTGCTCGTTGAGGAACGCCATGTCCGACATCCGTGAGGTCATCATCATCGGCTCCGGCCCGACCGGATTCACTTCCGCCATCTACACCGCACGCGCCGGCCTGAAGCCCCTCGTCTTCGAGGGTGCCGTGGACGCCGGCGGTGCCCTGATGAACACCACGGAGGTGGAGAACTACCCCGGGTTCACCGACGGCATCATGGGCCCCGACCTGATGCTCGCCATGCGCGGCCAGGCCGAGCGGTTCGGCGCCGAGATCATCACCGACGACATCACCGCGGTCGACCTGACCGGGCCGGTGAAGACCGTCACCGACTCCGAGGGCAACACATATTCCGCGCGCGCCGTGATCCTCGCCATGGGCTCGGGCTACCGCAAGCTCGGCATCCCGGCCGAGGAGGTCTACAGCGGACGCGGTGTCTCCTGGTGTGCCACCTGTGACGGCTTCTTCTTCCGCGACAAGGACATCGCGGTGGTCGGCGGCGGCGACTCCGCGCTGGAGGAGGCCACCTTCCTGACCCGGTTCGCGAAGTCGGTCACGATCATCCACCGTCGCGACGAGCTGCGCGGCTCCAAGATCATGGTCGACCGGGCCAAGGCCGACCCGAAGATCCTGTTCGCCTGGAACTCGGTGGTCACCGACCTGCACGGCGACGGCACGCTGGCCGGAGCGACGCTCACCGACACCGTCACCGGTGCGACCCGGGAGCTGCCCATCCAGGGGCTGTTCGTCGCGATCGGCCACGACCCGCGCTCGCAGATCGTCCGCGGCCAGGTCGAGGTGGACGCCGCCGGCTACGTGGTCGTCGACTCCCCCAGCACCCGCACCAACATCCCCGGCGTGTTCGCAGCCGGCGATCTGGTCGACCACACCTACCGGCAGGCGATCACCGCGGCGGGCACCGGTTGCTCTGCCGCGCTCGACGCCGAGCGGTACCTCGCCGCGCTGTCGGACGAGGCCGCTAGCCTCACCCCTGTCACCGCGAACGCCTGAGGAGCAGCGCACATGTCGAACGTCGCCGATGTCACCGATGCCACCTTCAACGACCTGGTCGTGAAGTCGCCCAAGCCGGTCGTGATCGACTACTGGGCCGACTGGTGCGCGCCCTGCAAGCAGCTGTCCCCGATTATCGACGAACTGGCCCGTGACTACGGCGACAAGATCACCTTCCTGAAGATGGACACCAACACCAGCACCCAGGTGCCCACCCAGCAGGGCGTGCTCGGGCTGCCCACCATCCAGGTGTTCGTGGGTGGCGAGGTGGTCAAGTCGTTCACCGGGGCCAAGCCGAAGTCGGTGCTGCTGAGGGCGCTCGAGGAATACCTCTGAGCTCTCGCCCGTCCGTCCGCGCTCAGCCGCGGTTGGCGCGTCCCGAGATCGCCCCGCCGGCCGGATTGGGCGGGGTGACCGGACGCAGCGACTGCATCAGCCGCTCGAACGCGCTGCGGACGCCGCTGCGCTCGCCGAGCACCGCCCGGTCGAGGTCGAGGTGCCAGAGCCGGTCGTCCAGGCTGCGCGCGAACCCGACTGCCCGCAGGAAGCCGCTGGGCGGGGCCTCACAACGCAGGTGCTGCCTGCTCCCCACGGCGACGATCTCCCGCTCCTTCTGCTGCACCAGGCCGGCCGCAGCGGCCTGGACGAGCTGGCGTCCATAGCCGGACCCGGTCAGCCCCGGACGCACCCACAGCGCGTTCACCAGGGCGTGTCCCGGCTCCTCGTTCGGTCCGAGCAGCAGCACACCGTCCACGCGGCCGTCCCCGTTGGCGAGCTTCCACCCGCACCAGCCCCACAGGGTCGCGGCGGACACCGCCCAGGACGTGTCCGCTCCGACGACCCGCCCGCAGTAGGGGCAGGCGAGGCCCGGCAGTTCTGCCAGTGTCACCATGGACAGTCTCGACATGCCGCTCCCGGATCCGGATCATCCACCCGACGGGTGGGTCGGTTTCATCCTAGGCCCGGTGTGCGGCAGTCTGGTGCGGTGAGCCTGCCTGAGCCGTCCCGCCGTGACACCCGGCTGGACCCCTACATAGACGCGTACGCCGAGCGAACCCACGGACTGACGGTCTCGGCCGTCCGCGCCCTGTTCGCCGTCGCCAACCGTCCCGAGGTGGTCTCACTCGCCGGCGGCATGCCAAACATCGCCGACCTGCCCCGCGAAGCACTCGGACGCGCCGTCGACCGGCTGATCGCCGAGCGTGGCACCCAGGCCATGCAGTACGGGTCGGGCCAGGGCGAGCCGTTCATGCGGGAGAAGATCGTCGAGGTGATGGCCGAGGAGCAGATCCACGCCCACGCCGACGACATCGTGGTCTCCTGCGGCTCCCAGCAGGCGCTCGACCTGGTCACCCGCGTGTTCTGCGACCCCGGCGACGTCGTGCTCGCCGAGGGCCCGAGCTATGTCGGCGCGCTGGGTACGTTCCGCGCCTACCAGTGCCAGATCGTCCACGTCGCGATGGACGACGCCGGCATCGATCCGGTCGCGTTGCGCGGCGCGCTGGTCTCGCTGAAGGCGGCCGGGAAGCGGGTGAAGTTCCTCTACACGATCCCCAACTTCCAGAACCCGACCGGCGTCACCCAGACCGTCGAGCGCCGCCGCGCGATCATCGAAGTCGCCAAGGAGCACGACCTGCTGATCATCGAGGACAACCCGTACGGCCTGCTCACCCTGGACGCCGAGCCGCTGCCGGCACTGCGGTCGATGGACGCCGACAACGTGATCTACCTCGGCTCGTTCTCCAAGATCTTCGCGCCGGGCTACCGGGTGGGGTGGGCGCTCGCGCCGCACGCCGTCCGGGAGAAACTCGTCCTCACCCAGGAGGCGGCCACCCTGTGCCCGCCGGTGTTCAGCCAGTTCGCGATCGCGACCTACCTGGACGAGTTCGACTGGCGCGCCCAGATCACGATCTATCGCGACATGTATCGTGAGCGACGGGACGCGATGCTGCAGGGCCTCACCGAGCACATGCTTCCCGGCTCCACCTGGACCCACCCGGACGGCGGCTTCTTCGTCTGGGTGACCCTGCCCGAGGGCCTCGACTCGCAGGCGATGCTGCCCCGCGCCGTCACCGCACGCGTCGCCTACACGCCCGGCACCGCGTTCTACGCCGACGGGCTCGGCTCGCGAAACATGCGGCTCTCGTTCTGCTTCCCCACGCCCGAGCGCATCTACGAGGGCACCCGCCGTCTCGGTGAGGTGCTCGAGCAGGAGCTGGAGATGCATCGCACCTTCGGCCTCGGCGACGAACCCACCCGACACCTCGACCTGTCCACCGGCCCGGCACCCGATATCAGTTAGGCACCACCATGAATGAAACCCCTACCCACGGCCCCATCGTCGTGCTCTCCGGCGGGCTTTCGCACGAGCGGGACGTCTCGCTGCGCTCGGGACGCCGGGTCGCCCAGGCGCTGCGGGACCAGGGCCGCGACGTCGTCGAGTCCGACATCGGCGCCGACCTGATCGAGCTGCTGCGCTCGCTCGACAACCCGGTGGCGTTCCCGCTGCTGCACGGCGGTGTGGGTGAGGACGGCGGCCTGCAGCAGGTGCTGAGCCTGCTCGACGTCCCCTATGTCGGCTCCGAGCCCAGCGCGTGCCGGCGCTCGTTCAACAAGGCCGTCGGGGGCCCGCTGATCGAGCGGGCAGGACTCTCCCGTCCACGGATGGCTGCGCTGCCGCATGACATGTTCCGCGAGCTCGGCGCGCAGGCGATCATGGCCGCGCTCGGCGAGCGCCTCGGCTTCCCGCTGATCGTGAAGCCAGCCCGCGGCGGCTCCGCGCTCGGCTGCTCGAAGGTGGACGCCCCGGCCGGGTTGGCTGCGGCGATGGTGCAGGCGTACTCCTACGGCGAGCTCGCCGTGGTCGAGGAGTTCATCGAGGGCACCGAGGTCGCGGTGACCGTCGTCGAGCTGGACGGCGAGCAGATCGCGCTGCCGGCCGTGGAGATCCGGCCGAACTCCGGCATCTACGACTACACCGCCCGCTACACCGCGGGCGAGACCCGGTTCATCGTTCCCGCGACGCTCGGCGCGACCGCAGCGAAGGCCTGCGCGGACATGGCGATCGGGGCGCACCGGGTGTTCGGGCTGCGGGATCTCTCCCGCGCCGACATCATCGTGCGCCCGGACGGGACGCCGGTGTTCATCGAGACCAACGTGGCGCCGGGCATGACCGAGACCTCGCTGATGCCGCAGGCCGTCGAGGCCGCCGGCTACGACTTCGGCCTCCTCTGCGCGCAGCTGGTCGACAACGCCTGGGCGCGGCACGTCACGTCCGCCTAGCGTGGCCGGCCCGGACTCCCCCACGGGGCCATCCCGGCACTCGCCGGAATCCCCCGCCCCGGGCACACGCCTGCGGCAGTGGCTGGTGGCCGTCCTCGGCGCCGCGGTGTGCCTGACCATGCTGGTCCTGGGCCTGTGGCAGATGCGGGTGTTCGAGGCCAAGGAGAACGAGAATGCGGCGCTGCGGGCGCAGCAACCTGCCGTCCCGCTGCTGGAGAACGTGGCCGCGGACGGCACGGTCGGCGATGTCTACGGCAGGACTGTGACCGTGACCGGGACGTACCTGCCCGCCGAGCAGGTGCTCGTGCTGGACGCCGACGGCGCGGTGCGCGTGCTGTCCGCCCTCCAGGTGGAGGACGGACGGGTGCTGGCGGTGGTGCGCGGCACCGTCCCCGCCGTGTCGTTGACGATCCCGCCGCCCCCTGCGGGCACGGTGGCCGTGGCCGGCGTGTTCCTGCCCTCCGACGCGGCTGACCAGCGTGCGGTGCCGGCGGGCACGCTCGCGTCCGTGCGGCTCGGGGCCCTCGCGCAGGTCTGGCCGCAGCAACTCCTGCCCGGGTATGTCACCTTGTCCGCGGCTGATTCCCGGGCGCAGGGGCTGGCCCCGGCCACGGTGGCTCTGCCCACGGGAGAGGGCTCGCTACAGAACATCGGCTATGCGTTGCAGTGGTGGGTGTTCGCCGCCTTCGGTGCGTTCATGACCGTCCGGTTCGTCCGAGCGCTGGGACGGCGAGGCTCGCTCGGTACGCTGGCCGAGGAGGAGGACGAATGACGCTTCGCGACGACCAGCGGAACCCGGCTGACGGAACCGACCCGACCCCGGAGCCGGCCTCGGCACGGGGCGAGGAGACCGTGGCGCCTGCGGTTCCTCCGATCACCTCTGCGGCGATTCCCGGGATCCGTGGTGCGCTGATCCGGTACCGCGTGATGGCCTACCTGGTCGGCACGCTGCTGGTGGTGCTGGTGTTGGTGGGCATGCCACTGAAGTACTTCGCCGGCAACGGCGCCGTGGTGACCTGGACCGGGATCCCCCATGGGTACCTGTACATGGTGCTGATCGCCACCGCCTATGACCTGGGCAGGCGGGTGCACTGGCCCTGGGGTCGCCTGATCGTGATTGCCCTCGCCGGCACGGTGCCGTTCCTGTCGTTCTGGGCGGAGTACTCCGCACGCAAGGACGTGCAGGCCCGGATTCGCGCCGTGGAGTCCTCGCCCTCCACCCCCTGAGCGACCTCGGGCCACCACCGTCCGGGCGGACCTGGTGGAGCCCTCAGGTGAGCGGCAACTCCAGGTGATCGACGCTGAAGACCAGGCCGGGGAAGTGCTGCCCGGCCGCGACCGTGACGAATCCGAGCCGCTGGTACCAGTTCGAGAGGCGGGGGC
>MTLC01000559.1_pt1 | contig 15914 bp, 16 predicted proteins | sample 1982451 | NCBI WGS metagenome assembly MTLC01 (sample SAMN05710165, study PRJNA340218) | biofilm metagenome | isolation source: sample SPH anode biofilm adapted to +100 mV | place: USA | collected 2012-02-03 | reverse complement strand
CCTATTACTTGAGAATCATGCACATTTGCAGGCGTTGTTTGATAATTCTTTATGAATTTTGATTTGGTATCTATAGCAATATGATTTTTGTAGCCATGTTGGAAAAGGGAACGAAAAAAAGTTACACAAGTTTAGAAGCAAAGCCACCTGATGTGTCTGGTAGTAAAAGAGTTCAACTCTTAAAAATGTAAGACATTGTAAAAATTAACAATGAAATAAAAAAACTTCACAGATTTGTAAAATGTTGAGATAGGTGATTATTAGGTAGACGATGCTTGGCAAAACAAATTTTATCATAGTCATAGACCTCGAGTTATATGTCTAGTGATTCTTGTTATTTTATATCTATAAAAACCTCATGATATTATTTGAAAACCACTATTTCCTAATTTAATATGAGCAAGGCAATAATTCGTGAAGTGCATGATTAAATTAGTTAGATTACTCTGGTAGTGAAGATGAAAATAGATATAAAATTAATCGTTAGATAATTAATGAAAAAAATTGTAAAATTATGTGTTTTTTTTCAAATCTTTATGGTATAATTTAAGCAATATCATAATTCAGATAATATTATAATTTATTGATTTAATTCATACATCTAGAGTTGTGAGAAAAAATTAGGATTTAAATTACAGGGGTAGTAATGGAAGAAGTCGTTAGTTTACAAGAAATAACATTAGTATTAAAAAAAAGGATGTTACTCATATTTTCAATGATGATTTTAGGAGTCGTCGCATTAGCGGGCGTGACATTCTTTTTAATCACACCTAAATATGAAACTGATACACAGCTAGTCGTTCAATCCAATCAACAAACTTTAACGAATGCTAATTTACAAAGTGACTTAACTGGTAATGTGATGATGGTGAATACCTATAAAGATTTAATTAAATCTGATGTTGTTCTGGATCAAGTATCATTACAATTGGCAAAAGAGAATGGTATTCAATACACGTCTAATGAGCTAAATAAAATGATTAGTGTGACCCAAAGTCAAAATTCGCAAATGTTTTCAATTAGGGTCATCTCTATAAATGCAAAAGAAGCAATGGAAATTGCCAATAAAACGGCTATGATTTTTAAAGAGAAAGCCGTTGAAATTTTAAAAGTTGATAAAGTTTCAATTATAAGCCCAGCTAAATTGAAAACGACACCCGTTTCACCCAATAAACAATTAAATCTGTTAATTGGTGCAGTTATCGGATTGATATTGGGAGTTATGATTGTTTTCCTTCTAGAGTTCTTAGATAAAACCGTTAAAGATACGAAATTTATCGAAAATGAGTTAGAGTTGCCGATTTTAGGGGAAATTTCAGTTTTATCTAACAAGGAACTACAAAGTTCGATATTTTTGAATGTTTTGCAAAAACAGGGTGAGTCGTTTGAGTTTGAAAGCAGTTCAGAACCTAGGATAACCAAAGAAAATGAAGCAGCAGAAAAATTTAATCCAATTGTAGAAAAACAAATTGAACTGAAGACAGAAGATGTTGAAAAAGTTGCCAATAAGAGACGACTGCGTCCTAGACTTTAGTCGTGAGTTTGAGAAAGGGGGAAGATGTAATGGGAATTTTTCATAAAGGCAAAAAAGATGATAAACCGAATCCAGTTTCTTTGATTACCATGTTCAATAAAAGAAGTGTTATTTCTGAACAGTGCAGGACGATTCGATCGAATATTCGGTTTTCAATGGTCGATAAAGATTTAAAGTCCTTGGTCATCACAAGTGCTGGCTTTAATGAAGGAAAATCAACAGTCGCTAATAATTTGGCAGTTGTCTTCGCAGATGCAGGTTTAAAGACTTTATTAGTCGATGCGGATTTGCGTAAACCGACCGCTGATTTGACTTGGGCGCTTTCGAGAGATGAAGGCTTGTCAAATTTATTGGTAGACAAAACGTCAAATTACGAGAATTACGTTAGCAAAACTAAGGTCGAGGGCTTATTTGTTTTAACAAGTGGTCATGTGCCACCAAATCCTTCCGAACTATTGGGGACTGAGCGCATGCAAGAAATTTTGCAGACATTGACTCAGAACTTTGATCTTGTCATTTTTGATACACCACCATTAACCGCTGTGACAGATGCGCAAATCTTAGCAAGCCGAACTGATGGGACGATTTTAGTCGTTCGTGAGCGGCAAAGGGATAAACGAGAAATCATGTTATCTAAACAATTATTAGATATGGCACAAGCCAATATCTTAGGTGTTGTTTTCAATGGGACTAAGGCTTCTAGGGATGACTATTATTATTATTATGGTAGTAAATCCTAGAATTCTGTGCGATTTTAGCGTGATTGCGTGTTGTTAATGATGGAGATAGTAGATGATTGATTTACATTGTCATATTTTACCAGGAATAGACGATGGTGCGCAAAATTTAAGTGACAGCATTAAAATGGCAAAAAAAGCAGTTAGTCAGGGGATTACGCATATTTTGTGCACCCCGCATCATAATTCTTCATATCAGAATCCCAAAAGTAAGGTGTTGCTTCAAGTAGCAGACCTACAAGAAGAATTGACTAAAAGAAATATCCCTTTGATCCTTTATGAGGCGCAAGAAGTCAGGATCTTTGAGCATCTGATGAGTGAAATTGATCAGGATGACATTTTATTTGCTGACGTGTCGGATCGTTATTTGATGCTTGAATTCCCAACGGAAAGTATTCCTGACTATACGAATAAACTGATTAGGCAATTAATAAATCGGGGGATTACACCGATAATTGTGCATCCTGAAAGATATAAGTTGTTTCAATCGAATCCTGCCTTATTGGAAAATTATTTAAGGATGGGCTGTCTTGCACAGTTGACGGCACCCTCAATTGTCGGTGCCTATGGTAAAAAGATTCAGAAGCTTTCCCACTATTTTGTTAAAAATAGTATGATCCAAATGCTAGGGAGTGACGCCCATAATGTTGACAGTCGAAACTTTTATCTAGCAGAAGCCTATGAAATCATTAAAAAAGAATACGGTGAAGGTAAAATTGACTACTATGACCGTGTTGCAAAAGATATTATTAATGGTGATAATATTAGCTTAATGCGTTTTAGAGGGTAATACAACTACTGTTGGCTAAAATCAAACAGCTAACAACAAATTTATGTCAAATGTTGTTGGTTTTGAAGATAACTAAAAAGGGAGAAAATAACATGAAAACAAAAGCGAGCTTACTTACAATTGTTGCAGGATTAACATTAGTGACTGGTACAACTGCATTTGCAGCAGAGAATAGCGTTATAACTGCTGGAGAACAACAAGTGATTGCAGCCGCAGAAAAAGCTGCAGGCAGTCATTTAACACCTAAACATATTATTCAAGCCAATAATTACATGAAAACAGTAGATATTTCTGATGAAAATGCTAATACCATTGTCAATAATATTGATGAAATTGTTAGTTTAGTTAAGGCAACAGGTGTGAAAACTGGAAATGTAACGTCCTTAGATGGGTTATTGAAACTTTTACCAGTTGATGTTGCTGAAAAAGTAGCTGCCTTAGCTGCTGAAATTGATAAATTAACGCCAGGATTTACACTTGAGCAACTAACATCTGAAGCGTGGTTGACAGATACAACCAATAAGACTATTTTAGCTAATACGGGTGCCAATTATACCTCAAGTCTGGTTGCACTATCAAGCTTATTAATTGTTGCAGCAGGTGCAGCAATTGTAATGAGTAGAAATAAAAAGCAAGCTTGAAAAAATGGCGAAGATTTGGTGCATATTTTTATGTGCCTTTAATTTTTATGGTATTAGGCTATGTCATGATTTATATTGTCGGAAAACCTGTGATTAATTTTGCGACATCGGCTACTTCTTTACTTTTATTAAATGACGAACCTAAGTTTAAACAACAAGCACTTGATTTAACGGCTAAAAGTGATGGACAAAATCAAAAAGTAGCAGATGGGAAGCTATTAGCTTCCGCTATTACTTATCCTGAAAAAGGATCACGTTACGGTGATGTCATTGTCAATCAGGTCGATATCAATATCCCTTTATATTACGGAGATTCTAGTGACATCTTAGCACTGGGTGCGGGAATGTATGGTAATAGTAAATTTCCAGGTGAAAAAGGGACAACTATTATTGGTGGACACAATCGACCGATTTTTGGGAAAATTTCTTATTTGAATGTTGGAGAAAAATTTGAGATCAAAACATCATATGGCGACTTTACTTATGAGGTTACTTCAACTCAGATTATTCAAGCCGATGACCCCATGGTAATGACAGAACTAGCACAGAATCAAGAGTCCCGTGCATTTTTGTATACTTGTTACCCACTGGATGCGATTGGTTTTTCGCCACAACGCTTTGTCGTCATTGGCAAGCAGGTGACGGGGCCGGTTATTGATGAAAACAACTAAAGGAGACAAGGAAAATGTCTAAACGCAATAGACCCGTTCAGACGATGGCACGGTTGATCATATCGTTCGTTATGGCGATTTTCTTGTTCGCATTTCTAATTCTTTTGAGTATCAGACTGACTTTATTTAGTGAGAAACACATGGAAAAGGTTGCTAAAAAGACGGATTACTATCAAAAGTTAACCACTAGCATTAACAAAGATATTAGTGGTTATAGTCTTGGCAGTAATGTGCCAAAAGAAGTTTTAGGAAATATCGTTTCTGTACAAGTCGTTGAAGATAATGTAAACAATTATTTTAAAGCAATCTATAAACCAGGGCTCACCTATCAGTTTTCAGGAGCAGATGAGTTGAAGACGTCTATGATTGATAAAATAATGGCTCATGCTGATGAAAAGCAAGTCCCAATTCATTCTAAAGAGTCTGTGGCAGCGTTAGCTGATAAGGGCGTTGATATTTTTACGGGTTATGTTAAATTGCCGTATTTGGTGCAATTTGGTCAAAAATTGATGAATTATAAGGCAATGCTAACAGGTTCGATTTTCCTGACAGGATTAATAAGTGCCTTAATTGCAGTATTTTTGTTAGTAACATTACGTGGCTATAGACATCGGTTACTCCGCTTTCTATCTTATAGCTTCATTGCAGGTGGCTTAATGGGAATAGTTATTCCTGCTTACTTACTAGTCAAAGATATCTTTCATTATATTAACATTAGAAATCAAGCGATGTATGAGTTCTTAACCACATACATTCGTAGTTTTCTGTGGATGTTTATTTATATCGGTATAGGCTTGCTGATTTTGGGGATACTATCAGCAATGTTGTCGGAGAAAAGTCGGTTGGAATTAACGCGTTAGCGTGTTTTAAGATGTCGTTGGTGAACGACAAGTAGGGGGAAAGAGATGTCACTAGCTAAAGAGGAAATTTCAGATGTTATGACTTATTCAGAGCTAACAAGTCATAAGCCAAAAATTATTTATGGCTTGATTAAGCGGATTGGTGATATTTTGGCTAGTTCTATTGGTTTAATTATTTTGATGCCGTTATTTTTGATAGTTGCTTTGATCATGAAATGCTCTGAACCAACAGCACCTATATTTTTCTCACATACTAGAAATGGTAAAAAGGGCAAAAAGTTCAAAATGTATAAATTTAGGACCATGTGTCAGGACGCAGAATCGATTTTGATGAAAGATACGGCACTTTTTGAAAAATTTAAGGCAAATGGTTATAAACTTGAAACGCATGAAGATCCTAGAATTACAAAAATCGGTGGCATTTTAAGGAAAACAAGTCTTGATGAATTGCCACAACTGATTAATGTTTGTTTAGGACAAATGTCCTTAGTTGGCCCACGTCCACTACCAGACAGAGAAATCATTGAATACGGTGAAAACCAAGAAAAATTTTTAAGCGTTAAACCAGGTATGACAGGGTGGTGGCAAGTTTCAGGGAGAAGTACGATTGGTTACCCTGAGCGGTGTCATCTTGAACTTCATTATGTAGAGAAGAGTTGTTTGACTTTCGATGTTCTTATATTGTTTAAGACAATTGGAATTGTTTTGAAGAGAGTTGGAGCGCGTTAGTACTGATGAAACAGAAATTATTACTGATAATAGAAGCGATGAGTGGTGGAGCTGGTCGTCATGTACAGGACTTGATTAGTCATTTATCTCAAGAAAAATTTGAAATTTTTGTGATTTATTCAAATCATAGAACAAATCCTGAATTTTTGGAAAAAACAGTAACGATGAATGAGCAAGCAAGTTTTGTTTCATGTGATTTTCTCGTTAGAGAAATTAATCCGAAATATGATTTGCTTGCTTATCAGTTTATCGCCAAAAAAATTAAGCAAATCAAACCAGATATTGTGCATTGTCACAGTTCAAAAGCTGGGGTTATTGGTCGTTTAGCCGCCAAAAGACGAGGTGTAAAAAAAATATTTTATACGCCCCATGCTTATTCGTTTTTAGCACCTGAATTTAGTGGTAAGAAAAAGTTTCTTTTTGTTCAAATTGAAAAGTTTTTAAGCCGATTTATGACCACTCAGACATTTTGTGTGTCTAAGGGGGAAATGCAAGCTGCTCTTGAAGTAAATCTAGATAAAACCGATAAGTTTCAGGTAATTTATAATGGTTTGCCAGAAATTGATTTACCAAGCAAAGAAACGATTCGGGCGCAATTAGGACTGGAAAAGACAGTAGTTGTTATAGGCAATAACGCAAGAATGTCGGAACAGAAAAATCCTATGTTTTTTATGGAAATTGCCCAAAAAATGATTAGACAAAACGCAAATTGGCATTTTGTGTGGGCAGGTGATGGTCAGCTTATGCCACTTTTTCAATCATTTATTAAGCAAAATGGACTAGAGAAAAATATTCATTTGCTTGGGGAGCGTCCTGATAGTGAAACAGTTGTGACAGCCTATGACATCTTCTTGACGACTTCCCAATATGAAGGTTTACCTTATGCACCAATTGAAGCGATGCGAGCTGGTGTCCCGATTCTTGCGACAAATGTTGTTGGCAATAGTGAGCTTGTAATAGAGGGAAAAAATGGTTATTTGATCGACTTAGAGTGGTCAAAATCTGTCGAAGAAAAATTATATAAGGCAGCGAAAATGGATGCACAAATGATTAAAGCAGATTTTAGGCAAAGGTTTGCGATTGATCAGATGTTAAAGCAAATTGAAACAGAATACGTTAAGAAAGCATAAAAGATTAATTTAAGAGGGAAAATATGAGAATTTTATATTTTGTAGATACGTTAGGATTAGGTGGGATTCAAACAATATTACAAAACTATTTCGAAAGAATTGATAGAGATAAATTTGAAATTGAAGTTCTTTCGTTAGATATCCCTGACGAAACAGGTTTTGAACTTTGGCTAAATGAAAAATCTATTCCTGTTCATAAAATTCCAGGAATAACGTTGAAAAAGATACGTGATTTTTCTCGTTATCCAGCCTTAATTAAACAATTTTTTCATGAACATGGGGATTTTGATATATTACATATGCATGCATCAAGTAAGAATGCTCAGTTAATGTTTAATGCTGCTAAACAAAATATACCAATAAGAATAATTCATTCACATAATACACACTATCAAACTTCAAGCCAAATTCAAAAAGTAATTGGTGATATACTTAAGTTTCCGATGAAGAAATATGCGACAGATTTATGGGCATGTTCTACCATAGCCGGTGAGTGGTTGTTTGGTGATGATAATTTTACGATTATTCCGAATGCGATAGATGCTGGAAAGTTTGAATATGATGAACAGCTCAGAAATTCAGTTAGAGAATCTTTAAATATTTCAGATATTGATTTTGTTATTGGGAATATTGGAAGATTTGTCAATCAAAAAAATCATTTTCGCATGATATCAGTATTTAATGATCTTTTAAAGTACATACCAAATGCTAAATTAGTATTAGCAGGAACAGGTGATTTAGAATACAAGATTAAACAACAAGTTATCGAGTTAGGAATTGAAAGAAATGTTAATTTTTTAGGATATCGGACAGATAATCATGCACTTTACCAAGCGTTCGACGTTTATTGCATGCCATCGTTCTATGAGGGTTTACCCGTAGCTTTGGTAGAAGCGCAAGCTTCGGGATTGCCAATTGTATTTTCGAATACGATTACAGAAGAAATCAATATCAGCAAAAAACAAAATATTCAACTGTCGTTAGAAAAAGACAATAAAGAATGGGTTGAGGCGTTAATTGAGATTAGTAATCGACAAATTAATCGAAAAATAAATGGTGAATTAATCCAAAAAAGTATTTTCAATATTGAAAATGCTATTGGGTTACTGGAAAATAAATATCAAGAGCTTATTGTTAGGGAATCCTTTAGATGAAAAATCAATTCAAGATAAATATTGGAACAGTAGTCTTAGTCTTAGCAATTGTATTAGACTATTTTATTTTGTGGCAAGTAGTCAATTATAAATTAATTTATTCGTTACTGCTTGTTGCAGTTTTAATATTTTTGGTAAAATTTTGGTTTGATAAAAGGGAAATAAAAGCTTTTATTCTGCTTTTGTGTCTATTGCTAGTAGGCGCATGGACGGTTGTTTTTTTCAGTACACAGGATTATATTTTACCCATTATGATTGCTATTTCGTATTCATTTACAGATTATAATGTAAAAAAAGTTATTAGAGACTTTACAGTTACATCTGCCATACTATTTGTTTTGACAATCGCATTACACTATTTTGGAGTTGTTAAGGGAAATGAAATCCCACGTATGGTTGATGGCGTAGTTATTTACAGAGATAGTCTTGGTTTTGACCATGTGAATAGTGTATTTAGGCGATTTATTCCCATTTTTACAGGTATCTTTTATTTGACTTCCTCGCGAAAAATGTTACTGACCTATACAGCCGTTGAGTTACCCATTGCTTTTTTTCTTTATCTAAAAACTGATTCGAGAACTGGCTTTCTTTTAACTGCTCTTTTCTTAGTTCTATCAATTTTTATGAAAGAAGTTAGCGCTAAATTATTATCTAAACTACTATATCTGTTTCCAATTGCTGCTATTATCCTAACATTATTTCTTAGTTATAAATTTGGTTTAAGTAGTAATTTTATTGATACCTCGCTTTCTCATAGACCGATGTTTTGGTTGAAATATCTGACAGACTATAGGCCAACAATACTAGGAAAAATAATGCCTATGAATATGCCATTAGATAATATATATCTAAGTTCAATTTATTGGAGAGGCCTATTAATCAGCTTATTGACGGGGATTTTTTATCTAAAATTAGTTCCGACAATATCTAAAGATTGGAAATTGAGTGTGATTACACTATTTTTATTAGTCTATGGTATATTTGAAATTGTATTCTTTTTTAGCAATAGTTTTTTGATTACTGTGATGATTTATCTATTTGTTCGAAAGAAAACACAGGGAGATCTCCGATGGAAAAAATGATTTCAATTATTGTGCCAGTTTACAATGCATCTGATTATATAATAGACTGTTTAAATAGTGTCTTTTTGCAAACTTATTCCACTTTCGAAGTGTTAGCCATCAACGATGGTTCAACGGATAACAGTTTAGAAATCTTAAATAAAATAGCAATACAAGATTCGCGTTTACGAGTTATTGATCAAGAGAATAAAGGTGTTTCTAGTACGAGAAACACTGGATTGAAATACGCGAAGGGAGAATATATTCTCTTCCTTGATTCTGACGATACGATTGATGCATCACTATTACAAGATAATCTTAATCTATTGATAAAATATCAGGTTGATTTAGTTGTTTTTGGCTTTAATCGAGTTTTTTTGAAAAATACCAAAATATTTACAAAAACTATAAATTCATCTCAAGTTATTCAATCAAAACAGCTCAACACAGTCTTAGAAGAACTGGTTCGAAAAGAGCTTATTTTTCCACCGTTTAATAAGCTGTTTAAGAAGGAAATCATTGATTATCACAATCTTCAGTTTGATTGTCATATGAGGTACGGAGAGGATTTTGTCTTTGTAACACAATATTTAGATAAATGCTCTAACATTTATCTAAATAGCAAAGCATATTATAACTATCTATTTGATAGACCAACTTCAGCGATGAACCGTTATGATGAAAATAAACTAAATGATCAATTGTATGTCCATGACTATCTAGAACATTTTTTGAAAAAGTATGAAGTTGACACGGATTCGATATTGAATGAAAGATTAATCAATATTTGTTACGATGGCATTCTAAATATACTAAAAGATGAGACGCAGAAAAAAAATATTGGCATTAGTAACGATTATAGGCAGATTCTAGTGCTTTTGAAAACAAAGTGTACAACAAAAGACTCAACTTTAAAAATGAAATTAAAATTTTTTTTGTGTCAACATCTGAAAATATTAATGTTGCTAAATTAGGAGTATATAAATTGAAACATGCTTATTTGATAATGGCTCACAATAATTTTGATCTGTTAAAGATATTATTAAAAGCCATAGATTTCGAACATCATGATATCTATATCCATATTGATTTGAATGCTGGAGATTTGGATTTTTCTGAGCTGAAAAATACTTGTTCTCACTCGAATCTATATTTTATGCAAAGAAGAACGTCAAATTGGGGCACCTACGAACAAGTAGAAGTGGAAATTGCGTTATTTGAGTTAGCCTATCAAGCCAAAGAAGATTATCGATACTATCACTTGTTATCAGGAAATGATTTTTTATTAAAATCAGCAAGTAGCATCTATAACTATTTTGAAAGTAGCTACCCTCATGAATTCCTTGATTTTGCTGTTCTTGAAGGGAAGACAAGTGACAGTGGTATTCTCCCAGAAGTTGATGATTGCTTTTTAAATCGAATTAAATTTTTTCATCCCATAGTCTCTTCTTCAAAACTAGGACGAAAAAATTTTAGTAGGATTAGTAGACTATTTGAAATAGTCCAAACAGTTCTATTAGTCGATAGGACTAAGCATAGTGACTACTCTAAATTTCAAAAAGGACAAAATTGGTGCTCTGTCAGTCAACGTTTTGTGGAAATCTTAATGAACAGTTATTACAATGGTGATATATATAGAAATTATCATAGTGGCATATTTGTTGACGAGCTATATAAACAAACCTTATTTATTAATTCGAATTTATACCATACATTTAAAATATCAGAATATAAATCAAATTTAAGGTATGTTGATTGGGATAGAGGCGAGCCCTATACATTTAAAAATTCCGATGTAAAAGAATTATCATTACTCGATGATTTTTTATTCGTTAGAAAATTAGATCAAACAGACAATTGTGCGCTAGCAAACAACTTGTTAGCTTTGATTTCAGAAAGACAAAGTTAAATGAAAAAAGTTTTTGAAAATTTTATCTATCAAAGTATTTATCAAGTACTTTTAATCATTTTACCGATTATCACGATTCCCATAATTTCTGACACACTGGGGCCTACTGGTGTAGGAACATTTAATTACGTTTATTCAATTACGAACTATTTTATCTTGTTTATCGGTCTTGGTTTAGCAAATTATGGCGTTCGTGAAATAGCGCAAGTCAGGGAATCAAAACAAAAATTAAGTCAAAAATTTTGGGAACTTCAAATTTTTAACTTTGTGATCTCGACAGCAGTCTTAACTTTATTTTTTATTATTACTTCATATCTTAAGTACTCAAACTATTATTTGATTCTTTCTTTGGCAGTATTTGGATATATGCTTGATATCACATGGTTTTATAGTGGGATTGAAGAATTCAAGATGATTACGACTGCCAATGGTATTGTTAAATTGATCGGTTTTTTGTTAATTGTGACACTTATACATGATAAGTCAGATTTAGGGAAATATATATTAATCCAATCATCGAATATTCTATTATCTCAATTAATTTTATGGTTTTTTATACGAAATAAAATTTTCTTTATTCGAGTTAGATTAAGAGAAGTATTTGCCCATTTTTTACCGGCACTTAGCTATTTTATAGGCAAGTTAGCTGTGACGCTTTACACAAATTTGAATAAGACATTATTGGGAGTGCTAGCAACGATAACGGCTGTCGGCTATTATACAAATTCTTTACAGCTTGTTATCATTGTGGTGGCATTGATGGGATCATTGGACACGGTTTTAATGCCAAAAATGAGTCATTTACAGGCTAATAAAAAAGAAGATGAAATGATTGAATTATTGACGAAAGTCATTCATTTGGAAATTTTTGTAACAATACCTGCTATGTTTGGGATATTAGCAACAAATCAAAAGTTAATTGGTTGGTTCTTCGGTGAAAAGTTTAGCTATATTGAGAAAATTGTGCCTTTCTTTGCACCGTTAGTCATTATTATTCCATTAGGAACAGCAATTATGCGGCAGTATTTGATTCCAATGAAACAAATTAAACAGTACAATTTTTCAGTTATCCTAGGTGCATTTTTAGGTGTTGTAATAAATATATTGCTTATCCCCCAAATTGGTATTTGGGGTGCTGTTATAGCAACACTGATTTCGGAATTAATGGTCACTGGTATAAGAGTCTCTGAATTGATGAAAAAAACAACTTTTAGATTTTCCATCCATCAAATTCTCAAATATTTTGTTTCAGGTTTAGTAATGCTGATAATTATTGAGTTATTTTCATCTAGTATGCGTTCATCGCCTGTAACCACTTTAATACAAATGACGGTGGGACTAATTGTCTATATGGCAGCTACCTTTATTCTAAAGGCTAACCCAATAGTTGATATGATTAAATTTTTAAGAAAAAAAATATAAAGAGGATAGTATATATTATGTTGAAAATAGGAATAACAACATTTAGCAGAACGCATAACTACGGTTCGTTACTACAGAGTTTTGCTTTGCAACAAATATTATTGAAAAAATATCATCTCGATAATGAATTTATTAATTACTCTAATCAGGCACAAAGGGAAATGTATGCCTTATATTCAAAACCAAATTCTCTTAAGAACGTTGTAAAGAATTTAATTGTTTGGAAAAACAAGATATTAATTAAACAACATTTTGAAGATTTTGAAGCTTTTTTTAAAGAAAATTTAATGAGTTCAAATGTTGACTTACACGATGGGGATATCATACCAGTTGATAAGTATTCGCTTTTGGTCACTGGTTCAGATCAAGTTTGGAATACAGATGCATATGATTTTGATGAAATATATTTTTTGCCCTTTGCTGATGAACTACCGAAAGTAGCCTATGCTTGTAGTCTAGGTGGTACAAATTTATTGAGTAAAACAGATAAAATTAATCTTTACAAGAAGTATTTAGAAGATTTTGAAGCCATTTCAGTACGAGAGCGAAATAGTCAAACTTGGATTTCCCAATTGACAAAGGAAGAAGTTGATATTGTAGCTGACCCGACTCTCTTGTTAGATAAAAAAGATTACTTAGACTCTTTTGATGACCAACCTTTGATCGAGGGTAGATATATTTATTATTATGGGTTTAAATATGAACATGACATGAATATGAAAGTAAAAGAATTAGGTGAAAAGCTTGGTTTACCTGTTTACTGTTTAGATGCAAAAAAATATCATCTCAAAATGTTGAGAAAATATGGGTTTAAAATTTCGCCACATGGTGGGCCAAAAGCTTTCATTAATTTAATCAACCATTGTGAGGTATCCGTTACAACATCATTTCATGGAACTGTATTTTCAGCAATTTTTCAAAAACCATTTTTTTATTTGAGAAAACCAGGAATTGATGCCGCTGATGATAGAGCCTCATATTTGTTAGAACAACTAGACTTAACATCGCAAGATGTGCCATATTCAGAAATTGTGGCGCGTTCTGAAGAGTTATTCAGTATAGACTATAATCATGTTCAAGATAAAATTTTAAAGCTGCAGCAACATTCATTTCGGTATATCGATAAAAATATAGTACGTCTAAGCAAGATACGTAAATTTAAATAACATGAAAGGAAAAGGTAGTTGGAATGGTACAGCCCTTTGAGCATAAATTGATTAAATCTCACCAACTTTTAAATGATTATCTAATAGCAGATAAAGCTGCTTTAAATATTAATAGAAGACGTCCAAAATTTTTAGGGGATAAGATTTGGAAATTTCAAATCAAGTTGAGGAAAACGGAATACTATAATAATATAAAGAATCATCATATACTAAATCGAATTTTATACTACTATCACTTTTACACATTTAAAAAGCTATCTGATAAGTATTTAGTCGAAATACCGTTAAATGTTATTGGAAAAGGGCTTGTTATTTGGCATTTACAAAGCATTATAATAAATCCTAAAGTTGTGATTGGAGAAAATTTTTCGATTTCTGCTGGTTGTATTGTTGGGCAAGCCAAAAATAGGATACCGATTATTGGAAACAATGTAGAAATGACTGTAGGTAGTAAAATTCTAGGGGGTATTATGATTGCCGATCATGTCACGATTGGTGCCGGTGCTGTTGTTGTGAAGTCAATTGAAGAATCATATACAACATGGGGAGGAGTACCAGCAACTAAAATTTCGAATAACTTTTCTGTTGAAAATATTGACAGAGAAAATAGGGTTAAGAAAGTAAAGGTATAAAAAGCAAATCCTGTGACAAGTAGTTTTAATTAGAATTTTTAATGTTTAATCACAGAAAAAAACTAGCGTTCATCATGGAACTAACCTAGCTTTTTTTTTAATCTCCCAACAACAATAAAACCCAATCAAACACCCCAAAAAATTCAAGAGAATATCACTGATGGCAAATGTGCCCAGATAGAAAACAAACTGAATGGTTTCAATCCCTAAAAGTGTGACCAAGCTGACAATGACAAACTGTTTGAAATCAGTATTGATGCCGTAAAGGCCACCTAATGGAATAAAATAGAGGATATTCAAGACAGCTTCTTGGATCGTTCTGGTATCCGCTTTGATAAAATCAAAAGGGTTCAGTGATATCGCTTGAAAATCCGATGTTTTAGTAAAGAGCACCATGAATAGCAGTAATGCATACACACTGAAGGCCAGATAGAGATAAATAACTGAAAATCGTTTGAGGTGATACTGGATGCCAAACAACCAGACGATCAGCGTTAATAAGAGTATTAAAGTTAATGCGGTATAGTCAAAGTGGTTAATCAACCTAGCCAGGCTTTGATAGCGAGTGAGAACGGGCATAATCAGCCAAGTAATCGTCGCATAACTCAGGATAAATGTGACCAATAAACTGCTGAGGTAGATCATATATTTTCGCAACTGTTTCTAACTCCTTTTCTTGATGAGATTAACCCTATTTTAACATATTTTAAAACTGTCATGTTTTTATGAATTTAAAATAAAGGGCACCTCTAAAAACGTATGAAAAGAGGTATAATAGATTAAAAATAAGCTAACGAGGTATTGAAGATGAATTTATTTGGAGATAGCGACTATCTTGAAAAATTAAGTTTAAAAGGAGACCCTCTTGAGCGGCTAGAAAAAGTGGTTGATTTCGAGTGTTTTCGCCCAACTCTTAACCGGATTTTTAAGTATAATTTAAAAAACAAATTTCATGGTGGTAGACCGCCCTATGACCTTGTTTTAATGTTGAAAATTCTAATTTTACAACGCTTATACAATCTATCTGATGATGCAATGGAATATCAAATGATTGACCGGATTTCGTTTAGAAGATTCCTTAAGATTGATGACAAGGTACCAGACGCAAAGACTATCTGGAACTTTAGAAATCAGCTATCAAAATCTAATAGAGGAAACTGGCTTTTTTCTGCCTTTCAAGAAAAACTTGAATCACAAGGAATGATCGCTCATAAAGGACAGATTGTTGATGCAACATTCATAGAGGCGCCTAAACAACGTAATCCAAAAGACGAAAATGAATTGATTAAAGCAAATAGGGTACCAGTGAATTGGACGAAGAACAAAAGAGCACAGAAGGATACAGCTGCTCGCTGGACAATTAAAGGTAATGAGAGACACTATGGCTACAAAAATCATATTGCTATAGATACCAAATCAAAATTCGTAAAGAATTATCAAACAACGCCTGCAAATGTGCATGATTCTCAAGTAATAGG
>MTLC01001042.1_pt2 | contig 15934 bp, 10 predicted proteins | sample 1982451 | NCBI WGS metagenome assembly MTLC01 (sample SAMN05710165, study PRJNA340218) | biofilm metagenome | isolation source: sample SPH anode biofilm adapted to +100 mV | place: USA | collected 2012-02-03 | reverse complement strand
TTAATTTTACTCTGGGACACCCAAAAGAGTGTTCTTGTATTTTAAGATCATTGTTTATCATTGTAATCTAATACATGCTCAATAAAAGTGTCGAAGTCAGGAAATAACTTCTATGTTGCTTATTTTGATTGATCTTAAACGATAAAATGAAGAACTCCTCTTTACGGTTGAACATTACTGTAAAGAGGAGCTCTTCATTTTAAATTGAAATCTGTAAACTGCAAATTTCAGAATAAGGAATTATCACAGGTTATCATAGAGCAGATAAAACGACTATTAAGGCTGGAATGACGAATGAAATTACCCGAACCCACTTTATCCAATCTTCTTTGCGGTTAAAATAGAGGATTACAGCGCTAATTGCTATTAAAGACGCTCCAGTGGTAAGTAGGGGTCTGAAGCCGGTTGTAATCGTTCCTAATGCAATTATATAGAGAATAAAAAGGCTGAAAGCATGCCAAAAGATATTCCTCCAGGGTAAAGGTCTTTTCCAAATGATAAAAGGAACTAAAAGGAGTATGGAAGCCGCGATCCAGAGGATGAAAAATCCAAAGACAAGGCTCATATGAGCATTAAAACTTGCTTCGCTGGTAATAATCTTCTGGTTTCCTGCGAGAGTAGCGGGACTATTTACTATTGATTTTTTGATCAAGTCTTTAATAGGTTGAGAAAGGAATGGTAAGTTAATTACTTGATTCATGTCTGTAAAAAACCCGGCATTTGATCGAGCCTTAATATACTCCTCAGCCATTTGAGGAGTAAACCCCGGGATCTGCATCAGATCAATAGAATCGGCTGTGTTTAAGTTAAAACGGTACCCGTCTGTGATAAAATTATAAGGATATGCAATATCTTTAACCCAACGTACATTGGGTATCTCTACCCAAAGTTCATTAGCTGTGGTTGGTTTGAAGTCTTGAGCAGAGATCTTTCTCCATGTGTCAACAACATCCGCAGAGTCTTGACGAAAAAGATTATAGTAAGTGTTAATAAAACCCCCGATTGAGTGGTTATCAACCCCTAGCTTGTTCTTCATCTGAATAAAGGTCAGTAAGAATTTAATATTACTATTTGTGAGTGGATCAAGACTCTTTGGAGTTTTTGTGGCCGTATCACCGGTAAAAAGACTTGCCAGAGCAGGATCAACCATGGTGTTTCCAATATTCGATTTGAGAAGAATTCCAAAGAAATTAGCCACTACACCACTTGATTCATAAAGTTGGTAATAGTTTCTAGTGCCTTGTGGGTTAGGTAGGAAGGCAGCATCTCGGTAGTAGGTTGCTTTATCACTAAAAACACTTTCTAGCGATCTGGATGGTAACCTGGCCCAATTGTTTTTTACAAAAGTTATAGATTTAGTTCTTTCAACAATAGGAGCCCAGTGTGGCATCAGAAAGGTGTATAGACCAAGTCTGTACATGTGTCTCATATCTCTTTCAAAACCGAATAGGTTTCTCGAAATCTCTCTCTTGTCGGTGTTCATGTTTTCTGCCATCGCCGTTCGGGTGATGGGGTTTGGCTCTGCTTCATGGTTTAAATATCTCCAATAGAGTCCATAGCCTTGAATTAATGCCGTTGAATAGTCGGTTGGTACACTAAAGTATGGTGTCTTGTTTGAGAACTTGAATGCTGAGATTTGTTGTTCTCCAAGCATTAAATTTGCTACAATACATCCGGTAGCTTCAGAAAAAATAAGTTGTGGAGCATCTAGTGAACCACGGTCGGTTTCAAATATTTGAGGATGAATCTTGATATACCAAGCCTCTGGTAATTCTATGATGTTCTTGCCATCTGAATAAGTTACACCTTTACCAAAAGAGTAGTCAGATGAAGGATCTAAAATGACGAATAGGGGAAGCACCTCATTTCGTTGATGAGTGTGCATTAAATATCGTTGTGCCATCATGTAAATGTTTGCTGACTGGGCAGCCCAGCCAGACCCGAAAAGATGACGGCCACGTTTAATTTCTTCTGATTGTCTATCAATGACATGAAAGACCTGTTTTGTCTCTTGTTTCTCTCCTTTTGATAAGAAGATTATTTGAGGGCTCTTTTGAGCAAAAGAGGAAAAGAGAGTAAAAGTAAGCAGTAGAGTGATTAGAATATTTTTCATCTGTACAATGAAATTTGTTGATTCTGAGAATACAAGTTCGAGACTTATTTTGTTGCAAGTTACAAAATTAAGCTATTACCCCTGATAGGCGAGAGATTGTAAGTCTGGTAAGAGTTTTTTAGTTTGTATATTTAAAAAGGCTCAGTATATTTACGGTTCGAACAGAGAGTTGTTCTTAATTGGCTCTCTCGTTTAAAGACTTAACAACAACTTGATTATGGATTATCAGGAATTTTATATTGAAACTGGCAGATTGCTCTATGCAATTGCAATGGCTGATGGTGAGATACAAGAGGATGAGAAAAGCAAGATGCTGAACCTTGTAAGAGATACTCTCCGTAAACTTGAAAATAGTGTAGATGCATTTGGAACAAGTAATGCTTTTTATACGGAATTTGAGCTTGAGAGGTTGATAGACTTTAATGTTGAGAGTGAAGAGTCATTTAATTCATTTACTGACTATTTAGAGCTTAATATCTCAGAGATTACTCCTGATTTAAAGGAGATAATCATCTCGATGGCTGAAGAGGTTGCTGAGGCTTGGGATGGCGTTGTTGCCGAAGAGAATCTATATTTGAATAGATTAAAAGAATCGTTAAGATAGGTGTTCTTCAATTAATGATAAAAAAAAGAGGCTAACCTATGAACTTTGGGTAGCCTCTTTTTATTTGTAAGATTATTGTCTTTTCTTTTTTCTTCTTTCAGCCTTTTCTGCCGGTTTTCCTGCAGGAACATAATCATCAGCAAAGCGGGCGAAGACGGTAACGCCTCCAAACTCACTACCTGACATGCGCTCAGCCAGAATAGAAGCTGCTCTTTTTTCGATCTCGAATCGAGTAGATTGTCGATCAATAAAGATATCACCTATTTGAATGCCTCTATCTCTTAAGTTTTGGTTTATTAGAGAAAGCAGATTTTTTGTTGAAACACCCTGTCTTGAACCAACATTAATTTCAAGCATTGACATACCTTGATTGTTTTGACGCTTAGGCCCTCTATCTCTGTCTTGAAATGAATCTCTACCTGATCTGCGGTCTCCTCTATCACCCATAGGTGATCTGCGGTCTCCTCTGTCACCCATAGGTGATCTACGGTCTCCCTGACGACCTTGGCGGTCTTCGTAACTTCTGGATTTTGGAGCAATAGGAGCCAAATTGATGTCTCTGGAGTCTGAATAATGCTCTAGCATACGATTAAACTCAAGAGCCATGAAGCGTTTGATCAACTCACCATGATCAATCCATTCAAGTTTTCTGATAATCTCTTCCATGAATGAATCAGCCTGTTCATTTGAGGTATCAGCAGTTTCAATTCGAGTAGCGAGATTAAAGAGTTGTTTACGACAAATGGTCATGCCATCTGGAACCTTGATGTTACTAATTTCTCTACCTAAGAATCGTGCGATATCTCTTAATTTGCGAGTTTCTCTTGTGTGAATGATGCTAATAGCTGTTCCCGTAGCACCTGCTCTGCCTGTTCTACCTGTTCTGTGAATGTAAATCTCAGGGTCATCAGGGAGTTCAAAGTTGATGATATGAGTTAATCCTGTGACATCAAGGCCTCTGGCAGCAACATCAGTTGCCACTAATATCTTAAGGTGTCCTAGTCTAAAACGATTCATTACATAATCACGTTGAGCCTGTGAGAGGTCACCGTGTAGTGCATCCGCAGAGAACCCAAGCTGCATCAGTTTATCACCAATTGATTTGGTGTCAGTACGAGTTCTGCAGAATACAATTCCATAAATACCAGGGTTAACATCAATAAGTCTTCTGAGAGCCTCAAATTTATCTGAGGCATGAACCATGGTATATTGGTGACTAACATTTTCTGAACCTTTGTTCCTTTCTCCGATTTGAATTTCGTGAGGATTTTTAAGGTAATTACCAGATAATGCCTTTACATCAGGAGGCATCGTTGCAGAAAAAAGAAGGGTTTGCCTTGTTTCTGGTAATTTGTTTATTATCTCTTCAAGTTCGTCGCGGAAGCCCATATTAAGCATCTCATCTGCTTCATCTAAAACTAGCCAACGAATCTGTGATGTATCAATCTTTTTTCTCTTAATAAGATCAAGCGTTCTTCCTGGTGTCCCTGCAATTATAAGTGCGCCTCTCTTAAGCGCACCTAATTGCCTTTCAATGCTCTCTCCTCCATATACCGCAACCACCGGTATCTGTGGAAGGTATTTTGAGTAATCGGCCATATCGGAAGCAATCTGCATACAAAGTTCACGCGTAGGTGAAAGTACTAAAACTTGAGGCAATCTGTTATTGCTGTCAATTTTATCAAGTATAGGTAACCCAAAGGCAGCAGTCTTTCCTGTGCCTGTTTGCGCTAAAGCTACAAGGTCTGTAGTGTTTTCTAATAAAAAGGGGATTGTCTGCTGTTGAACGGGAGTAGGCGTAACGAACCCTAATTCTGTAACCGCCCGAATGATCTCGGGACGCAAGCCGGATAGGCTAAAATTTTCCATGTAAAATTAATTATCCTGCAAAGGTACATTCATTTTATGGGAATTACATCATATGACTGGAATTGTCTTTTCTAAAATGGAAAATAAATCATTGATAATGTGTCTTGTTGTGACTCTTGTATACCCTTAACTACCTTTTGAGTCCTAATCTAAACGAGGATAGTCGCAAATGACCATCCTCGTTTTAATTGTATCCGCCGTTAGAACAACCCCTAGTGTTTAGTCTTGAAATTATAGGATAGTGATAAATAAAAATCACGTCCTCTTTCGTAATACCCTTCTGTTCTGGTGTAGTTTAAATCAAAGAGATTGTTTATACCTGCCTCTATTCCTAGCCCATTTAAAGCTAGAAACTTTACGCTTAAATCGAGAATCAAAAAATCGGGATTCTTTGTTCCGTATGAAGTGCTATAAGATGACGCATTATATTCCAGATTCATTCTTGTATAAATGGTTTTAATAGGCCTAATCTCAAATCCGGATGTGATTTTCCCTTCAGGTATATCTGTAAACCGTAATTCAGGGTTAGTTGTATTTTCTCTTTTTAGATAGTTATACACAGCCCAAATGGTAAGATAGTTCGTTGGATTAAAAGTCAAAGAAATATCACCACCATAGAATTTTGATTCGCCAGTGTTTTGCATTTGAGCAATTCCTGGTTCTACTTCATTAACATACTGGATTGTGTTGTCAAGCAAATGATAGAATATTGTTGCTTGAAGATTAAGAACTTTAATTGGTTTCCATTCAACGGAAATCTCAGTTTTATAGGCCTCTTCTGATTTCAAATTGACATTAGGTATGGCTAACCCCATTCGATAACTATATCTGTCTTTCATCGTTGCAAACCGGCTTTTCTTGGCAAGAGTAAGAGTAGTAACAAAATTATCCAGCTTGTAGACTCCTGCAATTTGATAGTTAAACGAGTGGTCACTATTTGCGGGATATTCTGAAATCTCTTTTGTTTTACTAATATACTCCTCAGCTTTTACTGCGTCACGGTAGTTAAAGCTAACTCCTCCAACCAGTGAGATATTCTTTGTAATTGAAAAATAATCCTCAATGCCTGTTGAGAGTGAATTATCAATAATGTGTCTTATAGGCTCTCCTACGTTATTCTCCCTGTGGTTTTCGTTTCTGAATTGTACTGCCATGGTTAATTCATGCTGTTTGAAGAGGTTTTTAGCAAGTTTAATTGAACCCCCGGTGTTTTCGTCTCTATAAAAACTTGTGAAGGATGAGCTCTTTGTTTGTGTTGTATAGGTATTATCGTCAAAGCTTTTCAATGTATTGGCTAACTTGTCGTAATAAAGAGCTGTTCGTAACTGGAATCCAATCCCAAGTTCATTCTTTGCAATGAACCGAATGCCCTCCTTTTTCCACTCAGGCCATTGCCAGAATCTTACCTTAATGTTTTTGTCACTTCCAAGGTAAACCGGATTGCCTTTTTCTCCATCTACAGAATAATAAGCAATGCTGAACTCGTTCCTTTCATTTGGTGTGAATCCGATTTTTGCATTAAACGTACTGTTATTTTGCCACGAGTTATCCAACTTAAGGCCCTGCTGATACTTATTTGTTGTGAAATTCTCAGACAAGGGAATGTAATCTCTTTTTGATTTCGAATAACCGACCTGGTAATAAAACTTTTGGTACTTCTGACCAACTGAAATGTTTCCATTGTACTCATGCCCTCTGGCTACAAAACCATTTGATGTTATCTCTAATTGATGGTTTGGCTTGAGTGTTATAAGATTTATAGTGCCTCCAATTGTGTTTGCTCCATATAAAATCGATGAAAACCCTTTTGATATCTCTATCCTATCCAATAGGCCAATATTTATTCTTGATAAGTCCATATAGCCGTCATAGGATGCTGAGACTGGTATGCCATCGATAAAAACAGGAATGCTTCTTAAATCAAATCCTTGAATGGAGATAGATGATTCATTTCTTGACCCTGAAAAGATCAATGAGACTGAGGGTGACTTAGCTAAAAGACTAACTACACTATTACGATTGTCAGTCTCAATTACCTCTTTCCTGATAGATTGGTGGAGAGCTTGTGCCACAATATCTACCTGTCCAAGTAGATAGCCCGATCCATGTTTTGTAGTTGTGTCGTTTGTAATCTGAGCACCTAAAGCCAGATACACAAACAAAAAGAGTGATAAAAAAAGTGTCCTGAGGTTGATCATTGGTTATTGCGTTATGTTTTGATTTGAACAACGCAGCGAAGATAGAAAATATTTAGAAAATTAGATGTGTTAGTTGAATCTTGAAAGAAAGTGGTTGTAAAGGGTAGGTAAAATGCCTGAATTAGTTAAATAGAATTATTAGAGTAACAAGCTTTAAGACTAGAAGAAAAACAACTCAATCATTGTTCAAAATGTTTGATTGCGTGACCAAAAAGGCTTGAAACGTCTCATTTAATTTTTCGAAGTCCTGAATTGTTTTTAAAGCAAAAGGGGTTAATTCTGCTATCCCTCCATTAAGTCCGCCACGTTTTAAGATAACCATTGGTTCCGGGGCACAGGTGTTGATTTTCTTTATGTTTTCCCAAGCCTGCCTGTATGACATCTCCATCGCCTGGGCTGCCTGTCTAAGGGATCCTAGTTCTTGGATTTTTTTTAAGAGCTCAACTTTTCCTAATCCCAGGAAAGAGTGTTCATTGCAATCAAGCCAGATTCGTCCTGAGACTTTAAACTTCCAATGGTAAGTGTTCGCCATTCATTAGTATTTATAAAAGTTAAATTTTACTTTTGCCGTTTATCAAAGCTATTCGCACTTGATAAATCTAAACAAATTTAATTCGATGGTGTATCAATTCACCCTTCAAGTTTAAAAATAGTTTAATTGTGTCAATTCAAAACGGTTTACCTCCAATCTTTTTTGTCATTGGTCGTCCTCGCTCTGGTACGACTCTACTAAAGATGCTATTTGATGCACATAGTTCCATATTGATTCCTCCTGAGTGTCAATTCATCATTGATCTTTCTTCCAGGTATAAGAATAAGAAGCTTTGGAGTAAGGCTGATCTAAAGCATTTAGCTCAGGATATATCAAGTGTATGGCGATTTGAGATGTGGAGAATTCCATTTGATTTGCTTGAGCGTACTTTGGTAGACTGTGAAGGTGAGGTGAGTTATTCTGACCTTTGTAAGAGGGTCTATATGCTATATAATTCATTATATCCGAAGGAAGAGTTAAAACTTATTGGTGATAAAAACCCAGGATACTCTATATATAGCAAGCGGTTAATGACGCTATTTCCAGAGGCAAAGTTTATATTCATTACCAGAGATTACAGAGATAACTTTGTGTCTATCATGGATGTAAAGTTTGATCTTCCTCTGCCATCTTTAGTTGCATGGAAGTGGGTTTATTACTATAAGAGAGTGAAAAGAGAGGCCTTAAGAAATCCAAAGCAATATCTTTTTGTGCGATATGAGGACTTAGCAGCTAATCCGCTGGCAACCCTCCCTCCAATTTGCGATTTTCTTGGAATCAGGTTTGAGCCGGCTATGCTTGATTATTATGAAAAGAGAGAGGATTTTACCAGAATGTATCGTCCCGCAATTCTGAAGAATATTCACTCAAATATTGTAAATGAGGTTAATACTTCACGTGTTGCTGTTTGGAAAACCAGACTAACTGAGAAGCAAGTTAAAATCCTCGATTATGTCATAGGTGACATCGCTGAGCAGGCAGGTTATGATAGGGTGTATAAAACTCATTCTTTTAAGACAAAAATAGCCGCCTTACCGGGAATCTTGTTTGCTTTTATGATTATTGGGGCAACAAAAGTTATTGATCTCTTCCCGGCAAAAGTTCGAGAGAATTTGCTTAGTAAGGGTCCTAAGGCAGTAGCTTTCTTTGTGCTCTCAATCGTCAATCCTAAAAAACTGAAGGAGATAAAGCAAAAGATTGAGACAAATAAAATGGGATAGTGGGTATATCAAGAAATTGCCAGTCTGCTTTAATTAACCCAAACGAAATCTCAGCTTTCTAAAACCTAAAGATTATGTCTTATGATATCATAAGCATAACGAGCTATCATAATAATTACTATTATCAAAAAGACTTTTCTAATGAAGCCATTGCCCTTTGCTATTGCCATTTTACTGCCAGTAATATTTCCGGTGATGTTAAAAACAGCAATCAACAGAGCAGGGACAATCAAGAATTGACCATTGTTGATATAGATGGTCAATGCACCAATGTTTGCTATGCAATTAATAACTTTAGCATAGGCTGATGCATGTAAAAAATCAAAGCCAAGTAGTGTCACAAATCCAAGTACCAAAAAGCTTCCTGTGCCAGGGCCAAAGAAACCATCATAAAACCCAATTCCAATTCCTAAAATGGCTCCAAATTGATACTGCTTTCTAGTTGATAGTTGTTTTGTTTGACTTCCGCCAAGGTCTTTCTTCAGATAGGTGTAGATTGCAATTACGATTAGAATAAAGAGGATTAGAGGCTTTAATAAATGTATAGGTAGTGAAGAGACTGTCTTAGCTCCTAACATGGCTGAAACAGCTGTTAAAATGCCCGTGGTAACTAATAATCTGACGTTAAAGGTTATCTTTTTTGAATAGTTCCATGCTGCAAATGATGTACCGCTTAATGCGGCTATTTTGTTCGTTCCAAATATTGTAAGGGTTGGAGTCTGGGGCATTGTAACAAGAAATGCAGGTAATTGAATCAGTCCGCCGCCTCCGACTACTGCATCCAAAAAGCCGGCAATAAGGGCCATTAAAGCCAGAATAAGAAAGTTTACCAGAGTAAGATCGCCTAGATAATCTTGCATTTCTTGCTATACTTGAATTTGCGGCAAAGCTATAAAAAAGACCTTCAAGGTTCATCTAAAACAACTGATGCTGCCGTGATATTTGAATTCATGGCAGCATCAGTAACTCAATGACCGAGTTTTACTTCTGTTCGCTGGTTGTTGAGGGTGATGCCTTTCCTGACTTTAATGAGATTATTTTTGAGAGCAAATCATACCAGAAGGGGGCTCCAAGTGATATTGCAATTGCAGTAATTATTAGACCGGCAAGTTTGGTAAGATCACTTAATTGTGTTAGCACAAACCATAGCTTGTAGAAGAATGCACCTGTTTTAAAGGGAGGAATTGTCACCATTTCGATTGTTGGGTTTCTTCTGGAGATATACTGTTTTTTGGTAGCCTCAGTAGATCTCTGAGCCAGAACAATGAGTAGGTCACTACGATCAGTGGTTGATAGCGGATCCTGAAAGGCCAGGGCGCAGGTTTTAACGGACTTTGGATCAATTGGCATGATGATTTTTACTGCATACTTATCTTCAATAATAACATATTGATAGGTAAGGTCAGTCTCTCTGATTGTATCTTTTAGGTTATTGTAGTTATAAACTGTACCTAGAATTCTGGGTTTCTTCTTGAGTTTGTTGAAAGAGGCTGAATCTAATGTGATAGTCTTAATGCTATTATCTGATATCTGTTTGGCAAGTTCTAAATTGTTCTTTGGGACAGCCCAACCAAATGCAAGAAGATTATTTTTTTGTTGGGTAACAGCATAAACCTCTGTAAGTAATTCTCTTGATTTTTCAAGATCTTCATTCTCATCACTCTGCTTAACTGATTTTCCTGTTGATGAAGAAATGGGTGTTGCTGCTGCTCTCTTTGGTCCTTTTGTGGTCGTAGAATCGATGGGATTTGCAATCTCAGCCCCTTTTTCTTCGAGCATAGCTTTCTCCCCAAGATCTCTGTATTGGTTGGCAATCTCGATTATCTGGGCTCTAGTATTTGAGTCGGATGAGAGTAGGTTAACAATACTAATTGTGTCAACATTCAGTGAGATTGCAATTAATAATCCAAGTATGAAGGTGTTTAGTTGTGCCCGTAATTTGTACTTTATCTTTAACTGCTCAATGGTTTCATTGAACCAATCAATAAATAGTTTCTCAAGGTTTACTTTGTCCTTGTTCGCTTTTTGCCATTTATCACGTAGAAACTTTAACGTCTTTGGGTCTAATACCAGCTCCTCAATACTGTTGTTGGGTGTTGAAACTGTACATTGCTTTACCATGATCTTATCCTGCAATGTTGAGTTATCAATAGGTATTTTGCCATTTAGGAGATTGCGATCAATAACTGAAACAGGATCTTCAATTTCTGAATCATTTCGACTAGAGTCTGAATTACCGTTCATGGATAGAATGAATGTCAGTGTCTCAGCGAATGTTTTTGGTTCAATTGCAGTTGGCCTCTTATACCAGTTCCCAAGTCCTAAGTATTTAATGTGAGGGGTTTCATAGAAAAAAGTAGCAAGGGTCGTTTTGTTTGCTTTATTCTTTTTGAAGATTTTGAAAAAGAAGTATATAAAACTTATAAACTTGCATTTTAGTCTGTCAAAATAGCCTTTAAATGAGTGGTTTCTACTTTCTAACTCATCATCATCGGTTAACATTCTGATAATGGTTTGCCTAAGCAATCTGGCTTTAAGGCCTGTCAGATTTGCAATAAGTTCAAAAACACTTACTGTGAGAAGTGAATAGAGAAAGAAGATGAAAATCAGACCGATTGCAATTTCAAGAATAGATGATCCGAACATGTTGATTGATTTTTAAGGTAAATGTAAACTGAACTCTATCTGTGGTTGGTATTTAAATATAAAGTTACTGTAATTAGGGGTAGACAAGTGAAAAACAGCACTGTTTGTTTTAATACTTTTGTGGATACTATGTTTTATTTGTGCCATTCATATTTTAGTCTTCGATATGGGACTATCTCACCCGAGCATCTTGTTGAGCAAGCAAAGGGGTATGGTCTCAAACGGCTACTGCTGGCTGATATCAATAATGTTACTGGAATTCCTTCGTTTGTCAAAGCCTGTGAGTTAAATGGACTTAAACCTGATGTTGGGGTTACAGTTATGAATGGAAATAACCTGGTATATTATCTGATTGCTTTAAACCGTAATGGATTCAGGGAAATCAATGATTATCTCACCGGGTTTCATCTTAGCTCATTACCTTATCCTGAAGAGGCACCAGAGCTACCTGATGTTTTAACTCTCATTCCTTTTGATTATCGGTTAGAGATTCCATCTTTCGATTCTTGGCGAATTGCCTTGACTATTCATGAGGAGAAGCGGTTGGTGTCGTCAAGATGGTCTGGCTACAGCTCTAGGATTTATCCTATACAACGGGTGGTATATTTAGATAAATTAGGACTTGAATTGCATGTAAATCTTAGGGCAATAGACAATAACCTCGTGTTATCAAAGGTCGATTCCTCTATGATTGCACCAAATGATTCCTGGTTTTTATCACCTGATATCTTGAAAAATGGGTTTAATCGTGTTGCTGACTTGCTGCCAAATCTAGAGGATAAATATAGTTGTAGAGAGTTTAGTATGGATTTTACGATGGTAAAGAATAAGAGAATCTTTACTGATAGTGAGGCCAATGATGATCGTTTGTTGCAAGAACTTAGTAGAAGAGGAATCGTTTGGCGATATGGTAATAGTAACCCAGAGGCTGAGAAAAGGGTTAGTTATGAGTTAGAAATGATTGGGCGATTGGGGTTCAGATCATATTTTCTGATTGCTTGGGATATGATTACTTTTAGTAAAAGTCAGGGCTTTTATCATGTAGGGCGTGGTAGTGGCGCAAATAGTGTAGTGGCCTATTGTTTAGGTATTACAGATGTTGATCCGATAGAGCTTGATCTATACTTTGAGAGATTTATTAACCCTAAAAGAACTAGTCCGCCCGACTTTGACATTGACTATTCATGGAAAGAGCGTGATCGGGTATTGGATTATCTTTTCTCGAAATATGGGAGGAGACATATTGCTTTATTAGGTACAATGTCTACTTTCAGAGATAGCTCAATGTACCGAGAGTTGGGGAAGGTATATGGATTGCCCGTTGATGAGATAGATCGATTGGCCGAGCACCCTGCAAGAGAGGCTCGCGAGAGTGAGATAGCTCGTCAGATTGTAATTTTAGCTGATAGGCTGAAGGATTTCCCAAATATGCGAAGCATTCATGCCGGAGGAGTTTTGATAACCGAGGAGCCTATCACCAACTTTACAGCATTAGATCTACCGCCAAAGGGTTATGCGACCACACAATGGGATATGTATATTGCAGAGGAGCTTCGTTTTGAGAAACTTGATGTACTGAGTCAGCGTGGAATAGGTCACATCAAAGATGCTGTAAAGGAGATAAAGCGGAATCGGGGCGTAGATGTAGATGTTCATCAGGTTAGCACGTTTAAACAAGATGCAGCGGTGAGATCGCTCCTTAAAAGTGGAGAGACTGTTGGTTGTTTCTACATCGAGAGTCCGGCTATGCGGCAGCTGATTAAAAAGCTAAGATGTGAAGATTACGTTACTTTGGTTGCTGCCAGTTCAATAATTAGGCCTGGTGTGGCTAAATCTGGGATGATGAAAGAGTATATCTGGCGTTTTCATCATCCTGAGAGCTTTGATTACATTCATCCTGTAATGAAGGATCAACTTAGTGAGACCTATGGCGTCATGGTTTATCAGGAGGATGTCTTAAAGGTTTGTCACCATTATGCTGGTCTGGACTTAGCTGAGGCTGATATCCTCAGGAGAGCGATGAGTGGTAAGTTTAGGGGTACTGATGAGATGAAACGAATAGAATCACGCTTTTTTGATGGGTGCAAACAACTGGATCGTCCTGAAGATGTTTCTCGTGAGGTTTGGAGGCAGATAGCCTCGTTTGCCGGTTATTCATTCTCAAAAGCCCATTCTGCAAGTTATGCGGTAGAGAGTTTTCAGAGTTTATGGCTTAAAGCATACTATCCATTGGAGTTTATGGTAGGTGTGATCAATAATTTTGGTGGATTTTACAGAAGCTGGGTATATTTTAATGAAGCTGTACGTTTAGGGGGTAGGGTAGAGCTTCCGTGTGTAAATCATAGCCTCTATTACACGACAATTGAGGGCACTGTTTTGTATGCTGGTTTCGTTCACATGAAGAATCTGGAGAGTTCAATAGCACATCAGATAGTCAGTGAGAGACAACTAAGTGGTGATTATAAAAGTCTTGAGGATTTTATTGATCGCATTAAGCCGAAACAGGAGCAATTAATGATTTTAGTTAGAATTGGCGCATTGAGGTTTACCGGTAAACAGAAAGCCGCACTTCTATGGGAGGCCTATCAGTATTTATCAGTCCCTGAATCTAGACCCGGATTGTTGCTTTTTGAAAAAGAGAAGAAAGATTTTCGTTTGCCTGTGTTGGAAGCGAGTGCTCTGGAAGATGCCTACGATGAGCTTCTGATTTTAGAGTTTCCCTTGTCGGTTTCCTATTTTGACCTCCTTCAAACTAAGTACAGGGGAGAGTTTATGGCTACTGAGATGAGTGAAAATGTTGGAAAAACGATTAGGATGTTAGGTCGTTTGGTTACTATAAAATACGTAAGAACAAGTAAAGGGGAATTGATGCATTTTGGAACCTTCTGTGATGTTATTGGTAATTTATTTGACACCGTTCATTTCCCAAATTCACTTAAGTCTTATCCGTTTAGGGGAGGGGGTATTTATCTGCTCTTAGGGGAGATTACAGAGGAGTTTGGGCAACCATCTATGACTGTTATTAAGATGGCAAAGATGCCCATAAAGCCCGATCCTCGTGAAAAGTAGCTATTGCTAGCGAATGGATAAAATAATGCTTTTATTAAGATGGCATTGTGCATAAAAGGCCTGATCCTCATGAAATGCACCTGTTATCAGAGTGTGGATAAGATTATTGCCTTTCTAAAAGAAAGAGATTAAGCTTTTTCCATACATTTGTGCAATAAAGTCAATTGATCATGCCTGAAGATGCTGATATAATAATAATCGGGGCCGGTCCGGCCGGCCTGTCTGCAGCTATTACCCTTGCAAAACAAGATATCCGAGTCTTGGTTGTTGAGAGAGAATCTGCTGGTAAAGAGAAAGTGTGCGGTGGAGGACTAGGTAGACGCGCTATCAGACTTTTAGATGAACTTACCAATAACTCGTTCGATTATTCTAAGGGTAATCGAATCAATAAATTACTTGTTGGTGCCCCTGATGGTTCTGATTTATCATTAGATTTTTCTGGTAATAAATCATTGATTACCGGACTTACCATCGTTCGTGGAATACTGGAAGATGAAATGGTAAGGTATATCAATGATAACAGGAATTTTACTATTCGTTATGATTGTGAAGCCACCAAATGGAAACACACCGATAATGGAGTTGAGGTGGAAACTAATCTAGGTCTCTTTTCAGCGAAAGCCCTTGTGATTGCTGCCGGGGCGCATCCAACACGTGAGATCGAACCTGATGGATATACTCCTTTTAATAGGGAAAGTGATGCAATTGCTCTTAGAGCCTATTTTAAAAATGTGGACCAGAACGGAAATCATGATCAAATAGAGTTCTACTTTTTTAAGGATGTTTTCCCTGGTTATTTTTGGATATTTCCTCAGAAAGAATCAATTTGCAATGTGGGAGTATACCTTCCTCTCAGGTATAAGCATCAGAAAGGTGTTAATTTACAAAGTCTTTTTTATGAGCTGATTCAAGAACAGTCTACGTTGGCTGGTCGGTTTCAGAATGCATCTTTAATAGGCAAGATAGAAAGCAGTGTTTTGCCACTTCATAAAAAGAAGAGAGTATTGTCTGGGGATCGTTTTTTAGTTGTCGGTGATAGCGCAAGTCTTGTTGATGATCTTGCGGGAGAAGGAATTGGTAATGCACTTCAAAGTGGTATTTGGGCAGGTGAAGTATTGCATAATTCTTTTAATAATAATGATTTCAGTGTTGAAAGTCTTCGGAAATATGACCTTATAATTAATCGTAAACTTGTGAAGGAATTAAACTGGCATGCATGGTTAATGCGTTTTGTCGGAACAAAGCCGAGGCTCTTTTCTTTATTAGTCAGGAAGTTCTCAACGTCATTAAGTTTAAATGTTTCCGCTAATAAGTTAGCCACAGGAGCCTCGTTTAAACGACTATTATTTAGTTCAAACTTCTGGTTTCAGATTCTCTTTAGTAAATGGTAAAGTGCTAAGTTTATGACCCAAGCTTAACGATTTTTATCTATGACAGCTTTTTAACCCTTAAAGAGATACTAGCCAAATAGGACCGACCCGTTTTATCTCCCGATTCTTCCTAATTTGAATTTCTCTATTCTCTCTGATGCCTCTCTCAATTCTCTATCTATCTCCTCAACATCTTCTCAACATCTCCTCAACATCTCCTCAACATCTCCTCAACATCCTCTCTTTGTCCTCTACCTATATTGTTCCTATCTTACACGAGTTTATAGGGAGAGGATAGGGAGAGGATAGGGAG
>MTLC01000786.1_pt1 | contig 15945 bp, 16 predicted proteins | sample 1982451 | NCBI WGS metagenome assembly MTLC01 (sample SAMN05710165, study PRJNA340218) | biofilm metagenome | isolation source: sample SPH anode biofilm adapted to +100 mV | place: USA | collected 2012-02-03 | reverse complement strand
AACTTAAAAAATACTCTCCAAAATTGCGTAAACACGTTACTTTTAAGGAAGTGAAATAAGGGTTCAATACACATCGGTAGGTGTGTAAAACCTTGATTTAGAGCGATTATTGATTTTTCAGATTTCAGTATATCGCATTAAAAATCAACCTGATGACTACATTTTTGACTACATTTCTTGAAAATATAATTATCGGGTAAAAAGAAAAAGGCACTCATTTTGAGTGTCTTTTGTCGTAAATTAAGTTTCAAATTTTGGTAATTCATCATTATATGATAACAAATTTTTAATTTTCTTGAATTTCAATAGGTTCTCGACTCTTACATAAGTTTTATAAGTTCTGTTGAAAAACAGTTTGTCATTTTTAAAAACACGGGTTGAGACGATGACTAAATTGATCATTCTGTCATAAAGATTTATAACTTCATGACTGAATGATCAGATGATCTTGGTGTTATTTTACTTTCTAAAAATGGTAGGAATAAACTTAGTTAGTCTAAGTGTTTTAGCAAAAGGCTATAAGATTAGAATACAGAGTTAATAGACTATTATATATATACCTGACACCAATATTCTAAATTAAATGTATATTATTAAAAAAAACACTACCAATACATGATACAATATGTATATAATAATCAAAAGAGGAATTAAATTTGAACTGGGATAAAGTGTTTAATATTAGTACAGAATTTATAAATGATAATTTACAAATTAGTATTTTTGAAGTAAAAGAACTGAATGAAGATATTCAACAATGTTTAGATGAAAATTTAATTGCAATTTGTGAGGGGAAACATTCGTTTTCAGATGTAGAAATTGTGAAAAAAAGGATAATAAAGCTATTCACTGGGAAAAATGAAGAATGGAAAATGGGCGCTATTGCCGAATTTTTCATTCATCTTTATATGAATCTGACTGGTTACTCGCAAGACTGTATGTTTTTTAACTTAGAGGAAAATTCTATAAAAAAAGGATTTGATGGATATTATAATCACGACAATAATCAATGGGTTGTAGAAAGTAAATCTGGAAGTATACTGACTAAAAATATCTCTCATAAAAACAAAGTAAAAGAAGCTATAAACGATTTAACAGATAAATTTGAGGGGCGTGCAAAAAATAACCCTTGGCAGAATGCATACAATCATGCCTGTCATTGTGATGTCGGAACACCCGCGGATATTAGAAAAAGTATCAAAAAACTATCAGCTGAATATACAACGGAAAATTTTCATAATCTTGATGAGTTTAATATCGTTCCCTGTGCAACTATTTTTTTAGATACAACGTGGTGTCCTAAATCTAAAGATCTCTTAGTAGTTGAAGTACAAGAAGCTATAAGAAACGCTAAATATAAAAACGCTCATTTAATATGTGTGACACAAGGAAATATAGATATATTTAATCAGTATATTAATATCTAGCATAGGAGAAACAAATGGAAGACTACAAAACAATAAAAGGATTACGAAGTTTACCAGAGTTTGAAAAAATAATCAAAAAAATTACCTTATATGCTAATGATAATTCTATTGAAATAGATGAGTCTGAGAAAGTGTTCTTGCTTAGTAGCGCTATTATTTTGTCCAAAAACTATGATATGGATAAAAGATACCAGTCTTATGCTGAATTAGCATACTATATAATTTTGAAATATTCTTTAATAACAAATGACTTCATTCCACTATATGATTTTGCTGTTAATTTCGGATTCTACCCTATTGCAAAATCTTTAGTTGAAAAAGAAAAAATTGAAGTGAATAGTATTGTTAACTACAACACACAATCTAGAATTGAAGAAGAATTTGAATTTAATAATCTTATTGAAACATATGATCAAAAAGAAATCAGAAACTCTATTTTAGAAAGTGAAAACAATGAAATATGCTTTATTGCTCCAACCTCTTTTGGGAAAAGTAGTTTAATTGTTGAGGATATTAAGAAAAATCTGGTCAACAGAAATAAAATTTCTGTTATTGTTCCAACTAAATCATTATTGACTCAAACATTTAGAACATTAAAAAAAGAAATACCAAGAAGAAAAATTATTCTGCACGATGAAATGTATGAAAATGAAAATGAATTTATTTCTGTTTTGACGCAAGAAAGAGCTTTACGTCTATTGCAAAAAAATGAAGAGTTATATTTTGATACATTGTATATTGATGAAGCTCATAATTTATTTAATAAAGATAGTAGAACTATATTGTTATCCAGACTCATAAGACTTAATGAAAAACGAAACCCAAATCATAGAGTAATTTATTTATCCCCCTTAATTTCAAATAGTGATAATCTAAGGTTTAATATTGAACAAGATATAGTAGAACAAAAAATTGATTTTAATATGAAAGAACCCGAAATACATGAGTTCTGTTTAGATTCTACAATACAAAAATACAACAGATTTATTGATAATTTTTATAAACTTGGGAATGAAGAATCATTTCTATCATATATTTTTAAAACTAAAAGAAATAAGAATTTTTTCTTTTTAACATCACCCAGAAAAATCGAAAGGTTTACCAAACAATTATATGATTATTTACCTTTAAGACACGTAGAGAATATTGAATTAGAAGAGGTTATCAAGAATTTAAAAAAATATATCCATGAGGATTTCTATGGAATCCATTATTTAAAAAAAGGCGTGGTTTATCTTCATGGTAAACTTCCAGACCATATTAAGGAATATTTAGAATATAAATTTCAAACCTTAGATAGTATACAATTCTTAGTTGCTAATAATGTTATCCTTGAGGGGATCAACCTGCCTATTGATAATTTATACATCCTTAGCGTATATAACTTATCAGCTGAAAAGTTAACAAACCTTATTGGTAGAGTAAATAGATTAAACATGATTTTTAACTCTAGTAATGATGACTATTCTTTGCTCTTACCAAATGTACATTTTGTCAATACGCAAAAATATAATCGCAAGAATAGTAAAATGAGTAATAAAATACGTCAATTACGTACTGGTCGATTTCCTGATGAGATCAACAATCCTTTATTATTAGAATTTGATATGGATAAGTTCAATATTGAAAGAGAGTCTGATCAAAGAAAACTAGAAATAGCAGAAAAAATAATTCTTGAAGAGTCTTTTGTACTAGAGGAAAAAGCCATATCAGATATTGATAAATTGAAAAAGAAAATGATTGAGTTGGGGATGAATACTGTATATGACATTAGTGATTCATTATGTGAGTTGTTGTTATACAGAATAACAAAAAAAGAAGATATGATTGAGGATAATATTATCACAGAGATACAAACAATATTTGTAAATGACTTGGATGCTATGATAATTAATGCTGAGTTTGCCAGATTAAAAAATCCTGATGCTATTTCATATTATGAAAATTTTATATCTTATTCTAAGAAAAAATCTCTTAAAGAAAATATTGAAAATGTGTTATCTCACTTTAAAGCTCGTAGAGAAAGTATTAATAGTTTGATGTATATGGGAAAAAGTTATGGAGAAGTTCCGTATGATGTAAGAAATTTACGAGGAAATCCTGTATATGTTGACTTGAAGCAAAAAAATGATACAGAGTTAGTAAACCTAGCGATTGTTAAGTTAAAATTGGAGAATGATTTTATTAATTATACTGTTATAAAATTCTTTCAACTTATGCTAGATTACGAGCTTATATCAAATCACTATTACAATGACTTAGTGTATGGAAGTAATAATAAAACAAAGTTGAATTTATTAAAACAAGGTCTTACGATCAATGTTATTAATAAATTGGATTCCGATAATCAAATAGAAAATATTACGATAGATGAAAATAATATTATCTCTGGCAATAAACAATTTGATGAATACAAAGAGACAATTGACGATTTTTTTAGATTCGAAATAGATAAATATTTTAATTAGTTTTATCATCAGATAAGCAAGTAACCTAAAAACTACTTGCTTTTATTTTAACCGGAAAGTTGAAAAATAAATCTTTAAATGCTTAGTATATAGCATATACCATTTAGATATAGAGAAAAGTACAAATTTATGGACAATATCTATCAGTTGGTTGTATAAAATTCTAATGAGAAGATTCACAGCTTACAAATTACAACTACATTCAGCTTTATAGAGACACATGAATATTCTAAAAAGAAGTCAATGGAATAATTGTTGTAAAACTTGCCTATCTAAAAATAAGGGACAGCTAATGCTTACAAATACCTCTATAACAACATTCTTAAAATTTAACTTCTATACAAATGGACTAAAACTCATCAAAATGTATAACATTAATATTATAAAATAGTTTAAATATATCTATATGAAATTTAGGCAGAGATTTCATTTTTCTAAACAACAAATATCTTGACGGCAGAAGTAGAATCATATAGGCTTAAGCCTTTGATATTATTGCTTCTTGGACTATTATTGAGGCCTATAATACTGTACTTATCTGTAATAACTTGATAAAAATACCAAATTATCTGATTAGTTTTCCGACACACCATTATATTTATGAAAAATTATGTTATAGTTATAAAAAAGAAGGGAAATACTCATGACAAAATATTTATTATTGGATATAGATGATACTATTGCACCATCTATGTACAGAGGATCCGATGCCGTAGAGATTGAAACTTGGGGGCGAGGGCATCTCGCAATTCCTAAATATATCGTAGAGTGGATCAAGCTATTTTCAAAAAAGGAAAACCAAAGCATTTGGTGGTGTACAGATAGGTCGAATGAGACCAGTCAAATTGAAAAACAGTTACCTCTTAAGGTAGAAGGTAAATTAATGTTTAACAAACCTCCAAAAGGATTTTGGAAAAAGCAGGCTGCCATTATACGGTTTGCAGAAGAGCATCCTAAAGATACTGTCATTTGTGCGGATAATGATTGCGATTTAATGAATTCTGATAAACTACCTGATAATTTATATCTTGTCATTCCTACTGGAGCAATCAAAGCGCTATCGAAAGAGGATTTGGTAGAGATAAACGATTTTAATTGTAAAGCCTAAAAAAATATTGGAAGATAATAGATTGAGTTAATTCAATCTATTATTTTTACATATTATAATATTAGCAGATGTGTAATTAAATCATTTAATTACACATCTTGTTTATAATTTCTTTATTGTCAATAAACTTTGCTTTTTAATTATTAAAATATATAACCAAATTCCCTACCTGTCCAAAGTTTAGTTAGTAGAATATCATCACTTTTTGGATGGTTTATCTTCTCTTTTTCAACCTTTATAAATACGGGAACTTGCATTGCATTTCCTGTAATGATAGCTTCACCTTGACCAAGACTGGGAATAATTGAATATGAATTCCTATCTAATGTCGGCATTGTATTTTCTAGCATTTTCAAGTCTTTTTCATTTACTAATCTATGGATAAGATAATTATGTAATTGTGACATAATCGTTGATGAAATATCAGCTGGACGCTGACTTGATAGAGTTAAGTAAAAACCAAACTTACGCCCTTCTTTTATTATTTCTTCAAATACAGATAACCGATAGTCCTGCCAATCATCACCATTATTCCGATACTCAGCATTCAAAATATTGTGAGCTTCATCAATAATTAGATGCTTAGTTTGAATGACATCATTTCCAGCAACTTTTGTTTTCTGTTCATCATAAACCATTTTAGAAAGAAGCATTGGTATCAATCTTGTAATTTCTTGGTTTGCATGTACTAATGAAATGACGTTCATTGATCTAAAACATCCTGACAAGTCTTCCTTAATTTCTACGACCTTTTCCAAGCTCTCAAAAGCTGATTTGATACGTTGAAATAAAGGATTGATAAATTCAATATTTGTCGACTTCCAAGCCGAAACGTACACCTTTTGAAATTCAAGGAAATAATGGAGTTGTTTAATTGGACTAGACATTTTGTATATTTTCGCTAATTCTTCCTTTAAACTATTCAACCCGGATTCTTCCATGAAAATACATGAAGGTTCTTGATCCGCAGAAATTCTTGTCCCTAGTACAGAACCTGGAATAATTAGTTCATTATGATATTGATTAGGAATAAGTGTCTTTATATTAGTTAATGATTCTACCTTAATCCCCATATTAAGAGCTGCTGTAATCCAGTTATCTTTAGCGTCACTTCCAACCTGTTTCATTCCTTTCAAAATAGCAACGAGTAAAGCGATTTCTAATTGTGAAAATTTTTCCTCATCGGTAATATTATTGTTAAATATATTCAAAGCATTTCGTAAAAAAGGAATCTGTGTTGCAGGTCTAGCATCAAATAAAATCGCTAAAATATCTGGATTAAACAAGTATGATTTTTTTATCGGAATTTTTTGTCCAGTGTTTGATGAACGGGTATCAATTTCAAAAATTTTTTTGTTGTTTTCATCGAGACCAAACGTATCATTTCCTACATATTCACCATTGAAATCAATTACAAAAAATTGAGAACTCTGAAAAATTTTTTCTTTAAAAGTGGTTCTAAAAAGTTCTAGATATAATTTATGTAATGTGTTAGATTTTCCACTACCTGTATTCCCAAAAATTCCAATATGTGATGCAAAAAATTTATTGATTGGTATATTGATATCTTGGTCTTCAAGAATTGATTTTCCGATGTAAATTGAGTACTCTCTGGCTTCAAGTCCAAAAATTAAATCAAGTTCCTCTTTAGTTGTTAGTGTTACCTCATTACCCACCATAGGAACATATTGACTCGTAACTTGAAACTTATTTTCTTCAATAATGCCTTTTGTTTTAAGAGTAATAATTCGATTAATAGAATCTTTATGAAAACGGTTATCAAACTCAACACTTCTTACAGTATTCTGTTGATCAATAACTTTTTCGCTTGAAACTGTCGCGATTATTTTTACATCATTCTGATTAATTGTTAAAAATGCACCAATTTTAGGACCAGTCAAAACATCTCCATTCCAAACTAGTTGCGAATCATTTGACATAGAATACATTCCCACTTGAGAGATGTCACCATCAACACCTACAATTACTCCTAACTTTTTACTTGGATTTATCATCTTTTAAATCCCCCTGAGATGCTCCATTTATAATAGCTGTCAAATTAGGCAGTTCAAAACGATTGTATATTTTTCCATCATTTTCTTCGTGTTTAGTTAAATGATAATCACTAAAGTCATTAGGAGTATAAATTTTCAAATTTCTAGGTATCATATCAATCCCTAGATTTTCGAGGTATATATTCTTATCTTCATCTGAATACCCAAAAGCAATGACTAATAATTCTGGATTTTTTAAAGCACGTTTCACCATTTTCCCAATATGTTTATCCTGGAAAGAAAATCCAATTATACATAATATAGACTGTGGTTTGTCAAGTTCAAGTTGAAAAACACGAAGCATCTCATAGTAGTGGTTATCAAGGTAGGTTTCTTTTTCCTCTAACCCTGTAGGTTTTACTATTTTAGGATTTTCAGCAACTTCATTTCCTATTATTATGGCGCCATTTTGCTCAATCCAATTCATAGATCCGTGGGGTTTTATAAGAGAGATTGATGGTATTTCACTGATATAATTATCATTCAACCCTTTGTACGAGACTACACGATTATAGTTAGAACTTTCAAGTACTCTTTTAAAATAACCATTTGCTCCATCATTAAATACGAATCTACTAGTCCCAATCAATTCATCAACTGCTTTTTCAATATATAAATCATAATTAGTAGTAAACAAATTCACTGACTTTGGTGTTTGCCTTGAATTGGATAAATTTATAACATCAATAACAGATTTCAAAAACCAAGTATAGTCGTCTAGATTTTCTTGAATATCTTCCACACCAGATAAAATTTTTTTACTAACATCTTTAACTTTATCTTCTAATTGTTCATTTGCTGTTTTTCCTTTTACAGCATTATCCTCAAAGCCACCTATTAAGCCAATAGATTTAGCGGAAGCACCTGAACCAATTAAAAAATTGAGTTGTTTGGTGATCATAAGCTTCCGGAGTTCTTTAATTAGCAATTTATCATCACCCTCTTTTTTTATCAAATCGGTCATTCTATTTCCTCTCAATATTTATATTCAAAAACAACTAATAAAAGTTCTTTTAATTATCGATAGTCTATAATAAGTATAATATACGCCTTCAAAATACTTTAAAGTAGTAAAAAGTAACAGTACTATATTATTGTTGTCTGTCCTATCTCTTTTAATTACACTTCATTTTTATAAAAATCGTCTATTTCATTAATTCATCTTGTCTGTATCTCTTTACTCAATTCTATACCCTAGGTAACCTGTTCTGTTCCATTAAATTCAAAAATTGTAAAAGCAACCGCATCTCTTCCTCTGAAAGTCCAGCTGTACTCAATTTTACAGGTAACTCATCTGAAATACCCAACAAATAGTCAGAAGAGACGTTAAGTGTTTCGCAAATTTTTGAAAAAATTTCTAAACTAGGATAGATTCTTCCTTGCTCATAGGAGGTAACAGATGATTTTGATATTTCGAGTCTATCTGCTAATTCAGCTTGCGTTAATTTCTTCGATTTCCGTAGCGTTTTTAATTTATCGCCAAAATATTCTATACCCATGTTATAATTTTAGTTAAAAAGAGAACACTTAAAGTGCTCATGTCTATTTTAACTACCATTTTTTGAGAAAAAATGATATTATGGATATGAAAAGTTACTAAAAAACACTTTACTATCATTCAAAGGAGTATCATGTGAAAAAATCACACCCAAACTACACCGAAAAATTGATGGGAATCTATCTTTCCATCACCTCACACCTAGAACCTACCTATCGAAAGCAATATAACATCAGGCGATTGATAAGCTGTTTCCTTCTCTTTTGGGTCATGAAACTTTCGGATAGTAACACTCATGATCATTACTGGCTCAATGGTCAAACATTTCTCATCCTAATATGGGTTGCGTTGGCATGGATATTCTGGCACTATGCGTTTTGGCGATTTCAAGGCGGTATCATTGATACTTTCTCAAGAAACATGATTTACTTTGGCTCAATTTGGAGCTTGATTTGGAAACTGGTTGCTCAAAATTTGATTATCATGGTGTGGATTGCTTTCATTTCTCCTATTAGTGGGATTAAAACATGGCGAAAAGCAGTGAAGCATAACAGAAAGTTATTTATTGACAATCAAAAAAGCGATATTTGGAACTAACATATTATTATATAAAGGAGAAAAATGATGAAAAAGAAATTGATGATGGGAACCCTTACTTTTATTGGCTTACTCACCTTAGCTGGCTGTGGGTCAAATAAACTCAGTGGAGATTATACGGGAACAGTCAAATTCCTATTAATGGAAAGTAAAAGTACCCTTACTTTCAAGGGAGATACTGTCACAGAAAAACAAAATGGTGATACCACAAATAAAGGAACCTATAAGATTGAAGATAATCAGCTCCAAATGAAACTCGGTGATACCAATATGACAGCTGATTTATCAAAGGATAGAAAGTCATTTACCCTTAAATCGGCTGAAGGACTCGCAGGATTCGCAAATGGTACTAAGTTCACTAAGGAAGAGAAATAGATGAAACCTAAAAAGATCATATTCTCGCTAATTCTCATATTACTGATCACTATTGGTATCACATTTAGTATTGTCCACCAGAACCAAGTCAAAGCAGATCGTATCGCACAAGAAAGACGGAAGACAGAAGATAAAAATTTAAAAGTAGCAATTGATGCGATTACCATTGCTTATCAGACTCGAACAGACCAAGAGATCAAAAAAGCAGAAACTGCCCTATCGAAATTAAATAAACACCAAAAAACTGATCAAACAAAATTGAAGACTAGGCTTACACAACTTAAAGGCTTTTTGAAACAACTTTCTGATGTCAATGACGCTCTAGCTAAAGCAACACAAACTAAGTCTGAGCAAGATATCAAAGCAACACAAGCATTAATTAGTCAAGAAACAGATGATTATCTCAAAACTGATCAAGCGACTGCTCAAAATAAACTCAATGCTCTGATTGCTCAAATTGCCAAAGAAAAGGCTGAGGCAGATGCTAAATCAAAATCAGAAGCACAAGCTCAACAGGCAGCCTCAGAAGCTTCACAACAAGCAGATCATACGACTGAGGTATCTGATTATCAAGCTTACGTAGAAGCACCACAGGGAGCTTATCAAACCTCTGATCAAGCTAATAACAATAGCACTTTGGCACCACAACAAAACTACCAAGCCCCCGCTCAGTCAACGCAAATTCCAAATGCTCCAAATGGTGGCAATGGGACTCCGAATGGTGCAGGGATTACTGACAGTCCAGGCGGATGGGATACTCCTAATAATGCCGGTTTGGGACCTTGGATGCCATAATAATCTTACTCTAGCAAACTTCTAAATGCACTGACTTCCCTTCCAATTTTAAGGAGTACAAAACAAATTATATAACCATCAAAAGCACTCATGATTTTTTCATGAGTGCTTTTTTATAATGTTTAAATTGTTTTTTATTGAGACGAACAAAAATTTTCAAAAAAATAAAAAAATTCCTATTAAAGTATTTGGGTATTTTTTACTCTACATACTAGGAATCACTTAACAATTAAATATATTTTTAAAACTTGGGTCATGCTAAGCTTTTACTACGTAAAAGCTTATGTGGGGCTGTTGCCCCAACCCAATCAATATATGAATTCTTTTTGTTTTTTAAAACTTATCCGCCTTGCAGGTCTTATTATAAAGCTAAAGCAATGACTTGTCAAGTATTTACTGCGAAACAAGAAAGGAGGTTGTCCAGCTCATGACACTAAACCGAGCATTTGAACAAGACACTTATTTTTTTTTAAAAGAGGAGATTTCTATTTATGAAATTTAATAACAAACGTGGCGGAGGTTATACCGCATCACTCTCAGCACAAATCGTTGATAGCTCAAAACCTATCCATTCACTCAGTCTTGAACTTGAAGCTCAAATGAAGTTTGAAGACGGTAAACGTACCAAAGAGATTCAAGCTTATAAAGCTTGGTTCTCTCAAGAAGGTTTGCCTCCTTTTGAAGTGAAGTTCGAAAAAAAAGTAGAACTTCCAGCTTATCTTTCTATTGTCGAGTTTGACACTCTTGAAGCCTGTGAAGTTTCTTATAATATCTACTTCCGTGCTGAAGATCTCAAAAAGGTCAAATAAAAACGGATGGAGAAAACAGGAGATGATACACTGTCCAGCTCATGACACTAAACCGAGCGTTTGAACAAGACACTTATTTTTTTTTAAGAGGAGATTTCTATTTATGAAATTTAGTAACAAACGTAGCGGAGGCTATTCCGCATCACTCTCAGCACAAATCGTTGATAGCTCAAAACCTATCCATTCACTCAGTATTGAGCTTGAAGCTCAAATGAAGTTCGAAGACGGTAAATGTACCAAAGAGATTCAAGCTTATAAAGCTTGGTTTTCTCAAGAAGGTTTGCCTCCCTTTGAAGTGAAGTTCGAAAAAAAAGTAGAACTTCCAGCTTATCTTTCTATTGTCGAGTTTGACACCCTTGAAGCCTGTGAAGTTTCTTATAACATCTACTTCCGTGCTGAAGACCTCAAGGAGGTTAAATAATGGCAGGTGAACAAGACAAAGCATTTATTACTCAGTGCTTGAACATGGCACTTGGAAGTCAAACTGAAGGGGAGACCAGTTATAGCAACTCCTTTGATGTCAAGGTTGGGAAGGAGGGTTTTTTATTCATTCCAAGGCTCCCTTCCTCTTACGTGATTGATGATGCGCTGTATCAAAAGATTTTCTTGATCGCAAACGCTGCGCTTTATCCACGCTACACGGTACTTAAGCAGAATTCTGCTTATTTCATCCCCTTAAATACAGAGGATATCCACGTTCAACGTGCTCTATTTTTCCCATGGAAAGTGGGGATTAGTAAGCGCTTAGTCATTTCAGACCTTGAACAATTTGTTTCAGCTAAAACCTCCCGTCTCATTCCAATCATGGAGAATTTATCCCTTGACTACGATAAAGTGACCTCTATGGCAATCGCAGGAAACAGCGGTTCAGGGAAATCCTATGCCTTGACTTACTTTTTGACCTTGCTTAAACCCATCTCAGAATTGATTATCGTTGATCCCAAATTTGATAGTCCCTCAAGGTGGGCAAAATATCATCAGGTGACCGTCATTCATCCCAAGCAAAATCGGTCTAAATCAGATTTCGTATCTGAAATTAATGAGGCACTCAGTCAAAGCCTCCAACTAATTTATCAACGGCAAGCCATGCTTTACGAAAACCCGAATCAAAAGTTTAAACACCTCACAATTGTCATTGATGAGGTGTTAGCACTCAGTGAGGGGACAAATAAAGCCATTAAAGAGGCCTTCTTTTCACTCTTGAGTCAAATTGCTTTACTCGGGCGGGCTACAAAAGTACACCTCTTACTAGTCAGCCAGCGGTTTGACTATAACTCTATTCCTGTCTCAGTTCGAGAACAGCTCAATGTCAATATTCAAATTGGCAACATCAATCACAAAACGGTTCAATTCTTATTCCCAGACTTGAATCCTGAAGGGATCGTTATCCCTATTGGAAAAGGGACAGGATTGATTCAAATCATTGATAATCAACATCCTTATCAAGTCTTACCCCTCCTTTGCCCAACCTATTACACCAAGAAAGGTATTCTATAACATGAATTCTAATAAACTAAATAAGAAAAGCTACTTCTTAACTTATTTCACCCTCGCACAATTTTTACTGATTATTTCTAGCACGGCACTTTTATTAAGTGGCGTGCTTTTTTTGATTATCGCTCATTTTAAAACAAGTAGTGTAACACCTAGTCATTTCACCTTAATGATTGAAGCAGGGGTCACCTTGCTTTATCAGTGGTTAGCTAGGTTCGGTTTAATCGCTGCGAGCCTCTTTTTAGGCCTGCTCTTGATTGAAGTCGTCATTCGCTTACGTCATGACAACTTGATGAATCTATGGCGATCAATCTATCTAACCATTATACTCCGCCGTTTCCTACACCAAGATGAGTCTTCAGAAAATAAGAAAGATGACCAGAAAGCTCAGTCTGTAAATCCAATTCATAAATCTTTTAATAGAGCAGTAAGACAAACCGTGATTGAACTTACAGACAAGCACGCAATAGTTTGCATTAAACTACCAAACGGACATCAAGCTCAAAACATACTCAACAGCATGGATGAGGAAATAAAAGATGAACTCTCCGATCAAGTCTCATAGTACTATTTTTCTGCGCCTGAACGCCAGAAAAATAAGAAATGGTTTATTGGTACAAAACGCGATTAGAACTGTGTTCCTGCGGCTCACAGCGTGAAAGCCGCAGGAGCAACACTCATCATAGGGTGTAATGGGTCACTACGACCCCATTACACCAATAATCAGTAATCACAAAAACAAGAAAATCCCCCAAAACAGAAAGTAATCAAGATGATAAATAAGAAAAAACAGCGTGCTCCACCGCATGATATTTTAAAATAACCATAAACAACCTATAACGAGATAAGCAAAATAGAAAGCGAGCAAAAAATGACGAAAAAGAAAGAACAACGCTCAAATAAATGGGCGTTTTTAATTTATCAAGATTCCGTACCAGAAAACTACCTTGATATCCTTGAAGAATTGCATATCCCTTACGTTCTTAGCCCTTGGCATGACAAAGATGTCAATAAATCTACTGGCGAAATTAAAAAGGCGCATAAACATGGCGCACTATTCTTCGAGACATTAAAAAGCTATTCTCAAGTTTCAGATTTATTGAAAGACAAATTGAATAGTCCTGCCCATGTAGAAGTCGTCATGAGTCCTAAAGGCATGTATGATTATTTCACACATGCGGAAAATCCCGATAAATCCCCCTACAATATTGAGGATATTGAATCAGGTTGTGGCTTTGAACTCGATAAATTTATCGCAGAACAAGCAACAGATGAATTTCTCAATGACATTATTGACCTAATTGAGGAGAACCATATCACAGAGTTTGAGGATTTAGTTAAGTATGCGAGAGAAAATAATTATCTGCTACTCAGCCTAATCATTGATAAGACTTACTTTTTCGCTCGATTTATAGACTCAAAACGATTTAAGGCACGTCAAGAAAAAATTGACCAAGAACAGGGAAAAGAAACGGAAGAGGAAACAGATGGTAAATAATGACTATTCCATTAAATTACAAAAAATCGAACTTTTATTAACTACGTTATTAACAATTATTCAGGAGCAATCTATTAGCAAGTCTAATTTAAAGATTATGACTCAAAAAGAACTTTTAAAACAGTTAAATATTGCTCCTAATACTTTGAAATCTTGGGAAAATAATGGTTTGAATAGACTTGAACCACCTATTGAAGGTTGTCGAACCATATATTATAAAGTGGATGATGTTTTGAAATTTTTAACAAAGTAGAAAGTGTGTTAAAATAGTGTTGTTCAAGAAAATACTGTTTTAGCCACTTTCTTTTTACTCGAATAGAAGGTGAAAGAATGAAACAAGAGGAGAAATACGTATACAAAGGTAAAACCCTAATTAAGACTACAAAATCTGATGGATCTATTAATTATACCAAACGGGGAATATACCTTGGAACAGATTCCAAAACAGGGAAGAAAATAACAATTTCTATTACTGCTCGAACGCTTAAAGAATTTGATCGGAAAGTCCGTGAGGCTAAATTAAATTTTGAACGAAATGGCAATACTAGAAAGGAAACTGTTCAAATTGAAAAATTTGAGGATTTAGCGATAGTATGGTTCAATAGCTATCGCACATTAGTATCCTCAGAGAACACGTTAAATCGTGTCTCTGGTTACGTATATAACTATATTCTACCTAAATGGGGAGATTATATACCTAACCAGATTGAAGCATCAGATGTCCAAATTTGGCTTACTCAGATGGCAAATAATGCCCGTGAAGCAATTGATTCTCGCATGATAGATAAAAGAGGTAAGTCCCAAGAATTTGGTGCTATTTTCCATAAATTTAGTGATATTTTTGATTATGGAATTACAAATTGTGGACTGAAAAATAATCCGACTTCTACTATCAAGGTACCTCCTCGACCAAAAAAGGGAGACGAAAGGGTAAAAGTACTTTCAGACACAGAATTATCCATATGGCTGAGTTTTCTAAGTCGATTACCAAATAATCGAACAAACACTCGTTTTAAGCTTATTATAGATTGTCTGCTTCAAGGTGGGATGAGAATCAACGAATTAACAGCCTTAGAAATTTCTGATATTTTAGTTCATACTTCTGAGATATCCATATCTAAAACTTTGATGTGGAAGAATAATAATAAACAATTAGGCATTAAAGGCAAAGTTATTTGTAAAAGAACGCCGAAATCGGACTCAGGAAATAGAAGGATTCTGATGACTCCTAAAATCATAGAACGATTAGTTGAATGGCATGACTATATGAATAATTATTTCAAAAAGCATGGACTTCCCGAATCAAAACTAATATTTCCAACTATTTCAGGGGAATATATGTGTGATAGAAACGAGCGAACAAGCCTTATTAAACGGCTCAAAGCTGCTAATTTACCAGCATATGGTTTTCATATTTTTCGTCACACGCACGCTTCAATTTTACTTAATCAAGGTGCAAACTGGAAAGAAATACAAGTACGGATGGGACACAAGTCTATTAGTACGACAATGGACTTATATGCTCATTTAGCACCTCAGAAAAAAGCACAAGCGGTTGAACTTATACAGCAAAAATTAAATGAATTATCGGCATGACTACATTTTTGACTACATTGAGGTTTTTATAAAATGTAGTCATCACTCAGAGTCAGTCATAGCAACAGACTAGACGGTTAACCGTCAAAAATGTATAGCTTTTAAGGAAGTTAAATAATTCAACAAAGAAAAGCCCTAGAAACTCAGATTTCTATGGTTTTTTATTTTTAAATAAGATAAACTAGTCAAGAAAATGCCAATACTTCCAGATATTAAAATTACAGAC
>MTLC01002375.1_pt1 | contig 15964 bp, 10 predicted proteins | sample 1982451 | NCBI WGS metagenome assembly MTLC01 (sample SAMN05710165, study PRJNA340218) | biofilm metagenome | isolation source: sample SPH anode biofilm adapted to +100 mV | place: USA | collected 2012-02-03 | reverse complement strand
ATGACGGCCTTCAGCGGCAGGAACGCGGAGGTCAGCGCCGCCGACATCGCGGCGATCACCCGCAGCGATCTCCTCGACGTGCCCGCGGCACCGCTCATCTCCGCCGCGGACCGTGAGACGAACTCTAACCTGCTGCGCGAGTTCGACTTCCTGAAGAGCATCGGCAGGATCCCGACCGGCGCCTCGCGTGAGCGTTTCCGTTCCAGCATCCGTCCCGATCTTCTCGAGTCCGTCCTCGGCAGGCGCTCGCGCCTTCGCCTGACCACCTTTGACTACGCGCCGTGAGCGCCGGAGGATAACGCATGTCACCCAGCCCCGCCCGCAGGGCGCGTCACGCCCTTCTTAGCCTTCGCTTGCTGCAGCTTGCGCTCGTGCTGCTCGTCCTCATTCCCGCCGCGGCACTGGCGAAGCCGGTGCCGCTTGGCTTCAGCTACCAGCCTCTCGCTTCGCCGGGCGGAGCGCTCGCCGCGGCGCTGCAGCGCGACCGCGTCCTGCGCGATGCGCTTGCCCGCCAGGGCTTCCAGCTGGCCATGCTCCCGGTGCGGGACGGGGGCGAGGCGATCGCGCAGCTTGCCCAGGGGCGCGCGGTGCTCTCAACGATCGGGGATATGCCCTTCATAAAGGCGGTCGCCTCCGGTATGCCGCTTTGCGCCGTGACGCTGCTCAAGCAGAACTACGTCTCCGTTATCGGTCCCAAGGGGATGATGGCCGCCGATCTGAAAGGAAAGCGGATCGGCAACGCCTTCGGGACCACCGGACACTTCGCGCTCATGAAGACCCTGGCCGGGAGCGGCCTGGGCGAAGCGGACGCGGTGCTGGTCCCGATGGAGGTGAACGAGATGGAGGATGCCCTCCTGAAAGGGAGCATCGACGCCTACGCGGCCTGGGCCCCCACCCCGGAGCTCACCCTCGCGCGCTATCCTGATCGTTTCGCCGCCATCGGCAAGCAAAAAAGCATCGCCTTCCTCGCCATGAGCGGCAAGGTGGTCGAGCTCCACCCGGAGGTCCCCCGCCTGCTCGCGGCGGCGCTCACGAGGGCCCTTATGTGGGTGGAACGGGACCGTGGCGCGCTGCAAAAAGTCGCACGGTGGAATGCGGCAGACATCGCGGCCCTGAACGGCAAACCGCTGCCGCAGGCCGCCCAGGCGCGCCTGCTCCAGGACCTGCGCTCGGATTTGAAGGCGGTCGGCAGGGTCCCCCGTATCCCGAGGGGGATCGAGGCGGACGGCTCGAGCCTTTGCGACGAGTTCCTCTTCCTGAAAAAGCTCGGGAAGGTGCCCGCTTCGGTGCAGTGGTCCACGCTGAAGGGAAGCTTCAGGTTCGAATACCTCGATCAGGTGATGAAAAACCCGAAACAGTACCGCATCACCAGGTTCGACTATGACTGAGGAAACGCCCGTACATCCCAGGCAGCGCATGCCCTGGCACTCCGGGATCGGCGGACGGGTCGTCATCACCTTCTGCACCCTTTCCCTGTTGGTCCTCATGGCGGTGCAACTGAGCGAGCTCTACGGCCTTCCCTTCGGCGTGACCAAGGGGAGGGTCGCCGACAGCACCGCGAAGGAACTCACCGTCCTTTCCTCCATCGCCGACGGCAACAAGAAGCTGATCACCTCCTGGCTCGAGGAACGCCACTCCGACACCCTTGCCTTTGCCAGTGTCCCCACCGTCAGGTCCCTTGCCGCGCAGTGGCTCAGCGTCGGGAAGAAGCCCGCGGACCGGGCGCTAGACGAGTGGCTGGAGGTGGTGCGCTCCGGTTACCGCTACGAGGCGGTCCGTATCGTCGACCCGCAAACCGGTGCGCTGGTTGCGGGGAGCGCCGACGATCTCCCCGATCCCCCGCTCGCCCCGGCGCTGCTCGCGGAAGCCACCCGCGCGGGGAGCGACGAAACCGTGAGCTTTCTCCCAGGCGGGCCGGGGCGCAGCGCCCGGCTGCACCTCATCAGGCAGATCGGACAGGACCTGACGCCGGACGAGCGGCCGGTCCTGCTCCTTGACTGTTCCGTGGACGTGGACCAGGTCATGAAGCCGCTTCTGGAAGGTTCCATCGCCGGGGTCCTCGGGCGCTCCGGCGAGGTCGTCATGGTCGACGGCAAGCGCCGCTTCCTCATGACCACGCGGCACCCGATGCCAGGTGGAGCCCCCGTGGTCCCGCTCGTCACCGCCGACGGCGGCAAGGCGACGCGGCTTGCCACGGAGGGTAGCGAGGGGGCGATCAGGACGCTCGACTACCGCGGGGTCCCGGTGCTCGCCGCGTTCAGGCATATCCCGCTCAACCCCGAGGTCTCCTGGGGGATGGTGGTGAAGATCGACGAGGCGGAGGCGATGACCCCGGTGCGCCGGCAGCTAAAGCGCGCCCTCGTTTTCAGCGCGCTCGGAATCGCGGTCACCCTTTGCTGCGCCCTCGTGGTGGCCCGGTTGCTGGGGCGCCCCCTGGAGCGGATCGCCCGGACCGCCGCGGAGATCGAGGGGGGAGACCTCACCCTCAGGGTCCCCCTGGAGGGGACCAGGGAGACCATCGAGCTCGCATATTCCTTCAACGCCATGGTGGACCGGCTGAAGCAGTCCCAGGAGGGGCTCGAGCAGCGCGTGGTCGAGCGCACCCTGCAGCTCGAGGCGCTGAACCGGGAACTGCAGCAGGAGATAACGGGGCGGGCGAGGGTGGAGGAGCGCCTGCGCGAGAGTAACGAGACGTTCGCCGCCGCCTGGGACAGCGCCCCGGTGATGATCTCGCTCACCTCGCTCGACGACTGGCGCTTTCTCGACGTGAACAACAAGTTCTGCACCACCTCCGGGTTCAGCCGGGAAGAGGCGGTGGGGAAGACGGCGGTGGAGATCGGCTGGGTCCGCCCCGAGGACGCAATCCTGATCCGCGAGAAGCTCGACCGCGAGGGTCGGATCCAGGACCTGGAGATCACCTGCAGCACGAGAAGCGGACAACCCCTCCTCTGCCGGCGCTGGGGGGAGGTGATCACCCTGGCCGGGCGCAAGGCGCTTCTCTCCATCGTCATGGACATCACCCAGTACCGGAAGGTGGAAGAGCAGTTCTACCAGGCGCAGAAGATGGAGTCGGTGGGAAGGCTCGCAGGCGGTGTCGCCCACGATTTCAACAACATGCTGAGCGTGATCCTGGGGCACGCCGAGCTCTGCCTCATGGACCCGGAGCATCCGCCGATGCAGCGCCGGCACCTGGAGGCGATCCGCGACGCCGGCGCCCGCTCGGCCGAGATCACGAAGCAGCTCCTGGCCTTCGCACGGCGCCAGATCGCCGAGCCGAAGGTGCTCGACCTGAACGGGACGGTGGCCGGCATGCTCCGGATGCTGGAGCGCCTGATCGGGGAGGGGATCGAGCTGGTCTGGGTCCCCGGCGCCGGGCCGTGCCGGGTGAGGATCGACCCCGCCCAGGTAGACCAGATGCTCGCGAACCTCTGCGTCAACGCCCGCGACGCCATCGCCGGGATCGGCAGGCTTACCATCAGAACGGAAAACGTCGTCCTTGGCGAGGCGGAGTGCCGCGGCAAGGGGGACCTCTCGCCCGGCGCCTACGTGCTCCTGTCGGTCACCGACACCGGGGAAGGGATCGACGAGTCGCTCCTCGAGCACATCTTCGAACCATTCTTCACCACCAAGGAGATGGGGAAGGGGACCGGGCTCGGCCTCGCCACCGTCTTCGGCATCGTGAAGCAGAACCAGGGGGGCATCCGGGTGGAGAGCCGCAAGGGGGAGGGAACCACCTTCGGCATATTCCTCCCTGCGGTCGAGACCGGGGCATCCGACGGACCGGAGGAGAGGCCCGTCGAGCCGATCCAGGGGGGGGACGAGACCATCCTCCTCGTGGAGGACGAGCCGTCGGTCATCGAGATGAGCCGCACCATCCTCGAAAACCTCGGTTACCGCCTCATGGTGGCCAGGGACCCGGAGGAGGCGCTGCGCCTCGTGGGGGACGCGGAGGGGACGGTCGATCTCCTCCTGACCGACGTGGTGATGCCCGGGATGAACGGCCGCGACCTCGCGCAGCGGCTCCAGGCCCTGAGACCGGGACTCAAGTGCCTCTTCATGTCCGGCTATACCGCCGACATCATCGCCGACCACGGCGTGGTGCACGACAGCGTCAACTTCCTGCAGAAACCGTTCGACGTCAGGAGCCTCGCCGCCAAGGTGAGGTCGGTCCTCTCCGGCGCCGCATCCTGAGGCCGACCGTCCCCCCGCGTCACCTTTGCCCCCCCTTTTCCCCTCTCGCGACCGGCGCGAAAAAACTTACACCTGCGAAAAAATAATCATTAACCCTCTCCCCCCGCTCCAGGCGCGGCTTTGCGCCGCTTGCACGCGAGCGCCTGTCATTAAAGCGTGACAACCCTCCTTGGTCTGATTATCGGCGTCCCCGCGTTATAAGTATTTGTAATAGTGGTGGATAATTTTTTTAATAAGAGTCGGCACGCTGCTTGTAAAAGAAAGTGCATGAAACCATTCCCAGATCCCCCGCCACGGCCGAAGAACCCCCGGGGGATACCGATTGCAGATGCATATATCAACGAGGAGGTGACTTTTATGAAAAGAACGATGGTTTTGACAGGTGCGATGCTTCTATCACTCTCGCTCCTTGCGGCAGCGGAGGCTGCCCCGGCCGCCAAGGCCGCGGCTCCTGCGGCGAAGGCTGCGGCTCCGCCCGGAAAGACGGCGGTACGCAAGGAGTCGAAAGGGATGCAAAACGCAAGGAAGGTCATGCAGGCAAGGTTCGATCAGTTAAATAAGACGCAGGACATGAAACGCAAGGGAATCGCGAAAAAAGAGCAGGAGATGAAGAAGTAGCCGCACTCTACTTTAATGAATCACATTGATATCGAAAGGAGGAAGTCATGGACAGGCTGAGAACGATGGTAACGATGTGCCTGGCTGCGCTGGTGATGACGCTTTGGGGACTCGCTCCCCCGATGGCACAGGCGATAGACGAGACGAAGGTTCCTCACTATTTCGGGCCGGCCCCCAACTGGGCCCTGAGCCCGCTGCCGACGGTGGACCCCGCGACCGGTGCGGTCTCCGGCGGGATAAGGAAGTTCGTGAACCGGCTCCCCGGCCTCGGCGAGCAAAACGCGAACGACCTGGGGCAGTACCTCCCGGTCGCGGTACCCGACACGACCACCTATCCGGGCGCCGACTACTACGAGATCGGACTGGTGCAGTACCGGCAGCAGATGCACAGCGACCTGCCGCCCACCCTGCTGCGTGGCTACGTGCAGCTTTCCACCGCCGTGGTCCCGGGGCAGCAGCTCCCCCTCGCCAACGCGCTGCTTGACGGCACCACGGTTCCCGTCGCCGGGTACACCGGCGTGACCCCCCCGAACTACCTAGGACCCGTCATCGTCGCCAAGAAGGACCGTCCGGTGCGGATCCTCTTCCGGAACCTGCTCCCCACCGGCGCGGGCGGAGACCTTTTCCTCCCCGTAGACTCCACCATGATGGGGTCCGGCATGGGGCCTATGTCCATGGTGGCCCCCGCGGACGCCGGGACGGTCACCGACGAGGTGCGCAACCCCATGTGCACCGCCAATCCGAAATCCGACATGTGCTTCAAGGACAACAGGGGGACCCTGCACCTGCACGGCGGCATCACCCCGTGGATCAGCGACGGCACCCCGCACCAGTGGATCACCCCGAAGGACGAGGGGACCCCCTGGCCCGCCGGCGTGAGCGTGAAGAACGTCCCCGACATGCCCGACCCGGGCCCGGGCGCCATGACCTTCTTCTACACGAACCAGCAGAGCGCCCGGCTCATGTTCTACCACGACCATGCCTGGGGCATCACCCGCCTGAACGTCTACGCCGGGGAGGCCGCCGGCTACATCATCCAGGACCAGACCGAGCAGGCCCTGATCGACAAGGGGCTCATCCCCGGGGCGGACCGCACCATCCCGCTCATCGTCCAGGACCGCACCTTCGTGCCGCAGGGTGACAAGGCAGCCCGCACCGGGCAGCTCTACGAGCAGGACCCGACCTGGGACGCCGACCGCTGGGGGGGCTTCGGCAACCTCTGGTACCACCACGTCTACATGCCCGCGCAGAACCCCTCCGATCCAAGCGGCATGAGCGCCCTCGGACGCTGGATGTACGGCCCCTGGTTCTGGCCGCCGGCTTCCCCCGTGTACCCCCCGATCAAGAACCCGCGCCACGACATGGACCCGGCGACCGCGTTCACCACGCCGCTTGCGAAGCCTTGCAGCCTGGACGACCCGACCAGCTGGCAGTACCAGACCGACCCGTTCTGCGAGCCCGAGATGATCCCGGGCACCCCGAACATCTCGGTCGGCATGGAACAGTTCAACGACACCCCGGTGGTGAACGGCACGGTCTACCCTTACACCACGGTCGATCCGGCGGCGTACCGCCTGCGCATCCTGAACGCCGCCAACGACCGCTTCTTCAACCTGCACATGTACGTGGCGGATGCCGGCACCGCGAGCAGCGCCCTGAACGCGGAAGGCAACCCGATCGGCGGCACCGAGGTGGCCTTCAAGGTCTCCGAACTGGCGGCCGCCCAGCTCGCCCCGAACGTGTTCCCGACCCCGGACACGACCCTTTCCCCGAAGGGGCCGGACTGGATCCAGATCGGCAGCGAGGGGGGCTTCCTCCCGGCGCCGGCGGTGATCCCGCCCCAGCCGATCACCTGGATCACCGACCCGACCAGGTTCGACGTCGGTAACGTGGACCAGCACTCCCTGGCGCTCGCGCCTGCCGAGCGGGCCGACGTGATCGTCGACTTCTCGAAGTACGCCGGCAAGACGCTGATCCTTTACAACGACGCCCCGGCGGCCTACCCGGCCCGCGTGGCGACCTACGACTACTACACCGGCGCTCCCGACCTCTCCCCCGCCGGCGCACCCGGCGTGATCCCCGGCTACGGCCCGAACACGAGAACCGTGCTGCAGATCAGGGTGAACCCGCTCCCCGACCCCGCCGTCACCCCGGCGCCGTTCGATCTCCCCTCGCTGCAGGCCGCCTTCGCCCACCAGCCGGACGGCTCCGGCGTCTTCGAGTCCGGCCAGCACCCGATCATCGTCGGGCAGGCCGCCTACAACTCGGCCTACGGCACCAAGTTCCCTGCGGCGAGCTGGTGCAACGCACCGGGAAGCACGAAGCAAAGCTGCGACGGTTACGCCCGCATCTCCGACCAGGGTGGCGACCTCTTCGGCTTCAACACCCTGCTCGCCCCGGCGGCGAAATTCCAGATCCCGCTGCAGCCCAAGGCCCTGCACGACGAGATGAACGCGGTCTCCTTCGACGAGTTCGGCAGGATGACGGCCAACATCGGGGTCGAAGCGGTGCCGGCGACCCCCGCCGCGCAGAACGTGACCCTGTACCCGTACGTGAACCCGGCCACCGAGCTGATCGACGGCACCAACCTTCCCAAGGGTGACCTGAACATCACCCCGATCGCCACCCAGGACGGCACCCAGATCTGGAAGATCACCCACAACGGCGTGGACACCCATCCGATCCATTTCCACCTCTACGACGTGCAGGTGCTGAACCGGGTGACCTGGGACAACATCATCATCCCGCCGGACGCGAACGAACTGGGGTGGAAGGACACCGTGCGCGTGAGCCCGCTCGAGGATACCCTCGTGGCACTCAGGCCGGTGGTCCCGACGCTCCCCTTCGAGATCCCGAACAGCATCAGGCTCCTAAACCCGATGATGCCGACCGGCTCCACCGCCATGTTCAACAGCGTGGGGGTGAACGGCAACCCGACCGACCCCATCCTGAACCAGCTGGTCAACTTCGGCTGGGAATACGTATGGCATTGCCACATCCTGAGCCACGAGGAGATGGACATGATGCGGCCGGTTTCCCTCGCGCTGCCGCCCAAAGCCGCGGACGGCCTCGCCTTCGCCACCTCCGGCTCCGGCAACAAGGCGCGGCTCACCCTGACCTGGAACGACAACTCCATCAGCGAGACCTCGTTCCTGGTGCAAAAGACCATCGACGGGACCACCTGGTCCAACGTCGGCACCGTCGCCTCCCCGCTTGACCAGGTGAACGGCACCGGCTCGAAGAGCCTGCAGGACCCGGCCGTCTACAACCCGAACGTGGTCGCCAAGTACCAGGTCCTGGCGCAGAACACCGTCGGCTACGGCGGACAGCACCCCAGTCTGACCGTGAAATCGGCCTCCGCGCCGGTGCTCACCGGTGACGTCCCGCCGGCTCCGACCAGCCTCAGCGCGACCCTGCAGGCCGGGCCGAAGGTCCTTATCACCTTCACCGACAACGCCATGACCGAGACCGGCTTCGTGGTCGAGCGGTCCGACAACGGCGGCGCTTTCGTGCAGATTGCGAAGCTGCCCGCCCGCAGCAACACCGGCAGCGTGAGCTACACCGACAACCTGACCCTCTCGGCAGCGGACGTCACCTACGTCTACCGCGTCGCCGCCGTGAACGTCGCCGGCCTCTCCGGTTACGCCGTTTCCCCGACCATCCTGCTCTCGGCACAGCCGGCCGCACCGGGGAACTTCACCGCCACCAACGGCGCGAACGGTGGCAACAGCCGGAGCGTGATCCTGAACTGGCAGGATCTCTCCGGTAACGAAACCGGTTTCACCATTCAGCGCGCCACCAACTCGACCTTCACCAAGGGTCTTAACACCGCCACGGTCAATGCGGACGTGACCACCCTGACCCAGACCGGGCTCTCCCGCAACACCCAGTACTGGTACCGGATCAGGTCCAACAACGGCACCACAGTTTCCTCCGCCTGGGTGAACGCGGCACCGTTCCCCATCACCACCAACCCGTAGCATCGGCCGGTCGACCCGGGGAGGGGCTTCCTCCCCGGTTTTTTTCCCGGCCCCGACACGAAAAATGCCCCCCGGCACGAGCCGGGGGGCATTTCCTTTTGCAGCCGACGCGCCGTGAGCGGCCGGCCGGTAGCTTCAGGGGAGCGTCATTTGGGGGCCTGCACCAGGTTCACGGTCAACGTTTCGTCAAGCCTCCACATGGCGCCGGTTGCCGGGTCGACTATGAACCAGCCGATCAGGCCGCCGAAGATCAGGTTGCCGCCGAAGTACCACCATCCGTTGATGCGCGCGTCAAGGCGGCTCTCGGCGGGAAGGTAACCTTCCTTCTCGCACTTGACCGAGTAGCTCGCCTTGGTGAAATACCCGTCCGATGACGCCAGCGTCACTGTCAGAGGAGTTTCCCCCGTCTGAACAGAGGGGCCGGTGGACTTGCTGATAAGACATTTCGCCCCAGTCGGATTTGACTGCACTGTCACAGGCCAGTTGGACTTGCTGACAATGCTGGCGCAGCCTGTGACACACAATGCGGTTGTGACGCATACGGCCTTCAGGATCGTCTTTCTCATGGTGCCCCTCCTAGTGTGAATTCAGCTACTTGATAGCATTTTATGTTTGGAAGAGCCGATGTAAAGGCCCTTTTAATAGGAACTATGAGTGACAACGCTGCCATTTGTCCCGAAATGCGTCACACCCTGAACCATTCCACCATCCCCTTCAGGTCGCCGGCCAGGTGCGACAGCCCCGCGGAGGACTCCCGGATGCCGCTGCAGGCGGTGCGCAGCTCGCGCGTCAGGCCCGCGATCTCGTCCACGTTGTGGGAGACCTCGCTGCTCGAGGCCGACTGCTCCTCGGTGGCGACGGCGATGCGCCGCACCATCTCGTTCACCTGCTCCACGTAAGTCGCGATCCGGTCGATCGCCTCCCCGGTCCCCTGCACGCGCTCCACGATGGTGTCCACGCACCTGCGCTCGTCACCCATCTTGGTCACCGAGCGGTTCACGCTCTCCTGCATCGCCTTCACGGTCTGGTTGATGTCGGCGGTGGCGACCGCGGTGCGCTCGGCCAACTGCCGCACGCTGTCGGCGACGACGGCGAAGCCGCGCCCCTGTTCACCGGCGCGGGCCGCCTCGATGGCGGCGTTCAGGGCGAGGAGGTTCGTCTGGTCGGCGATGTCCCTGATCAGGACGCCGATCTCGCTTATCTGCGCGGACTGGTTGCTCAACTGCTCTACCATGAGGGCGGTTTCCGCGAAGCTCCCGGCGAAGTGCCGGAGTTCTTCCGCGGTCAGCTGCATCGCCTCCTTACCCTCCTTGGCGATCTCCATCATGGTGTCGGCGGCGTTCGCGGTGTCCGCCGTGTTCCTGGCCATGTCCATGGTGGTCGTGGTCATCTCGGAGATGGCGGTGGCAGACCCCTCGACGCGCTGCGCCTGGCGCGCTGCGCCGTCCTCCAAAACCCCGGCGGTGGCCGCCATCTGCTCGGAGCTCGCGGCGAGGGTGCTGGTCGCTTCGCCGATCCTCCCCACGACGTTTCGCAGGCTTCCCAGCATGCGGGCCATGGCCCCCTGCACCCGCCCCACCTCGTCCGCGCTCGTCGCCGAGATCTCGACGGCCAGGTTCCCCTCGGCCGCCTGCTCCGCCATGGCGATCAGCTCGCCTATCGGGCGGGAGATGGTCCGGAAGATCCACATGCCGACCAGGTTGCCGACGATGGCCGAGACGAGCGCGATCACCACGATGAGGGTCATGCTGTAGCGCACGGTGCGGTTCACCGTCCCGATCGCCTGTTCCTGTCCCTCCTGGGCCAGCGAAACGGTCTGCTTTCCTTTTTCCGCCTGCTTCGCCACCACCTCGCGCAGCCGTGCCCCTCCCTGCGCCGCCTTCTCCTGGAGCTGCATCTTCTGGTGCAGCTTGGCCAGGATGCCGTCCGGGGCGAAGACGGTGTCGCGCACCCCGGCAAGCGAAGCGGCCACCCCGTTCAGGTTGCGCAGCTCGCGCTCGGCGCCCGCCGCCTTCAAAAGCTGGGCGACCGACTTCTCCACCGCGGTGAGGCGGGTGTAGTCACGGGCGAACTCGGCGGCGACGGCGTCCAGCTCCTTCGGGGTGTTGGCGAAGAACAGCCGCCCGGAAAGCCCCTCGAGCGACTTGCCCAGGGAGACGAGCTCGGTGTTGTAGGAGAGGACGTTCACCGCGGTGTTGGCGCGGGAGAGGTACCCGGGGAGCTTGTCGGTCATCTTGCCGACCTGGACCTGGGCCCGGTCGACCTCGTCCTCGATGCGGTCCTCGACCTCGGAGAGCGACGCGAGGGCCTCCTTCAGCACGGCATCGGCGCGGTGCGCGTCCCCCCCCTCGGTGGCCAGTTTGACGAACTGGTCCGCCTTCGAGGTGAAAGTGGCGAAGAGGCCCCCTATCTGCTTGTTCTGCCGGATGTTGCCGTTTTGCTGGATCCTTTTCAGCCCTCCCTGGTACTGGGCCACGCGCCTCTTCTCCGGGGTGCGCTGTATGTCGTAGAGGAGGTACCTCATGTCCTTCAGCGATACCTTCAGGGTCTCTATGCTGGCGATGCTTCTCGAGCTCTTGTCCGCCTCGTCGTTCGCCTTGGTGTAGGCTGCGGAACTCGACTGCTGCAGGTTCCTGACCTTCGCCTCCAGCTCCTGCAGCCGGCTGCTCGCTTCCCGGCTTTTCTGCAGGATGAGGGCGTGGGCCTGGGTCGAGTCCCTCTCCGATGCGAGCCGGGCCGTCATGGTGGCGAAAAGCTCCTGGGCGATGCTGCTGAACTCGGTGGACGCCTCGAGCTTCTCGCCCGAGACCGCCTCCAGCCTTTCCTGCGAGGACCTGACCTCGGCCAGCGACTTCTCCGCTTCCGTCTTTGCGGCGGCGAAGTCCGCCTGGCTGCGGGCCGCCGCCACCTTGACGAGGTCGGCGTTCGCCCCCTGCAGGGCGCGCTGGAACTCCATGGTGCGGACCTGGTAAGGCGTGCTTTTTTCGGTGAGGTACGAGAGTTTGCCTCTGATGGAGTTCATGCTGAGAAAGCTTGCGACGGAAACCGCCGCAACGGCTACCACCACGATGGTGGCGTTCAACATCAACTTCGCTTTGATGGTCATCACGATGCTCCTTACTCCGGGGGCGGCTAGTCCGGCGACGGGGTATTTCCCCGTATTCAGTGGGACTTTTCGGCGTAACGCCCCTTTTCTTAAGGGCAAAGCGGACCTTCTCTAATGGGGGATTAAGGAGGGGGGTGGTACTGATTCACCTACGGGCAGGGAGTCAACCGGTGGTGCCGAGGCCGGCGGCGATGGCGTGCACCGTTTCCAGGAGACGGAAAAGGAGCTCTTCCGACATCTCCCGGTTCTGCCGCACCCCCTGCTGGCGCCACTGGCGCAGGAGTGCGATCTGGCGCTCGTGCAAAACGCGCAGGGCGTCCTCGCGGCGGGCGAGCGGGACGTGGACCGCCGGTCGGCGCTCCGCCAGGGGGCCGCCGTAGATCTCTTCCAGAACGCGCACGGTGCGCCGGTACTCGGCATGGATCGCGGCGAGGATCGGTTTCCTGAGAGCTTCTTCCTGCACGAGCCCAGCGTACGCCTCCATGACGGAGGGGTCGGCGCTGGCGATGCTGGTGGCGGCGTTGCTGATTATGTAGTGCAGCGCGGTCCAGCTCTGGGTCGAGCGGGCGAACTGCGCGAAGAGGGGGGCGTCCTCAAGCATCAGCTCCTCCAGCGCGGAGCCGATGCCGTACCAGCCGGAGAGGAAGTAGCGCGCCTGGCTCCAGCTGAAGACCCACGGGATGGCGCGCAGGTCGGCGAGGGTGGCGTGGTCGGTGCGCCGTGCCGGACGGGAACCGATGCTGCTCGACTCGATGACGTCGATGGGGGTGGCCTGCCGGAAGAAGGTGACGAACCCGTCGCGGGCGAGGAGCCGTTCGTATTCAAGCCGGCTGCGGTGCGCCAGGCGGTCCATCACCGGCTCCAGCGGGTGCCCCCTGCCCGGCTCGCGGCGCCCGGGGATGCTGACCCCGGCGGTGCCGGCGAGCAGAAGCTCCAGGTGGTAGGCGGCGTTCAACGGGTTCGAGTACTTCTGCGAGATCACCTCGCCCTGCTCGGTCAGGCGCAGGGAGCCGCCGGCGGACCCCTCGGGGAGACCGCGCAGGAAGCGGCTCGTCGGCCCCGCGCCGCGGCTGATGGTGCCTCCCCGGCCGTGGAAAAAGCGCAGGCGCACGCCTGTGCGCCGCCCCACCTCGAGCATCGCCTCCTGGGCCCGGTACAGTCCCCAAAGGCTCGCCATGATGCCGCCGTCCTTGTTGCTGTCGCTGTAGCCTATCATCACCTGTTGCACCGGGCTTTCGCCGTGGAGCTCCGCGAGGGTGCGCCTGGTGACCGGGTGGCTCAGGAATCGCTCCAGGACCGCGGCACTTCCCTCCAGGTCGTCGATGGTCTCGAAAAGAGGTACTACCGGTAGACGGCAGGCGATCCCCTGCGCCCCCCGGACGGCGAGCCCCGCCTCGCGCGCGAGCAGGTAGACCACGAGGAGATCGGAGACGCCGCGCGTCATGCTGACGATGAGGGAGCCAAGTCCCGCGCCGCCGAATGAGGCGAGATGGGCGGCTAGCACGCGGTAACAACTGAGGACGCTCTCGGCCTCGCGCCCCGGTTTGGTCCCGGGGAGCAGGAAGGGGCGCGACGAGGCGAGCTCGCGGTCCAAAAAGGCGACGCGCTCCTCCTCGCTCCACCGTGAAAAACCGCTCTCCCCGGTCGCGGCCGTCATGAGCTGCTCCAGCGCGGCGTCGTGGAAGGCGCTGTTCTGCCTTATGTCCAGCGAGGCCAGGTGGAAGCCGAACACCTCGACGCTGCGCAAAACCGGCACCACGTCGGCCATGGCCAGGCGGGTCGCGCCGCGCGCGACCAGGGTGTCCCTCAAAAGGCGCAGGTCCTCCTCCAGCTCGGCGGCGCTGCAGTAACGTGAGGTCTCGCTGCCGCAGAGCGTCTCGCCGTCGCCGGTCACCTCGACCGGGAGCCGCGCCCGCATCATGTTCACCATCTGGCGCCACGGCTCCTCGGGGTTGCGCCTGAGCGCCTCCTCCCCCGGCGCACCGGTCCATACCCTCAGCTCCTCCAGGCGGCGGGTGAGCTCCGGGGGAGGGGCGAGTAGGCGGCGCGCTATGCTGAGCCTGCTGCCAAGCGCGGTGAGCTGCCCGTGCAGCAGCATGAGCGCGTTGAGCCTCAGCTCCCTCAGGGTCGCCTCGGTCACCTCCGCGGTCACCAGCGGGTGCCCGTCCCGGTCCCCTCCCACCCAGGTGCTGAAAGAGACGCGGGGGAGGCCGCCGGTCAGCGGGGAAAGTTCCCCCTCGAGCCCCGCCTCACGCCAGGCCCGGCAGATCCTGCGGTCGAGGATCGGGATCACCTGCGGGAAGATGTCGCGCAGGTGGTAGATGATGGCGGCAAGCTCGTTCAGGACCTTCGGCTTTTCCAGGTGCACCTCGCCGGTACGCCACAGCCGCTCCAGCATCGCCACGATCTCCTCCCGGATCTCGTCGCGCTCCGCGGGGGTCCAGACCGCGTTCTCCAGCTTCACTAGGAGCAGGTAAAGCTCGCGCAGGTGTCTCAGCACCGACGCCCGCTTGGCCTCGGTCGGGTGTGCGGTGAGCACCGGTTCCACGCGGATCTCCCCGAGCATGGCGGCGATCTCCCCGGCGGGCACGCCGCTTCGGGAGAGCTTCTCCAGCACCCTCCCCCAAAGGCCCGGCTCGGCGACCAGCCCCTGGCTCGTCTCCAGGGCCCGTCTCGTCTGGACCGCGACGTTCTCCTCCGCCATCCCGAGGAGCTGGAAGGCGACCGACCACGCCCTCACGAACTTGCAGTCATCGGAGGGGGCCACCGAGCCGCTCTTGGGAAGGCAGGAGGCGAGCCGGGACTCGCCCAGGCCGTGGAACATCTCCGCGAGACACTCCATGAGGTAGTCCAGGTCGCGCTGCAGTTTGTCCTCTTTGCCGGTTTCATCCAGGGACGTCATGGCACCCCCCTTTTATCCTCGCTCCCGCAGGCACCGTGCGGTACGGTGCGGACCGTGATGAATGATACCCGAGATTGGGCCCCTGCAAACCCCGGGGCGGCTTGTTCATGTGAGAGCCCGTGTGCTACACTTCTTATTAAGAGGGGGGAAGGAGGCGTACCATGAAAACGTTACTGCTCGTGCTTTTAGCGATCGTAGCGATAATCCTGACCGCCTGGCTCGTGCTGATTCCCGCCGGAGTGGTGGCCGGTTCGATCAAGGCCTTCCGCCACGGCGAGCACGGTCACTGGGGCCGCTGGGGCCACTGGAAAGGGTTGCGGCATCACGGCCCGCACTAGACAACGCGCATGATCGCAGGTGATAAAAAAAGGCCCTCGGCTCGATTCAAGCCAGGGCCTTTTCCTTTTCGGAAACGGGTCGCAGCAGGTTACGGCACGCTGCGGAAGCCGCCTTTGTAGAAGTCCTCATCGCGTCCGTACGAGTAGGAGAAGTCCAGCTCGTCCAGGCACTGCTTGTTTTCCACCGGGATCTCGATGGTGAACGGTTCGGTGCCGGCGAAGCGTCCGGTGAAGCTCTTGGTTTCCTTGGCCATGACCTTGCCTTTGGCGTCGAGGAGTTTCGCGGTGAGCTGGAGGGAGGTGTAGGGAAGATCCTGACGCACGTTTTGAACCGTGCCATCGATCCTGACCCCCTTGTCGGTTTCCTGTGCCTTCCATGTGATCGCTACTTCATGGTTGCTGAACTGGTGGGAGGTATAGGCGGGGTTGGCGTCCTGTTTGGTGCGGGTGGACGCACAGGCGGTGATCATGGAAAGCATTGTCACTGTCAAAGCGAGTTTTTTCAGCATAAGTCACCTCCGTTCATTGATGGCGCTTCTCAAAGAGTGCTCCTAGACTCATTGAGTGTAACGCGAATACAACGGCGGGCAACTCTGCTATTTTAGGCGTTGCGGTTATGGTAACTCCCATGTCGCGCGCGACAAAAAAGGCGGGGCGCCTCGCGACGCCCCGCCTCTTGTTTCATCCGTTTCCGGCTACTTCTTGTGCTCCGCCTCGCGGGTCATCGCCGCGGCCTCGGTCCTGATATCCACCAGGTCCTTCTGCAGCTCGGCCAGACCGTACCAGGTGACGTAGTCGGGGTTCATGTGGAACGCCCCCTGGAAGGCGC
>MTLC01000396.1_pt1 | contig 15964 bp, 13 predicted proteins | sample 1982451 | NCBI WGS metagenome assembly MTLC01 (sample SAMN05710165, study PRJNA340218) | biofilm metagenome | isolation source: sample SPH anode biofilm adapted to +100 mV | place: USA | collected 2012-02-03 | reverse complement strand
TCTACGTATGGTTCGATGCGCTGACCAACTACATGAGCGCACTGGGCTACCCGGATGCAACACCGGAATACCAGCGTTTCTGGCCGGCCAATGTGCATCTGATCGGCAAGGATATCCTACGTTTCCACACCGTCTACTGGCCAACCTTCCTGATGGCAGCCGGGCTGCCTCTGCCGGAAAAAGTCTTTGCACACGGCTGGTGGACAGTTGAAGGTCAGAAGATGAGCAAGAGCCTCCAGAATGTGGTTGAGCCGAACATGCTGATCGACAAATATGGCGTGGATGCGGTCAGATACTTCCTTATGCGTGAGGTACCGTTCGGCCTGGATGGGGATTTCTCTCACACAGCACTTGTTCAAAGGATAAACTCTGACCTAGCCAATGACATCGGCAACCTGCTCAGCCGCTCTACTGCCATGGCCGTCAAGTATTTCGATGGTGTTCTACCGTCACCGGCAGAGTTGACAGAAACGGACAGCGCACTTAAGAACAAAACAATTGAAATGGTAGAAACGGTTAACAAACTAATGGATGAGCTTGCCTTTAGCAAGGTATTGCAGACCATTTGGGAAGTCATATCAGCCGGAAACAAATACATCGATGAATCAGCTCCCTGGACGCTGGCCAAGGAGCCGGCCAACCGGGAGCGACTCGCAACTGTCATGTATTGCTTGCTAGAATCACAGAGAATTACACACTGTGTCCTTTCGGCCTTTCTGCCAACAACAGCCGGCAAAGCGCTCGATTCCTTGGGGTGGATTAAAGAGATCACACGAGAAAATCTTCAGTGGGGGGGGTTGAGTACTGGTACTACTGTAACAAAGTCGGAAGCCTTGTTTCCAAGAATTGAAGGTTGATTTGACCACCATGTAAATAAATCGCATAAAAGACGGGCACATATGCCTGTCTTTTATTTTGCGATCGTATCTGCGATTATTTCTTACTATTTTCTTTCTTCATATATCTCAGATCGCTGGTAGTTTTCACAGCCCCGTCATTATCAACATAGAACTCACCGCCATAGGGATCTTCAGGAATCCGATCAATGATATGTTGTTCAACCAAGACTGACAGCTTTTCGGGGTTGTTCCCCGTTCTTTCTTTATAGACAGCCACACCCTTTTCAAGAGTTAACATTAGCTTTAATGTCGCTATACGGATTTTGTAGTCTTTGCGCATAGTTTCATTTCTGCTCGTTTTCAGAACACCTTCCAGGAAAATAATCGCGTTTTCGGTTCGATTGCCTTTATAGGCCAGCCTGGATGCGAAAACACTGAAGAAAGGGTCCGCTCCAGGTTTTTGAGCAGCTTGCATCACATATTCCGCCGCCTTCGTATTATCACTCAGAAAATAGTAGTAATTAAAACCCAGATAAAATGGCAACCAATAGTCCCAATTGCGGTAATGGCTCCCTTTTGCCAGTAATAGATTGGCTTCAGCCACTCGCTTAGCTTCCCATCCCAGAACTCCATTGGCCAGGAAGTAGGGGTCAAGAAAATAGGGGTCAAGATCAGTCGCAGCCGTAAGCGTATTGTAAAACCAGGTATATTCCCAATCAAAAATTTTGCGTTGTTGTTCACCAACATAGGTGCTGCCGTAAAACAACATAGCCTTGAAATAGAGTGCATCAGAGACCAAACCGTCATAATCCAGACTAGTAATTTTCAGAATTGGCGACGGAAGTAAAACATTCACCTCATCGCCATTGGCCAGATTTCGGTTCGCTTGAGAAACGTACGATATAATATTAAAATGGACCGGAATAAAAACGACCAATAGTACTATTGGAAAAATCCGAGAAACTCTCATGGAAATTCCTTTTTTCTAAAGATCAGGCAAGCCATTGTCATGACAATGACTGAATAAACCATCGTATACGCCACAATACCTATAACGTACGTCACAGGAACCGGCAAACCATGTGCTGCCTGAAGCTTTATATCAAATAACGACAGGTTCGGAAAAACATAGTAGGCGGCCTGAACGATCTTGACCGTTACCGGTGATACAGTAATACCAACCGACTGAGGAGCCTCAACCAGCGCCTTGACATCATTTAACGACATGCCGATTATGTAGGATATTATTGTGAGGATAAAGGTCAGGAACGATGTGCTGGTAAACGAGGAAAACAGGAAACTTAAAGCAGCGACCAGTATAAGCATAAGAGTCGTAAAAAAGAACGACAACCCAACCATCAACCATGAAAAACGCTGGAAAAATGTTGGATGCCCGAATTTTATCAGTAGCAATGAAACAGCGGCAAAAAAGCTGAGGAGGGACATACAGACCGTAATCAGGAGAATTACACCTATATATTTTCCTATCAGATACTGTGAACGTGATATCGGTTTTGCCATAACCATGTAGATAGTCTTTCGATCAAGATCCTTGGCCATCAGGTTGATTCCAACGAACAGCACCAGTAACAGGCCGGAAAAGGAAATCGCAGATAGAGCGATATCCACTGCCACTTTACTGACCTCCTGGGCAACCATACCGGAGATGACAAAATTCGCCAGCAGCATCAAAAGCGCCAGCAAAGAAATGCCATAGATAGATCTGTTTCTGATGCCCTCTTTAAATGTAATTATTGCTATCGGCCAGAGCAGCTGCATTGTCAACGGACCTCCTTGAGACCAGCTATATGTACTTCGCGCATAAATGCATCTTCCAACGTATCACCGCCCTTTAAAATCTCCGCCACACATCCGGTAAGTCGTAATTGCCCTCCGACAATAATACCAACCCTATCACAAAGGCGTTCAACATCCGAAAGAATGTGTGATGAGAAGAAAACGGTTTTGCCCTCTTTTTTTAACTCAAGGATGATATCACCGACCATCTTTCTGCCGATCGGGTCAAGACCACTCATTGGTTCATCAAGAATTACCACATCAGGATTATGTATTAGTGCCAACGCCAGCCCGGCCCGTTGCACCATACCCTTGGAATAGGTCCGCAGCGGCCGTTTACGAGACTCAAGTAGCTGTACTTTATCCAGCAGCAAGTTCGAACGTTCCACAATTGCAGATTTTGCCATGCCGGAAGATTTGCCACCAAACCAGAGCAACTCTTCAGCGGTCAGATAATCGTAGAAATATGGGTTTTCGGGTAGATAGCCTACAAATCGGCGAACATTCTTATCACAAACATCCATACCCCTGATAGTTGCCCGGCCTGAATCGGGGAAAATCAGATTAAGCAGAATTTTAATTGTTGTGGATTTACCGGCGCCGTTAGGACCAAGAAAGCCGAATATCTGTCCCCGTTCAATTTCCAGAGTTAAATTCGACAGGGCCCTGACTCTTTTGGCGGCGACACCTTCTTTAAACTCCTTTGAGACACTAGCGAAACTTATCATTTGTGCATACTCCAATTAAAATCATCAGCTGGCGTGTAAAGCGAACCATTCTATATCAGGAATAAACGAAAACATCTAACATTTCAACATCTTTCACAAAAAAAGGCCGGGCAAAGCCCGGCCTTGTCAAACAGATTATTCAGGAACTGATTACATTTTTACCCATGTAGTTGCGGTAAGTACAAAGTCCTCTGTATTGGCAACTACAGCAGGAACGGCAGCAGTAGTTACTGGCGCACCTATCGCTGTTGCAGCTGTTGGCCAATTTACCCATTTATAGTTAATGGTAGAATCTGAATCGACACCGAAAATAGTGTCGCCATTAGTGTGCTTCGCAACACCGTTGTATGCTGTATAAGTGGCTAGTGATACGGCAGCTACTGTGATATTATTGCCGACTGGAATCTGTAACGCACGCACTGTACCGACTGCATCAATTAGTGTTATGACCGGAACAACACCAGCTGTACCACCAGTTATAACTGAGCCAGCGAAGGCACCGGTGGCAGCTCCAATAGTTGCAGGCGCTTCAGTTGCTCCATAGCGCTGATACTCGGCATACATACTTTCTTCCGATGTCTTCATATTACGTATATCGGAATTGGCACTGGCGTTGAAGCCCTGGATGCGGTACTTGCTGAACTGCGGGATGGCAATGGCTGCCAGAATGCCGATGATTGCGACGACGATCAAGAGCTCGATCAGGGTAAAGCCTTTGTTACTTCTCAGTTTGTTGTACATGGTGTTTCTCCTTTCGTGCTGGTTTGATATGCTCTGCTTGAGAGCGGGATGAGCTGCAATGTGTTCTTTTGTAATTTTGCAATTAAAGAGCCAGATTTAAAAATTCACCATAAAAAGTGACAAACAGCCCACCAACACAGACTTCTATCCTGTTCAAACATAAATATACCTTCTGAAACCCACAGCCGATGACATAATTTGTCACCCATTTTCACATTTAATGTCAGAAAGTGGACCAACCCAGAGCTGAAGTGAATTCAATAGTTGACGCTACCGGTGAAGGAACATCGGATGGCTTAACTGCGTAACCAACGGCAGTCGCTATATTCGGGAAATCTTTATGAATGAAAATAACGGTTGAGTCAGCGTCCACACCATAAGCTGAATCACCATTGGCATGCTTAGCAACGGCATTATATGAAGAAAAATCAAGCGGAACTGCAGTTGCGCAAATTGTGACATTAGTTCCCAGAGGAAGGGCTAAACCGTGTGGAACACCCAGGACATTAGTTGAGATTATGGCAGGAGCGGCTCCGCTAACAGTAACACCAGTATCCAGCCCAGGCCCGGGGGAAACTGCAGCAGCAGTAGCTCCATAGCGCTGATACTCCGAAAAGAGGCTTTCCTGGACCGTTCTCAGGCTACGCAAATCTGAACTTGCACTTGAGTTGAATCCATTCATCCGATATTTATTGAACATGGGGACAGCTATGGAGGCAAGTATGCCAATAATCGCCACGACGATTAAAAGCTCTATCAACGTAAACCCGTTTTGTTTATATTTAGAACTCATAATACACTCTCCATGTAAGGTTACAGGTCCACTGCAAGAATAGCTCCAAGTCATGACCACCCGCAGAGCGGGTGGCTTGAGGAAAGCCCCTAAAAGGGGCTAGGGATTTTGGGTAAAGTCCAACTCTTCTTGTTTATCCAAATGTTCTTGATCTCTCACGTAAGCTCGGATCATTTCTTCATTCAAGCCTACCGTGCTGACACAATACCCGCTAGACCAAAAATGTCTCCCGGTAAAACCTTGCTTGACACCATGTGCTATACGATGGATGTGGATAGCTGATTTGCCTTTCAGATACCCCAACACCATTGCAATACTGTACTTCGGTGGAACACTCAATACCAAGTGGATGTGGTCGGGCATGGCATGCCCCTCGATAAGTTCCACTTCCTTCTGGCGACACAACTGAAGGGTGATCTTTCCAACTTCGCCACGGAGGCGGCCAAAAAGCACCCTCTTACGGTACTTCGGGACTATCACTACATGGTATTTGCACTCCCATTTAACATGGGATAAACTTTGCCACTCTCGCATGGCATTTCCTCCTGCTGATTACCCTTCGGGGCTTTCCTCAGGAGGAAGTGTCGCAGGAACGGCATAGCCTTTTCAAGTCTCACCGGCAGAGCCGGTGGTTTACTGAACTGCATCAATTAATATTTAGCCTGCCATCTCATTAATAAATCTCTATTTCGGTCTCTGAGTAAATATCTCCAACTAAAAAGTTACCTATTTTTAGTAAGTTGCAAGTAATTACTTACAACTTTCTACTCCTCCCCACTATCCAACCCAAACTTAGCCAACCTATATCGAAATGATCGAAACGACATCCCCAACAGTTCTCCCGCTTTTTTCTTGGCCCCGCCGGTTTTTTCCAGCGCCTTGAGCAGATATTTCTTTTCCAGCTCTTCCAGAAGCGGCTCCAGCAGCATACCCTCTTCGGGTATGTCAATATCCGCTGAAAAACAGGGAACTTTACTGACCAGCATCTGCTCCGGAAGATTGCTTTCCGAAATGACGTTCGGGTCTAAAATCAGGCTCCGTTCAATACAGTTTTCCAGTTCGCGTATATTACCTGGAAACGGGTAATTCATGAGTGCCTTGAGAGCTTGGGGAGCAATTGTGACCGATGAGTTATGCCCGCCAACCTGGTATTTCCTGCAAAAATGTTCCACCAGCAAAGGGATATCTTCTATGCGGTCCCGCAAAGGCGGCATCAGCAGTTGCACTACGTTGATCCGGTAATACAGGTCCTCACGAAAAGAGTTTTCCTTGACCTGTGATTCCAGGTCGCGGTTGGAAGCGCAGATGATGCGGACATCGGCTTTGCGAGTCTGGGTGCATCCGACCCGCTTGAATTCACGTTCCTGCAGCACCCTCAACAGCTTGGTCTGCAACAGCAGCGGCAGTTCTCCAATTTCATCCAGAAAAAGCGTTCCGCCTTCCGCCTGTTCGAAAAGACCGGGACGGTCACTGACAGCGCCGGTGAACGAACCTTTTTTATGCCCGAACAGTTCGCTTTCGATCAGGTTTTCCGGAATTGCACCGCAGTTGACGGCCACAAACGGCTTGGATTTTCTGGGGCTGCAGGTATGTACCGACCGGGCAGCCAGTTCTTTGCCGGTGCCGCTTTCCCCCAGCACCAGAACACTGCTGTGGCTGTTGGCGACTTTCTGGATCATGTCAAACAGTTCGCGCATCCGCTGGCTTTTGCCGATTATGCCGCAGAAGCTGTCCCGTTCCTGTACATCTCGCTTCAGGAGAACATTTTCCCGTTTCAGCCCCTGCTTTTCGAGGGCGTTCTTAACAAGCTGCTTGATTTCCTCGATTTTAAACGGTTTGGAGATGTAATCATACGCTCCCAGCTTCATGGCTTCCACTGCCTGTTCGGCTGCCGAAAACGCGGTGATCATCAGCACCCCGGTGTCAGGTGAAAGCTGTTTTATGCGAGACAGAAGTTCTATGCCGCCCAGACCGGGCATATTGACATCCGATAACACCAGATCAAACAGAGCTGACTCCATTTGGCGCAAAGCATCCTCGGCGCTGCCGGCAACCTCGACCTGATAACCTTCCCGTTCCAGAAGGATCGAGAGAAACTCCCGCATACTCAATTCATCATCCACAACAAGAATCCTGATTTTCATGTATCCCCCTCTAATCCTCTTTACCCGATCCTGCGCAATCCGTCCGCAACATTTATTTTGATGGCCCGCATAGCCGGGAACACACCTGCAATGACTCCAACAATCAGACAAAAGAACATATCCATATACAAGGTGGAGCTCTCGACCTGGAAAATCGGGAAAAACTGACCCATGACTTCTCCAAATTTATGCGCCACCGGAAAGGTCAGCAATATTCCAAGCCCACCTCCGGTAATGCTTATAAACAAAGACTCTCCGAAGATCATTCCTGCAACGTGGTACCACTGGAACCCCATCGCTTTGAAGATGGCATATTCACCAATTCTTTCCCGGGCTGTCATGGCCATGGTGTTGGCAACTACCACCATAATAATGATAATAACCACGAAGGAAACGATGCGGATAGCGATTACTATCGCCTCTGTCATCGACACAAAACTGAGCTGAAAGGCCTTTTCAGTTTCTGTCAGGGTCTCGGCCAGCGAGTTTTTAAAGGTGGCGTCCACCGCCATTGACACTTCGGCTGCCGCCTGGGGGTTAGTCAGTCCTATCAGATAGATACCGGTCTGATCAGCACGCCTTGGCATCGTCTTTTTGAGTGATTCATTCAGGTAATCCCAGTGAAAAAAGAATTGGGATTCATCGGTTGATTTATCGGCACCCGTGTAAATGGCTCGCACCACGAATTCCCAGTTTCCAGGAAAGATAGTCCCCTTTAGAGTCAGGCCGTCGCCTATTTTCCAGCCAAAACGTTCCGCCAGCTTGCGGCCGATCACGCATCCTTTGCGATCCGAGATAAATGCCTGCTTTTGGGATGGTTCCAAAACAAACTCGGGATAAAGTGCCAAATATCCCTGCGGTTCAATCGCAAAGTTCGGAAAAAAGTTTTTTTCATTGATGTAAACACCGCCAAACCAGTTGGCATAAGAAACCGACGAGACACCTTCGATCCGCCGGATTCGTTCCTGATAAGAAATAGGAAGGGAGAATATCAGTGAAATTGAATTGCGAGAGATCAAACGGGCGGCCGATGAGGCGTTGACTCCTGCGTACCAGGCACTTACAACGGTCTGCAACAAACCGAAAGCCAGTATTGCGACGGTAATGCCGAGTATCGTCAACAGAGTTCGCAAACGATGCCTGAAGGCATTCCTGGAAAGAAGCTTAAGTAGAAACATCGCTGAGTACGCCTTTTTCCAGGTGGCGAATGACATGGGCCTTTTCCGCTGCACGGGGATCATGCGTTACCATGATGATAGTCTTTCCGAAGTCCGAATTCAGCCGCGACATCAAACCCAGTATTTCCCCGGCGGAGACCCGGTCCAGATCGCCGGTCGGCTCATCGGCCACCAGAACAGTCGGGTCGGTAACTATGGCTCTGGCAATTGCCACACGCTGCTGCTGGCCTCCGGAAAGCTGGGATGGATAATGCTCGGCGCGGTCAGTCAGATTTACAACAGCCAGGGCAGTTTCGACGTGTTCACGGCGTTCGCGCCGTGTGAGCGCAGTCAGCAGCAGAGGCAATTCTATATTTTCATAAGCGGTCAGCACCGGAATCAGATTGTAAAACTGAAAAATGAAGCCCACATTCGCCGCTCTCCAGGCGGCCAACTCGGCTTCGCTTAACAGCGCAATATCCAACCCATCAACAAAAATCGAGCCGCTGTCCACCGTGTCAATTCCGGCGATCAGATTCAGCAGCGTCGATTTGCCAGAACCAGAAGGTCCCATCAAGGCCAGGTATTCACCTCTGGCAATATCGAAGGTAATTTCTTCAAGTACCGGTACCGGTTGATTGCCACGGTAATATGATTTGGAGACGGCATTTACGGAGACGATAATCTCTTGATTCTGATCAGGCAGCATGCCTATTTTTTCTCCGGGAGCGATATTTTGGTGCCGTTTTTAAGCTTGTCCAGAGGCTTGATTACAACCCGGTCACCAGATTTAAGGCCGGACACTTCAACCAGATCACCCATTTTGGAGCCGCGAGTAACCGGAGTGAACTGAACCCGCTCACCGTTGACCAGGTAAACACCTTCGCGCCCGCCGGAAGTTACAATTGCAACGGGGTTGACCACCAGACGGGCCTTTTTATCCTCCGGTAGCGCCACGCGCTCCAGAAATGCTACTTTGGCGCTCATTTCCGGATAGATGCGGGCATTATGTTCCAGAAACCGAATCTTGATCATGACGGATGCTTTGCTGCGGTCGGCGGTCGGCACGATTGTATGGACCATACCGCTGAACCGGATGCCCGGCAGAGCGTCCAGCGTTATTTCGCACGGCTGCCCTTTTTTCACCTGATTCAAATTTGACTCAGACACATCCGCTTCTACCTGTAGCGACGACAGGTCGGCAATTGTCACAACAGCCGCCTTGGCATTGGCAGCCGCTCCCAGTGGGGTGATGATGTCACCGACATCGGCATTTTTTGTAAGGACGACCGCATCGAAAGGAGCCCTGATCAGACTGTAGTCGAGATTGACCTTCGCACCCTGAAGTGCAGCATCGGCAATTTTAACACCAGCCACCGCACCGGTAGTCTGAGCCTCGGAACGCTTGAAGCGGGCCTCAGCTGAATCATATTCGGCGCGTGACACTATCCCCTGCCCCAACAACTCTTTCTGGCGGCGAAACGATTGTCCCGCATCCGCCAATTCGGCCTTCGACTGGTCAAGTACACTCCTGGAGTTCTGAAGAGCGGCCTCGGCCTGACGCACCGTGGCTTCAATATCTCTGTTTTCTAAACGGGCTATGATCTGACCGCCGACAACCCTGCTTCCTTCCTCTACGCCGATCCATTCCAACCGACCGGTTGTCTTTGAGGCGACTGCGGCCTTGCGCTGGGCAACGACGTAACCGCTTGAGTTCAGCAGAGTGAATGATTGCGTCGGGAAAAACTGCGTCACACTGACTGTTTCAACCACTACAGGGCGACTTTGAATGAAATAAAGGGATACAATAATTACAGCTGCGATTACAACTGCGACCGCTGCTGTGCGGAATAGTTTGCGACCTCTGTGCCCCGCAACAGTCCGCCGACTCTTGTCAATCTTAAGCTTGCCAAGTGTATCTTCTGACATTTGGACCCTCGTTCATTTCCAATCTACGGTTAAGTGCCATTTTTTGTCATACCATTTTTAACCAGTAATTGAAAGCGTTGAAGGAACCACCCTGAATTTTATCCTGATTAGAGCATTTTTTTGTAGTACTGCTGTTTTTTTGGGAAATGTATGCTATAAAGACGGGGTTTTAGTGCTGGAAATTGGTTATTTCCATGCCACATCATTTCATGCAAGGGGGCAGTACATGAGTGAAATAGTTGATGTCTATGCCAGAGAAATCCTGGATTCCCGCGGGAACCCGACTCTGGAAGTGGAAGTATTCCTTGAATCAGGTTCTTTTGGCCGCGCCGCAGTACCATCAGGCGCTTCCACCGGCGAACGTGAAGCGATGGAACTTCGCGACGGTGATAAATCACGCTATCTGGGCAAAGGTGTACTGAAAGCGGTTGATAACGTCAACAACGTGATCGCCGATGAGATCATCGGGATGGAAGCTGACGACCAGGTTGGCATTGACATGAAAATGATCGAACTGGACGGCACCGAATACAAGACCAATCTGGGGGCCAATGCTATCCTGGGTGTTTCTCTGGCAGTTGCAAAAGCGGCTGCTGACGAAGCGGGTCAGCCGCTTTACAAATATATTGGTGGAGCCAACGCCCGCGAACTGCCGCTGCCGATGATGAACATTATCAATGGCGGCGCCCATGCCGACAACAATGTCGATATTCAGGAATTTATGATCATGCCGGCCGGCGCAACCTGTTTTGCCGAGGCGCTGCGCATGGGGGCGGAGGTTTTCCATGCCCTGAAAAACGTACTGAAGAGCAAGGGGTACAACACTGCCGTCGGTGACGAAGGCGGCTTCGCACCAAACTTGAAATCCAACGAAGAAGCGCTGGAAGTCATCATGGAAGCGATCGTCAAGGCCGGCTACAAACCGGGTGAAGACATCCTGCTGGCCCTTGATGTCGCTTCTTCGGAACTGTTCAAGGATGGCAAGTACACACTGGAAAACGAAGTTCAAAAGGTTAAAACGCCTTCTGAGATGGTCGATTTTTACGAAAATCTGGTCAACAAATACCCGATCGTCTCGATTGAAGACGGCATGGCTGAGAACGACTGGGATGGCTGGAAACTGATGACAGAGCGCCTCGGTTCGCGGATCCAGATTGTTGGCGATGACCTGTTCGTCACCAACCCCAAGATACTGAAAGAGGGCATCCAGAAAGGAATTGCCAACTCGATCCTGATTAAGCTCAACCAGATCGGCACGCTGACAGAAACCCTGGAAGCGATTGAGATGGCCAAGCGGGCCGGCTACACGACCGTCATCTCCCACCGCTCGGGCGAAACAGAGGACACCACACTGGCTGATTTGGCCGTTGCGGTTAATTCGGGACAAATCAAAACCGGCTCGCTTTGCCGCACCGACCGGGTTGCCAAATACAACCAACTGCTGAGGATCGAGGACGAGCTTGACAGCACCGCCCTCTTCAAGGGACACGATGTTTTTTACAACATCAAAAACTAGCCATTATCATGCATAATCACAAAGGGCGGAGGAAACTCCGCCCTTTGTGTATCCACCACTAACAGGAGCCGACAATGAACAAGACCGATCTTTGGAAACGTTATTCATCTTTCCTGTGTCACTCCCCTGAAATCGGCCTTTCCCTGGACATCAGCCGCATGAAATTTGATGACGGTTTTCTTGACCGTATGGAACCGGCCATGCAGCAAGCCTTCGCAGAGATGAGGGAGTTGGAGAAGGGGGCGATCGCAAATCCGGACGAGGGACGCATGGTTGGTCATTACTGGCTGCGCAACCCGTCCCTGGCTCCTTCTCCGGAGATTCAGCTCGAAATCGACGCCGCCATCGACCAGGTTGCAACCTTCAGTGATCAGATTCATATTGGCGCTATCAGGGGACAGAACAATCAAAAATTTACCAAAATGCTGATTATCGGCATCGGCGGTTCAGCGCTCGGACCGCAGTTTGTGGCCGATGCGCTGTCCTCTTCGACCGACAAGATGAAACCTCTCTTTCTGGACAATACCGACCCGGACGGATTTGACCGGCTCTTTGCAGAACTAGGCAGCGAGATTTCCAGCACATTGACAATAGTCATATCCAAAAGCGGGTCCACCAAAGAGACCCGCAACGGCATGCTGGAGGCGCAGGCGGCCTATCGTAACGCAGGATTGGATTTTTCAAGGCATGCTGTGGCGGTCACTGGCGAAGGGAGCGAACTGGACAAGTTGGCCCAGGCCGAGGGGTGGCTGGAGCGTTTTCCAATGTGGGACTGGATTGGCGGCAGGACATCGGTAACTTCTACGGTCGGCCTGCTGCCGGCTGCATTGCAGGGAATCAACATAAAACAACTCCTGGCCGGAGCCAGGGTATCTGATCAAGTTACCCGCCATATCGAGACAAGACGGAACCCGGCCGCGCTGATGGCCCTGATGTGGCATTATGCCACCAATGGCCGTGGAGAAAAGGATTTGGTCATGCTCCCCTACAAGGACCGGCTGCTGCTATTTTCACGCTACCTGCAACAACTGATCATGGAGTCAATCGGCAAGGAATTTGACAGGAATGGAACCGTTGTCAATCAGGGTATGGCGGTGTACGGCAACAAAGGCTCGACCGACCAGCACGCTTATGTGCAACAGCTGCGTGAAGGCGTGGCAAACTTCTTTGTTACCTTTATCGAAGTCCTGAAAGACCGTGACAGCCAATCAATGCGGGTGGAGGACGGGATTACCAGCGGAGACTTCCTCTTTGGATTTTTCCAGGGAACACGTACGGCGTTGTACGATAAGGGGCGAGAATCATTGACCATTACGGTACAGCAAGTTGACCCCTTTACAATAGGCGCCCTGATTGCCCTCTTTGAGCGCACGGTCGGGTTGTACGCCAGCCTGATCAATATCAACGCTTACCACCAACCGGGCGTTGAAGCCGGCAAAAAGGCCGCTGGGGCGGTAATCTCGCTACAATCTTCCGTTATGGAACTTTTGGAGCGGGAACAACGCAACATGACAGCCAGTGAAATTGCCGATACTCTGAATATCCCGGAGGAGGCCGAAGCCGTCTTCGCAATAATGCGCCATCTTTCTGCAAATCCGGACCGGGGCGTAAAAGTCAACCTCATCGGCTCAGTTACCGAGTGGACATTTTCGACCTAAGTTGTTGAGGTCTCCGAAGCTCTGGAAACTCCGGAGGCCTCATTTATTTTACCCTCGGCTTCAAACGCTTGGTAGGAGTGGCGCTCCAGGGGTCATCCGGCCAGGGATGTTTTGGATAACGCCCTTTCAATTCCTTTTTCACCTGCTGATAAGCCCCATCCCAGAACCCCTTTAAATCCCTGGTGACCTGTATCGGCCTTCCGGCGGGCGAAAGCAGATGCAACAGGACCATCACCCGCCCATCTGCGATTGCCGGAGTATCCCTCAGTCCGAACAATTCCTGCAGCTTTACCGCCAGTACCGGTATCTCTGCGCTATAATCCAGCCTGATGCGGGACCCGCTGGGGACGGCAAGATGTGTGGGAGCCATTTCGTCCAAATCGCGCTGCTGCCGATAATCCAGTTGTTGCCGCAACAAAGCGGCGACATCAATTTGTGAAAGCTTTCTGGCATTCTGAACCCCTGCAATGTGCGGTTCCAGCCACTCTTCAAGCCTCATCAGTAGCGCCGGATCGGAAAAGTCCGGCCACTCCCGCTCCGGCAAAGCCTTTCCCAACAGCGCCACCCGCCCCTGAAACTGCCGTACAGATTCGTCCATTGACAGCAACTTCAAGGCAGAATTACGAACCGCTGCAATCACGGCTGGAACAATCTGTGTATCGGTCGGCACAAATATTTCCGAAGAAAGTGAAACCGCTCCGATTTTTTCAAGCCGAACAGCAATGACGCGTCCGTCACGCTCGCTCCAGCTGACGGAGTTTTCCTGAGTAATATGCCTGGAGCGTTCTGTCCGGATAACATTTTCATCGATTTCGGATGCCAGGTGAATCAGCGCCTCCGCCTGACTGCCGCCGTCAAGTGCGACTGCAATCAGGTACTCGACATCACGAACTGCGCTGCGCCTTGAAAGCCTGGCACCACGACCGTTGGCCAGCAGATAAGCGTCATCAGCAACAGTGCGCCTCCTGGCGACCCGGTCAGGATAGGCAGCCAGCAGCAAACGCGATATCAGATCATCATCAACCCTGACCCTTTTCTGCTGTTCAGGGCATTTCATCAGCCTGGCGAGCTGGCTGACAACGCGATCTACATTTTTCAATGCGGCGGGATCAACCCGGTCGTCACACCGCCCCTTTGACCGCCAATGGGACAATGCTTCCAGCCGGTCAGACACATCGGAATGACTGGCAAGAACAGCGGAATCTGAGCGCGATGCACGCAATAGGTCGCGTTCGGAAAGCAGCGCCGCGAGGTCACAACCTAGCTCTTCACAATGCAGTTCCCGCGAACGGAGCAGCAACCTGCCCAGGCGCGGATGTAGCGGTAACCGCATCATTTCCCGGCCATTCGGCGTGATACGGCCACTTTCATCAAGCGCCTCCAACTCCACCAACAGAGCGCGGGCCGAAGTTATGGCCGATTCTGTCGGCAGATCCAACCACTGTAGTTCTAATACATCCGGGGTACCCCAGGCTGCCAACTCCAACAGCAGCGGAGACAGGTCAGTTTCACGTATTTCCGGGGGCGTATGTGGGATCATGGCATTTAGAGTATGACGACTAAAGAGCCGATAGCAGATACCGGGGGCCAACCGCCCTGCCCTCCCCTTGCGCTGTTCCGCGGAAGCACGGGATTCGCGGAGTGTGACCAACCGATTCATACCGGTTGCTGGATCAAACTGCATCCGGCGAGACACTCCGCTGTCAATCACAACCCTGACACCTTCAATGGTCAAGCTTGTTTCAGCAATGCTGGTTGCCAATACAATTTTACGTTGTTTGGACGGCAGAATCGCTTTTTGCTGCTCAGCAAACGACAGGTCTCCATATAACTGGCAAACAGTGATATTTCGAGCAAGCAGTCCGGATTCGGCAAGTCTGGCCGCGCAGGCGCGAATCTCACCACTGCCGGGAAAAAATGCCAGAACATCACCTTCCGTTTCATTGAGAGCCTTAAAAATTGCGGAAGCCATCTTTTGCGGAAGTTTTTCATTACCCTGATCATCGAGATAGATTTCTTCTACCGGATATGAGCGTCCCTCAGAGTTTACGACCGGCGCGTTGTTTAACATTGCCGCCAATGGTTCCACTTCAAGCGTTGCTGACATGATCAGAAGTTTGAGATCGCTCCTGAGCTGTTTCTGTATATCCAGGCAGAGCGCCAGGCCGAGGTCGGCATGAATGCTCCTCTCGTGAAACTCGTCAAATATCACCATTGCCACACCTTCCAGCATGGGGTCATTCTGAATGCGACGTGTCAGAACACCTTCTGTAACGACCTCTATTCTGGTTGCCGCTGACACTCGACTTTCAAATCGAATCGAATATCCGACCGTTTGACCAACAGCTTCACCCAGTGAATGAGCCATCCAGCGGGCAGCGGACACGGCCGCAATTCTGCGCGGTTCCAGCATTATTATGCGACCGGCATCTGCGGGAAACATTTTGAGCAACACAAGGGGTACGGACGTGGTTTTACCGGCACCAGGCGGAGCACAAAGGAGGACGTTGTTTTTTTTACTGATTGTGGATAGGAGCTCGGGAAGAATGCTTTTGATAGGTAATTGGATCATATGTAAGTTCCCAGTCATATTTCAGGCAAAACAAAAGGGGTCACGGTAAAACCGTAACCCCTTGTTTATTAACTGGTGCCGAAGGCGAGA
>MTLC01004150.1_pt1 | contig 16013 bp, 15 predicted proteins | sample 1982451 | NCBI WGS metagenome assembly MTLC01 (sample SAMN05710165, study PRJNA340218) | biofilm metagenome | isolation source: sample SPH anode biofilm adapted to +100 mV | place: USA | collected 2012-02-03 | reverse complement strand
GCCCTACAAAAAAGGCGTTGAGGTTTCAATTCCAGCATGGTGCGATTGGGAGACCTTTGTGCAGCGCCTCTGCCCGACAGGCTCAGATGTTTCAATTCCAGCATGGTGCGATTGGGAGTCATTAAACTCAATGCTGCGATTTGATAGAACAGAGATGTTTCAATTCCAGCATGGTGCGATTGGGAGGAGATCGAGTTAAAATGCTCATGGTGGACTATTACGTTTCAATTCCAGCATGGTGCGATTGGGAGTCAACTGCCTTCCCAACATTCTCAAGCTCGACCCCTGTTTCAATTCCAGCATGGTGCGATTGGGAGGATGTTATATTTTCATTTGTGCCCATATCCAGTTCACCGTTTCAATTCCAGCATGGTGCGATTGGGAGTCGTCCTCGATCTCTTCGAAGAGTAATAAATCCTTCGGTTTCAATTCCAGCATGGTGCGATTGGGAGTTGATTACCACATTTGAAAGCATCCAGCGAAAAACGTTTCAATTCCAGCATGGTGCGATTGGGAGAAACGGTAAATTGCTGTCGTCCGGTTATGCGTATTAGTTTCAATTCCAGCATGGTGCGATTGGGAGTAATTTTACTGGAACTTATGAGTTCTCTCTTGGATGTTTCAATTCCAGCATGGTGCGATTGGGAGTAATCTTCTAAATGGAAATATATCTGCAATTTCACCGTTTCAATTCCAGCATGGTGCGATTGGGAGTGCACACACACCTACGACAGCCTCCTAAGGCCGTAGTTTCAATTCCAGCATGGTGCGATTGGGAGTGTTGCGAGAAAGCCAGGAAGCGGCGGTTGACTGTGTTTCAATTCCAGCATGGTGCGATTGGGAGTATGAAGAGGCTATCTATAGCAACCGGGCTAAAAGTCTGTTTCAATTCCAGCATGGTGCGATTGGGAGCTGCATCCCAGTTCCAGGCTATTACCTGCCGGTTAGATGTTTCAATTCCAGCATGGTGCGATTGGGAGTTTGCATCTTTGTCACTTCAGATTATGTCCCCCAAGAGTTTCAATTCCAGCATGGTGCGATTGGGAGAAAAAGTCTGAAAGAGCTAAAAAATTTAGTTAGAGAGGTTTCAATTCCAGCATGGTGCGATTGGGAGTTAACCTAACAAATGGTAATATTTCATCGATCTCAGGTTTCAATTCCAGCATGGTGCGATTGGGAGCAGCGGGGGTAACAGCAATGGCAACAAATGTTGGCAAGTTTCAATTCCAGCATGGTGCGATTGGGAGAAACAGCTTAGAAAAGATATTCCTATGATATCTGTTTGTTTCAATTCCAGCATGGTGCGATTGGGAGGATCCTGGTTGAAAGCACATATTAGTACGCCGGTGCCAGTTTCAATTCCAGCATGGTGCGATTGGGAGGTCAGGGCTATTGATCCGGTATCTCCTGGCTTGGCAAGTTTCAATTCCAGCATGGTGCGATTGGGAGTTCGGGCTTCGAGAATGTGAAATATCTAGGCTTGATGTGTTTCAATTCCAGCATGGTGCGATTGGGAGTGAGTCAAGAAACTATCACGACCTGCATACAGTGTGCGTTTCAATTCCAGCATGGTGCGATTGGGAGATAATAGAATCAACTGCAAGATATGAACCGATTCGTTTCAATTCCAGCATGGTGCGATTGGGAGTGTGTGACGATCGAAAGCATCAAAGCCTGTAGGCACACGTTTCAATTCCAGCATGGTGCGATTGGGAGGTGTTTGTATTTAATCAATTTCACAAAATCGATATCCGTTTCAATTCCAGCATGGTGCGATTGGGAGTTCTGTTACTACAACTGTCAACCCTTCTATGTTTCGTTTCAATTCCAGCATGGTGCGATTGGGAGTAATCGAAAATGAGCCGCTTATTACATCACAAGTACCGTTTCAATTCCAGCATGGTGCGATTGGGAGCCTGTAAAAATTCAAAAAGTAATGAAAATGTTTCTTTTGTTTCAATTCCAGCATGGTGCGATTGGGAGTAAACAGAGTTGCAGGAAAATTCAAATTAGAATTATGTTTCAATTCCAGCATGGTGCGATTGGGAGATTCCCTGCTGAGGAATTTTCGCATGTGTTGGCTGGTTTCAATTCCAGCATGGTGCGATTGGGAGAACTTACATCTATATCACCAGAGGTCTGGCCGATCAGTTTCAATTCCAGCATGGTGCGATTGGGAGTCTCAGTACCCTCTTTTAGAGGAATTGAAAATCCTTTGTTTCAATTCCAGCATGGTGCGATTGGGAGACCTCCGTGTGTGTCAAGAATTTTATCACCTTGATGTTTCAATTCCAGCATGGTGCGATTGGGAGAATTAACTAAAATGTTTTCCATATGTTTCTTAATTTAAGTTTCAATTCCAGCATGGTGCGATTGGGAGAAGTACTCAAATGGAATTTGGCAGACTATCTACATACCGTTTCAATTCCAGCATGGTGCGATTGGGAGTAGCATCATAATAAGTTGATATTAGTTGCAATCAATTGTTTCAATTCCAGCATGGTGCGATTGGGAGTTTATTATAATTATGAAATTTATGTATAGTCCCTCGTTTCAATTCCAGCATGGTGCGATTGGGAGATTAGTTGGATCGCAAACAATTCAAAAAAAACATATGTTTCAATTCCAGCATGGTGCGATTGGGAGTGTTATGACAGAAGGATCTGTCATTGCGTTTGCGGAAGTTTCAATTCCAGCATGGTGCGATTGGGAGATGTTGCCGTATTTTGTCAACTCCGACTTCAATGCATGTTTCAATTCCAGCATGGTGCGATTGGGAGACGTTAATCCTCAAAAAGAGTACACTATCAGAGAATCTGGTTTCAATTCCAGCATGGTGCGATTGGGAGTTTTTTCAGATCAGAAGCATTGAATAAAGTGACTCCGTTTCAATTCCAGCATGGTGCGATTGGGAGAGCAAAAGCAAAGTGGGTGTTGCTTCATAGAAAAGTTGTTTCAATTCCAGCATGGTGCGATTGGGAGTTCTAAATTTCAAATAATTTGGGGATGTAATTATTATGTTTCAATTCCAGCATGGTGCGATTGGGAGTAAGATCTTGAAGAAGCAACCCTACCCAGTAAGTCGGTTTCAATTCCAGCATGGTGCGATTGGGAGTAATAATTTTAAAGGACTGGATAAGTTAATTGATGTTTCAATTCCAGCATGGTGCGATTGGGAGACATCGATCAAGTCGCAACTTACATCAATATCACCAGGTTTCAATTCCAGCATGGTGCGATTGGGAGAATACCTTCAATGCGTACAATCCGTTCGTGCCGTGGTTTCAATTCCAGCATGGTGCGATTGGGAGTGCTAAATAGTACTGAGGTCTTATACCCTCAACTAGCGTTTCAATTCCAGCATGGTGCGATTGGGAGCGACTTTCCAAAAATCTGTAAAAGAGCGCTTGATGGGTTTCAATTCCAGCATGGTGCGATTGGGAGTAGATTAGAGTCTATAGTAGAGCAGACGACAAAAAAAGTTTCAATTCCAGCATGGTGCGATTGGGAGTGTAACTCCTTTACTGGATGACGTTAAGGATAATAGAGGTTTCAATTCCAGCATGGTGCGATTGGGAGTCGGTTTAAGCAGGTTTTCATGGGAGTATTTGACACCTGTTTCAATTCCAGCATGGTGCGATTGGGAGCACGGTCGACCTCCACAGCCTCAAGAGCCGCCAACAGGTTTCAATTCCAGCATGGTGCGATTGGGAGTACAGCACCGCTAACGGAGGATTTTACAAAGTTACTTGTTTCAATTCCAGCATGGTGCGATTGGGAGTTTTTCAGCTAAACCCCTATCATACTTATAATTAGTTTCAATTCCAGCATGGTGCGATTGGGAGAAGTAATGAATACAACTAAACTAGACCTCGACAAGACGTTTCAATTCCAGCATGGTGCGATTGGGAGAAATCTTTCCTGTTGAATCAAGAGGGATTGATTTTGTGTTTCAATTCCAGCATGGTGCGATTGGGAGCAATCAATGTAGATAGCATTTTTATTCTCACGTATATGTTTCAATTCCAGCATGGTGCGATTGGGAGGAGAACGACACTACCGGCATAGCCTACCGAGACGCTAGTTTCAATTCCAGCATGGTGCGATTGGGAGTCATTATAGGTGATAATATGATAACCAACTTACCCGTTTCAATTCCAGCATGGTGCGATTGGGAGTTTAGCTTTTTCCCAATCTTAAACCTTTTTGGTCCCAGTTTCAATTCCAGCATGGTGCGATTGGGAGCTGCATTCAGTCTGCTATCAATACACTTAGAGAAGAAGTTTCAATTCCAGCATGGTGCGATTGGGAGTATTTGAAAAGTATCTAAGACACGGCTCTCTTACAAGGTTTCAATTCCAGCATGGTGCGATTGGGAGCATAATTTGTACCTTAGAGGATGCAAGTATATCCAGCGTTTCAATTCCAGCATGGTGCGATTGGGAGGCGTAGCTGTTATAAGAGTTTTTGGTCCGCTTGAAAGTTTCAATTCCAGCATGGTGCGATTGGGAGGAGATACCACAGATAAGAGCCCTCTTGGTATGTTTGAGTTTCAATTCCAGCATGGTGCGATTGGGAGCTGCTGAATATAGACTTTCCAGCGTTTTTTGAGTGTTTCAATTCCAGCATGGTGCGATTGGGAGTGTCAGGATGCCCAAATATGCTTTCATTACCGCTTTTGTTTCAATTCCAGCATGGTGCGATTGGGAGCCCTTTCCTTGTGCTTCTTGACACTGTTCAAGCGATGTTTCAATTCCAGCATGGTGCGATTGGGAGTTGGCATCGACATGGCTTGCCACTTGAGAGAAGCGTGTTTCAATTCCAGCATGGTGCGATTGGGAGCCTGCTTCAGTTTTTGCCTGAGCTGCTTTAAGTTGCTGTTTCAATTCCAGCATGGTGCGATTGGGAGTTGCCGGGATCGCTTCAGCCGTAAAAGCTTTAATTCGTTTCAATTCCAGCATGGTGCGATTGGGAGCGGAAATCTAATCTATCAAAAAAATGGGGTTATAACTGTTTCAATTCCAGCATGGTGCGATTGGGAGGGAACATTTTGAGTTGGTGGAAAAAATAACCAAAGTTTCAATTCCAGCATGGTGCGATTGGGAGTCAAATACTCTTACAAGAGTACACTAATAACCCAGTTTCAATTCCAGCATGGTGCGATTGGGAGAACGGTCATAGATACCGTTCGCCCAAAGTGTCACCGGTTTCAATTCCAGCATGGTGCGATTGGGAGGAAAAAAGCCTAGTTGTATTACCTGACCTTCTTCGTTTCAATTCCAGCATGGTGCGATTGGGAGTTAGTGATCACGTTGCCGGCCTGATCGTACATGCCAGGTTTCAATTCCAGCATGGTGCGATTGGGAGCCTCACCTTCTCCATATTTGCCCAGCTCATCACCATGTTTCAATTCCAGCATGGTGCGATTGGGAGGGTCATACTCTACCCGGCTACCGTCACTGAACTGAAGTTTCAATTCCAGCATGGTGCGATTGGGAGTGTTAAGGGTAATGCCTTCAGGCAAAACGGGGTCAGTTTCAATTCCAGCATGGTGCGATTGGGAGAATGTTTTTGAATACTGCCTAACTAAAAATCCATCGTTTCAATTCCAGCATGGTGCGATTGGGAGAGAAGAAAAAAAATGACAATACTCAATACAAAGTCGTGTTTCAATTCCAGCATGGTGCGATTGGGAGTGAATCACTTTCGTATCACCTTTTGTGATCTCTGTAAGTTTCAATTCCAGCATGGTGCGATTGGGAGGGTGGTTCCGGCTGGTGCGTCGATAAGTGCATGAGCAGTTTCAATTCCAGCATGGTGCGATTGGGAGCATCTTGCCGCCTTCGATAGGATAGCGAAAGCACGTAGTTTCAATTCCAGCATGGTGCGATTGGGAGTAATCTTTCTGTAACTTACTGTAAGTTAGTGATTAAGTTTCAATTCCAGCATGGTGCGATTGGGAGCCGTTCGACGACTCAAAAAATTAAGCTAACCCTCAACGAATTAACTCCTGCAAATGTAATCTTTTTATCCCTAAAAGTTGTCGAACTCCCAAACCGCTTTTCATCCAGGAGTTCGACAACCTAACTTAAGTCCTTTATATTCAATATGTCAAAGAACTTCTATATATATTTTATAGCCTCTTGGTCTAACTTAAACACTACTTCTACGCTGATCGACAACATCCATCCTATAAAAAAATGTCCAAACTCTGACGCTCATGTCCTACTATCTCTTTTTCCAACCACTTCTCCTGACGGCTCTTGAAAATTATTAGACTGTCAGTCTCCTCATCCATTATCAGCATAGCTTTGTGCTTCAACTCAAGCAACTTTACCTCCGTAATCTCCCCCTCAAAAACCGAATTCTGTATCCAATTCAAATACTTCCTGAATAATTTCAGCATCTTCCCTACCCGCTTCTCATTAACATCATACATCGCAATTATATACATCACCACCACATTTTAAACGGTTTATACTCCTCAATCTCTAGTAAATGCTTTTGTAGCTTGTAACACTCCAACTTAATCAAATGCTTATAACTTACCGATCTATTCAATGTTCGATGCGCAATAGTCTCCTCCAACCGATCTTCAAAGGCCTGCACAAATGTCTTCTTCCCATTGCTCTTCAGTACAACCCGATTCAAGTTAGCCTCAAAATGCTCCGACTGAATCATCTTTTTATTCATCACCTTGAAAATCACCCGATCTACCAACAAGGGCTTAAAAACCTCCGCCAAATCAAGAGACAATGAGAAACGACGTTCACCTGGCTCATGTAAGAAACTTATCGTCGGATTAAGCTGTGTTTGATGAATCGCACGCAAACACTGACTATAACACATCATATTTCCAAACGAGATAAGCGCATTAACCTCATTCTTCGGAGGCTGATAGCTTCGCCCTCCCATACTGAAATCGTTAATGATCAACTCAAATGCCTCATAATAGTTTTTCCGAATATTACCCTCAATGCCCATCAACTCATCTATGGCCGAGGTCTCCGGAATCTTTGCGGCCAACTGCTCTATGATGTCAATTATTGGTTCAAGATCTTTCCCTCTACTGTTATAGTATTTCAGATTCTTCACCATATTGAAACTCGCACCATCTAAGATGCGCTGCGCCACATCAATTCGCTTCTTCTTATTTTGTTGAAACTTAACCTGCGCAATCAACATCTTTCCCGAAATCAACGCATCACGTGGCATAAAAGAGCCAGTATAATTCTCATAATAATCAAAAAAGTGGATCGGTATCTGCTCTTTTCCTAAGAAATTATACAACGCCGAGTTAGCATCGAGCGAGCCAAAACAATACAACTCCCCTACATTTTCCACGGGAAGGAAACGGGGCTTGTCTTCATGCCCCTCTTCATCCACTGGGGTAAATTTCAAGGTGTTATCTGATCGCTGTAACCGACCAGGATTAAATAGATAGTAGGTTTTCTTCATTAGCTTTCCTCCATACTCCAACAAAAATCGAAGTAACTACAGTTTTTGCATCGCGACTTCTGTATTCGTTCGGGACAAAACTCTTGATTAATTATCCCCTGAATACTTAAAATATAATCCTCAATCACATCACGGTCGAGGGTTGTAAGCAGAACCTCCTCTGTTTTATGCAGTTTAGGATATTCTAACAGACCAGTTACTCCCTCAATACCATTGCGCTCCAATACATACAGATAGTATTTCACTTGCCATTCATGAGCCTCTTCATGTTTATCAGACTTCTTGATCTCGTGAACCACTTTGTTCTTGGGATCATAATAGTCAATCTTAATCCCATCAATCTCAACCTCCTGATACTTCTCTGACCGCCTTGGATATGAGGTCTCGTGCAACAGCTTACCTTCGTATACCAGATCCGAGGTCGCCTCCATGCTAATCCCATTGGCAAATAGCCATAACTTCCGATGACAGATCAGGTAATAATTAAAATGGGTTCCAGTGGTGTACATAGCATTCCCTATAATGAGATAGCCTGATTGGTGCTTTATTACCAATCAGGCTAACGCCGATTTTAATTAAAATCATGCTTTTTCCAACTGATTCTCATAATCGAAATTCATCATCAATTCAATAAGTTTCTCTTTTGCCTTGTCAAGAGCATCGGAGCTCTCATTTACCGTAACAACGTAACTAGAACAAGGTAATGTTATAAAAACATCAGCTCCGGCAGTTTCATCAATAATTGGCTTCGCTTTAGGCTTTTCACCGTCTTCAATTAGCTTGGCACGAATTGCACCCGCTAGCTTATTCGCATTATCACTAATTGCCACAGCAAGTGTTTCCATCAAGCTAAATGTACGAGCCTGATTTGAGGTGATACGCCAATTCAATAATGCATTTGCTAATGCTGGAATTACCTTTTCTCTTTCCTCCTTTGGAAGCACCAAACATTTTCCAAATACATTTTCACTTTCAACCCAACCCTTTGCTTTAAGATCTGCGATCTTCTCCTTAGACAATTCAGGTTCATGTTGATTAGTTGAAACAGAGAATAGGGTACGTAGATCAATTGCAATATCATATATAAACAACCCACCTGTACGAACATTTTCCGGTATCCAATTTCTACGAGGTAATGAACGTTTGTTGGTAGTTAAAAATTCGTCAATCTCTTCATCTGTCATTAGTTTATCTCCAAATCTCACATTAACAGGATGCCGTTCCGGCTTATCACTACGATCAAATGTAAGATTTTCTTTATCCGTTCCGGCTAACAATGGATGGATAGGGCGCATAGCGGAGATTGATAACGGACTACGCCGCTTCACGGTAATACCATCTCCGGCACGCATCCAGCCTCCTATTAACTGGTCAACATATGAAGGATCACAAGGTGACCAGGGCTCTTTATTTTCCAACTCTTTCTTAGCATTCACACTATAATTAAATGTTATCGGTGCCATTTGAACATTCAAACTTGAGGTGAGAGAGTCAAGAATTGACCGCTTAACTTGTTGTCCACTAGAATAGGCAACTACTCTATTAAATTGAGGATCGAAATAAGTTTTTTGTCCATCTTGTACACAGAAAACAGTGTGTTCTGCATGCTTTAACGCTCTTAAATAAATGAAAGCATTCATAGTTTCTCGATTTAGAATTATTTATTAATTACTGCGTATTGAAAACGGATTAAGGTTAGGAAATACGACACATTGTCAATTGGCATGGAATGGATAATTTCAGCAATCTCTGCTAACTGATCGGTTTCAGGACTTCCTTTTACAATTTCGATTAATGATTCAATAAATTGTTTTTTATTAACAGAAGCCAATAGGTTTGTTACTTCCTGACTTTTTACTTTTTTTGCGTTTGTATCACTTAATGAGTAAGTGTGAAGGATAGCCGCAATATTTTGCGCCTTTTTCCATAATTGTTCATTGTTCAACATAGCTAATAACCATATTTGATAAGTATTAAAATTGATTAATTTTTCTTCATCAGAAGTGTTATATTTCGGCACGACTCCTTTGTCCAGACAGTCCCGAAATCCTTTTGGCTCGAGAGCATTGACACCCACTGTTCCCATTTGACATGCTTTAGTAAAGCCTATAGCTGTACCAAACAATTGATCAACGAGATCACTATTGGTTGTACCAAAATACTTTTCATAAAGCTCATACGGTTGGCGAATTCGTGGCAGTTCAAAAGGAATAAAGCCAACAGTAATATTCATCTGCCCCAAACTATAAACATAGGCAGTTAAAGTAGTGTCCGGAAAGCTACGGGCAATCTCAACTAAAACCTTTGTCCATGATAAGGTATTTACCTCCATTCCACCATCTTTCATTGCACCAAATGCATTTAATGATGCGGTTGGATTTGCTATATCGAAACATTGTTTGTTATAGCGATGAGCAATCCATTGACCATTCCAGGTATTTATTTGGTTTCCTCTCAAACTGGGAGTACTATTCAAATAATCACGATAGATCTGCCAACCCTCAAAAACATCAAGTAAGATTTGTTTGTTGCTAAACAATAGGGATAACCCACTTTGCACTCCAACCCCTAATCCACTACCAATCCAAGATAAATAGATGTCATCGGTTTTAATTGGTAATCCCATATTTGTTACTTGCCCTGAGGTTGTCGCTGTAATATCCAATGTTGGGAAACCAATTGCAATACTAGCATCAGCTGGACCAGCATCAATTTTCTCGACCGTTTTAATAAACCGATTATTTCTATTCTCACTAGTTTCATAAGGAATTAATCCTGTCCTCATTTTATCCCAACTTATTTTTGGATTTTCTAACGGAGAATTACCAGCAGACATCATGTACTTGTTGTGATTAAAGAAAATCTCATAATACTTCTCAATAAAAAACTCTTTTGCGGAGTAATTACTTCCATGCTTTTCATTGTAAGCATCAAGAAAAATTCTTCCAATATTTGCTGTTATCATATATATTGAATTTTATAAGAAACGTAATGAAACATTATAGAATTCTGGTTTAGCAAAATCTACATTAAAGCCCAATTCACTCTCATATGCCTTAGATGGAATTATAAAGGGTTTAGAACCATTGGTCGATTTATCTAGCCCTCGAAATGCGACTGATCGATAAGGAACTGGAATTTCCATTCTTGACTGGTCTTCAAAAGAAACAGTATCATAAAGCTCTTTGTCTGCCTCGTCAATGCAGGTAACCGAATCAATATCTAATGTTTCCAACAATGCTGATTTAGAATTGTGCCAAAGTTCTTTGATCATCCATTTTCCGTTTTTGAAAACAGAAAGCCGCTCAATATCTACAAGGTCAATTGATGTATAAACAAAGTCAATCATCCTTTGTACCTCACGCTCTTCCATCAAACGGTTATCAGGTAACACTTCAAAGGTGCGTTGCAATACCTCTAAACCATAGGGTAATGCATCAGTTTTATCCTCAGGTGGCGATAGTACATAAATAGGCTTGTAATGCCCGATTGTTTCCCTCGAACGTCTTCGGTTAATTCGCCCAAAACGCTGAATCAATGCGTCAATTGGAGCACACTCAGTAATCATCAGATCGAAACTAATATCTAAACTAACTTCTACAACTTGTGTTGAAACCACTAAACAAGCATTGGTAGCTGTATTGAATGTATTGCGAAGATCATTTTCTAGTTGGCTTCGCACACCACGTTTAAAACGGCTGTGCACTAACATCCTTTGAATCTGAGGATACCTTTCAGAAATACTAACAAATAGAGACTGTGCTCGCTTGACCTGATTACATACTAATAAAACTTTTTGATTTTGCTTTATTGCTTCATCTAAAACATTGTATAAAGATTCTATTGAATCTGTTTTATGAATAATATGCCTATTAAAAGAATCCAATATTTTATCAGCTAACTTTACCTCATAAACATTTTCAGCTCCACCCAAAATATCTATCAAACGTTGATATAGAACTGATGGCATTGTTGCAGTTCCAATATGAACCCGACAATCAATATTGGATAGAATTTCAACAATCTTTAAAACAATAGCCTGAATTGTGTCAGAGTAGGTATGAATTTCATCGAGGATAACATCACACCCTTTGATATCTGCTATCATTGCCTCATAGCCTTTTGTCCCAAAAACCAATGATGCCATTTGGTGAGGTGTCAGTACTTTAACCGATGCTCCAATATGCCGTTGAAGCACTTTCTCTACAACTGTCCCATTCTCAATTTTAATAATTGATGACGCATGTAATATGCGAACATCAGCATCAGTATTTTTTAAATCGGCCTTAATACGATCGTACATTGCGTTAATCGATGCTTGAAAAGGCAAAGTATAAAACACACGGCCAGTACAACGCCTTATTAAGAAGTCAGTTTTACCAGCACCAGTTGGCGCAGTAACCAAGGTGTGTTTGCGATTATCATAACTTTGGATTAGAGACAATGGATATATTTCACTTTTACGAGAATGATAATAACTTAAATCGGGTATTTTAAAAAGCTTATGCTCAAGTGGATTTATATACCCACTCATAGCTGAAGCTAAATGGTCAGCAGCAATCAAAACCCCCTTCCACTGTGAATAGCCATACTTTCTATCTATACAATAATCAATAACTTCTTCAAAAGTCTCTTTGGCTTTATTAATAGAAATTGGTTTAGTTTCAATATTGAAATAATCCAATATCATCAGTGCTTCTTTACTCCAATCATCAAATCCAACAATGTGCTTTTCAAAAACCTTAGGTTCATTTTCAATCAAATCAAGAATCCCCTTACCTCCAACATCTTTATAAATAGATTTATGATGAGCTACGATCATATCAATTACAGAATACTTTTCCCTTTCATCCAAAATCGACAAAAAAAACAGAGACGCTAATTCATGTCTATACAAAAAATCAGGAGGTCGTTGAAAATCCTTCTTCAAAGTACTCTGAAATTGGGGGCTAACTTTGCCAATATCATGAAGAATTGCACCCTTCCGAGCAATCTTAGGGTCTAGATTTAGCTGCTGAGCAACCTTTTCAGCTAGTTGAGCTACCTCTGCCAGATGTTGGATTAAGGTAACACGACCGTTCTCTTCACTCTTAGCTAATATGTGGTCAAGGTTTTTCATTAAATTCCACTTACAGGTTTACCTGAAATCTCCAACCAACCGTACATAGGCTTAGCCTCATCAAACCGATTGAAACCAACCAAAAAAGATCTTTCACTCTCACCAAACCGCAATTCAAATCCAGGAATTTGATCGAATTCCTTTTCATCTAATTGAAGAATTTCAGATTCGGGGAAAAGCACATCCTCATTTCGGCACAAGCAAATATGCTGCTTTGAACTTTTTAAAGCATCTTCTTCATTTGTAAATGCCAAGTAAAGAATCGGGTTGACCATTACGCCACGCTCAAGAATTGACTGATTACGTACCATAATTTTTACTTGTACTTTTCTCTCCCAACCCCGGGTTTGTGTCTGCTCCTGTTGGATACTTATTGACGTATAAGTTAACTTATGACGTACAATGGAGCTAACTTCCAACTTTTGCCTAATCCCTTCAATTACTGACGGGGTTAAGAATTGCTGACTAAAAGTCTTTCCATCTCTCACAGCAGTCCATGGTTTAATAAACCCAAATGGACCACTATACTTTACTATGTAAATCATATCATCTTATTAATGTTGCTTCAGCTACCTGATTAATCCAATCTGAATAAAATTTTACATCTTTCGTAAGAAAGTATTCGCCCCAAAAACACGGATCATGAATCTCAGAGCACTCCTTAAACTCATTTATGTCCAAGAACATATCGTATATTTTAAAGGTTATAAACAACTTACTATCCTCTAAATCAAGCAAAAAACCATCATCAGTTAGAATTTTTATCATTTTTGTAGGGTTTAATTGCTACAAATATAATATAAATCCCATTGGAATATAAATCTCATTTAAGAACTACTGTATCAGTTTAAAAATTTCTTTGTATCTTTATCATCTAATAATCGCACCAGAAATGGAATTGAAATTTGGATTAAAAATCTCACTTAGGTAGAGATTCTAGTGTGGAGATTAATCTCTCCACACTACTTTTTTAGCCCATATCCATCAGATTCCTTTTTCGCACTTTGATAATTCATATCGAATAAAACATTATTTAATGGCCCCAAAACCAATACCTGTTGAATTCCCTAAACCCACATTCCATGCAAACAACTTCGTTTCGGGTTTCCCTTCGATAATTACAGGACACCAACTAGCACGATTTTGTACTCCGTTATATGAAACCAGTTTTGATCCTGCTTTTGGATAATCTACCTCAAACTGAATTTTTAAGGTCTCATCCTTTAGCCCAGCTTTATCCATCTTTGAAAGCAAAGTCTCTTTAAGACAGTCGGGTGCTCGATGATCGTTATAAAGAATATGATCTATCCTTTCTTCATTTCTTCTCTTTATAAAAATCGGACTAGCCGGAAAAAACAATACTCTATCTGAAAGATCTGGATCCTCTTGAATAATAACTTCTAAAACCGTTAACCCAAAAAACATCGTTGGATCAGCTTGTATGCCGAGAATCACCTTCTTTACCAAGTCAACATTGTGTGAACTAAAAAAGAAATTCGCTTCATGGTCATATCCCAAACCCTTAGGAGTTCCCTTCCCCCCCTCTAGTTGGGAAAAGGAGTACAATGAAATTTCACCATGCTCTTTATTCCAACCCAACCATTTATGTATAGTGCCCGTCAATAATGGTTGATGATCGAAAGGAATTACTGCCCCCGCAGCTTTAATTCTTAAATGTATACGCATATACCACGTTTTTATAGTGTCTTAAAAATATTCTCATTTACAATTACTAATCATACCCATCAAGTCTCCAAAAGAGCTCTCAACACTGACTCAACATTCCATTTCAATCCTCAAAACACAATTAATATTTTAAATTCCTTGCATTTATCCAGATTTAATCATTTTCACATTAGATTCTTGTTTGATCGTTCTTTTATAAATTGATATTCGAAGAAAATTACTCTGATACCAAAAACAGCAACTCTTCAGTTTTCAATAATGGCTAAAGGAAACCATTAAACATATTGAAAAATCCTTATTAGTTGACCTTTGTTGTATAAGAGAACCAAAAATATATCTTTAACTATAAAAAGTCAAGCCTATCATATACTTTGTTTTCATTTGCTGTATCATTTATAAGTTTAAAATTAAATTCAAATTTCTTCTCTCTGAGCATACTAGAAACGTCAAGAGAAAAACAACATTTCCAATCTAAAAATAAAATATCTCTATAAAATCTTCTCATTTCACCTACTTTCCCTCAAAGATCTAACTCCTCACTGTCAATTACTGACAGCAATAAAATTTTTTTTGCTTTTTTTTGAATAAATTCTTTTAATATCTCCGGTTCGATCACCTTAATCTCTTGCGATAACCCTAAAACAAACCGACCAACCCCTTCCAAACTATACACCGGCGCAGCAAACTCAATAACCCCATTATCCTTCTCCACTATGTATTTCTCCGACATGGGATACTCCTCCTTTAACAACTCCGCTGCACGAATACTTAACTCCAATCTCACATTAATCTCCTCCTCCCCACTAATCCTAAAGACATCTATCGGAAGAATCCGATGCTCACACTGATGTGTCCATCCCTCTTTTAATATTACTATTGACGATATCCTCGAATTTTTAAAAGTCTTACAACAACCATCCTCCAAGTCATATGCCCATGTAGCCACATAATTTGTCGTAAAACTAAAAGGCTCAACATGCCGGTCACGCTCAATATTACTGTTCGCAGATTGATAACCTTTTAAAATAACACATCGCCTACTTTTTATTGCGAGAATCAGATTATGAATATTCTCGGAATTCTCAGGCTTAACAACAGTATCCACAACTCGATCAAAATCATAAATCGAATAGAGCTTCTTTACCAACTTCTGCTTCAATAGATTCTCATCTGAAATAGAATGAATCGCCTGCTGAAGAATATAAGCCTCCTCCCTCGAAAAATGCAACAATTCACTTATCTCATTGAAATAAGGCGATGTCTTCTCTATTTGATACAATCCATCATGAGGCGAGTCTATTATAAAACCCGCCTCTCTGAAAGTTTTTAGATATCTAAAAGCTGTTCGCTCTGAAATATCAAACCTCTCTCCTATCTCACTTATACTCCTTCTAATACCACTGGACAAATAAACCAACATCTCTAGTAGCCGAAGGAGCTTATCTTGCTCGCTCATCGTATTTCAAATAATCAATCTGTAAATATAATATTAAACAGATCTAAATACACGGCTAAGAATAAAATACATCAATACCTGATCAATTCTTTGTATATATTTATAAGCTATCTCTCCCCCACCCCTAACCAACCTTGTTTTTAATCGTACTTCCTGATACACTTACCCTCCCCTCCAAGTTCTTCCCCCCACTGTTTCTCTAGTTTGGAATTTTGAATCTCTACTGCCTGCCAGGCCCAAATAGTCATGCTTCCAACTCTCTGATATTCAACATCCCTAAAGCTCCCCTCTTAT
>MTLC01000329.1_pt1 | contig 16030 bp, 15 predicted proteins | sample 1982451 | NCBI WGS metagenome assembly MTLC01 (sample SAMN05710165, study PRJNA340218) | biofilm metagenome | isolation source: sample SPH anode biofilm adapted to +100 mV | place: USA | collected 2012-02-03 | reverse complement strand
GCAACAGCCGCAAGGCGCAGGAGATCGTCGCCTTCATCAACACCGTTTCCCAGCCGCTTTCAAACCGCATCGCCCTATGGAGCCGCCACGTTTTGCAGGAGGCCACCATCGGGCTGCCGTCCATACTGGTGCTCGGTCCCACCGGAGCGGGTAAGGAATTCTTCTTCAACAACCTGTACAACAAGCTGAACGAACTGTACCGGCAGCAGATCAACCCCGACGGCGAGCTCCCGGTGAAAAAAACCAACATCGCCGCCTACAGCGGAGACCTCACCTACTCCGAGCTTTTCGGTCATATCAAGGGGGCCTTCACCGGCGCCTACAGCGACCGCAAGGGGATACTCGAAGAGGCTTCCGGCGGCATCGTCTTCCTCGACGAGATCGGCGACGCCGACCCGAAAACCCAGGTGCAGCTTTTGCGTTTTCTGGACAACGGCGGTTTCGTCCGTCTAGGCGAGAACCGGGAGAGGATCAGCCGCGTCCTGCTCGTCGCCGCCACCAACAAAGACCTGAGAAAAGAGATCGCCCTCGGGAACTTCCGTGAAGACCTGTACCACCGTCTCACCGAGCTCTCCGTCGTGGTTCCGTCCCTGAACGAGCGGCGAGAGGACATCCCCGACCTATCCACCCACTTCCTCGGAAAGCTCTACCGAACTTACCGAAGCACCGAGGAAGCCGTTCGCGACGACGAGCCCAGCCTCTCAAACGACGCCAAGGAAGCTCTCGTCGGCCACAACTACAAAGGGAACATCCGCGAGTTGCGAAGCATCCTGCTGCGGGCGCTGTTTTTCAGGAGCGGGAAGCTTGTGACCGGCGATGACATCAGGAAAGCCATCAGGGATGGTGCACAAGAGCAGATGGTACCGGCCTCCGAGCGTTTGGCCGAAGAAGTGGCCAGCAGCATCATGACCGAGATAGAGACGGGAAAGGATTTTTGGGAAGCAGTCTACGAGCCCTACTCTCAGAGCAGGATTTCCCGCGACGTGGTTAAGCTGGTAGTCGAGCGGAGTCGGAGTGCCGCCGGCAAGAGCATGCCCGAAGTAGCCCGGCATCTGAAAGCCATCACCGGCGATCCCCAGGAGGACGAAGAAGAAAGGAAGCGCTTCTTTAGATTCAAGAACTTCCTTTACAAGACGGTGAAGATTTGAGGGGTTTTGAAAGGGTTAGAATATTGCATAAAACCATTTAAATATCAATAAGTTACATCTTGACACTCGAAGCAAGACCCGTTAATCTTTTATCCAGGATTAGCGGGTTTTTTCGTTTCTGTCGTACCTTTTCGTACCTTTTGAGAGGTATAAGCCTTGAAAAAGGCAAAAGGTACGAAAATCGCCCGGGAGGCGCCACCATGCCAAGGCTTAACTTCACCGTACGCAACATCGACAAGCTCACCTTCGATCCCAGGAAGGGGCCGGTCGATTACTTCGACACCAACACCAGGGGGCTCGGCATCAGGGTCGGCCAGTTCACCAAAACCTTCTTTGCCAAAGCGGACGTGGTGGACTCAACGACGAAGAAGGGGTACCGGACCGTTCGCAAGGTACTGGGGAGATTTGGCGAGATCACCTTGGAGCAGGCCCGTAAGCTCTTCATGGGATATGACGACAAGGAGGAGGGGTTCGTCCCGGGGCTAAGGCTCGTGCTGAAAAGGGAGAAGGTAAAGATCAACGGCTCGGACGTCACCTTGGAACAGATGCTGGAGGCCTACTTCCATGAGAGAAGAACCTCAGAAGGAAGGGATTACAAGCTATCGACCGTGAAGGGGTACACCAGGATCGTCTCCCGCCACTTCGACAGTTGGCTCACGCTTACCCTACCCCAAGTCGCGAAGTTCGCCCCTGATATCGTCATCGAGCGTTACCGGGAGTCGGAGGTGAATCACGGGCCTTACGGCGCCAGGAACGCCTTCGTGATGCTGTCGGCGATCATCAACTACGCAATCGTCAAATATCCCGCAGCGATCGCAACGAACCCGCTCAACGTGCTGCGGTTCGGCAAGCACATGAAGAAGATCCAGGCAAGGACCGAGCGGCTGGAGGGGAAGGAGTTCACCATCTTCTACCAGGGGATCCAGAAGTTCAACGAGAACATCCGGGACTGCTACCTGTTCTGCCTCTACCATGGCCTCAGGAGCCAGGAAGCCGCCACCCTGCGCTGGGAGTACGTCAACTTGGACCGGTTGACCCTTACCATCCCCGACACCAAGAACCGCAGGCCGCTCTATGCCCCACTCTGCCGCCAATCACTTGAGATCCTGGAGCGGAGGCTCGCACAACGCGAGGAGGGTTGTCCTTTCGTGTTCCCGGCGGTGAAGACGGTTCGCTACAGTACCAACAAGACCGGGCACGTCAGGCTTATGGCTACGGCGCTTAAGCTCAACACCGGGTTGGACATCACCGTGCACGGCCTTCGCAGGACCTTTATAACCACGGCCCGGAGGCTGAAGATCTTCGAGGACGCCGACCGGCTCACCAACCACGTGGACAGTTCGATTTCAGGACGCCATTATGATGCGACGGATGTTGAGGACCTGCGCAGGCCGCTACAGACCATTGCCAACGAACTCGAAAGGCTCATGAAAGAGGGAGCGGCTAAGGTGCTTCAGCTCCACTAACGCAGCGGCCTGTCCGCTGCCGCGCTTTGTTGGCCCATGACCGCAACTTCGCAAGCCAGGCGTTAAACTCTACGCTTTTTGCCCATGACACTTTTTAAATCGTTTACCGCTCCCACAATAGCACGGCGCGTTTCCGGATGAAGTTCGCGGAGGAGTCATATCAATTTCTTGTAGCATTGTTATTAGTTCCTCAACTGCTATAGCTTCACCTATCATAACTTGCGTTAGGCTTCTCATATGAATCAACAACTCTGCTACAATCTGGGATTCTACAAAATGCTTCATTTTGCCATAGTCGTCGGTTCCAGTATACATTACTCCATTACTATTTGAGGCCAACGCCTCAATAGCGGACTGGTGATATTGACTAATGGGTGCATGCTTACTTACAACAATGCCAATAATTCTATCATCGGAAGCCCTGAACAAGGGGCCACCTGAATTTCCTGAATTAAAGGCCCCGTTAACGACTAAGTGTTTTTTTAGGAGATGGCCCACGTGATGAGATGTGAATCCGGCTAAGTAGCCAACTGATAACAGAGGGGCGGGTCCATTATATCCGAGAGGGTACCCCCAGGTTGTTACTGATTCACCTACTTTAAGATCACTAGTACCTGCAATGGCCAAGCCTCCCGACAATGTAACTGCCGGCCTTAAGATCGCTAAATCACGCTTGGCATCAATCCAAACCTGAGATACATGGATCTCTTCCCCGCAAGCGGAAACCGCAACTATCTGACTTTCAGTACAACCTCTAACAACATGTTCATTAGTAATGATAAGACCATTATCTATTAAAAACCCCGTACCTTTTGCGCCGGTAATACGGCATAAAATCATATAAACTGAGTTCACAGAAGAACGACCAGTGTCACCAGCAGCATCTAAAGTCCATTGTGTCGATACAGGTATGTCTTTCAAGTTTATTCCTCTTTAGCGAGCAACTTGTTATTGGCTTCTCCTTTGGTCATCCGTTATCTGCCCCCCCGTTCGCATTATTTGCTGCCCCTGCCACTTGCTTTATATGCCTCGCTAAAACCGCGATGAAGATCGTCTCCATCGCGCTTACAAAGACAACGTCGGCAAGTGTTGTTCCCTCAGGGACACCTCCAAGGTAGAGGGCTTCGAGAACGAGCTTTGCTACAATGAGCGGTAAAATGATGAGAACAAAGAATCTAATAAAGGCTACCCAGCAGATTGCCAAATATCGGTGAACAAATTGTTTGCCATCATATCCGCCATTAAGCTTGTACGCTATCCACGTTCCGATGATGGTAGCGAAGAGTCCAACGAACCCATTCATCATGTCATATTGGTTGGACACGCCATACTGGATTGTAGCTGCCGTGAGAAGTATGCTGTTTGCCATCAGGTACTTGAAGGCTTCTGCATCAGTTAGGTCATTACGTATCAGTTGGTTTTTCAACTCTGCAATCTTCCACATGTACATTTCAGTTCCTTTTTCTAGCCAACGGCGGAAGTTGACCGGCTGGCTTTGGTCCGGTCCAACTCCTTGGTTGGGGATTTTCATTTTATAATACCTTCGTATCAACATTAATAAGTTACTTAAGTTGCCTGCGTCCCCTCGGCTCCTCTATTTCGAAAACCTGTGTCAGCGAAGTGTTTCGAAAAATACTCTATAACTTCCGCAGCCTGAGTACCGCGACGGAATTCCTTCTGTTCTTCAAAATCAAGAGACGGAATCATATGAATAAACTGCTCATCGGCGTACAGGCTAATTAGGTCCTCAGTGTTAGTAGCTGGTTTGCACAATCCTGCCATAGAGTTCGCCGCCTCAATTGCAGCACCTATCAGCACGTCCGCAATCTGGACCGCAGGGCTCTGCTTTGAATCAACTTGAGTAACCTTTGATAATTTGATTGGAAATTTTATCGACGTAATTTGCGTCTCTCTGAATTCTACTTCGTTGTCGTGCTCGATTAGACGTTGGAGCAAGACATGATAGTTGAGCAAATTTTTTGACTCATCATGTTCGACATAATACTCTCCATCAGCCATGGCTTCCATTCTGCTAATCAACGATAGAAGAACAACAAGAGCGGCATCTGTTGTCAGATCTGGGTCATAAATAGCCGCTAAACACTCTTGAGATGCGTATGCCAAAGGACCAAGTGCTTCGGGAAGTTCCTTCCAATTGATTCTACGCACAGCTAGGACAAGATCACCGATGGCTGATGAGGTCTTAACATTGACAGCTCGCTGAAACGCTGACATCAAGGCATGAAAATTCCCCTTCCCAAAAAGAGATGGACCAATGCGATAAAGCAAGGAAGCTAAAGCATAATTTTGTCCGTCTTCGTAAAAGTTAATCCCTCGTTTGTTGTAGTAAGGCTCTACTGCATAATCCATAAACATCAACATCAACAAGTATCTTTTATCACATATGTATGTGACGCATTTATATTGAGATAAAACCTCTCTCTGCAAACTAAGGAGGCGTTGACGATTAGCTGGTCGACGAGCAAGAGCGTGATACTTGAGCTCTGGTGCCTTAAGTCTGGGGAAATATTCCTTGATCAGTTTAGCTGCCGCTTCATCTGTTATTGATATTGCCGTAGCCCCCTGAAAGCGCTGATCTGAATTCAGCAGGTCAAAACCGGTGTAGCCACTTTCATCGATTGAAAAACGGTCCATAAGTCCTTCGTTTACAAAATAAAAAGATTTATGATGCACCCAATTCGTTATTGACCGGGTTAGCCCAAGTATCTCATTTAGGATGCTGGTATCTCATATGGGAAACATGCATCCTCTTGAGGATGCCTGATTTGCATCCTGTTCAGGATGCACTTGCCTGCCAAACTATCAGGCATCGTCAACGATCCTGCACTCCAACTCGGTGCCGCGAATGGAGCCGTAACGAACCTGCCAGAGCTTATCCTCCGCGTTCGATCTGCCGCCTGCGGTTTTCAGCTTGGCGTGAAGGTCCCCCTCGGAATAGCCGACCATCACGTTCACCAAGTCCTCCTCGCGGAAGCGAGAACGGGGACGCGAGGGCTTTTCCTCCACGATGATCTCCACCGTTTTCAGCCTCACGCCGCGCTCCGCGTCGTAACGATACCGGACGTAGAGCAGCGATTCCCCATATGTTTCCACCAGGCGCTTGGTTCCCCTCTGGCCTGGCCTGAGATTCAGGCGCGATTTCATACCATCCGCCTGGCAGGCGCAGCATATCATGCAAGGTTAATTAAAAACAATAAGAAATTGTTCCTGCTACTGACGTTGGAATCTCGATATTTTTGGTTAAAATACGCCAATGGATTGTAGCGCTTTGGAGCGAATACCATAGCCTTTAGCTCATCGGAGAGATGGCCATGATGTCGGTTTCACAGGGGATGGCTCCGGGACAGGCGGGCAGGTACTTCTCCAGGGAGGACTACTACCTGCAGGGACTCGAGGAGGGGAGCAGCCACTGGTACGGCCGGGGGGCCAGGGCACTCGGACTCGAGGGCCCGGTCGCGGAGGAGTCTTTCCGCGCCGTGTGTCGTGGGGAGAGCCCCGAGGGAGACAGGATAGTCGCCCCCAAGCTGATCCGGGACCGGGAAAGCGGGTTGCTCGTCGAGACCCACCGGGCCGGGAACGACCTCACCTTCTCCGCCCCGAAATCCATCTCCATCGCCTATGCGGCAGGGGTGGTTGAGGTCAGGGAGGCGCACGACGCGGCCGTGCGCTCGGTCCTCACGCACTTGGAGGAGCATTACTCCCATTACCGCAGCCCCGAGGGGATCAGGTGCGGCGGCATGGTGGCGGCGAAGTTCGACCACGCCACCTCCAGAAACGTGGACCCGCAGCTGCACTCACACGTTTTCGTGGTGAACGCGGTGCACACCGGGGACGGGAGCTGGAGAGCGAACGAGCCGAGGGCCATCTTTCAGGATCAGAAGTCCCTGGGGCTCTTGTACCGGCAGGCGCTCGCCCGGGAGCTTTCGGCGCGTGGCTTCGAGGTGGAGGTGCGGGACCGCTCGCAGATGTTCATCGAGTTGAAGGGGATCGACCCGCTTCTCATCGAGCACTTCTCCTCCAGGCGTCAAGCCATCGAGGAACAGGTGGAACTCTGGAGGGCCGAGGGGAGGTTCTCCGAGGTGCCCCACGCCCGGCTCTACGAGATGGCGGCGCTGGAGAGCCGGGACCCGAAGCGCAGCATCACCAAGGAGGAGGTGACCAGGATCTTCGAGCGTGGCTTCGAGGAGTGCGGCACCTCTTTCGCCCAGGTGAGGCGGGATCTGGAACGGGGCCGGGAGTTTATGGTCGCCCGCACCGCTCCCGACGCCTCTCACGTGGTGGATCTGGCGGTCCGGGATCTCACCGAGCGCGAGGCGGTGCTGGACCGGGCGCGACTTCTCGACCAGGCGGTGCTCATCTCCGGGGGGGAGCATTCCGTGGACGAACTGAACCTTGCTATCGACGGCGGGACTCCCGGCGTGCAGCGTCTCGGGCATGACGCGAGAGGGCGGGAGTTCTACACCACGCGGGAGATGCTGGAATTGGAATCCCGGAACCTGGAGAGGATCAGGGAATTTCCTCCCTTTGAGAGCGTCGCGCGTGCCCCGGAGGTCGAGGCGTACCTGGAGCTTTGGCAGGAGAGGGAGGGCGTCCGGCTGACGGCCGGACAGAAAGCCGAGGTTCTCCAGGAGCTGACCGGGAGGCGCGGCGTGGCCCTCACCATCGGGGACCCGGGGACCGCGAAGACCTCCACACTGGCGATCGTCGAGGGGTTCACCGAGGAGGTGCTGCGCCCCGAAGGGAGGGAGCATCTCTCCTTCAACCTCTCCCACACCGGGAAGGCGGCCCGCGAGTTGTCCCTCGCCACCGGCAAGCCCGCCCTCACCCTCGACAGTTTCGAAAACGCGAATCCGGCCTCCAAATTTGCCCTACAGAGGGCGAACGGCGAGCCGCCCATGGTAGTGGTCGCAGATGAAAAAATTCTCATCCCACAGGGACGGGAAGCGCAGGTTGTGCTCCGGGTGGACGAGGCGGGCTTTCTCGGGGCGAGGCAGGCGGAGCATCTCCTGGACGTGGCCGAGGAGCTTAGGCAAAGCGGCGTCCGTGTGAAGCTTCATCTCCTGGGCGACTCGAAGCAGATGCAGGGGATCCAGGCGGGGGACCTGCTGCGCCAGGTTCGGGAGCTCGGCCTCAAAGAGGAAGTCGACTACGCGCACCTGACCGAGATTCTCAGGCAGCGCGACCCTGGCCTTCTGGAGATCGCCAGGGGGCTGAACCGTGAGGATCGCGAGCTTGCCGTGAACGCGAGGGAGGCGCTCCGCTCCATGGAAAAGCGCGAGGAGGTGCTGGAAATCGCCGACCCCTCTGATCTGCGCCGCGCCGCAGTGGAGCACTACCTGGAGGAGAGCCGGAAGCTTTCGCGTATGCCCGAGCGGGCGGCGGCGGGAGAGAGGCAGCAGGTGCTCCTCGTGACGACGACCAACGACGCACGCAAGGATCTGAACCTCGAGATACGCCGGGCACGGGTTACCGGGCGCGAGATCGAGGAGGGGAGGAGCTTCCCGGTGCTCGCGCCGGTGCGCCAGGGGGTAACCGTCGAGGGGTACCAGCTTGGAGACAAGCTGCACTTTTCCGGCGAGCGGGCCGAGGACGGCCGGACCGTCGCCTGGGGAGCACGGCTGCACGCGGAGGGGAAGGTGGTCGGGCTCGACCGGGAGCGTAACCTGGTCCGGGTCAACCTCTCCTTCGAGACTCAGGATAGGCAACGGCGCAAGGTGGTGCGGGAGGTGACGAAGGAGTTCTCCGCCGCAGAGCTCCCGGGACGGACCACGCTTTTACGCGAGGAGGAGCGGAGCTTCTCGGTCGGGGACCGGATCGTCGCGCTGAAAAACGACCGGGGGCTCGGGGTGCAAAACGGCTCGCTCGGGGTGGTGCGGGAGATCGACGGCACGCGGATGCGGGTCGACCTCGAGGGGCGCGAGGTGACGCTCGACCTGACGACGTACCGGCACATCGACCACGCCTATGCGGTCACCATACAGAAGAGCCAGGGGGCGACCGTGGAGCACTCCATCCTGTACGCCCAGGTGCAGCCGAAAAAAGGGATGGAACTGGTGCCGAGAGACGGGCACGGCGAGAGCTACGGTCGGATGAGCTACAACGCGCTGAACGTCGCCGTCACCCGGGCACGTTTCGGGACCCGTGTCTTCACCAACTCCATCGATGATCTCGAGCGGTCGGTGGAGCTGGTCGACGGCAAGAGTTCGACGCTCGGTAAAGCGGGGGAACCGGCACGGGAGATCACGCACGAGCAGCAAAGGGGCAGCACCGAACCCGCCCACGATCTGCAAAGGAGCATCGGCGAACTGCAGCGGGTCATGCTGAAGCGGGGGGACGGGGTGCGCAGGGCTCCGTCGCTCGAGCATGTCATTCCGCTGGTACGTGCACCGGGGCTCAAAATTCCGGAGCAGGTGCTCCAGATTCGTGGAGTGCAGAAGGTGGTGGACCGGCAGTTGGAGAAAGCTCTACCGAAGCTTCCCGGCTTGGGGCTTTAAGATCTGAGCCGGGACGTCCACGGTGAAGCTGCGGGACCTTTCCCTTCGTGCCGGCGGCGGTCAGGCGGGCCTCGCTTCGCTCGGCTGATTTTTCTTTCACACCTCACGCAGCCCTTTGGGCTGCACCAGCCGTCCGCCTCGCGAAATCCCCAGCACTTTCGCGCCGGACGGCGTGGGACGATCTGGCGCCAGAAACGGTGAAACCGCATGTTAACCCGAGCGTTTGCGTGGCACCACGCCGTCCGCCGCTGTCCGGCGGGTCAAGGAGGCTTCAAACATGGGTAAAACCAGCATCCGGTTGTCGCCGGAAATCTGCAAAAAACTGGAGAGCGAGGCGCGCAGACTGAGCGAGGTCAGTGGCGAAACCGTGACCGTTTCAGAGCTGATCCGGGCCTGCGTGGTAGAGCATTTCCCGGAAATTTCCTCCCGCGCACGACGGGAGAAATGTGCCCTCGCCGGACTGAAGGACGAGGTTTCCGAGCTGAAAAACCGCCACGACCTTTTCGCGCGCGATGTGGAAATGCTGGTGCAAACCCTCTCGGAGGTGTTGCCGCTTCTCGCCACCCGCGAGCAGGTCGATTCGCTGACCGATGGCATAGCGGCCGTCCTCAGGGCGGGCAAAGTGAGGTGAACATGGACGGGAAAACACCCAAGGAAAAACTGCTCGATGCCTGCGGTGCGCAAAATCCCGGGGCAGCAGCGTCGCGGCCGACCCAAGACCGGGACAGCAACAAATATTACCAGGCCCTGCTGGATCGGGCGGAAAACGCCTCGGCTTCGGCTCGACAGGCCCAGGATCAGACCGACCAATGCTACCGGAGGCTGAACGACTACGTCCGTAGGGAACTGCCGCCCCAACTGGTGCAGGCTTTCCAGGAAGTGTCGCAACAAGAGATCGCCCGCGCCTTGCGCCCTCTGCACGACAGCACGAGCCAAGCGGCGGGCCGGATCGATTCCTGTGCCGAAGATCTGGCCAGGATGTCCTGGAACTGGCGCCTCATGGTGCTTGCCGTCCTCGTAGGAATCGCTACCGTTTCCCTCGGTACGGCGCTGGTTCGCTGGACGCTTTTGGACAGCCGCTTCGAAGAGGCGAAACGCTACGAGATCTGGGGGCGCGATGTAGCCGACAGGATGAAAAACTCTTCGCCCAAGGAGCGGGAAAGGATCTTTAGGTGGGTTCGCGGGGGGGAGCTTTGACCCATACTTTAAGCGGTGGGGGGGAGGGCGTTACACAGCCAGTTTCAGCGTCATCTCGATCTCGTGTTAGGGAACGCCGCCACTCTTTTTGCCGATCCCGCTGCGATCTCCGCAAGGGACTTCATTTTGAACCGCGATTTTGCCGCTATCGCCTTTGATCAGGCCGCTATTTTACCGCCGTTTTGCCCATGATTTGCCGCCGACACGAAAATCATCGCTAGAGGCGGTCAACCGGCGGCAGAATAGCTGTAAAATAGCGATGCGGCGGTAAAATGGCGTTAAAACGGCGGCATGCGAAGGCGACGGATAGGCGCATGGGAGATGGTCTTGGGAAAAAACCTTTCAGAGCGCATAGCGGCTAAGGCCCTGAGGGAGAAGGAGCCTCTGTCCCGCAGCGACAAGAACCAGAACCGGGCTGTCTTTCTGGCCTTGCGCCAGGACATCAAGCAAGCGCTGGACGACGGGTGGCCCGTGAGAAGCATATGGGAAACTCTGCACGGGGAGGGGAAGGTGACCTTCGGTTATGATTCATTTCGCCGCTATACGAGGCGTCTGATTGTGTTGCAGTCAATCCATCCTGAACAACAAACCACCGGAATACCGAAACCGATAGAAGATGAAATGCCACGGATAAGCGGCTTTACATTCAACCCTTTTCCGAAAAAAGAGGACTTGTACTGACGGCACCTCCCCTCGACCTCAGCGGGGCAAGCCCCACCCCCCTTTGCAGGCTTTTCCCCATCAGCGCCCGAGTCTCTTCCGGGGTGCTTTCATTCTTGAAGTAGCGGTCCCTTTCGCTGAAGAAACCGATCTCTGCCAGGGCGCGCTGGATGCCGGGGCGGTCACGGTAGCTGTCTATAAAGTCGAGGTCGTCCGAGTGGTATTTGTTCTCGGAATAGACGGGCACGCAGCCGCCCCCGGACATTACGGCGGTGATGCGGTGTCGGCGCAGTGCCTCGGAAACCTCTGCCGCGGTCTCCTCGGGAGTGCCCTCACTGAAGTCGGTGCGATGGGTCATAGCGTCTTTCCTTTCCTGCGCGGAGCGCCCCGGTAAATGAACAGGCGCTCGCGCTCCTCGGGGGGATAGCACTTAGCCACGTCCTGCAAAAGGAGTTGCAGGGAACCGGAATATGGACAACGCGGGCTGAACTCATAGACGCGCAGGTTTCCCTGCTGTCCCTCGACCAGGATACCGTCCTTCTCCAGCACTTCAGCCGCGTTTTGCAGCGCGCTACGGCTCAGTTCAGGGAAGAATGCCGCCATCTCCGAAACGTACGCTTTTCCCCTGGCGAAGACGAACATGAGGACGCACTCCTTCGCCTTCGAGCCCAGCAGTCCGCTAAGATAGAACACCATAGTGCTGCTCTCCTCGGTTTGATGCCCTGCCCTGTTACTAAAATGTAGTAATTGATTACCATATTTTAGTTATTACGCCAATCCCTTTTACGGTGCGAGATTTGATCAGCGGACATCAGCACTTAGTCACCCATCCCCCTAGAGAGAGATTGACGGAAGTATTGACGACAAACAAGGTTTATCCACAGACATACATTGAAAATTACTGCAAGAAATAAAGTGTTTGACGAAGCTGACAATCACCGATAAGATTGACGCCATGCCCGACCTGCCATCCAAAATGTTTCCTATGATCCCTACCGACCCTTCGGGTGAGCTCGCGGACTTGGCGCGGGATCTCCTTTCCCGCTCCTCCGTCCTTAGCGGCATCTTGCATCCCAAAACACAAGAGGGCGTCATCGAGCTGGTGCGGATCATCAACAGCTACTATTCCAACCTCATCGAAGGCAATAGCACCCACCCCGTGGAGATCGAGCGCGCCATGCGGGCCGATTATTCTCAGGACCCAGCGAGGCGCAATCTCCAACTGGAGAGCTTGGCGCACATCAGTTGCCAGCGAGCCATCGAGGGGTTGACGGCAGAAACTCCCGAGGTTTTCGATCCTACGACGGCTCACTTCCTCTCGTGGGTCCATGACGAGTTCTACAAGCTGATACCGGATGAGATGCACTGGGTGACAAACGAAAAGACCGGGGAAAAGGTCGAGGTCATCGGCGGGAAATTCCGTGAACGTGACGTAGAGGTAGGAAGACACCTCCCCCCGGAATACGCCTCGCTACCGATTTTCCTGGCCCGATTCCACGATGCGTACAAGGCGGAAACACTCCATGGGTTGGAACCCGTTATTGCCGCTGCCGCCTCTCATCACAGGCTAGTCTGGATTCACCCATTCCTGGACGGAAACGGCAGGGTCGCGCGGCTTTTCTCCGACGCCTACCTGAGATCCATTCCTCTGCCAGGTTACGGTTTATGGAATGTCAGCCGAGGCTTGGCCCGCGGCAAGGACAAATACATGGAGGCCTTGGCCGTAGCCGATGCTGGCAGGAGAAACGACTTGGACGGAAGAGGGAACCTGTCCAACGAAGGGCTCATATTTTTCTGCAAGTTCTTCCTGCAGACCTGCCTTGATCAGGTGGAGTACATGGCGTCCATGCTTTCCCTTGATGACCTCCTGGGAAGAATCCTAGGCTACGTAAAGCTCCGCGAGCTGAAGATGGCTCCGGGGCCATTACCGGATCAGTACCCCGCCTTGAGGGTGGAGGCCGCACATATCCTCCAGGAAGTTCTGCTTAGGGGAGAGATGACCCGTGGCCAAGCTGCTGCCGCCTGCCCGTCCCCTCGTATGGGTAGAGACATCCTCGCTCAGCTTCTAGCTGAAGGCCTCCTCGTATCTTCCTCGGCAAAAGGCCCAGTCAGAATGGGGTTCCCGGCGCACGCCGCAGGACGTCTTTTCCCCGACCTATTCCCCATGGGTACGTAAAAAAGGGGCGGCTCCCTACAACGACCGCCTCCGCTCCTTCCTCTTTCCACCTTTTTAACTTACCGCCCGGCCTTTTCACCATTCATCCCGTCCCCGTCACCCTGAACCCAAAGTTCGAACCTTGAACAGCAGCCAGCGCAGATCCTGACCAGCCCGACATCCCCACTACCAGCTGAAGCGCGTGAAATCGGGCAGTTGGTGCTGGCATGCTCCATGCGTAAAGATTGGAGAATTCAAATTCAAGGCGGGTCCCGAGTTCGGCCCGAGAGGAGGAAGCCTATGAACCGGCTGATGACGGAGCATGAAACGGCCCAGATGGTTGGCATGTCGGTGCACTGGTTGCGCAGAAAGCGCTGGGAGGGGGGTGGCATCCCGTTCATAAAGATGACCAAGCGGGGTGCGGTTCGCTACGAGGAGGAGACGGTGCGGAAGTATCTCGATGCTCATTTTCGGACCAGCACCCACGATCCCGGTAGGCAGTAAGTTAGGTCAGCAACCGGAGCGGACCGCCGATCTTCAGGCGGTACGCCCCGGCTGCTGCATCCCTGATCACGCCCAGCTCGGGTCAGGATGACAGGGTGCGCCCCTTGCGGACACGCTGCCCGATCACCTGCAGGATCTCCTGAACGATGGGAGGATTGTTCCAGGCGGCGCGGTAGCCTTCTGCGAGCGTTTCGCTCTCGGTGGAGACTTTCTCGCACAGCCCCTTCAGCTCGCTTTTCACGGCCCGCAGCCCTACCCCCGCCTCTTTCGCGAAACTGGCGAGATCGTCAGCCATCAGGTATCGCGGGTCCTTCTGCCCCCCCATCTTCATGGCAAACTTGTTGTTCACGCGCGGGTAGACCGCCGTGCTCAAAAGGTCGTAGAAGGGAGCGAGCCTGACGCCGCCTGTCTGGTAGAGAAAGGAAAGGTTCTTCGCGTGGGCGTCGGCGTTTCCGATCAGGAAATTGAACAGTGCCCACCTCAAAAGGTTCAGGCTGTCCAGCACCGGCTCGACGCTCCAGGCGCCGACCAGCCCGAAGCAGTCGGCGAAACCCGGGCCTCCCTCCTTCTCGTATTTGAGCTCCGGGGGGACGCCGAGCGCCTGGCAGAAATCCTCCTGGTGCAGGCGGGCCGTGCCGCCGTCGGTGCCCTTGTGCCGATCGTAGCGCTCCACCAGGTACACCCTCTTCCCGCCGATCTCGACCACCCGCGCCTCAGGCACCGGGAGTCCGACCAGCCGCGCAAGGTTCATGCAGAAGGCCTCGTTGGTGACGGTGTCCTCCAGTTGCTCGATCGGCGTCTTGAGGATGTGGGACGAGGGGAGGTTCCCCTCGGGGATGTAATAGGCGTCGTTCTCGATGTAGACTGGGAGCTTGTTCTGGGCCCCGGCCAGGGAGAGCCGCACCCCCTCCTCACCGGCTAGGAAAGGATGCGCCGGAAGGGTGTCGAGTTCGCGGGCCAGATCCTCCGGGGAAATGACGCGGTAGCGCCCCCTTTTCCCGGGACGTTCATCCGGCGGCAGGACCGATACCGCGCCCGCGCAGTCGCCGCCGATCGCTTCAAGGATTGAAAAGGTGTTCTCCGCCGAGATCCCGAGCTGCCGGGCCACTTGGCGCCGGATCGCCCCCTCAGGGAGGAGGTTCGCGAAGAAGGCTTCCGTCGCCTTATGGCCGAACCACTCTTCGCCCAGCGGAAGCATGCGTGAGAGCGGCAGCGCGCCGGGCGCCGCCCGGTACTCGTCGTCGTAGCGGAAGGTAAGTCTCCCCTCTTCAAATACCAGTTCCCCAACCAGCCTGTGCTCCCAATATACCTTGAGGCTTGCCGCCATTTATCGCTCCTTGAACGGGTCGGCGTTTCTCGGGAAGACGTACAGCTCGAGTCCCATCTTGTGCAGCACCTGGAGCGCCTTCCCCAGTTCCGCCGTTTCCTTCCCGTTCTCAAGCTGGGAAAGGAACTTGGTTCCCACCCCGGTCATCCCGGCGGCGGTTTCCTGCCGCATCCCGATTTCCTTCCGCTTGCTGCGGATTGCCCGCCCCAGGTCATCGGTGCTGGCGATCCTGCCGTAAGCGGTTTCCCGGTTTTCCTTTTCCCGTCCCTGGTCCACATCCCCCTCCGTTTTTCCGTACGGACAGATTATACCGGCTACTGAGCGAATGCAATTTAAATTGTCCGTACAGACAAATTCATTCAGTTACGACCGCGACTCAATTTAAATATGTTCGTACGGGAAAAATAAAAGTTGTGGGCTGCGGCCTGTATGGGAATTGTGACTTTGGCGCGGTTCTGCTAGCCTGATGGTAGGTGTTTCGGTCTCCCGCACTCGATATGTCTGTACGGGAAAAACGAGCGTGATATAAGACTGTGCAAAAAAAGGTTATCTAAATCGTAGGGTTACAGCATGTTTTCTTAAAGTTGTTTTATTAATATTTAATCATTAAATTCGTCCTTTATCGTACCTTTGGCTTTTAAACCAGTGAAATCACTTCAATGGCAACAACTTCCTTTACAAGACGGTGAAGATTTAGGCCGACGTTGAAAGTCTGGTAGGGGGGCAAGGCCGCAACCACCTCAAAGAAACAGTAATAAACACACCAACATCGTACCAGCCTCGAAGAGTTGCTCGAAGGTTACAGTGTCTAATCGGACCGGCTCAACTGAACCTTCGTGCAAGGAAGATGACCAGCATGCCGCAGAGCATGGCGGCGAGGGTGTTGCGGGTACGAATCACGACGATGCCGGTAAGTGCGGCGGCCATGAGGCCCCACGCGCCTTCCGCGACGATGGAGGGCAATACCAGGGAGAACAGCAGCGCGCCGGGTAGGGCGTCCATGCCCCTGCGGAAACGTCCGGAGCGCGGGAAACGTGAGGCGAGCAGCAGCCCACCCA
>MTLC01000048.1_pt1 | contig 16047 bp, 12 predicted proteins | sample 1982451 | NCBI WGS metagenome assembly MTLC01 (sample SAMN05710165, study PRJNA340218) | biofilm metagenome | isolation source: sample SPH anode biofilm adapted to +100 mV | place: USA | collected 2012-02-03 | reverse complement strand
CCCGCCGCGCCGGCTCTGTCACAAGCCGGCGGACCTGGTTTAAAGCGGGTGCTTACGCTGCGCCAGCTAGTGTGGTTCGGCCTATCCTACCTGGCGCCCATCGGCGTATTCACCCAGTTTGGCGTTTTAACCGGCGTCACCCATGGCATGACCACGCTTTCCTATAGCGTCGCCATGGCAGTCATTCTCCTTACCGCTCTCAGTTACGCGAAACTGTCCGTCGTGTTCCCCGTCGCCGGCTCCGCCTACACGTACGTACAGCGCGCCGTCAATCCTCATGCCGGGTTCCTAACTGGATGGATGCTGCTTCTCGATTATCTTCTGCTGCCCATGGTTTGCGTACTGCTGTTGGGATTGTTTTTACATAAGGAAGTTCCCGCAGCCCCCGCCTGGGCCTGGATCTTTCTCAGCGTACTCATCATCGCCCTCATCAACAGTCGCGGCATTGAACCGACCATTGCCGTAAATACCTGGACCGTCCTGCTGCAAGCGGCTTTTTCCCTTCTCTTTCTGTTTGTAGCAGTTCGCCTGCTGCTCTCCGGCGGCGGAGCCGAATCGTTCCTCTCCTGGGAAGCTATCTACAATCCGGCTGAATTTGAGCGAGATTCATTCCTCCTGTCCGTAGGAACCCTGACGATCGCGTTTCTCGGCTTTGACGCCGTCACCACCTTAGCGGAAGAAACTTTGCAGCCGGAAAAGAATGTAGGACGCGCCTTACTGTTAATCTGCCTGATTGCTGGAGTTTTTTTCATTCTCATCTCGTATCTGTGCCAGTTGGCCTGGCCCTTAGGCTGGAAGGAAATTTCCGATCCGAACACCGGCTTTTTCGAGATTGCTTTGCATCTTCAAGCAGACTACATACAACCCTTATATGCTTGGATCAGCAATCTGGCCAGCTTGACTTGCGCCATTGCAGGGCAAGCGGCGGCGGCCCGCCTGCTGTTTGGCATGGGACGGGACGGCGCGTTGCCTAAATCAGTTTTCGCCTATGTCCACCCCCGCTGGCGGACTCCGATCCCTGCCATTTTGCTCGTATCCTTGCTATCGCTGAGTGCCGTAATTTTTACGGACAGCCTGCTGGAAGTCATGGCCCTCATCAGTTTCGGCGCTTTAGCCGGCTTCGCCATGGTCAACCTAGCAGTTATCTTTTATTTTTATCGCAAGAAAAATCGCTACTCTCCCGCAGCAATCCTCGAATACCTCCTTTGTCCGCTTCTCGGCGCAGGGTGCTGTCTATATTTCCTCTGGTTTCTTCCTGTTGCGGTAAAGCTGCTGGGCCTATCGTGGCTGGGTCTTGGCATCTTCTACCTGGCCTTCATGACCCGCGGCTTCCGGCGGCAGCCGCCCGGGTTAAAGCTCGAATAAACGGTAACTGCCGGCTGCCCGGACCCGTCCGACAAGCGGACGCACTAATTGTGAGGTGTGTGACCATGTATACGAAACCCGTTTCTTTTGCTGATACAGCGCCGGCGGCGGCAACGGTCCGTCATATCGACGAATGCCCGCTACACTGCCACGAGGATGTCATTGAAATTATCCTTGTGCTTCAAGGCACGGTACAAGTAAAAATAAGCTTTGAATATTTTACCCTCCATACAGGCGATTACGTGATTGTGAACAAAGAAGACTCTCATAAAATTTGGCGTCTAAACGAGGAAGACAACATAGTCGCCGTCTTCCATATCCGCCTCCCACCCTTCCGCACTGTCTTCCCTCACCTTGATTACGTTCTTTTCGCCTGCGAATCTTTCGATCTTGCCAACTACAAAGGCCAGACCGCCAAGCTTCGTCGCTTACTGCTCACCCTTTTAGAAAGCCTGCTGCAAGACGACGACTCGACCGTGAAGCAGGCGGCGGAGATAACCGGCCAGCTTATGCAGGCGCTAGTAGAAGAATACTCCCTGGAACGATATTACAATCGCAACCAGGACATTGACGCCGACAAGAGGGAAACCTATTACGCCATCATACGTCATATTTATGAAAACTATCAGGATAAAAACCTTCTGCAGGACATCTCCCGCCGTAAGTTTTACTCCGAATCCTACATCTCCCATTTATTCCGAGAAGTCAGCGCCGCCAGCTTTCAAGATATGCTGGGCTATATTCGAGTGTTTCGGGCGGAGCGTCTGCTGCTGGAAACAAACCAAACGCTCGCTTTAATCGCCAAGGAATGCGGCTTCTCCGACAGCAAATACTTCAACCGGACGTTCCAAAAGTGGTTTCGGCAAAAGCCTTCTGCGTACCGCAAAACCTACCAGCCGGAAATCGCCAGAGACATCCGGGCCGTCACCATCGACAACGCCAAGGTGAAGGAAAAAATCCGCTATTGGGAAAATCAAGAAGACCGCACAAGTGAATATCGGCTCAGCATCACGCCGATTACGCTGAAAAACATCGGCTCCAAAAGAGATCTGATTTATACCCCTGACCCAACAGATCTCGCCGCCCCCCCCAGCGCGGCAAGCCGCGACAAAGACGGCGGCGTCTATGCGTTGCTCCGTGTGGGGGGCGGTGATAACCCGGAGAAAGCGCGAAAACAGCTGGAACAAACACTCCGTCTTTTACAACAGCAAACCGATGGCGACCTGGAATACTGGTTTGTCAAATAAACGCACAAGAAGAGAGGCGTCCCTCAAGGGATGCCTCTCTTCTTGCGTATCCGGCTCTAGTGATTCTGCAGCGCCTTTTCAACACAATAAGACAGCAGGATTGTCATAAAGACGCAGCAGGATTACCTCGCGACAACCGCCTCGATTTCCGCTATAGTTATGTTTTGTATACGAAAAATACACTGGCTATTTTCGATAGACCGCGCTGCGATACCATCTGCAAAAGCAAGGAGAAACAAGCCATGAGCGAAACCTTGATAACCAATCAGAGTGATCTTGCCTCGAAACCAAAACCTTATATGACCTTTGACTGCGGCCCCTTGAGCTGCAAAACCGATATTCCCGGACTGGAATTTGACTTTAACTACGGCATTCGCGTAAACATCCCCGCCGGCGACTGGCGGGTAAAGTTTATCGACCGCGATCAATGCCTAACCCTGTATGACGCCAAAGCGTCCGCCACCCAGGTGACAAGCACCAAGAAATACTATGTCAATTTTCGTCTGGAAATTTATAAAGACGAAAAACTGGTGCTTGCCCACGACATGAACCTGGCCCGCAAAAATGTTCTGATCAAATTCCCCACCGGCATCTTGGGAGACGTCATTTCCTGGTTTCCCTACGCCCAGGCCTTTAAGCACGCCCATGACTGCGAAGTATACTGCGCCATAGATCCTCAAATGAAAGAGCTGTTCCAACCATCCTATCCGGAGCTGCATTTTATCGGCCCGGAGGAGCGGCCGGACAATACATACGCCACCTACTATATGGGTATTTTCTTTCCTTGCAGCGATCGGGTTCACCAACCGCTTGATTTTCGCATTACAGGCCTGCAAAGAACCATCCCCTATCTGTTGGGCTTAAAAGCGGACGAAATCCGACCCGTTATTCTGCCAACCAACCAGGAGCGAAGCATCGCAGAGCCCTATGTCTGCATCGCCGCCCAGTCAACCACGCAAGCCAAATACTGGAACAACCCCAGTGGCTGGCTAAAGACCATCAAGCATTTAAAATCCCTGGGTTACCGGGTTTTGTGCATTGACCAAAAAGACTGCCACGGCTCCGGCAGCCGCTGGAATACCATCCCGTACGGCGCAGAAGACTTCACAGGCAACCAGCCGTTAACAGAACGAGTCAACCTGCTGTACCATGCCGATTTCTTCATCGGCCTGTCCAGCGGCCTTTCCTGGCTGGCCTGGGCCGTAGGAAAGCCGGTTGTCCTAATCAGCGGCTTTACGCTGCCCTTCAATGAGTTCTACACCCCGTACCGCTTGATTAACTACCATGTCTGCAACGGCTGTTGGAATGACGCCGCCATCGAGTTTGTTCATTCCGACTTCGCCTGGTGCCCCCGGCACAAGGATACGGACCAACAGTACGAATGCAGCCGCTTTATTACCCCCGAAAGCGTAAACAACGCCATTGACCGCCTGCTGAAGGATCATGGCTTGCATCCGTCAAGAAAGAGCGTGGATAAATCATGAAGAAAAATAACCGTCAAAAAACCTTGTCCGCAGTCGTTGCGGCGCTGAATGCGCTCAACAGCACCGCCCCAGTGGCGCTGCCTTTGGTCATAGAAGCAAACCGCCACAACCTTCCTGAACGAAGCACCTTCGATTTCCTGACTCTTCGCGATCAGCGCGGCGGCCAGATTCTAAACTCCCTGCTCTTTACGACTGCCTGGGCCGGGACGACTACCGACGTAAGTGCCGGCCAAGATTCAAGCGGCGTTACCCTTGATAACGGCGACACGCAGAATGTAAAGGGCGGCACTGCCACCCACGTAACGATCAGTAGTGGCGGCACGCAGAACGTCAGCAACGGCGGCAACGCAGATAATGCAACCATTGGCGGCGTGCAGAACGTCAGCGGCGGCGACGCCCTCTATGCAACCATCTCCAGCGGCGGCATGCAAAACGTTTCCAGCGGCGGCAACGCGTTCCAGGCCTCCATTTCCAGCGGCGGCACACAAAACATAATGGGGGGGCTTGCAAATCAGGTAACCATAGGCAACGGCGGCGTACAAAACGTCAGCGACGGCAACGTAAACTATACAACCGTAGCCAACGGCGGCGTACAAAACGTCAGCGGCGGTAGCGCATCCTATTCACATATCAACAACGGCGGCGTACAGAATGTATATATTGGCGGCACCGCAGGTAATGCAACCATTGGTGGCGTGCAGAATGTCAGCGGCGGCAGCGCACCCTCTGCCAAAATATCTAGCGGCGGCGTGCAGAACGTCAGCGGCGGCGACGCCTTCTATGCAACCATCTCCAGCGGCGGCATGCAGAACGTCAGCGGCGGCGACGCAAGCGGTGCAACCATCTCCAGCGGCGGCGTGCAGAATATCGTCAGCGGCGCTACCGTAAGCTGCTCGCAAGTGCAATCCGGTGGCATTCTCCAAATCGAGGCAGGAGGAAGCGCTAACGATGCGGTCCTATCAGACGGCTATGTGCTGCGAGCCAACACCAGCGCCACCTTGACTACATCGGCGCCTACTTCTCTTAGCCCTTTTATTTCCGGCGGAACCGCCGCCTTCATAGACCTAAACAACGGCAGCGTTTTAGACGTTCTAAACGGAGGCTATGCACATAATATAGACATTAAAAGCGGCGGCGTTCAAAATGTCTATAGCGGCGGCACTACTTACTCACTCTTTGTCTCCAGCGGCGGCGTGCAAAACGTCAGCGGTGGAAGAGGACAAGCCACGCTAATCTTTAACGGCGGCGTACAAAACGTCAGCGGCGGTACCGCAAACTATGCAGTCATTCAAAACGGCGGCGTGCAAAATGTCAGCGGTGGCTCGGCGACAGGGGCGTCCATCTATATCGGCGGTACACAGAACGTCAGTGGCGGCGACGCCTCTAATGCAGAAATCAATAACGGCGGCGTGCAAAATGTCTACGGTGGCAATGTAAGCGGTGCAACGATTTCCAGCGGCGGCACGCAAAACGTCAGCTCCGGCGGCTCCGCCGCAGGCGCCATCGTACAAGGCGGCGGCGTGCAAAACGTTTCTAGCGGCAGCTTGGCAACAGGGGCCACTATTTCCAGCGGCGGTACGCAAAGCGTCAGCTCCGGCGGTGTAGCCAACCAGACGGTCGTACAAGCTGGAGGCACCCAGAGCGTGAATTTCGGTGGCTCCGCTGTCAGAACCACCGTAAGCAGCGGCGGTTCGCAAACGGTTGCTAGTGGTGGAACTGTCGTTAATACTCATGTAGCCAGCGGCGGCATACAAACCGTCGCTAACGGCGGCATTGTGAACGGCGCTGTCGTCAGCAGCGGCGGTGGACAGGTCATCAACGACGGCGGCAGCTCTAGCGTCCCAGTCGTCAGCAGCGGCGGCAGTCAAATTATTCTAAACGGCGGCAGCGTCATAGGCGCCATTGTCAGCGGCGGCGCGGTACAAAGCATCCAGCACGGCGGCTTCGCCGTATCCACGACGATTCTAACCAACGGTCTCCAAACGGTAGGCGGCATCGCGTCCTATACCGCCATCCAAGGCGGCTTACAGCAAATACTAAGCGGCGGTATAGCAACGCACACCACCATCGACCACGACGGGATTCAGGATGTTAAACCTGGCGGCTTGGCCTATTTTACCACCATCAACGCCTGCAATCAGAACGTGTCCGGCTACGTTTCGGCCACAACCGTCAATTCCGGCGGTACGCAGACCGTCTACAGCGGCGGCTCCGCCGCCTTGACTACCGTCAATAATGGCGGCCGCCAGCATGTCGCCTCGCAAGGCGCAGCCTCTGACACAACCGTCACAAGCGGCGGCTTGCTGGAACTGAAAGCCGCCGCGCAGCTTACAGGCTCTACGTCCATAACGAACGGAACTCTAGCTCTTAGCGGCGACAGCGGCGACTACGCCGTCGCCAGCTTAGCGGCTGACCAAGCCCGCGTTCAGTTGGCCTCAGGCGCGACAGCCGGGCGAAAACTGACTCTGGGTTCCTTGAACGGTACGGCTTCGTTTCTCATCAATACCAACCTGGCAGCCGGGACATCTGACAAAATCATCATTCAAAGCGGCGCTTCTCAAAATACAGTGAAGGTAAACTATGACCCTGGCTTTATCAGCGGCCAAACAGTGCGCGGTACGGCTGTTTTTGCGTCCGTCCCCGACAACCGCACGTCCTTTACCGCTCAAAATACCGAGTACGGCGCCTACCGCTACACGCCGATGCTGGCAGTCAGCGACAACGGCCAAACCTGGAGCATTACCTCCCTTGCCGTCAACGGCGCCAGCCAAACCACCTCCAACGCCGCCAGCATCGCTGCGGGCAGTCTTGGAGTCTGGCAGCGGGAAGCCAACAGCCTGAGCAAGCGCCTGGGTGATTTGCGCAGCCACCTCGAAAGCGCCGGCGAATGGGGCCGCGTATACCGAGGCAATCAGACTACGAGCGGCGTCAGTCAGCAATATACCGCCTTCCAGTGGGGCTGGGACACACGCCACGCTGCCGACGGCGGCGTCTGGTTCAGCGGCTGGAGCGTCGGCTACTTAAACGGCGATCTATCTTTTGAGCGAGGCAGCGGCTCTGCTTCCAGTCTGACCGTAGGCGCTTACCAAACCTGGTTAGGCGACAAAGGACACTATCTGGACATCATCGCCAAAGTTGGCCGCCTGCGTAGCTCCTACGACAGCTACCTGAACGACACCGCCAACACAAAGGTAAACGGCAGCTACAGCCAGTGGGGCAGCAGCCTGTCTGCCGAGTATGGTTATCGCAAGCAGCTTAACAACCACTGGTACTTGGAGCCGCAAGCAGAAGTCGCGGTAGGACGCGTTACGGGCGCTGACTATACAGCCAGCGACAATACGCAAATCCATAACAACGCCGCGACAACCCTCACGGGACGCGTCGGCTTCGCCTTGGGACGCCATACCGCGAACAACTCATTCTATGTAAAAACGTCCCTTATCCGCGAGTTTTGCGCCTCCCCGTCTGTTACCGCCACTAGCGACGGCCTAGCCCCTGTTACCACAGAGCAAAGTTTAAAACGCAGTTGGCTGGAATATGCTTTGGGCTGGACGGCTACACTCAGTAAAAAATGCAGCACCTATCTGGAACTGAGCAAAACCTCCGGCGATTCCAAAGGCAGCTCTTGGCTCGCCAATTTGGGCATACGAATCAAGTTTTAAGAGGAATCAGAAGAGAAAGATTGAACAAGAGAACCAGAGTCACGAGAGGGTACGTAAGATAGAAGCAGTTTATCTGATTTTTTGCATAGTACTTTCTGCCCAAAACAGAAGGAGCCGCCGGTATACATACCGACGACTCCTTTTGAGTATTTACACGCTGTTTTTCGCGCCGATCGCCCGCGCCAGTTCCTGAATGCATTCGCTGAGCCGATCCAGGCGGGTCTCCACCCGCACCAAAAGATAGGCTGCAACTACCATCGGAAAACCGTACGCCGACATGGCCGCCAATAACGCTTCCATCTAAAGCATCTCCTTTCTTTCTAAACTGCAAAACGAACAAGAGTCGCGGGAGTCGCGCGAGGGCACGCAAGAGGGTTTCGGGGTACGGTATTTTTAACAGGAGTATCGAGAGTAGAGGGAGGGCACGAAATACATATTTTGAAAGTTAAAATTCGAACCCTCCTGCGGACCCTCCGGTTCTCCGGTTCTCTTGTTCCAATCCCGCACCCATCCCTCAACTAAAAGCAAAGAGGCCGATGATGTAATGAGCACTCCGCCAAACCAAGAGATTTTTGTGTCAGGCGCGAAAGAAAACGCAGGAATAGCGGCGCTCTGCCGAGGCTTTCTGACAAAGCCGGCCGGAAAAAGATCTGGTTTGGCGCGAGATGCGAATAAATCAGCGGTCTCAAAAAAAAGGACGGCAGGTTACCCCGCCGCCCGGTTTTTATTTAGGCTAAAGCCTGCGTATCCTGCGTATGCACTTGGCAGGACACCGGCGTTACCAAGGCGCCGTTCTTGTTTTGGAACAAGCGCTTGGCGGCAACGGTCTGCATGACCGCCATTACGCCAGCCTTAGTCAGATCGTCTTTGGGGTTGGCCAAGGAAAGAGTCGCTTCTTTACCGGCTTCGTCCCGAAAGATCATTTCCAGACGTTTCGTCATGGTTTTCACCTCCTTGTTTTTCTACACTAGGTCTGTCTTACGCGTTAGTCAGGTGTCCCTGGTCGACGCGCAGCACCGAGGCCACGGTGTCTTTCTGAAGTCCGCCCAGCGCGGTTGCGGCGTCGTAGACGTCTGCATCGGCGGCGGCAGGATTCAAACCGCTCAAGGATACATTCTTGTATACAGCCTTGCCTGTGGCGTCAAGACCGGTTTGCACCCGCAACACCATTTTGCTGGATTCCACTGCTTTGCTTACTGCCATGAAGCTCACCCCCTTTCACTCAGAGACATTGCTCGGGCGAGCATTTAGCAACCTTCCTTTTTATTTTTTTACTTTCCAGGCGCAACGCACCGCTTCCGCCGCTCTGGACAGCAGCCGCGAGACCGCTTGATGGCTTACCCCCATCTGCTTGGCAATTTCCTGCACCGACCTCCCCCTCAGCCGTTCCTGCACAACTTGCCGCTGCCTGAAAGACAACCGCTTCACAGTTTGCCGCAGCTTTTCTTCCAGCAGCTTTTTCTCCACCGTTTCTTCTACATTTTCCGTCCCCGCCGCTTCGAGAAAGTCCTCGGCATCCAGGCTTCCCGCCTGCCGCTGCCAACATTTACATTCTTTTTGAAAGGCGTTCCAAACGGCATAGGTTACACACTGCGCCGCATATCCTTCAAAATGGCCGCTGCCGGCACGGTACTCTCTAACCGCTTTGGCAAAAGCCAGCCAGGCCGCGCCTTCCATATCTTCGCGGACGCTGCGGGCAAAGCTTTGTCCTGACCGTGAACGAACCAGCCCCGTAAAACGACGGCACAATTCCTCGAAAGCGGCTTTCTTGCCTGCTTGAGCTTCTCGTACTAGTTCTTCTACTCTTTGCATCTTCTTCCACCTCATGGCGGAAGACCGGTCTTCCTATAGTAGCGCTACCCTATATATATCCCCATGACTATCTTTTGCTGTGTTAGCGCCAATCCAAAACGAGCAGCCAAGAAGCTCCCGCTTCTTAACTGCTCGTTTTGGATTTACAATTTATGCCTAGAGGATTGCCGCGACAGTATCGTCGGACTGCATGATCGGCAAACGCAAAACAAACTCGGTACCGCCTTCGCCACTGGTAAAAAAGATTTCTCCATGATGCTTTTGCACGACAATTTCATAAGAAATGCTTAAGCCCAGCCCGGTACCCTTACCCACGGGCTTCGTCGTAAAGAAAGGCTCAAACAAACGATGCCGAATCGCTTCCGGAATAGGCGGGCCGTCATTGTAGATGGAGCAGCGCACCCACCCCTCTTCTTGAGACGTCTGAATGCGGATGGTTCCCTGCCCTTCTCTTCCTTCCGCTTGTATCGCCTGTGCGGCGTTCACCAAGAGATTTAGCAGCACTTGGTTAATTTGACTGCCTATCGCTTGAATCATCGGCAGCGGCGCCAGTTTTTTTTCAATCTTAGCAACATATTTAATCTCGTTACGCGCCACAATCAACGTGGTATCCAGCCCGCTGTTCAAATCATATTCACCGAACTGCTCCAAAGAATCCACGCGCGAAAAAGCGCGCAACGCCTTGACAATCTTGCTGATACGCTCAAGGCCGTCCTTAGTTTCCTCAAAAAGCTCCGGTAAGTCTTCCAGCATTAGATCTAATTTGGCGCTTTTTTCCTTTTCCCGAACCGCTTCAACAGTTTCTTGAAGCGCCGCTTCGACTTCCGCCTGTTCCAGCGCACTTTTGTACGCCTCGATCAGCTCACGCAAACGTTCCACATAGCGTTGCAGCATCGAAAAATTACTGCTCACAAAGCCTAGAGGATTGTTTATCTCGTGGGCCACGCCAGCTGCCAGCTGGCCCACGCCGGCCAATTTCTCCTGCTGCACCATTTTACTCTGCGCCTGTTGCAACGTGGTTAGCGCCAGCGAAAGCTCCCCGTTGGTTTCCTCCACTTCCCGTTGGACGCATTCTCTTCGTTTTACTTCTTCTTCTAAGGCTTCCATAATGCGGGCGTTATCTACCACCAGCGCCAACAAATCAGCTAATTGGATTAGCACATTTTTGCGGACCTCCGTAAACTCCCCTTGTTCGCGCCGCCGCCCCAGCACCATCACGCCAAAAACAATGCCGCCCCGCGTCAGCGGCAACGCCCCCATGTGGCACAAATCACTCCAAGAAGATCCCTTCAAACGATCTTCCCATATCGAATAGTCATTGACAAAAAAAGGTTCCGCCTGCTCCCAGGCGCGCCCCACCATATGCCGCCCTTTGGCAATACAGGACGCAATCGGCTCCAAGGTAATTCCTTCCTGTACCGCCAAATGCATGCAGTTTTCTTTTTCATTTAGCAAGTACACCGCGCCTAGCGCCGATGCCGTCAACCGCAACGATTCTCGCAGTACGCGCCCCAAGGTCGCCTGAACATCGCGCTCCTGCAGAAAATCAAAGCTGATCTGGCGCATTTGCAGCAGCATGTCGTTTTGAAAAAGAATGCGCCGCATCAAGAGTGAATGCTCCAGCATACGTCCTAAGCGCTGGCGCATCACGACTAAATTGACCGGTTTAAGGAGATAATCGTCGCCGCCGGCGGCAAACGCCTGCTCGATGGTATCGCTGGATTCGTCATGAGCCGTAATAAATAAAATCATTACATGAAAGGAGTCTTCCAGCTCCCGAATACGCCTGCAGGCTTCCACGCCGCCCATGCGAGGCATCTCTACATCCATCAAAATCAGATCCGGCGGCTGCTCTTGATACATTTCAACCGCTTCCACGCCGTCTTTTGCTTCCCAGCAGACGTAGCCGTCTTTCTCTAAGGCATTTTTCAAAATGACTCGGGAAAAACGATCATCGTCAACCACCAGAATATTCCATGGTTGATTTTTATCGTTCATGGCCTTCACCTCCTCATTTCTTTTCCGGTTCCGCCAGCAGTTTCGTCACCGTTCCCGGCTGGAGACCGACAAAACGCCAAACCGATTCGTCTACGCAATAAAGCTCTTTTTTCAGTAATTGTCCCCAGGAAAAGCTGTTGGCAATATGAACCAGGCACAACAGTTCTTTATGCACCACATGCCCGGCTAACGGCTCATGGTGATAAAGCGCCGCTTCAACCAACGCATACGGAAGCTGCCACCAATGCAGCAGATACCCGCCCAGCTCGTTGTGGGCAACGCCGAATTTTTCGCGCTCCGCCGCCATCAAGGCGCTTAGCCCGCCAGCTAAAAGCTGCTCTTTATACCAAGGCCACGGCAAAAAAGTTTCGCCAAATCCTTTTAGCAAGGCGACGACCCCTAAGTCATGCAGCAGTCCTACGGAAGCAAATTCTTCCAAAATATTTTTTTTATAGACCTCTTGGTATAAGCGATGCACAAAGCGGTTCACCTGTACGGAATGACTCCAAAATAAATCCAGCACCTTCCGCTCCGCCAGCCCCACGGAAGGCGCGGCAAAAAGCCCGCTCGCCAAGACCAAATCCCGCAAAACATTTAGGCCCAAGTAGGAAATAGCCTGCTGTACCGAACCAATTTTAGCCCCATAAAAAGCGGCGTTCGCTACTTGCAGTAATTTGCCGGCAATCACCGGATCTGACTCTACCAACACCGCCATCTCTTTTACGTCCGCTTCTTCCTCGATAAAATGGCATAGCTTTTCATAGGTTTCCGGCAGCGCAGGCAATTGCCCCAAAAACTCAATTTGCGCCAACAGCTTTTTATCACGCAGGGCGCCCTGCAGCCGCAAAATCTTATCCACTAACTCTACTAATTCTTCATTGTTCCACGGTTTGAGCAAGTACATCTGTGCGGAACCGTCCAGGAGCGAGGTAAATACTTGGTTTTTCTCAGCAAAGCCGCTGAGAATTAGGCGCATGGTTTGCGGATATAACTCTTTCACGCGTCGCAATAGTTGATGCCCGTCCATTTCCGGCATGCGCATATCGCTGATTACCAGATCCACCCGCTGCAGCTGCAAAAACCGCAACGCTGCATCGCCGCTTTCCACAAAGAATAATTCGTACTCCGTATCTTGAAAAACTCTCCGTAATGAACGCAAAATCGCTTTCTCATCATCAACAAAGAGAATGGATGCTTTCAACCGGTCCGCCTCCCTTCGCCGCCGCAGCGGCCAAGCCTTAAAGCAGCAAAAATGGCTGCCCTATCTTCAGTACCCGTCGATCCGCCAGCTCCGCTTCTTCAAACCAAATCTCGCTATCACGCAGATGTTCTTTAAAGAAATTTTCCAGTTGCCGCTGGCTTTCGCTCGCCAACGGAGTAATCAACAGCACTTCTAGAACAAGTTTTTTCTCGCCTTCCCATCTCAGCACCACCTGCCCTTGCAAGAGCGTCTGCTCCCCGTTAAGAAAAGTTTTTAACAGTAATCCAGGCAGAAAACGTAAGCCTCGTACGTTTCCCAAGGCTTCGTAATTTTCCAGAACCCTCTCTTCTGATCCTGCATACTCTACCAACCACTCTCTGAGGTGTTCGGCTTCTTCTTGCAAAGAAAACCCTTCCGGAGTAAGGCCAGAGGCATACCCCTGAATCCAACAGGCCGCCGCCTGCAGCACCGCTTCTCCAGCACCAGCTTGACGCGCTTTTTCCGTTTGCACGCTCAACGCCAGAATACGCCCTAAGCGAAACTCCTGTTCCTTCATCTTCCCTTCCATACGGTCCAGCACTTTTTTATAAGCGTTATTACGAGACTCCAAGGTCTCTTTCATATCTGCTTCCATTTTTTTTAGTTGATAGTATTCTAAGGCCCGGTAAATAAAGCGAGAAAAGTCCTCATCCCAGGGTTTGGTAATAAAGCTAAACACGTCGGCATGATTCACCGTCGCTAAAACCTGGCTTAACTGTGTATAGCCAGACAAAACCATGCGCACCGTAGCGGGAAATTGCTCTTTAGCCCGCTTCAAGAGCTGCAGTCCATCCATTTCCGGCATGCGCATATCTGTAACCAGCACGGCAATATCCCCAGCTTCCAATAGTATCAACGCTTCTTTGCCACTTTTCGCAAAAAGCGCTTCATAGTCTTCTTCCTGCACCGCCCGGCGAATCGCGTTAAGTACATTCGCTTCATCGTCCACAAACAACACTTTCAGCTTTTTTTGCTCGGACATACGAACGCCCTCCTTTATTTGCAAAGCCCCTTGGCTTTTACGAGCCTGCGAAGCCAGCTTCACCGCAACAACCAACTTTAATCAAAGTATTTCCACAAAATTTACAAATTTCCTGCGCTTCTTCTTTCATCATTCAACACGGCCTTACTTTGAGCTTGCATTCTTTTCCTTTTCCTCCCAGCCACAGGCAGGAAGAGCCTCCAACACCCAGAATAAAGTAAAGATATCACTACCGCGCCGAGGAAAGGAGACTGCTTATGTCTATGGATCGTCAACAGCCAATCGCCCTTGCCAACGGCGTTTACTGGGTGGGTGCTGCCGGCAACCAGATGCCTCTGAACTGCAACCCTTATTTGATCGTTGCTCAAGGGGAAGCCGTACTCATTGATCCGGGCTCACCCCTGGACTTTCCTCAGGTCTGGAACAAGGTAACACAGCTCATTCCCATCGAGAAATTGCGCTATATTGTGCTGCAGCACCAGGATCCTGATTTTTGCGCCAGCGTCCCTCTTTGGGAGCAGTATTGCTTTCAAGGCCAGCTTGTAGCGCACTGGCGCGCCATTCCCATTATCAAGTGCTATGGCGTCCGTTCTGAGTTTTATAATATCAGCCAACAGGAACACCGCCTCGTTTTGGGGCAGGATCATCTGCTGCAATTTTACCCCACGCCCTATTTGCATTCGCCTTGCGCCTTTGCCACTTATGATCCGCAAAGCCGCACCTTGTTTTCCAGCGATCTCTTTGGTGTTCTGACAGAAGAAGCCCCTTTGTTCGCGGACGAATGGGACGGCCTCAATTACCTGGAAGCCATGAAAGCCTTTCATGAGCACTATATGCCTTCCTCCGACATCCTGGGCGCCGCGATGGACGTGTTTGCGCAGTTGGATTTAGAGCGAATCGCGCCGCAGCACGGTTCTGTCATCCGCCGGGATTTACCGGTATATATAGAAACACTGCGCCACTTGCCCTGCGGTTCTCTGCTGACGCCGCAGACGAAAAAGCTGCGCCCCCACGACAGCTATACCCCCTTGCTCAATCAAGTGCTGCAGCGTCTTACGGGCCTGCTTTCACACCGGAAAATCCATGTCCTCTTCGCCGGCACTCCCTTCCCGTTGCTGACAGACTGCTTGCAGCTTCCGGATGATTTTCCCGGTACCGAAGAAAATTGGCATGCCTTCTTTGCTACGCTGCATCAACGCCGCGGCCTGGATTTACTGCTGCAATTAGAACCCCTAGTACGTCAGCTCACCAATACCTATACCGCCGCCACACCGCAAATCTATGACACCGTATTATTTTCTCTGGAAAAAGAAACCCAACGTCTGCATCAGGAAAATCTGGCGCTGCTGGAAAAAAATCTGCGCATTCAAGAACATGTCCAGCATGCGGCCAGCCACCTGCTCCAGTGTCCCATCACCAAACTCAACAATGAAAAGGTGTTTTTAGAATACCTGGAAGAGCAATGCAAACAGGCGCGGTGTCAAGAGCCGTCAGGAGCGCTGCTGCTCATCGGCGCAGACAATCTGGCGCAAGTCAATCTCCGGCATGGCAGCCGCGCTGGCGACGAGCTGCTGCGCGGCCTAGCGCTGTTTCTCAAAGAGCACTTGCAAGCCGGCAGCCATTTATTCAAAGTCGATGGACCTGTTTTTGCCTGCTATCTGGAAGGCGCCGCCAAAGAAAACGCCTTGGCCTACGCCGAAGAGCTGCGCTATTTGGTCGAACAGTCTACACATTTTATCGAAGCCACCACCGTTTCCATCGGCGTCATTGCTTCGTCTGATCTGACCATGCGTCAGTGCGAGGAAACCGAACTTTGCATGCAGGCTTTCTATCAAACAGCCAAGGGGCATCTCGCTACCGCCCGGCAACAGGGAAGAAACCGCGTTTTTACGGATACCGGCATTCCCGTTTCCGTTTCTTTGGGACAAATCTTGTTGGTGGACACCGACGAATTACACCTAGAAGTGCTGCGCAGTCTGCTCCAGGCGGAAGGCTTCAGCATCCTCACTGCCGCTAATGGCGAAGAAGCCCTCGCCGCAGTGGAAAAACACCAGCCGGAGCTGATCATCTCTGAGGTGCTTTTGCCCAAAGTCGACGGCTTCGCCCTGCGAGAACGACTGCGCCAAAATTCCTCCTCTCAAGCTATTCCGTTTTTCTTCCTGTCCCACCTTAAAGACCATGAAGGCATTCAGCGCGCCTTGGCCTTAGACGTAGAGCATTACCTGCAAAAGCCTTATATTCTGCCGGAGCTCATCGG
>MTLC01002984.1_pt2 | contig 16062 bp, 11 predicted proteins | sample 1982451 | NCBI WGS metagenome assembly MTLC01 (sample SAMN05710165, study PRJNA340218) | biofilm metagenome | isolation source: sample SPH anode biofilm adapted to +100 mV | place: USA | collected 2012-02-03 | reverse complement strand
CATAAGAGAGTCATAAGAGAGATATAAGAGGGATATAAGAGGGGAGCTTTAGGGGTGTTGAATATCAGAGAGTTGGAAGCATGAATTTTTGGGGCTTGCAGGCAGGAATTTGGAAGGGAGCTTCTAGCAGCTAGCCGCCAGAAGCCAGATGCCAGCTAACCAGATGCTAGAAGCCATTTAGCTATCCCCACCTGTAGGCATCAGCATCCAGTCCAGAATATTCTGCAATCCGATTGACTAATGCGTTAATGGTTTCGTCAAGATTTGTTGGATGATTATAGAAGAAGGGCGACAATGGAAAAATGTCTGCTCCCGACGAGTTAGCTTTTAACATGTTTTCGAGGTGTATCTTGTTGTATGGTGCTTCTCGTATACAGAGTATCAACCTCTTTTTTTCTTTAAGTATGACATCTGCTGCTCTGGTAATTAAATCTGCTGAGATGCCATTGGCTATTCGCCCTAATGTGCCCATGCTGCAAGGTAGTATAATCATTCTGTCGTATCCTGAGGACCCAGAGGCGATATCTGCAAAAAGATCTTGGTTGGAGAGTAGTTTTATGTTTTGGACAGGTGGGATTTCTGCATTAATCTCGAATTTCCACACTTTCTCTCCCTGCTCACTAAAGATGATCCGAATTCTTTGTGGATTTTGCTGTTGGACTAACAGTTCAATCATCTTTTGAGCATAAATTGAGCCGCTGGCTCCTGTAATTGCAAGTATCGTTCCCCCTTCTCTATTCCTCATTTTTACCAAGACTATAATGTAGGGTTAGGCTTAAAACATCATTGTATTGACCATGATTAAACCATCTGGAGGCACCCGATGAATGTGGTCTTACAGGAATAAGTGATGTATTTGCTCTGAAATCTAATAGAAATCTTGTCGAAATTGAATAACTGATACCTGCTAAAATGTTTAGAGCATGCGTATTAAATGGGGTTCCTGCGACGGTAGTTGTACTATAGTCGTTTTCAACATAATGGTACAATAAGTACCCATAACCTAGACCAAATTGTGCAGTTAGTGGCCTGTTTATTTTATAACGAAGCAATATTGGCAAATCAATGTAATTTAACCTCATTAACATTTGAGTATTGCCATTCTCGTCAGTTGGGTTTTCACGACTTCCTTTCTGTGAAAAGCCAAGTTCCATTTTTAGACTCCATTTATCATTAATGGGTGTTTCAACTGTTGCCCCAAATGTGATGCCTAGCTTTTTATATCCTGAAGATATATCGCCTGCTACCTGACTGGCATTGACACCGGCAAATAGTCCACCTTTAAATCGTTGTCCGGATACATAGATGACAATTATTGTCAATAGTGTGGTTAATAACACCCTTCTCATAATTGAATATTTTATAGAACTTATGACCTGGAGAACAAGGATAATCATTCATAGGCTTGTCTTCCATCTTCGCTTTGATAATCCTTGTAAAGGTAATTTATATGTCGAAGTTAGAGAATTAAGTGTTATTAAATGGATATAGTATTTCAGAGGCAATTCTATTTTACAATTTTAAATCCTTTTATTCTCTTACCATTTCGAAATATACTAACAATGACAACTTCGTTGGGGATTCTCGATAGGGTAATCGAAGTTTGAGGCGTTTTCAATTCAAACTCTCCGATTGTTTGTCCATTAATGGTGAAGATCCTTAAATTTTGCTTTTCGGTGCTGCTTGGTACGTTATAGATAACTAATATGTTAGTCTGACGCTCGTATGTCCATGAGAGTTGATTACTATCATGTTCTTCTACTGACAGCATTGGTGTACAATCGCTATAAAGGGGGTTAAGCCAAAGGAGCTCTCCATTTTCATGAAAGCATAAAAGCTCTTCATTCCCACATAGAGCCGGAAATATTGAGCTTCCACTAAAGCCAAGACCTCGTAGATTTCCAACTCCATCAATCCACTGTTCGGTATCCAATGTTTCGGTTCCTTTTAAAGTCAAACGAATTCTCCAGTCTGAACCCCAAAGAACGGAGTCTTTTTGTTGTACCACAAGATGGAGGGTGTCGGTAGTAATAGTCTGATTTACTATTCTGATTGTATCTCCTTCTTTTGCTGAGAAATCATATACCAATCCCTCATTATCCATAAAGGGTAACTTAAACCAAGTCTTTCCTTGGACACTGTCACACCGGTAAAACCCGGATAATACCCATCCAAATGAGGAGGTTTGTTCAAGTTTCTTATATGTAATACCATCAACAATTGTGTCTGCTTTAAATCGAAGATCTTTTGTGGAGTATACATTCCCTGTTGGCAAACAAGCTACCTCTAGGTTTCTCCATAGGATATTTTCGTTGGTGAGGTTATTGAATTGAGCATATATCGAGGAGAAAAGGGTCATTGTAAGTATGAATAGTATGGTCTTCTTCATAAAATATGGTTTTACTTAAGTGAAAGATGAGCAAATAATGACTCGTCCGTTTTCAGTCTTAAAGTCGTGATTTTAACATTCTGACCTGACAGGCTTGATGTTTAACAACCTGATCTCTCTTTGGGTTCAATTACCAGCAGAAAGATATATTGCACTGTGTAGATGTTGATAAAGATGGTAGCTCAAAGAGATGAAGAGCAATAGATTCAATTGGATTGTTTGGAAGGGTGGTAGTAGCTTTATTAAAAAGCTGATTTAAAGAATCGAAATGATGTATTTTTCTATTTGTTCCGGTTTTGTTAAAGGAGAGAATCGCTTTATAGGATTACCCGATTTATCGACCAAAAATTTGGTGAAGTTCCATTTAATTCGCGAGCCAAAAAGTCCTCCAATCTGTGACTTTAGATATTTGAATATTTCATGAGTCTTCTCTCCATTGACATTTACTTTCGAGAACATCGGAAATGTTACGCCATAGTTTACCAGGCAATTCTCAGCAATTGATTTCTCATCTCCAGGCTCTTGATTACCAAATTGGTTACAGGGAAATCCAAGAATTACTAACCCTTGCTTATTGTATTTCTGGTAAAGTTTCTCCAACCCAAGGTATTGAGGTGTAAAGCCGCAATTGCTTGCCGTATTTACAATTAAAAGAGTCTTTCCTTTGTATATATCCAATGATACATCTTTCCCTTGCAAGTTTTTTGCTTTAAGAGAATATATATTTGTTTTCGCACTACTCATTTTTGCCGGGTGTTCTCTGTATTTGTTAAATAACAAACGCCTATCTACTGAGCTTGTTCAGTTGAAAGCATCGTTATACTATCTATTTGCTTGGTATTAGAAAAGATAGTGACAGTAAAAGGGTATGAGAAATTTGTAGATGATGAAGGCTACATCGACTTGGTATACTTCATGAAATAGGTTAAAGTATTCTTAGAGAAATCAGGAGGGCTGAAGTCTTAGCTTCAGTCTTTTAGAGATTTTGGTTATTGAATGCCCATGAGGCGAAGAGTGATCTCTCTACATACCCAGGCATCGGTGGCGGCATAGTTTTTCTGAGCTTGTGTCAATTCAAGGGCTTCCCAGTTACTGGTTTGTTGGGTTTTTGATGGCTTAATGCCAAGAATCAGTGCCGAGAGTTTCCTAACACCGGCAACTTTAAAACCTAGTTTAGAGCACTCACTGTTTAGATCGATGAGATTAGCAACTTTAAGCGGATGGATTTTTGAGAGGTCTCTGATATCATTCTCAAGGCCAATGCCTGCTTTAAGAATGTTTTTATCACTTAAGATTTTCCAAAGTCCAGGTAGATAACCAACTTTGGTAATCCGAAACAGAAAAACCTGACTTGCAGTAGCGATTTGAATGAGTGCCATTGAATGTGTTTCACCTTTCTTAAAGCTTGGACGAGTCTCGGTATCGAATCCAAGGATAGTCTCTTGTTGGATTTTCTCAATAGCTAGATAGGCGGTTTCGTGATCTTCAATTGTAATAATGTCTCCTTCAAAATGGCCTGTTGGGACAATCTCAAGTTCTTCTTTAGTTATTTCTTTGTTGTATAAATCGGCAGCTGTTTCTAAAAACATAAAAACTCAATTATTCAGCGGCAAAGGTATGATTTTCATTATTTATCCGGTAATTCTTTTAAAAGTTAACCTGTAATTTAATGTTTAGCTGACGAGGTGTCAGGTAGTTAGGGATTGCATATTTCCTGTTTGAGACATCTGTTACCCATAGATATGAGACTGTATTGTGAAATTGTAGAAGGTTAAAGATTTCGGCAGTGATCCATATTGTTTCGATATGTTTGAGCCAATTATTTTTTGGATATGAACTGCTTTTTATAAGCTTGCTAAAACCAATATCGACCCGTCTATAAGCAGGTATTCTTAATGTTTGTTGATACTTTTGGCTGTTAGGGGGGCCAAATGGTAATGAACTTCCATATACCAGATTAAGATGCATCTTATAGGTGGGATTACCCGGAAGGTAGTCCTGGAAGAAGAGATTAAATGTGAATCGCTGGTCTGAAGGACGAGGAATGTTTCCAGGGAAGACTTGTAGACTATCGGTAGCTACGTTATTGGTTGTGTATCCATTGATAATCTCTTCTCCATCAGAATTGAAGTATTTATAATATGAGTCTCCAATAATATCTTCTTCTGTCTTCATTAATGAAAGCGAAGCCCAAGATTCTACCCCTTTTACGAATTCCCCATTGACCTTGAAGTCGATACCAACCGCATAACCTTTCGCTGTTAACTGTGGAAGATACTTAATTCTTACATTGTCAACCTCGTACGGAATAAGGTTATCCATTTTCTTGAAGTAAGCCTCAGTAGTAAACTTAAAGGGTCTGTTCCAAGCTGTAAAATCCATATCGGCACCTGCTACAAACTGATATGATGTCTGAGCTTTGGTGTTGGGGTAGAGAATACCTTGTGGGTCTCTGATTTCCCGGTAAAAAGGTGGTTGATAATAGAGACCAGCTGAAAGTCGAAGTACAACGTTTCTTGTCCATCGTGGCTTTCTGGCAAGGGTTAAGCGTGGACTGGTAAGGAATTGTTCGTTGACATCCCAATAGTGAAATCTTACTCCAACCGAAAGATAGGTTCTATTGCTGTCATCGAGTGCGATATTGCTTTGTAGAAAGCCTGTAAAGCGGTTTGATTCCAGAAGACTGGAAGCCTTGGCAACATTGTTCAGGCTAAAAGGAACCGAAGGAATGACCTCACCCGGACTCCATGGAGAGTCTGGGATCGAGAATCCAGCTGAATCGATCATGGTCCACTCTGAGATATTATCCTCAATTTTTTCATGTTGCCACTTTAGTCCCCATTGCCAAAAATATGAGCCACTATTGTGAGCTCCTCTATGTTCTAAATTGATTACGGTACCTGTTAATTCGTTTCGAGCATGGTTGAGATAAGTCCCAATCCCTTTTGCATCTGTAACAGAGCCGTAGTTATCACTACCCAGGTCAGTTTCCAGTTTGCCAATCCAGTACTGCCCTTGTAGGTCGTAATTCTCTTGTTCATTGGTGTGGAAAGCGGAAGCGGTAAGACGCAGGCTAGTTGCAACATTAGGTTTATAATGTAAAGAGAGTGCCCCCATATAGTTAATGAACTTATCTGATTCCTGGCCATCAAAATAGATCTTAAGTCGATATGATTCGGTGATAGAACCAAAGTCAGTCTCTCTGTCTGATGGAACTAGTTTATAGATGTTTCGCGAATAGTTTCCTAAAAATGAAATCTCCAGCTTTTCATTAACATCAAATGTTAATAGACCTTGCAGATCAGTAAATGAGGGTCTGTATTCGCCTTTTGTATCAAGTGATCCAAGTAATGAGCTGTTTGATTTTTGTCTTACGCCAATTAAGTAAGTCCATCGGGCATCTGGAGATGTCCCTTCAAGATGTGCCGTTGCTCCTAACAAGCTTCCTGATACAGAACCTGCAAACTCAGTAGGCTTTTTGTACTTAATATCGAGTACTGATGACATTTTATCTCCGTATTTTGCTTCGAATCCACCAGCAGAAAAGAGAATTGAAGAGACCATGTCAGAGTTTAGAAAGCTTAGCCCTTCTTGCTGTCCGCTTCTTAGCAAAAGAGGACGATATATTTCAATGTCATTGACATATACCAAGTTCTCATCGTAATTACCACCTCGTACTGAGTAGGTGTTGCTAAGCTCGTTATTGGATGAGACTCCGGGCATGCTCTTCACGAGAGATTCAATAGCTCCGCCCGAAAGGGAGACAATGGACCCTGATACACGCGGGTCAATTCTTGTAAGAGTAGTTGTTCTTATTCTAGTGTCTTCAACCTCTAATGTCGGGAGGTCTGAAATCGTTGATTTTAAAAAGACATTTATGGTCTTCTTTTCTCCCTCTTTTAGCCGGACATTCATTTTAAAGGGTTCAAAACCTACGAAGGAGGCCATAAGAACCAGATCAGCGCCAGCTGGAACAACTAGCCTATATTGACCTTGGCGGTTGGTACTGGCACCAATAGAATGATCAAGTATAGCAATATTCACGAGCTCCAAAGACTTCCCAGTCGCATCAGTTATCCGACCCTCGATGGTGCCGGTTTGAATATAATCTTGACCTTTCAGATTAATGACGAGAGTCATCATAAACAAAAAAAAGAGAGACTGTAAACAGCGTTGATTCATACGGCTATACTTCTTGAGTTGGCAAAGGTAGGCTAAGAACGTGAATGAGGGAAGATTTATTGGCTTAACTAACAGATTTTCATTTTAAATAACGTCAGTTTGTGTGGATTCGGGATATTCTGCGACAGGTAATGGCAATGATAGTACTATAAACGACAAATGCCGCCATAGAGGCAGCATATATCGTTAATTGAGGGTCTGTAATTCTTAATTAGAGACGAATCAAACCATTAGCTTCAGCTTCGAGTAAGCAAGCCATGATGCCCTTTTTGTTGATGTTACGGATGCCTGATGTGGTTACTTTAAGTGTAATCCATGCATCTTCTTCCGGAACATAGAACTTCTTGGTCTGCAGATTCGGATAGAATTTACGTTTGGTCTTAATGTTAGAGTGAGATACATTGTTTCCGGTCATCACTCTTTTGCCGGTAATTTCACAAATCCTTGACATGGGTATTATTTTTTGACTATTCTTACTATTTCAAAACAGGGCTGCAAAATTCGGAATTATTTTTTAGAAAAGCAAGCACCTTGCTAAAATTAATTTATTGGAATAGTGACCTTTTGCCTGATAAGTCCTGAATCTGATCAGAATTATTAAGCCTCTATCGAAAAGAGTTAATGATAAATGCCAGAACCTGTTTTACTTTTTAAAGCTTAAATTATTAAGACCGTTAGCCTCAACTTCGGCTTCAATCTTTTCGCTAAGCTTTAAATAGAGAGCCTCGAACTTAGCGGGGTGCTGGTTGGGGTTGATCTCTTTTTGGGCCTCATGTTCGGCCATACGATCGACAAGTTCTTCCCAGAAGGTCACATCATCGTAATCGTCAAGCATCCCGGCGGCTTCAATTATAATTTCTTCGCCGGGAATAGATCCCTCTTCATCTAATTCAATCCATGACGGATTGTTAACCGCTGCTGCTTCACAAAGCTTATCCTGAAGATCAAGAAAAGGACAGTCAGCATCTTCATCAAGATTGGTGCTTTCCCAAATGTTTACTCCCAGTTCGGAAAGAACTATAAGTGAGCGTAGCTCGGCCTCAGTTAGTGTTATATTATACATATGCTCAATTTCTTTTTGTCTCTCAAAGATAATGCTAACCAATGAAACAACTTTCGATTGTTGTGCTGTTTTCTTCTGTTCGTTGTATTGAAAAGTTATTAATGCCTTCTTGGTAAAGGGAAGTTGTGAGGTAATTATATGGGTTAAGATTGAATTTGTTGTTTTGAGATAAATAAAAAGCCCCCGAGAATAATCCCGGGGGCAGCAAATGATGGTATAATAAGACGTAAGTTGAATGTTTTCTTACTATCGATTCTGCTCTTCTCTCTTTTTCTCGGCTAATTTCTTTAGGACGTCTTCCTGTACTGCCTTAGAAACAGGCATGTATTGGTAGAATTCCATTGAATAGTTAGCACGACCACTTGATAGATTGCGAAGGGTGTTGGCATAACCAAACATCTCTACTAAAGGAACGAAGCCGTTCAGCTTCTGACTTCCTTTGCGGTGGCGACGCATGGATTCAATTTTGCCTCTGCGTTTGTTAAGGTTTCCAACGATGTCTCCAATGTATTCATCAGGAGTGTTTACCTCAACTTTCATGACAGGTTCAAGTAATTGAGGAGTTCCTTTCATGAATGCCTGTTTGAAGCACATTGATGCACAAATCTGGAAGGCCATATCTGATGAGTCAACAGCGTGGAACTGTCCGTCAAGTAGAGTAACTTTCACGTCTACAACGGGGAATCCTGCTAATACACCATCATCAAGGGTCTTTAAGATACCTTTGTTAACAGAGGTGACAAATTCTGCGGGAATTGCACCACCTTTAATTCTGTCTACAAACTCATAACCATTACCGGTATTGGGTTCAAGACGGATGTATGTCTGTGCAAACTGACCTTTACCACCAGATTGTTTTGCGTAACGGTGCTCATTTTCAATCTCACTGGTGATGGTTTCACGATAAGCTACTGAAGGTTCACTTACAATAACTTCTAATCCGAATTCGTGTTTTAAGCGGTCAACTATGATCTCTAAATGAAGCTCACCCATACCTGCGATAACCGTTTCCTCGGTTTCTTCATCATATCTAACCTTAAATGAAGGATCTTCATTTGTGAGTTTAGCTAATGCTTCTCCAAGTTTGCTTTGGTCTTTACGGGTAGCTGGGATAATCTTCAATTCAACAACACTGGGTGGAATATGAATTGACTCAAGATGTAAAGGATGAGTAGGATCACAAAGAGTATCACCTGTTTTGGTGTTCTTCATGCCTATCAATGCAACTATTTCACCTGGACCAGCACTGGTAATCTCCTCGCGGTCTTTAGCATGAATTCTTAAGATACGGCCAATACGCTCTGATTTGCCTTTAGTTGAGTTAAGAATAGCCATTCCACTCTTTAGCTCACCTGAGTAGATACGTACGAAAGTCTGTTGACCTACATAAGGGTCATGAATCAATTTGAATGCGATAGCAGCAAAAGGCTCATGAATGCTTGGCTTACGTGTTCTTGTTTTTTCAGGCTCATCAATATCCATACCTACCACTGAACCTTTGTCAAGTGGTGAAGGCAGATAGTCTACAACGGCATCAAGAATCAGGTGAACCCCTTTGTTTTTGTATGCGGCACCACAGAATACCGGAGTGATATTGAGCTTAATGGTAGCTTCGCGGGCTACTCTCTTTAATAACTCATCGCTGACCGGCTTATCCTCAAGGAATAATTCCATGATCTCTTCGTCAAGATCAGCAAGGGCTTCTGCAATTGATGCTCTTGCCTCAACTGCTTTTGCCTTCATATCGGCAGGAATTTCAATCTCTCTCTGTTGGTCACCATCAAAGGTGTAGGCTTTCTGAGCAACTACATCAATGATTCCTGTGAAACTATCTTCTGCTCCAATAGGTAATTGGAATGCAAGAGCATGAGCATCCAGGTCATTGTTCATCTGATTTACCACTTCGTAGAAATCAGCTCCTGTGCGATCCATTTTGTTGACAAAGGCAACACGGGGAACTTTATAGCGGTCAGCTTGATTCCAAACGGTTTCACTCTGAGGTTCTACACCGCTTACAGCACAGAACAATGCTACTACGCCGTCTAAAACACGAAGTGAACGCTCTACCTCAACAGTAAAGTCAACGTGTCCCGGGGTATCGATCAAGTTGATCTGATGTCCCGCCCATTGACAGGTTATTGCAGCAGAAGCGATGGTAATACCCCTCTCTTGTTCCTGCTTCATAAAGTCCATAGTGGCTTGACCATCATGAACTTCTCCTAATTTGCGCGTTACCCCTGTGAAGTAAAGGATACGTTCGGTAACGGTGGTTTTTCCTGCATCAATGTGGGCAGCAATACCAATGTTTCTAAGTTTGTTAAGCGGCATATTTCTAAATTGTCATTTCTTCTTGCAAAGGTCTTCTTCTGATGTTAACCCCTTGATAAACTATGTTAACAATTCTATTTTAAAATAGTTTACTGAGTTAAATTAATGTTAATCAGACTTCTCACCTTATAGGCCAAAAAAGGCTGCAAAGGTATGGATTTATTTCACTTTGATTATCATCTGAATGAAAAATCTTTTAAAATCTCTCCTTTTGTTTCGTGGCGGGTCTTTCTCAGTTGGTTCTATCGATGGTTCTAATAAGAAAAATCCTTACAGCTTGAGTATAGACTTTTGCTGTAAGGATTCTTTGAATTAGAGATGTAAACTATCTCTGTAACACTAATTCTTTGCTTATAGTTCAAACGTTATTCGGGTGAATAGACTAATAATTCATGTTTGAACAATGCGTTGAATTTTATTTATTTCACAACAACAATCCTTCTTGTGATGTTTTGATTATTGGTGGAATATCTCAGGAAGTAGATACCACCAGAAAGAGTTTCTAGGTTAAAACGTGTCTTTCCGTTGGCAATCACTGATGAAGTTGCAAGAATATGTCCTGTCAGGTCAATAATTTGAAGTGTGGCCATCTGTTCGTGGAAGCCGGCAGTTTCAATATCTAAATAGTCTTTTGCCGGGATAGGCATTATGTTCATGGTTAGACCTTCGGTAGCGGAGATTCCAACTGTTCCTTCCTGAATGAGGATAACCTGAACCGGAGCGACCCCAGTGCCGTTCACGGTGATAGTCGCAGTGCGAGCATTTGCATTGGTATTCTCAAGATAAGTAACGGAAATTGATCCGCTGTTTGAACCTGAAGGTGTAACTGAGCACCAGGAAGCAGAGCTTTGGGCTGTCCAGTTGATATTACTGGTTACATTGAAATTGGTGGCTCCTGCTTCATGACCTACTTGAATAGATTCGGGTGAGACGCTAAGTATAGGATCTGCGCCTTCCTGAGTAAGGGTAACAACCTGAGGTGTAACTCCATTAGCTGATACAGTTATTGATGCAATTCTAGCTTCGGTGGTTGGGTTTGCCTGAAAGTTAGCAGTGATATTTCCATTTCCATTGCCTGATGAAGTAACCATACACCAACTTTGATTGCTCGTTACAGTCCAAGATGTATTGCTGGTAACGGTGTACATGGTTGAACCTGAAGTGGCGGGTACATCAATATTTGATGGCGTAACTAGGAGAGATGGGGTAGCACCTGCTTGAGTAACGGTGACTGTTATTGGAGTTCCTGTCCCATTAGTGACATTAATACTTGCTACTCTTTGATCGAGGCTTGTGTTTTCAGTAAAGTTTGCAGTAAGTGTGCCATTGCCTGAGCCGTTTGGGGTAACAGTACACCATGTTTGAGCCGAGGTGGCAGTCCATGTGGTATTAGAAGTAACCTGGAAGGAGGTTGTACCAGCCGGTGCTAATACATTTTGGTTTGATGGGGTGACAGTGAGTGTGGCACTTGTTCCGGCTTGAGTAACGGTAACAGTTACAGGAGTAACACCACCGGCACTAACAGTAATTGTAGCCGTGCGACTTGAAATAGTTGTATTAGCTTCGAAGTTTGCTGTTATAGTGCCATTCCCGGTTGATCCTGCTGAAACGGTACACCATGCTGCATTGCTTAAGGTTGTCCAGGCAGTGTTTGACGTAACGGTAAATGAGGTTGATCCTGCAGCTGTCGTTACATTTTGGTTTGAAGGTGACACGGATAGGATTGGAGTAGCACCAGCTTGGGTTACTGTGACAGTTACCGGGGTTGAACCAGATTGAGATACAGTTATACTTGCTACTCGTTGTGTTAGAGAGGTGTTTTCAGTACAGTTTGCTGTTATAGTACCGTTTCCAGTTCCTGATGCAGTAACTGTACACCATGTCTGATTGCTGACAGCTGTCCAAGCGTTTGTTGTGGTAACGGTGAAGTTAGTTGATCCTGCAGCAGCTGCGATATTTTGATTAGAAGGAGAGACCTGTAAGGCGGGAACAATCCCGGTTATTGAGATATCGTCAATACAGACTCCATAACCATACTTTTCAGTTCCTTCAAAAGCTATATAATAGGTTGAAGAGGCTGCTGGAAGTGCTATAGTACGTTGAGTCCATGAAGAGACTGATGATGTGTAGCTATTTAATAGATTCCATGAGCCAGTGGGCGAAGTTTTGTAGTAGACTCTTAACTCATCCTGGTCTCCACTCCATGATTTTTGATAATGCCAGAACGTTAAAGTTGGAGTACCTAGAAGAGAGATATCAAAAGCAGGCGAGATAAGTTGGGTTACATTGTTTGTTCCTCCTTCACCATCATACAGGTTAGCATTGTAGCTGCCTGTGTGGGCAGACGATGGGGATCCACTTGCAGACCCTGCTCTGAATGTGTAGTTTAAGGTGCCAGTGATATTTACTTGTGTCCAACAGTTAGGTATCAGTCCACTATTTTCAAATCCCTCTGAGTATGGGAAGGTTGAAATGGAACCACACAAAGTAGTTGCATTAGTGGTTACACCGCTGGAATAGGTTGTTCCGGTTAATATGGACCAAGCTTTGTAATAGTAAGTTGTATTGCTGTTTAGGCTCAGATGGTTATAATTTGTAGATGATCCATTATAAATTACAGTTCCACCACCTGCGATAGTGCTTCCTGCGTTGTAGGTTGTTCCAGTGACTGGCGTACCAAAAGTTGGAGAGGTTGAGTAGGCAACAATAACCGGGTTAGAGTTGGTGTTTAATCCCCATGTTAAATTGATTTGGGAGGTTGAGACCGCGGCAGCTGTAAAGTTTGTAGGGTCATCGGGAGATGCGCAAGAGATAAAGCAGAAGTTAATATTGCCTGCGGACTCAGAGATGTTAATAAGCGGCAGATTAGTATTTGCGCCTGCCCAAGATTTAGAATTAGGGGTGGTAAGGTCGGTAAAGCTGGTCTCATTGCTTGTCCCCGGGAATGGAGCACCTGAAGTGTTGATGTTCGAATTCGTGCTAACGCCACTTCCATTGGTTGAGTTTGCTGCTTTAACATATAGTCCTTGGTGAGAGCCAGCATTAATATCATTGGCATTCATGTGGTTTGTAATATAATTACCATCCACGTGATATATTATCATACCATGTCCGGGAATAGCCGAATTAAAACCAGTCTGTTGCTGATTGACTGCTAAGAAGTATTCGTTTGATGAAGTTGTATTGTACTTATAAATTTGATTTGTTGTCTGGTTATTTAAGACCGTGACGTTTTGAGCTGTGGTAAGAACAGTTGGTGTAGACCATTGGTAAAATATCTTGGTCCAGGGATTATGGTGAGCTGGTTTATCTCCGCTGTTACCATTCCAGCTGCCTCCAGACATGATGTCCCAATCGCCAGTTCCATCGTATTGACCACCGGTGTCGTAGTCGGTATCATAGAAGTCAGGTGCACCTAAGTTGTGACCAAACTCATGACACATTACGCCTATTGTGCTTATAGATGAGCTCGTGCCCAAAAGTTCTGGTTGGGTGGTATAGTTGCTTACAATGACTCCATCAAAAGTTAACTGTGAAGTGCTATATCCAGCCGAGATAAGATCCCAACTGTGTGACCAGATATCATTGGTGTTACCGGTTGCCTCTTGTCCTGGTCCTTGGTGAATAACGGCAATACCATCAACATAGCCATCAAGATCATTGTCATATTCAGCATAATTTACATTCGCCTGATTATTTGCTGCAACAACAGCATCGTAAACAAACTGCCCCCATTTACTATCAGGCCCATAATAGTTATGTGTGTTAGGAAGGGTTACCCAAATAGTTACGGTTGAGTTTACAGTTAGTTGTCCATAAGAAACCTCCAGATAATAGTCTTTAAAACTACCTGTACCATTGTAGTTGCTTTGGTTCATGTAGTTATTAAAACTGCTCTGAGGTATAGTGGTTGTGGTATTACTGAAGTTTGCCAGGATCATTAGCATCTTCCTTGTACCTGTTGTCGGAAAGCCCCCCATCATGGTGCCCTTTGCGTTACGATTGACAGGTAGCACGCTCTGACGCATCTCTTTTATTTGTTGCTCACTGAATTTGAAGTTTTTGTCTATGTTCTGCAAAAATGCTGTTTCTGTTGAGGTTTTATTCCCCGGATTATGAGCGATGATATCTGAGAAGGTAAGAAACCCTCTTTTGTCCTTAATTGCATAGACATAGGCTCCATCTTTATTACTCAGAATGGTATAGCCATCTGTTGTTTCTGACCAGTGAATTCTCTCATCCCCTCTTAATGTTAAGGTTAATTTTGTACCATCAGGTTGAGAATAGACAATTGGTTTTGGATAAGCGGTTATCGCCAATAAGTTAAAGTGCATCCCTGTCAAGAAGATTAATAGCAGGAGTGCTAATTGCGTTTTCTTCGATTTCATTTGGATTCTTTTTTTTAAGTCAACTAGTTTATATGGGATCAATATTTACATTAAGATTGGATGAAATTAGGTGAGAGATTGGTATTATAGACTAATCCTTAAAAGATTGAGGGCAGCTATTGCACTTCTTCTAATGTTTCTCTCTCTATTGTCTCCAAACAGGAACTTCTCGCTATAGACAAGATTAGGACCTGCTATAGCAACACAAACCGTTCCAACTGGCTTTTCTATGGTTCCACCATCTGGGCCGGCAATCCCGGATACTGCTATACTCCAGGTAGTTTTTAGTCTTTCTCTTACATTTTTAGCCATTACCTCTACTACCTCTTTACTTACGGCACCATATTTATCGATTAATTCTTTGGGCACATCCAGAAGAGTATTTTTTGCATCGTTTGAATACGAGATGATGCTTCCGTTATACCATGTTGAACTTCCCGGTAAAGATGTTATTAAGTGAGCAATATAACCACCAGTACAACTCTCTGCTGTTGATAGACTCTCTCCTTTGGCTTTTAATTTCTCTCCGACCACACTTTCCATGGTGTCCTGATCTTCACCAAAAATAAGATCAGGAATCAAGACTTTAAGTTTATTGGTGTGATCAGTAATGTCGTTTTTTAATTTGTCGGCATGGCAGCTTTTTCCTGTTAGCCTCAATCTAACAATTCCCGGTTGAGGAAGATAAGCTAATTTGACACCCGCTGGCAGATTATCCTCCCACTCTTCAATTCGTGCTGCAAGAAATGATTCCCCTAAACCAGTTGTAAGGATGGTTTTATGGATTACTGTAGCCAATGAGAATTTTTCTTTTAACAAAGGAAGAATAGAGGTAAGCATCATTTGCTTCATCTCAAAGGGAACACCGGGCATTGAGACATAAACCGTATTATCCTTCTCGAACCACATGCCTCGGGCTGTTCCAATAGGATTAGGAATTGATTTGCAATCTTCCGGTAATTCAGCTTGTTTTCTATTTAACTCAGTAATTGCAATGTTTCTCTTCTCGAAGAAACGCATTACATCAGCCAATGCCTCCTGGTTTAAGACAAGTCTGGTTGAGAAATACTGACAAAGGGCATCTTTGGTAATGTCATCTCTCGTAGGCCCCAGTCCTCCGGTTATCAATACAATTCTTGCACGATTTCCTGCCTCTTTAAGCGTCTTTAGGATGTGCTGCGATTGATCACTTATACTGGTAATCTGATGTACGTTGATCCCTATTTGATTAAGCTGCTCAGCCATCCATGCAGAATTCGTATCTATCACCTGCCCAATGAGTAACTCGTCGCCTATTGTAATAATCTCAGCCTTCATTTATAGTTGTTTTATTCTACACCAAACTTATGGAAATAACAGATTAGAAATATATATATCACAATTTTTAAGGTAAACCTGCATCTTAATGGTTTATTAAAAACATTTTAGCGTATGTAAAGGTACATTTCTCCTTTGTTTTATTTACCTGTAGTTTATTAATTTTAGTTACTGAGAAGGAATCCTAGGATGTTTTTAAAACAATTGATTAAAGTAAGCCTGTATTATATTTTTACCGGGTTAACATAAAAGTCCTAAAACTGCTAAAACTCATTTATTCTAACCCTGTTCTGCTAATAGAGTTTTCTCTTTCATTTCTCCTGTTCCTGTTCCCCTCCTGTTCTCCTCTTATGCCTCTCCCTATCCTCTCCCTATCCTCTCCCTATCCTCTCCCT
>MTLC01000753.1_pt2 | contig 16096 bp, 12 predicted proteins | sample 1982451 | NCBI WGS metagenome assembly MTLC01 (sample SAMN05710165, study PRJNA340218) | biofilm metagenome | isolation source: sample SPH anode biofilm adapted to +100 mV | place: USA | collected 2012-02-03 | reverse complement strand
AGCCGCTCCCCATCCAGAAGTATTCATGCCCCGTCGAGAAGTAATCGTCGCCCGTCCAGAAGTAATCGTCGCGGGTCCAGAAGTAATCGTCGCAGGACAGGAAGTAGTGGCGGAGGGATGCGAAGTACGCGTCGTTCATGAGGCTGACAATGATAGACCGCCGTCGGCGGCCATGAGCACATCGTTGGAGGTATCGCGAAATGATCAAGACATCGCAATCGAAGTTCCTGCAAGAGGCACGGACCCTCGTCGAGAACGCCGCCGGTCTGCCCGAGATGGCATCGGTGCTGTCAGGCTATGGCTACACGGACGCGAGGTTCAAGGAGGGCCTCCGGCTGCTCGACGCCGCCGATGGGCTGGCCCACAAGAAGACCGAGGACCATGGCGAGCGACTCGAGGCAAGCGCCGGCTTCACCAAGGCCTGGGCCGCGGCGAATGTGCTGTATTGCAAGGCGCTCAAGCTGGCGCGCATAGCGCTTGGCGATGATGCCAAGGCTGTCACGGCGCTCAAGATGATGGGGGCGCGAAAGCAGAGCTTCTCTGGCTGGTTCGATCAGGCCGGTACCTTCTATGACAACATGATGCGGGAGCCCCGCTTCATTGCGGCCATGGCCGGATTTGGCTACTCGCACGACAAGCTGGCAACCGAGCGGTCCGCCATCCAGGGCGTTGGCGTCAAGTACAATGTGCACGCCCAGGAATCGGGTTCCGACCAGGCCTCCACCGCCGATCGCGACCGCAAACTCAGGGAGCTCGACTCCTGGGTCAGCGACCTGCGCGGGGTCTGCGAGGTGGCGTTCTATGATGACCGTGACGAGCTGGAGAAGCTCGGGCCACTGGCGCCTACGCGCAGGCGCGCCTCCGGCGCCAGGAAGAAGGCGGCCGCGGCGGTCTAGTCCGTGACGCGCCCCTATTCCCACTTGAACAGGGCCGAGCTGAGCACCAGAAAGACGATGGTCGCGCCGCCCAGGAACAGCAGGTTGGGCGCTACCTGCGCGAGTCCAGCGCCGTCCAGCATGATCTTGCGCGCGGCTTCGGTAAAGTGCGTCAGTGGAAACGCGTACGAAATGGTCCGCAGAATCGGGGGGCTGCCTTCGAGCGAGAAGAAGACGCCGGACAGTGCCAGCATCGGAAAGGTGATCAGGTTCAGGAGGCCGCCCGCCATCTCCTCGCTCTTCATCCTGGAGGCGAAGACGAGGCCCAGCGCTATCATGCACAGGATGCCCAGGGTCGTCAGCGCCAGCAGCAGCAGGTAGCTGCCCCGCATCATGAAGCCCAGGAACAGGTTGGTGCCGGCGTAGACAACGACCGAGGTGGCCAGCACGATGACGAGGCGGCTGGCCGCCTGGGCCGACACGAAGTTGAGCGCGTGCACCGGCGTCGCCTTGAAACGCTTGAGCACGCCGTTCTTGCGGTAGCGCACGATCACGTAGCCGACGCCGAAGAGGCTGGAGAACATCATGTTCATGCCGATGACGCCGGGCACCAGCCAGTCGACATAGCGGGTGGCGCGTCCGATGACGGTGCGCTCGGTAAACGCGGTGTGGGCTGTGGGCGTCGCGGCCTGCTGCGCGGTAAACAGGGTGCGCAACAGTCGCCCCTTCGACGACTCGGCGTTGATCGCGTACTGCGAGGCGTTGAAGTCCAGCACCATGTCTATCTGGTGGCGCTCCAGCTTCTGCAGCGCGCTGGCCAGTCCGTCGGCGCCTTCGTACGGTATGAACTGCGCCTGTTCCATGCTCAGGAATGGCATGCCCGGCGGCGGCGTACCGGTAACGCCTACCTTGAAGAGGGCGGATTCGCCGCCGGAGAACGCGAAGGCCATGCCGAATACCAGGAAGGCAGGCATCAGCAGGTTCCATACAAAGGTGCCGCGGTCGCGCACGAACTCCATCGTCCGTGCCTTGAACATCGCGATGAATTGACTGAATGGCATACGATTCCTTTGCTAGGTCCGCAACGAAGACCCGGTCAGCTTGATGAAGAGGTCTTCCAGATTGGGCTTGTGAATGGACAGGCCCTCCAGGTTGACGTGGGCAGCCAGGAGCGCCTTGAGGCTCTGGTCCAGGGTGGTGGTCTGCATGGTAAGCGTGCCATCCCTGATCTCCACGCCCGCGAGTCCTTCCAGCGCCTGGTCGCAGCAGGCGTCATACGGCATGCTCAGGAGCACGCCTTCGAAGTGGCTGTTCAGCAGGGTTGCCGGTGTGTCGATGGCCATGATCGCGCCATGGTCCATGATCGCTATGCTGTCGCAGAGCAGCTCGGCCTCGTCCATGTAGTGGGTGGTCAGGAGTATCGTCGTGTGCTCCGCCTTGATGCGGCCTATCAGCTCCCAGAAGTTGCGGCGCGCCTGCGGGTCAAGCCCGGTCGTTGGCTCGTCCAGGAACACGATCTCCGGCTTGGGCAGGATGGCCAGCGCGAGCAGCATGCGCTGCCGCTGGCCGCCCGACAGCTTGCGGTTGTCGCGCTCCAGGATGTCCTCGAGGGAGCAGAGCCTGACCACCTCGTCGAGCGACCGCGGCGCGGGGTAGAACGACGAGAAGAGGGCTATGGTCTCGCGCACCGTGATGAATTCCGGCAGGGCGGTCGACTGGAACTGTATGCCGATCTTCTTCTTGTAGTCCCGGCCTATGGGGCCGTCCTTGAACAGGACCCTGCCCGATGTGGGCTCGGTGATGCCTTCGAGCATCTCGATGGTCGTGGTCTTGCCGGCACCATTCGGCCCCAGGAGCCCGAAACAGATGCCTTCGGGAATGCCGAAGGTAATGTCGTCGACGGCCCTGACGGTACCGAACTGTCTGGAAAGATGCTCTACTCTGAGTATATCGCTCATCTTTACAAGATAGCTATCGGTGCGGCGCAGCGGCAATCCTATTCGGTCGGACGCATCGGGGCATAGTAGTCGCCGCCAAGCGAGTCGACGACGACCAGGGCGGGCAGGCCGGCAAGCTGCACCAGCCGTATCGCCTCCATGCCCAGCTCGGGCCACGCGATGATGTCGCAGGACGACACGTGGCGTGACGCGGCCAGCGCGGCTGCTCCACCGACGGCCGCCAGGTACACGCCGCGGTGCGCCTGGCAGGCGCCGCGGCAGACCGCGCCACGCTCGCCCTTGCCGATGGTGATCCTCGATATGCCGTGGTCCATGAAGGTCTCCAGATAGGCATCCATGCGCCTCGAGGTGGTGGGGCCGATCGAGCCGACGACCTGCCCGGCGGGCGTGCCGGTCGGGCTGGCGTAGAAGATGGGGTAGCGGCTCCAGTCGGGCAGCGGCTCGCCTGCCTCGATCATGGACAGAAGCCGCGCGTGGGCGGCGTCCCGTGCCAGTATGACGGGGCCCCAGAGCGCTACCAGCTCGCCTGCGCGCAGGGCGAGCATCGCCTCCTCCGCGTGCGGCTCGCCGGCCATGGCAAGCTGGAGGCGCGGCGGAGTCGTCAGGGACAGGGTCGCCGGGATGGCCGCGCTGTCCTTGGCGGTCTCGATGATGCGCTCCACCTCGGCGCGGTCAGCCAGACGCTCGACGAAGTACCCGTCGGTTCCGATACGGGCATAGGCCTGGCGGTGGGCGGAGCAGGAGACGGCGAGTGCGACGGGCAGGCTGGCGGCGTGGCGCGGCAGCCTGATGACGCGGGCGTCCCGGGCCAGGAAGCGGCCGCCGAACTGCGCGCCCCAGCCGGAGGCCGCGGCGGCATTCAGCACGATGGTCTCCAGCCGACGGTCGCGGTAGGGGCCGCCAGAGCCGTCCGGCTCCGATGGCAGGGCATCCAGGGCTCCGGCGCTGGCGAGTTTGGCGGCCAGCGTCGATTCCTCGGCGCTCTGGCCGCCCAGTACGATGGCTATGCGGTACGGGGGGCAGGCCGACACGCCGAGCCGCTGGACGGCGGCCTTGATGAACGCGGCGAAGGCCTCCGGCCTGAGGAGGCGCTTGGTCTCCTGGTACAGGGCCGCCTTGTTGGCCGATCCTCCGCCCTTGGCGATGAACAGGAAGTGGTAGGCATCACCACGGATCGAGGCGATGTGCGCGGCGAGCGGGGTGTTGTCGCCCGAATTGCGCTCGTCAAGGACCGGTAGCGGCACGACCTGGCTGTTGCGCAGGCTGTGCCGGGTCCATGCGGACAGGGCGCCGCGTTCCAGCAGGGTCGCGTCGTCGTCCTGGGCATCGACGATCACGCGATCGCCCTTCCAGCCGTACACGCTCGCGGTGCCGGTATCCTGGCAGAGGGGAAAGACGCCATCGCCGCTGGTCAGGGCGTTGTCCAGGAGCGAGCGCGCCACATAGCGGTCGCGTTCCGGCTGGGAACCATCGAAGGCGACGGCCGCGAGTTCGGCCAGGAACGATGGACGCAGCCTGAACTGCAGGTCCGTGAAGATACGCTCCGACAGTGCCGACAGGACCTCCGGTGGAATGACCAGAAATTCCCGTCCCAAGGCTCGTTCCATCCGTGGCGGCTCCAGCGGCAACCGCTCGAATTGCACCGGTGTGTCTCCATCGTATGCCAGGCTCACCGAGCGGTATACCGCGTGTTCTGTTCCGTGCATGCCTGCATAGTACCGTGTCGGCGGCGCGTTTGCCAGACACCGCGTCTTTCCCTATACTGAATCCATGGCGTATACACGCGCGGGAGGCGCATCCTGAGACAAGCAGCAGCCGAAGGCATCCACGCGCTGATCGTGCACTACCACCTGAAGCCAGGCGGCGTGACGACGGTCATCAGACGGCAGGTCTCGGCGCTCGCCGGGCGCGGCATCGACGCTTCGCTTCTGGTGGGCGAGGCCGCCGCCCGGGTGGATGCCAGCATCACCGTCGAGCCCGCCCTGAGCTACGACCAGGATGGTGGCCGCGAACCCGATCCGGCCAGGGTCAGGTCCATCGTTCAGGCCATCGAACGCGAGGCCAGGGCTCTGGGCCGCGATACGGTCATCCATGTGCACAATCCGACGATACGCAAGAATGCCTCGATGCTCGCGGCTCTGTCCGAGGTGGCCGAGTCGGGCCGCAGTGTGCTGCTGCAGGTGCACGACCTGGCGGAGGACTGGCGGCCCGACGTCTATGCCCAGGGGCCGTATCCGCGTGGCGCTCGATGGGCTGCCATCAACCGTTTCGACCAGGCGGCGCTCGCGGCGGCCATCGGTAATCCTCAGGCGGTCGCGTTCCTGCCGAATCCCGTGCCGACCGACCCGCAGGGCGGACTTCCGTCCGGGGCAGACCGGCCGGTCAGGCGACCGCGGGGGCCGGGACTGGTGCTGTACCCGGTGCGGGGCATACGGCGCAAGAACCTCGGCGAGGCCGTGCTGCTCTCCCTCTTCGCCAGACGAGGGGCCAGTGTCGCAATAACGCTGCCGCCGAACAAGCCCGAGGACATGGCCGGTTATCGGGCGTGGCGCTCGCTCGCCGCCAGACTCGGCGCGCCCATCCTGTTTGACCAGGGGCTCGACCACAGCCTCGACGAGTTGTACGCGCGCGCCACGGCCGTCGTCAGTACCTCGATAAAGGAAGGCTTCGGCCTGTCGTACCTGGAGCCGGCCTCGCGAGGGCGCGTCACCCTGGGCAGGCGGCTTGGACGGGTTGTCGTCGACTTCGAAGAGGAGGGGCTGTCCTTTCCGGCTCTGTATGAACGGCTGGCCGTGCCGACGGGACTCTTCGATGCGGATGGCTACGCGGCACGGGTGACGGACGCGGTGATCGCGGCGGCCCGCAGGTATGGGGTACCCGAGCGCGGCCAGACGCTGGCGTCTTCGGTCGTGGCCAGCGTTCTGGGAACCCATGCCGATGGCCCCGACTTTGGCAGGCTCGACGAGGCAGCCCAGACCGAGGTGCTGCGCGCGGTGACGAAACGGACGACGGGGCGATCCCGGTTCCTGGCTGCCAATCCCTTCCTTGATGGCTGGGACGCGGCGGCGGACACCCTGGAGCCGGTGCCGCGGCAGGATCTGGCTCCGTGGTCGGAGCATATCGGCGGCGGACGGCTGCAGGCAGCCTACCGCTCGGCCCTGACCGGTGATGGCTATCCTGCGCCCGACAAGGCTCGGCTGTTGTCACGGTACCTGGTGCCGGAGAGTTTCCATGGCGTCGGCATCTGATGCCGGCCTGCCGGCAGCGGTGCTGGCGGAGCTTGCACGCTACATCGCGGCCTATGGCATACGGCCGGTGAGGGGGCACGGGGACGCGTGCGGCAGCCCCGCGGTGGAGCCGGCACCGATACCCGGGGAATGGCGGCACCTGGTCGACGCGCCGCTGCCAACCGCGCCACTCGCGGTAGCCGTCGACGTCTATGGCACGATACTGGCCAGCGCGACGGGTGAGTGTGCCGCGGAGGACATCCCCGGTGGTGCGCCTTCGGCCGGATTTCCGGTAGACCTGGCGGAGCGGCTGCGGGCCGTGGTCGCGCGTGACCATGCACAGGAGCGCGCGCGCGGGGTACCGTGGCCGGAGGTCGATGCGCCGCTCGTGTTCGCGCGCGCGCTGGCCATGCCGCGGGATGCGCTTGCGTACACGCAGGGGGCCAGGGCCTGCATAGCCTGGGAGTGCGCGATGAACCCCTGTGCCGCGATGCCGGGTGCCGCTGAGGTGCTGCGCGCCTTCAAGGACCGGGGGCTGGCGCTGGGCATCGTGTCGAACGCCCAGTTCTACTCACCGCTCTTCGTCGAGGCGGCCTTTGGCGCGCCGCTCTGTGGGCCGGGCGGCCTGGGATTCGATTCGGGGCTGCTCTTGTGGTCGTACCGGACACGCCGGGCAAAGCCCGACCGCTGGATGTTCGACGAGCTGGCGCGCAGGTTCGCCGCCAGGGGCGTGGCAGCCGGCCGCGTCCTCTTCATAGGGAACGACGCGCTCAACGATGGCGCGGCCGGTCGCGAGGCGGGCTTCATGACGGCGCTGTTCGCCGGGGATGCGCGCTCGTTCAAGGCGCGTCTGGCCGAACCCAGGGTGCGCGCCGCTCTGCCATCGACCATCGTCACGTCGTGGGATGCGCTGGGGAGGCTGGTATGTACCTGACCAAGGCACGGGATATCGGTCGTGTCGGTTTCGTGTCGACACGTTTCATGGGTACCGATGGCGTATCGCTGGAGACCTGGAAATGGAACGAGGTGCTGACGGAGCTTGGCTACGAGACCTTCTTCTTCTCCGGCAAGAGCGACTGGTTTCCCGAGCGCTCGCGGGTCATCGACGAGGCCTTCTTCGGACATCCGCGGGTTGCCGAGTTGCAGGAGGAGATATTCGCGCGGAGCACCCGGCGCCGCGGGCTGACCGCGGAGGTCGGGGAGATCAAGGGCAGGCTCAAGGCGGCCCTCTACGAGTTCGTGAAGGAATTCAGGATAGACCTGCTGATCGTCGAGAACGCGTTCTCCATTCCGATGCACATTCCACTCGGGGTGGCGCTCGCAGAGCTCGTCGCCGAACTGGAGATGCCAACGGTCGCGCACAACCACGACTTTGCCTGGGAGCGGCAGCGCTTCATGACCGGATGCGCCGAAGACTACATCGTCCGGGCATTTCCGCCGCGGCTGCACAGCATATCGCACGTCGTCATCAACTCGGAGGCGCGCAGGCAGCTCGCGTTCCGGTGCGGCATCGCGTCGCTGATGATGCCGAATGTCTGGGACTTCGATGCGACGCCGACCGTCGCCGATGACTACAACGCGGGCATGCGCGCCGAACTGGGGCTCAAGTCAAGCGATGTGCTCTTCCTGCAGCCGACCCGCATCATCGCGCGCAAGGGCATCGAGAGCGCCATCGAGCTGGTCGCCAGGTACAACGAACTGGACCAGGGCTCGCAGGGCAAGCTCCTGATATCGCATCCCGAGCTCGACGAGGGCAACGAGTACCAGAAGCGCGTGCTCGACTACGCGACATTCATGGGGGTGGAGCTGCTGGTCCGTTCGGACCTGATCGGGGTGGAGCGTGGGTTGCGCGCCGATGGCGGCAAGATCTATTCGCTGTGGGATGCGTACGTGCAGTCCGATTTCGTCACGTATCCTTCAACCTACGAAGGCTTCGGCAACGCGTTTCTCGAGGCGATATTCTACAGGAAGCCGATACTGGTCAACCGCTACGCGATCTATGCCCAGGACATCGAGCCGCTCGGGTTCCGGACCACCGTGATGGATGGTTATGTGACCGATTCCGTCGTCAAGGATGTGGCCAGGGTCCTGTCCGACCCCATGGAGGAGCGCAAACGCGTCGCCCAGAACTTCGAGATAGGCCGCAAGTATCTGTCGTATGAGCTCCTGCGGCGCCGCCTGCCGAACCTGTTCATGAACTTCGGCGCCGTCTCCTGAAGCTCTTCCTAGAAGTCCCCGGCGATCGCGACGCCTGCCAGCCAAGCCGACGGCAGCGGAGACCAGTCCAGGCCGCCGAACACGCGGAATGACAGTGGCACCCGGGCCGGTGTGAACCGCAGTTCCAGGATGCTGCGGACCGGGTCGGCCAGTGACCAGCCGTCCGCCAGCGGGCCGGTGCCCGCCTGCGCGGACAGGGCCGCGCTGACCGCGTAGCCGCCTATCGTGACGGCGGCTCCGAGGCCGCCGCGCGCGGAGAAGCCGTCTTCCCAGTAGGCGCCTATCGTCGGCGCCAGTACGACATTGGCGAAGGCGGAGCCCAGGCCCAGCACCGGCCCTGCCCTGAGCCAGGCGGGGTCGCCGTCCGTCGCGTATGACAGGCGGCCGTCGATGACCGCGGACAGGCCGACGGGACCGTGCACGGGAGCCGCCAGGCGCAGGCCGGCGAGGGCGGCCGCATTGGAATCCGTCGTCCTGGTCTGCAGTGCCAGCCCGGCCTCGAGCAATCCCTGCAGTGACAGCATCGCGCCCATCGTGATGAAACCGGTCGTCGAGCCGCCATACTGGACCGGCACGAGCGCGTAGCCGGAGGCCTCGATCCTGAAGCCATCGAAGGCCGGCGCAAAGGCGTTGGGCGCGCAGGCCGATCCGGGAAGCGCTCCGAAGGCTCCGGTTGGCGACAGTATCATGGTTGAATCGACGGCAACCGGGGTTTCCCAGACATACTGATCACGAGCGGACTGGATGCCTGCACCCGGCGTGGCGACGATGCGTATGGTATAGGTACCATCCGGCACGGGGTTGCCATTGGCCGACAGTCCATTCCAGTCGAACTCCTGGTTCCAGTCATCGAAGGGACCGATCATCGATCGCGCCAGCTCGGAGCCGTCTGGGTTCTGTATGCTGACCTCGGCGGAACCCGGGGCACTCACCGCGAAACCGATGCGGGCGCTGCTGTGGAGGCCCGCGTTGCGCGGGTTGAAACGGGGCGCGGAGAGCGTGAACGAGCCGGCCTCGAAGGGAGCCGGTTCGAGCGTCACCGATAGCGAGGCGAAGAGGCGTTCGGGCACGTAGACCGACGCTTCCTGTTCGCGGTAGCCAAAGGCCTTGACCAGGACGCGCCGCTGGCCTGCCGGCACCTCGATGGTGCCCGGCGCGTAGCTCTTGCCATCGACTGAAACCTGGGCATTGGGCGGCGAGGCGCTCACCGAGAGGAATCCGGTCTTCAGCACGAGGGATGTCGTGACCGTCGTGTGCGTATCGGCGGCCAGGCTCAGCTGGATGATCGCGTCATAGTAGCCCTCCCGGTGCATCACGAGGACGTGGTAACCGGGCGCCAGTCCCGTCAGGTCCAGGGGCACGGTGCCGCGCACCTGGTTGTCCAGCCAGACCGAGGCGTTCCTGATATCGCTGCGCACCGAGAGGGATGCCTGCCCTCCGAGCGATGCGGTTTCCGTCGTAATGACCGGCATGCTGGAGAATTCAAGGGCCGATGCGGCAAGCGCAGACAGCGCGAAGGCCACCAGGAGGATTCGTCTCATGCTGTTACTGTAGCGCGTGTCCGGTTTCACGGCAAGCCAGCGGAGTACCGCAAATCCAGCGGAGTACCGCAAATCCAGCGGAGTACCGCAAATCCAGCGGAGTACCGCAAGACTTGCCTTGCCCGTCCGCTCGAATCGCCCTACAATGGTTCATGTCGAAGGTGCGCAGAAGGAGGCAGCCGTGGGAGTGCTCATCCCTATTGGATCAGGCAAGGGTGGCGTAGGCAAGACCGTGTTTACGGCCAATCTGGGAGCGGTGCTGGCCTCATACGGCAAGACCGTCGTCGTCGTCGACCTTGATCTGGGCGGAGCCAATCTGCACACCTACCTGGGTGTCAGGAACAAGCATCCCGGCGTCGGCTCCATCGTCTGGAAGAAGGAGAAGAAGCTGGAGAGTCTCGTCGTGCCGACGGGCATCGACCGGCTCTTCCTGGTGCCGGGCGATAACCTGCTGCCGGGCACGGCCAACCTCGACTTCTTCACCAAACGCCGCATCATGAAGGAGCTGCTCGAGCTGACGGCCGACTACGTCCTTCTGGACCTTGGCGCGGGGGCTTCGTACAACGTGGTCGACTTCTGGCTGATGGCTCCCGATGGCCTGCTGGTGACGGCGCCGGAAATTCCGGCCATTCTGAATGCCTACTCGTTCCTGAAGACCGCCGCGTTCCGGTTGCTGTTCCGCTCGTTTGGCAGGGGCAGCGAGGAGCGCGAGCGCATCGTCGACTTCGTCATCAACCGGGTGGAAGGGCAGGGCGACACCTTCCTGGAGTTCGCGCACCGGCTCGCCGCCGACAGCGCCGCCAGGGACTCCGGCAAGGGTGCCCATGCGCTCGAGGAGCTGTCGCGGCTGCGGCCGCGTGTTGTCGTCAACATGGGTTCCGGTCAGGACGACGCGGTGATCGCCCAGCGCCTGCGCGAGATAGCGTCGCGCAACCTCGGGTTGGGCATGGAGTACATAGCCTACATCATGCGTGATTCGTCCGTATCCGCCTCGGTTTCCGACCGCTCGCCGCTCGCGGTGACCGCGTCCGACAGCCTCTTCGTCCGGGGTGTCCGTGCCGCCGCCGACAGGATCCTGAAGACGCCGGCCACGGCGGCGCCAGGGCTGGACCTTGATGACGAGGACCTGTTCTCCATGATAGAGCGGGCCTTCGACGAGGAAGGGCAGCCGACGCTCTGACCCGCTAGGCATGATGCCGGCAGGTGTCTATCATCCCGGCCATGATCCGAGCCGCAACCGCCGTCCGTGCCGTCTTCTGCTCCACGCTGCTTGCCGCGCTGGCGCTCTCATGCTCCAATCGGGAGCCAGCCACCGCTACCCGCGGTACGCCCGATGCCGCATTCGGGGCCAACAGGGCGGCGGCGCGGGCCATCGTCGACACGATGAGCGATGACGAGCTGATAGGCCAGCTGCTGATGATCGGTGTCGCCGGAACATCGCGACTCGCGCCGGCAAGCGCCCGGCAACTGGAAGCCGTCAGGCCCGGCGCCATCCTGCTCTTTGGCTACAATGTCTCGGCCGCGCCACAGGATATGGCGGCACTGACGGCCGCCATCAGGGAGGCGTCCGCCGTGCGCGGGCTGCCTCCATTCATAGCCATAGACCATGAGGGCGGCTCGGTGTACCGCTTCAAGGGCGGCCTGACGCGGCTGCCCTCGGCGATGGTGCTCGGTGCCGCCGGTGCCCAGGCCGCGCGTGCCGCGGGAGCCGCCGCCGGATCGGAACTGCAGGCGCTCGGCATCTCGCTCAACCTGGCGCCGGTCGTCGAGGCGCTCAATGCCTCCAACCGGGCCTTCCTGGTCGACCGCGCCTGGTCGACCGATCCGGCAGTGTCGGGGCAGCTGGCCTGGAGCTTCGCCGAGGCATGCCAGTCGCAGGGCGTGGCGGCGTGCGCCAAGCACTTTCCGGGCAACGGGCCGGCCGACCCGCACGCCGCCCTGCCTGTGCTGGGCATAGCGGCAGCCGGGCTCGATACCGAGTATCTGGAGCCGTTCCGGCCGGCGATCCGTGGCGGTGTGTCGACGATCATGCTTTCCCACGCGCTGGTGCCGGCCCTTGACGCGTCCGCTCCGGCAAGCCTGTCGGCCCGGGTCATCACCGAGCTCAGGGAGCGTCTTGGCTTTCGCGGCATCATACTGACCGATGACCTCGTGATGGCGGCGCTGTCCAGGGCGGGAGGCCCGGGGGCAGCCGCGGTGGCCGCGCTGTCCGCCGGTGCCGATATGCTGATGGTGTCCGGCGGACCCGCTGTGGATTCGGTGCGCACGGCGGTACGAGCCGCCCTGGCGGACGGCCGTCTGCAACGGACGCGGCTGACGGACGCCGCGGTGCGGATCGTCGCCCAGAAGCTGCGGTTCGGACTCGAGGCGGAGACCGCGGCCGACCGGCAGTCGCGTCTGGCCGCGCTCGAGCAGACGGTCGAGCGAAACCGCTCGGAGCTGACGGCGGCGCTTGCCCACGAGCCATAGGCAACGCATGGGGCTTGCCAGTAATCGAGTGGCCAGCACACGCCGATGATAGAGAGGTGAAAGCGAAACGCGCCACGGCCATTGCGATCGCCCTCATGTCTGTCGCATCGGGTGTCGCTGTCTGGGCGGACGACCTGGTCGTGGCGTCCGCTGACCTGCGGATCGAACAGCGCAACGACGCGGGCTATCACCTGTTTGTCAAGGCTCGCCCGGGGCTGGGCAGCGTGCTGCTGGTCGAGAGCACCAAGGACCCCGCCGGAGCCGTGGACAACTATGCCTACCGCGCCGAGGACTGGAACCCGGTCAATGGCGACGAGCGGCGGATGCTCAACGGGGCCTTCATAGCGCCTGCAAGCAAGGTGTATTCGCTCATCGATTCGACTCCGGAGCCGGATGCCCAATTCGGTTCCGCGTTCCATATATTCATACCGTGGGTCGTCGCGTACGGGTATTCCTGGTCACGCAATGGGCGCGAATTCATAGCCGATGGCACCTTTGTGAACATCAGGGCCTTCGCCAAACCCTATGCCGACTATGCGGGACCATACCACGACAACCCCTACCGCATATCGGTGACACAGAAGCCCTTTCCCAGGCCGGAACCAGCGCCCGTCGCGGCTCCGCCGGTTGAGCCGCCGAAGGCTGTACCAAAGGCTGAACCGCCTGACACGTCGATGTACATGCCCGAGACGCTGAAGGCGTTCGAGTCGATAGCGGCATCGGGCAAGGGGCATGTCTCGTATTCCACCGGCCAGTCGGACATCGTTCCGGTGCTGGCCGACATTCTCGATGGCATCAAGGGCGACGAGCTCGACCTGGTTATATGCCTCGATACCACCGATTCGATGTCGGACGACATCGACGCCGTCAAGGCGACGCTGCCGGTGATGATCAAGGAGAAGACGGCCCGCTTCGCGTCATTCAGGCTGGGGCTCGTGCTCTATAAAGACTATTTTGAGGACTACGTGACCAAGCGGATGGACTTCACCAGGGACATATCGGCATTCACGGCCGCCGTGTCCAGGATACGCGTGGCTGGCGGGCGCGACATACCCGAGGCCGTCTACGAGGCGCTGTACGAGGCGCTGACCGGCTATGACTGGTCGGCACGGAACCGCATGATCATTCTGATCGGCGATGCGCCTCCGCATCCGATACCGCGTGGCAAGATCGACAAGTCGATGGTGGATGCCAAGTCGGCGGAACTGGGCATAACGGTCAACGTGATCATATTGCCCCACTGAACCGAAGCGCGCTTTTCTGGTTTACAGGGATGCGCGGCTTGTATTACAATGCGCCTTTGCGAATGGAGCCAATTGGGATGAAACACAGACGAGCGGCCTCGACCGGCACTGAACTGATCGAACGAATCGCCCACGCGCGGGTTCTGGTGGCCACGGCTGCTGTCTTCATATTTGGATTCTCCTTCATAGCGTCGGGCCAGCCGCCCGCCGGCGTGCTCGGGGCCGTCGCGCAGGGTTCGGCCGACATGGGCATACTCCAGGACGGAGCCGGCATGGCGGAGATGGATCCGCTGACGGCAGTGGCTCCACCGCCAGACGAAGGGCTCTACTACACGGTGTACCAGGTCGCCAAGGGTGACACGATATCCGAAATTGCGACGAGTTTTGGGGTTACCACCGATTCAATCGTGACCTTCAACGGCATTACCAATGCGCGAACGCTGTCGATCGGCAAATTCCTCAAGGTACCCAACCTGAACGGCATCCTGTACTCGACGAAGGATGGCGACACGATCGATGCATTGGCCACCAAATATGACATATCCGCGGACAGGATCAAGGATATCAACCACGTCGACGACGATGTCCTGTCGTCAGGCATCAAGATATTCCTTCCCGACGCCAGGCTCTCCAGCTGGGCCCTGCGCGAAATATCGGGCGATCTCTTTACCTGGCCCATACGCGGCTGGATTACCAGCTGGTATGGCTGGCGCAACGACCCGTTCACCGGCTCGCGGACGTTCCACACCGGCATCGACATCGGCTCGAGCACTGGAACGCCGGTGCATGCGGCGATGGAGGGTGTGGTCAGCGCCACCGGTTACTCGACCACCTCGGGCAACTATGTCCTGATAGCGCACCACTCCGGGTACAGCTCGCTGTATGCCCACCTCGAGCGTATCGATGTGAAGCCGGGCCGATCGGTATCGACGGCCACGGTGATAGGAGCGGTGGGCAGCACAGGCTACAGCACGGGGCCGCACCTGCATTTCACGGTCAGCAAGTATGGCCGGACGCTCAATCCAATGACGGTGCTGCGATAAGGGGCATCTGCCCACGACGTTTGACAGCTCACCGCTTTTGGACTACGATGCTCTGACCATGAGAACGCTCCAGGGCATCCCGGCATCACCGGGCATAGCCATCGGCCAGGCATTTGTGTTCCTTGACGAAGAGGAACCCGTCATCCCACGGTATCCCGTGTCCGAGCGCGAGCTCGATGGGGAGTGGGATCGTTTTGTCGTGGCCGTCGGCAAGGCCAAGGATGACGTGACGGGGCTCCGCGACCGCGCTTCGCGGGAGATGGGCGCCGAACATGGTGCCATCTTCGACGCCCACCTGATGATGCTCGACGATCCCGAGGTTCGTGAGGCCATCGAGCAGTCGCTGCGCACCTCCCTCCTCAACATAGAGTGGATCGTGCACCTCTACGAGCAGTCGATCGTGCAGCGCCTTGAGAGCCTTGGTGATCCGACGTTGCAGGAGCGGACCGTCGATGTCCTCGATATAACCCGGCGGATACTCAATCATCTGATGTTCAGGGAGCGCCTGTCGCTCGCGGACCTGCCCTACGATGTTGTGCTGGTCGCGCACAATCTGCTGCCCTCCGACATGATAGCGATGCGCCGGGAGCGCGTGCTGGCCATTGCGATGGATGCAGGCGGCAAGACCAGTCATACCGCCATTCTGGCACGAGCCTTCGAAATTCCCGCTGTCGTCGGGCTGGGCAGCATCGCCCGCTCCGTCAAGACGGGCTCCGCCATCATCGTCGATGGCAATAGCGGCGACATCAGGGTCGATCCCGATGCGGCAACCCTGGAACGCTACGAGCGTGTCCGCGCCAGGATGGCCGAGCGCGACATGGATCTGGCCTCGATCATGGCCCTGCCCGCGGTGACGACCGACGGCACCGAAGCGTTGATCAAGGCGAACATAGAGGTTCCCGAGGAAACCGATTCGGTGCTCAGACACGGCGCGTCCGGCATCGGGCTGTTCCGGTCGGAATTCCTGTTCCTGCAGCCGGGGCGCGCACCCAGCGAAGAATCGCAGTACAATGCCTACCGGAAGGTGCTCGAGGCAATGGGCACCCGTCCCGTCACGATCAGGACACTCGATGTGGGTGGCGACAAGATGGTGCCGGACCTTGCACTGGCAGCGGAGAAGAATCCTCTGCTCGGCTGGCGCGCCATACGCTATTGTCTGTCAGACCCTGGGCTGTTCCAGAACCAGCTCCGGGCCATCCTGCGCGCAAGCGCATTCGGCGATGCCCGCATCATGTTCCCGATGATATCGGGACCGGGCGAATTGCAGCAGGCCCTGGCCGCCCTCGAAGAGGCGAAGCAGGAATGCCGCAAGCGCGGCCAGCCGTTCCGCGACGACATTCCCGTGGGCATCATGATAGAGGTACCGAGTGCCGCGATGATACCCGACATTCTGGCCAGATCCGTCGACTTCTTCTCGATAGGCACGAATGACCTGATCCAGTACACGATTGCCGTCGACCGCGGCAACGAGAAGGTAGCCTATCTGCACGAGCCGTTCCACCCTGCGGTGTTGCGGCTGGTC
>MTLC01001230.1_pt1 | contig 16107 bp, 17 predicted proteins | sample 1982451 | NCBI WGS metagenome assembly MTLC01 (sample SAMN05710165, study PRJNA340218) | biofilm metagenome | isolation source: sample SPH anode biofilm adapted to +100 mV | place: USA | collected 2012-02-03 | reverse complement strand
AGTCGATCAAGAAATTTGATGTTGACCTATATTTTGCGCTGACCGAAAAAGTAGTAGTTCATGGTGAGGGCAGATTGATGGTGGTTTTGCTTGACGGCACAGAAATAGAATGCATAATTGAATAGAAACAAAACAGGCCGGTTGGGGTGAGTTTTATCACCTTGATCGGCCTGTTCGTCATAATGATATGTGATCGTAATCGTTTGGTTGTGAAATTGTTCGACCCTATAATTTATTCGCTTGTTTTTATACAAACTTGAGTTTACACAAATTCAGTGATACATTCCGCTTAAGCGACGCCGTAAATTTTTACATCGGGATCGGCGCTCCAGAGCGGCTTGAGGCCGACAAATACGTCGTTCTGGAACATCTCGCTGGTTAAGTATGCCTGCGCGTGTTCCACGTTGTCAAAACCGTGTAAAACCTGAACATCTTCGTCGCGGATCAGCAGGTCTTTCGTCAAAGCGCCTTCGATAGTCTTGAGGAAAGGACCGCGGTAATCGGTGTAGACCGTTGCTGCAGCAGGACGATTGGTGACTTCAATTTTCATAGTGATTTCCAGATAAGCATTGACTTTCATTGTAATTCCTCCTAAATAGATTTTATAAGGCTCTGTCGTTGAGCTTGCTTTGATTATAGTCGACTGACTTTGGAAGAGGAATATATTAGTAAATTCATGAGCAACTATTAAATTTACAAGCAACTAATAAATTTAATAGTTGCTTGTGCTTGTATGGGTTGCCTTTTATAATTACGATACAGGAGGCTGACATAATGTATAAACCTAAGTTAGATAAAGATATTCGTTGCCCACTGGAATATGGCTTGGGAATTTTCGGCGGGAAATGGAAGTCGCGGATTATCTGTCTTCTAGCGGAGAAAGAGATTCTGCGTTATAGCTCTCTGCGCAAAGAAATGACAAATATCACGGACGCAGTTTTGGCAGCGACTTTGAAAGAGTTGACTGAAGACGGAATTGTTCAAAGGCAACAATTTGATGAAATCCCGCCGAGAGTGGAATATTGCCTATCGAATAAGGGGAAATCCGTTGTACCCATTCTGCAAAGCATTTGCAGATGGTCGGGCGCATACCACAAAGAGGATAGCGAGCATATCCTTTCGCAATGCCAAAAGTGCGATTACAATTTCAAGAATGAGTGATTTTGGAAACTAATTGTGATTGGGGGATAATCAAGGTGAAATATAATTTTGATGAAATCATTGACCGCAGAAATACGAAAGCATTGAATACGGATGGCTTCAGGGGGTATATCTTTAAAGCTGGACCGGAGATGAAATTTCCTTATGCGGATGATGATTTTGTACGTATGTGGGTAGCAGATATGGAGTTTGCAACGCCGCCTGAGGTCTGTCAAGCTATCAAAGACCGGGTAGACAAGCGTATTTTTGGATACAGCATGGTGTTTGACGACGGCTATTACGAGGCGTTCTCCAACTGGTGCTGCAGGCTGTATGACTGGAGCTTCCCAAAAGAACAACTGGTATTCACGCCGGGCGTAATTCCGGCATTATACGAACTGGTAGGTGATTTGGTAGCACCGGACGAAAAGCTGCTTATCACCACACCAGCCTACGGCTATTTCAAGCACGCAGCGACTTTCAATGCCCGGGAATTGGTCTGTTCGTCACTGAAAAATGACAACGGCTGGTTCACCATTGATTTTGAGGATTTGGAGCGGAAAGCGGCAGACCCCAAGGTGAAACTTCTGCTGTGGTGCAATCCTCACAACCCCACTGGCAGGATGTGGACGGAGGAGGAAACAAAACGGGTGGGTGCCATCGCGGAGAAATATGGACTGTGGCTGATTTCTGACGAGATCCATTGTGACCTGATTCGGCAGGGAAAAAAGCACATTCCCACTGCCAAGGTCATGCCGGACTATCCCAAGCTCATCACCTGCATGGCAGCCAGCAAGACCTTCAACATGGCCGGACTGATGTTTTCCAATATCATTGTCAGGGATGCCGAGGTACGCAAGCAGGTGGCTGCTCACGATAAACTGATTGGCCTTGTAAATCCAATTTCGCTTACGGCAACTCAAGCGGCTTACGAGCGTGGCGGTGAATGGCTGGAGCAGTTGCAAACCTATCTTGATGGTAATTTCCAGTTCGTATCAAATTATCTCGCCGCAAATTTGCCGGACGCTGTCTGCCGTATCCCAGAGGCTACTTATCTGGCCTGGGTGGATCTGAACCGCTGCCTGCCAGATGTGGATGATCTGCCTATGTTTTTCGCCAACAAGGCCGGTGTTTTGCTGGAGGGTGGTGACGGCCTGTTTGTAGGAAACGCGAAAGGCTATGTGCGTTTAAATTTGGCAATGCCTAGGACTATTGTAGAGAAAGGATTGCGGCGGATAAACGATGCGATTTGTAAACATAACGGCGGATCCTGTCCTAGACAAGAAATATGATGCCGAAGGGTTGCGGTTGCCACTATAAAGGTGTAAGCCACTTATTACTCTGACGACAACATTTTAAATTAAGGCGGGAGAGAGAAGGCATAATATGATTCTGAAAATAACCCCAAAAGCGCAAAAAATTATCGCTGATCGAAGGCAATCGGGTGGGCTAATGTCTTAGTGTAGTGCCTGAGTGCCTAATAAGGTGTGCGGTCGGCATACCCTGAATCCAAAATGTGTAGGAACAATTCCTCCGTAGTTAAAGATAGAATAATTTGTCGGTATTAGACCAAGGATGGTTAATTGGTTTAGTTTATTCATTAGAATTTTCATAAGGAGTGATTAATTTGGAAAAAGGTCTTCCTCATTTTCCTATCGGGCTGTTTGCTAGCGTCATGGGTCTGTGCGGATTATCTATTGCATATCAGCGCTTTGAGCAGGTCTTTGGGGTGGAGCTTGGTATTGGTCTGGCATTGCTGATGGTGGCTTATGTGGTGTTCGCCGCCGTTAGTGCCACATATTTTGCAAAACTAGTGAAACATACTACGAGTGCAGTGAATGAATTCAATCATCCGGTCAAAGCTAGTTTCTTCCCAACAATATCCATCAGTCTACTACTATTGAGTATCGGCACGCTGGAAATATCCCACGAAGTGGCTCGGTACTTATGGATAACGGGCACTGGTCTGCATTTTGCCTTTACCATCGCCTTTATGTCCCGCTGGATTAACCGCAGCTATGAAATTACCCACTCTAATCCGGCATGGTTTATTCCCGTGGTTGGCAATATTCTGGTGTCGGCCATCGGAGTAGAGTTTGCTCACAAGGAAGTGTCGTGGTTCTTTTTCAGCGTAGGCGTGTTTTTTTGGCTGGTGCTATTCAACATCATATTTTACCGTATCATCTTCCATCCACAACTTCCGCCGAAGCTAATGCCAACACTGTTTATTATGATTGCACCCCCGGCAGTCGGTTACGTCGCATATATGGGTCTGACAGGAGAGCTGGACGTTCTGGCTCGCATTCTGCTATATGTTGCGATCTTCTTTACTCTTCTACTTTTCTCAATGGCACGGAATTTTATAGGGATGAATTTTTCTTTATCCTCGTGGGCTTACACTTTCCCCATGTGTGCAGTGACTATTGCCACCACTCAGGCCTTCAAGTTTACAGGAATAGCCCTGTTAGGATGGCTTGCGATACTTTTCATAGCCATGACTACTCTCATTATCGCTATCGTAGCAGTTCAAACGATCAGAGCTTTTCGGCAAAACGCTGTCTGTGTCCCGGATTAGTAGGGGCGAAACCGGCTTCTGATCATCGGCCATCAGAAAAAGGATTTTAAATCTGTTGTATCCACGGTACTGTCGGAGGAATTATTAAGGGATGGTTTGAAGGTGGATCGTCAAGTGGTAGTCACTCCACATCCAATACTAACTATGAACCTGATAAAGTTAAAGTTGCTGAAATTGGAGCTGACACTAAACTGCGTTTGGCAGAGATGGAAAATGAACGTATAGAATTCATGAAAAATGTAAAATAAGAACTTCTGGAATGTGAAACTAAAAGTAAACTTGCTTTAGAAGAAACTAGGGCATGAGGCTTAGATAACACAAATCGTTAAAGAGATAGAAATTAAGGTAAACAGGCTATGATTGGGGACGAGAAGTAAATCGACGCATGCTTAGTAAAATGAACTGCCACCATCCCCTTCACATAATTGCTAGGATTAACATCCTTGACAAGCATCGTTCTTTGAGTGATGAATGCTTGTCAGGAGGGGATAATCATGACAAATGGACAAAGGCAGAAGATTAAAATGCTGCGGTACCAAGGTGTTGGGTATGGAAAAATAGCAAAGGCTACGGGGCTATCAAGAGATTCGGTTAGAAACTACTGCATAAGAGAAGGCTTAAATGGATATGCATCAGAGTTGGTGACGGAATACCGCGAAGTATTGAAAGAGGAAATGCTTTTTGTTGTTTGCCTTAATTGCGGCATGAAGCTTGAACAAAAAAGTTGCGGGCGGAAGCGCAAATACTGTTCATTAAGTTGTAAAAGAGAATGGGAAAAGGACCACCGAACGGCATATGTTCTTAACTGTGAATATTGCGGGAAAGAATTCAAAGCGCTAGGGGTCAGCTGGCGCAAGTTTTGTAGCCAAGAATGTTATCGTAGAGATCGCTTTTGGCGGGAGGAAGATGCCGCAGAGGTTGCTCAGAAAATTTTACAGTTTAAAAAGATAAATCATTTGCCGGTGTGGCTTAGAGAGTTGTTGCTATCGGATGCTGAGAAATGAGTGGGTATCTTTATTATGGAAAAGACTGGAAATGCGTTGTGGTGGGTATGCGCGAATTGATTTGAGGCAGTATGTGGCTTGGTTGTTTTTGAAAAATGGGCAGTTTACGGCAAAGTAGCAGCGTGTATAAATGTGCTTTAGGGGCGCACCTGTTTGCCACCTCCAAGAGCGTATATTAGATAATAATTATGCCAATTTTTATCATGTTTCCGCCAAAGGACACGTCGAGTGCGTGGCGTTGATAGTCGCGTCCAGCTAAGCTTTTGGATGCTTACAGGTGAAAGTCCTGTTCGGGATAAAGGTAGGGCAGTCCCGTAGCCAGCAACCAGGGTACAGAGTAATCTGTGCTTTGAGGCGTTGTGTCGTGTTTGGTAACAAACACGACAATTTGGCGGGTTGTAACATAAAGTGAATACTGCCGCATCGACATTGACTCCCCGAAAGGGGCAACAGGGAGCCGAGCCACGCTATCAATGGCGAAGGCAGAAGAAGGTATGAAGAACCCTAAATGCAATACCGAAGAACCCTGCGGTGTATAGGTAGCGACACGCCAAAACAGTATCCAAAGGAACTGGAGAGATCCTACTTTGCACATTGAACAATCAATGTAACGCGGTGACATATAAGCAAGTGCGAAATTGCCATCAGCAAAGAGGTAGTCAGAAGTGCTCATAGTACCAGCCATTATGCAGACAGAAAAACTGCATATAGGGAAGGGGAACAACTTTATTCATGTTTTCAATGGAGGTAAGAGCAAGTGAATGCCCAAAAGGCTAACAACGCCATTGATAAAGCTCGACAACTTCAAAGGAAACTATACCTTGCAGCCAAAGCGAACCGTAAACGCAGATTTCATGCTATGTATGACAAAGTCTATCGAATGGACATATTGCAAGAAGCATCCTGAACCTTTTTCTGGGCCAGAATAGGCTCTTAATCCAAGCCATATCTTCAGCATTTTCGAAGATATATTATAAGTTAGATAATAATAAACAATCCCCGTGCCATTTTGGCATGGGGATTGTTTATTTGTTTTTTAAGGGAAATAAATATCACCGTATTTGGGTTCCCGAAAAGGAACGTTTTATAATGCTTAAAAAAAGCCTGTTTGAAATTTGGAATGAGAAATTTTGTATTGTTATAATTTTAGTAACTTTTACGAAGGGGGGGCAATCAGATGATTAACATTGATTTTGACAATATCAGTGATGAGCTTGTATATAAAGCTTTTGGCGTTGAAGGGAAAGAATCGGATGCGCTTAATGATAGCTATTTGGAATTATTTGAGCTTATTGGGAAAGATGCGATGCTCAAGCTGTTTAAGCACTTTCACGGAGATAAAATTGATTGCCCTATGCGCCTATATCGTCCAGAGTTTATTGCCGATTTAGCGAAGCCTGTGGCAGATAGGCGTGAACGTGCTAAAATCGCAAGGGCCGGAGGTTATTCGGCCAAGGTGATTGAGGGAATACTGAATAAACGCAGGAAAGAGAACGAGGCTAAATAGATGAGTATTCGCTGGGTGCCTGAATGCAAGTGGTGCGGGAAACGCCTCTGATGTCAAATGATTTAGTAAAAAGGAGTTGAGGATAATGTCGGTAATAGGTACGCCTAGGTCAAGTGGTAGTTTTGGTAATGTTTGTGCATTTTGTCATTTCTGGGATGGTGATGCGCAGTTAACACGCTATAAGATATCTGATGTTTTATATGATGATAATGCAAGAGGCAGTTGTTTAGCCATAAGCAACAATGTTGAAAAGGCAACGCGTCCAGCGTGTTCGCGGTTTAGAATAAGCAATCAAGCCAGTAAATATTGTAAACGTTAGCAGTAAATGAGTATTAAGGAGGGCTGAGGTGAATATGGCGGAAAAACTAAAAAGAATACCTGCGGATCTAGTGCCTTACATTCAGATTGAAGCAGAAGCAATAAGGGATGCTAATGATAAGCAGATTATCTCATCATATTGCCTTAGCAAATTGGAGACAGTTGAATGGTATATTCAATTGTTAGAAGTGGGCTCTGAAAAGTATGTAGTGCCGCATAATAAACCATATTTGGAAACGATCCGAAGTCAGCTTCTGGCTTGTCATGAAAAAATTATGAGCGCTAAAATCGCAAAGTCGAATTGTCGCTCAATTGTTGGTATAAAATATCCGCCAGGCTATGAAGACTAGGTAGTTAATAACTTTGATTCCTTGCCAATTTTGAGTTGTCTATATAATAGGTTTTTCACTTTCCTTTTGAGCGTAGAACGATCAAAATTTCTAGAGATTGAGGTGAGGTCATGGGCTTTTTTGACGCTGTATTGAACATGGGGGAAACATTAGTTTCAAAGGCACAAGAGAATATGGCTAAAATTCAAGAATATAAAGAGAGCTATTCAAATCTTTGTGACAAAGATTTGTTAGACGAATTAAATCAACAAAGACGAAAAAAAGATAACGTTTTCAATGATAACGCTCATTTCAGAATAAAAGCACTAGGATTGCTATTAACGGAACGAGGCTATTATTATGCTGGCGATGGCAAATTGAGAAAAATGTAATTGTAAAGTATTTGATATGACTTGGCAAGGTGTAAAGGATGAGCTTAAATAATCAGATCAAGGAGTAGAAAAGCCTTTAACTGATGGAGAGTGTTATGCAGAAATCCGTGTTTTGGCCAATACTCATATTGGGCATAGTGGGATTGCTCGAAAAATTTTTGAGCTGGCTTTTTGGGTGGTAGTGTTGAAGAATTTATTAGGCATTTTTCACGGAAACGTTGCGCTTAATAGGAGGTCGAAATGAAATTCATTCATTTAATAAAACCACCTTGTTCCGAATGCCCATACACTCTCGGGCAAGTGAAATTTATCGATAACCCTTGCCCTAAGTGCAAATCCAATAACTATGAAACGTATTATAGGCTTATGGAAGACAAGCATAAGCCCTAAACTTCTATGAAGAAGCATGTTTTTCGACTAGTGGTAATTGATTCGCAGGATTATTTTGTGCATCGAATTTCCGTATGCTTCGCTTATATATTATGGAATGAGTGATATATAGAAGGCGAGGGGTTATATTGTCGAAGAACAAAATAGTGGATATGGTTTTGATAGCAGCTTCTGTGCTAATTGCTGTGGTAAAAGCTATTGTCGAGCAAGAAAAAACAAAAGAAGATAACAATGAATCTTCATAACTACAAAACAAAGGACTTCCTACACAGGAAGTCCTTTGTTTATTTGCTCAGACAAAGATGAACCCGAAGGGGTCTTTACGTTAATTCAACAATAAAAATTATAAAGGAGATGTTTTCAATGTCAGCAAATGTAGAAACTATGTTTTACACAAGGGTAGCCCCATGGCACGGTCTTGGTGTTTGTGTCGAAGACGCTTTAAGCTCAAGCGAAGCCATTGCGCAGTCAGGGCTTAACTGGGAGGTTATCCAATGCCCGATCATGACCAGCAACTATAATCCCATCCCCGGTTATAAAGCCAATATTCGCGATATCGATGAAAAAGTCCTCGGAGTAGTTACCGACCGGTATAAGGTTGTCCAGAACGCGGAAGCCTTTGCGTTTACGGACGCCCTGTTAGGCGAGGGGGTGCGTTATGAAACGGCAGGGGCTTTGCAAGATGGGCGTAAGATTTGGCTGCTTGCCAAGTTGCCGGAGAAGTATATCATTGAAGGCGAGCAAATTGACCCGTATCTTGTATTTAGCAGCTCGCATGATGGCAACGGCGCTATTAAGGTAGCCATGACTCCAGTGAGGGTGGTATGCCAGAATACGCTCAACATTGCCTTGGCTACGGCTAAGCGTACTTGGTCAACTGTCCATGTGGGAGATTTAGCCCGCAAGATGGATGACGCTCATAACACCCTTCTATTGGCAGAGAACTACATGGGGAGATTGGGCGCAGAGTTTTCGCGGCTATCCCGAATAAAGCTGACTGATGCTAAAGTAATGGAGTATGTTGACATGCTGCTGCCGATAAATGACAATCCTACGGATATTCACAAGAAAAATATAGCCCGAATTCGGGAGGATTTAAAGCTTCGATATTTTGACGCTCCCGACCTCAAGGGTATTGTTGGAAAAAATGCCTATCGATTTATTTGCGCTGTTTCTGACTTTGCTACTCACTCGAAACCGCTACGTGAAACTAGTAGTTACCGGGAGAGTATGTTTGCCAAGACGGTGGATGGCAATCCGCTGATTGATAAGGCATATGAAATCATACAAGCAGCGGCGTAATACCGTCTAATAGAAATGCGGGGTATGCGGTGAAATTACTGCATACCCTTTTACTATGTGAGCGAGGTGCAAATATATGACAGTTGTTTTAACGTCAACTGAAAATATGCCATACGATGAATGGCTTGAATGGCGCAAAAAAGGTATTGGCGGTTCCGATGCTTCTGTGGTTTGCGGGATCAATCGATATAGATCTCCGATAGAACTTTGGATGGACAAAACGAATCAGCTACCGTATCAGGAAGCTGGAGAAGCCGCTTATTGGGGAACTCAGCTTGAAGCCTTAGTTAAGACTGAATTTACTAAGAGAACGGGTATTGAAGTTAATCCAACGAATCAACTCTTACAAAGTGAAGAGCATCCGTTTATGTTGGCAAATTTGGATGGAGAATGCATTCACCCCACCTGTGGAAAGTGCATCTTTGAAGCTAAGACGGCTTCGGCATATAAAACGGGAGAATGGGATGATGCCATTCCGGACGCATATGTGCTGCAGGTTCAACATTATATGGCAGTTACTGGGTACGGAGGAGCTTACATTGCCGTTCTGATTGGAGGGAACACGTTTCGATGGAAGTTTATTGAGCGAGACGAGGAAATGATTTCAATGTTGATTCAATTAGAAGGTGACTTTTGGGAGCATGTTCAAACTATGACTCCGCCAGCGATAGATGGCTCAGCAGCAGCGGCCAAGTTTCTTAGCGAACAGTTTCCCAATAGTTTGCCAAAATCACAGATGGTTTTGCCTGATATCGCTTCCAACCTAATTCAACAATACGAAGCTGCCTGTGCAAGTATTAATCAGTACACAGTACAGAAACAAGAAGCCGAACATTTGTTGAAACAAATGTTGGGCAAAAATGAAAGGGGTACTACAGGTGAGCACGTTATTACTTGGAAAAGCGTAAGCCAAGAGCGACTGGATGGTAAAACGTTAAAAGTGGAGCATCCAACTCTTTATAAAAAATATGCCAATCAAACATCATATCGCCGCTTCTCTGTAAAGGCAGCTATGTGAATAGGAGGACTAGATGGATACCATAAAACTAAAAAATCGCTTGGTTGATAAAGTTCAGGCATTGCAAGAGCCTGCGAAAGAAAGGAAGGGTTTAACTGTGTCTAAAACATCATTGGCTCCGGTCAATTCTAGCTATATTGCTTTGACAAACAATGCGCTGGATATTATCAGAGAAAATTTAAAGAATCAGCCCTTGGCATTTCAACTGTTTGATGTGGTTAAGTCTCCGTCTGGCGGCGCGACTGCATTTTCCGTGCCAGGGTTGGCGGGCGATGAAATGTATAAAGATTTGACTGGAGTTGTGCTTGATTATATGACGCCTCGGGCCTATTGGGATACTCCAGATCCTGTTGAGGGTACACCACCTGTTTGCTATAGCCCAGACAGCTTGATTTCTCATGACGGGAAACCTTGCAACCGTTGTCCCTTCAATGATTTCGGGTCTAAAGATGGTGATTCCAATGCCAAAGCTTGCAAAGAATCCGTAATGATTTTCCTGCTGCGACCGGACAATATCATGCCGATTATTGTGCGTGTTCCGGTATCAAGCAAACTGATTTTCCAGCGCTACATGACAAGGTTAATCGGGAAAATGATGCCGCTGTGTGGTGTTGTTACTAAGATAACCTTGGAGAAAACAACCAATAGAACTGGACAATCTTATTCGCTGTATAACTTTGAGGCTGTTGCTACCCTTAGCCCCGAAGAAACTGCTAAGGCAAGAACTTTTGGTCAGCAATTCATGGAATTTATTAATCCCGTTGAAATGGATATTCAGGAAGCTGGGTAGTCGGATGAGAATTGTTGATTTATTAACAGCTTAAAAAACAAGAAACATGGTTGCCATGTGTTAGGTGAAGCTACCATTATCAAAAAAATAGATGGGTTAATCTCATCTATTTTTTGTCTTGGGTTGCCAGTGCCAAATAAAGATCTCTATAGAATTTGTTAAGCGGGATGACGTAGCTGGCTATTGTTAAAAGTTTTCTGGCTAAACATATAGGAAGCTTTTTTCCTCGAAATATAATGAATTTCAAAACAATATCCTCCTATAACAATTATTTCCATTGGTATCTATCATAATATATTATTTTGGCAGTGAAAGATACGAGGAGATTGAAATGGGGATAATCTTTATCTTGCGGATTATAATGGTGTGAATTTAACTAGTTGCCAATAGGGCGGTCGTCAGTAATGGCACATACCAAAAATAAAAAAACAGCTCTATTGGGACACTTTTTCAATGTGTCATTGAGCTACAGGCTAATGACACGGTTTATGGAGGAAATATGAATGAAGATCGGCTATATCAGAGTAAGTACAACAGAGCAAAACACGATGCGGCAGGAAGTACTCTTAAAAGATCTTGATGTGGATGAGATTTTTATCGACAAGGCTAGCGGAAAGGACACCGACAGACCGGAGCTTAAACGGCTGCTCAACTATGTTCGGCAAGGCGATACCGTTATTGTCGAATCCATCAGCCGCTTCGCCCGTAATACACGTGACTTACTTGATCTCATCGCCCAACTTACTGCCAAGCAGGTAGAATTTATCTCAAAGAAAGAAGCCATCGATACAACAACACCGACAGGAAGATTTATGTTGACGATATTCGGAGCTGTAGCGGAATTAGAACGGGAGTACATCTTACAACGTCAGCAGGAAGGTATCGCCATTGCCAAAGAACAAGGAAAGTATAAGGGCCGCAAGCCTATAGTACACCCGGAGTTTGACAAAACAGTCGCTAAGTGGAAAGCGGGCAGCATGACAGCGGTTGAAGCTATGCGAAGGCTGGACATGAAACCATCGACTTTTTATAGGAAGGTCCGAGGAGCCAATAGATAAATTATCTATAGAGATATTTGTATTTTACAGATTAAATCTACTGTCACCCCAGTGCTAACATAGTGGGAAACTACATTGCTAAATTAAGCATAAAATCCCTCAGGAAACAAACGTGTAAAATGGAGGACGGCCAAAAACCGTCCTCTATTCTTGCAATATTTTTTGTAAGTAACTCTTACAGGGAAATAAAATATATTTCCTGAGGAGTTGAGAGTATGAATGAATTTAATGTTAGCATCAGCAAAATTTCCAGCAAGAGAGAGTTTAACGAAAAGGAAATGAAAATGTTAGATACTTTTATTGCTGATACTGCCGAACTTATTAAAAGCGATAAAATTAGGTCATTTGTAGAACAAGTTGGTTCAAAAGGCCACGTATTCTGTCCTTCTACATTCAAGGAGGGGCTGAAAAGTAGAGAAACGTTCGAACAGTCGCAGCTATTAGCTCTCCATTTTGACAGTAAAGAAACATCATTTAAGAAAATAAAGGACAGAACCGAACAATATGATCTTCCCATACTGTTTGCCTATGATGCTTTTTCCATCGGAAGCCGTAATAAATTTAGCATTGTATTTCTAAAAGACAGTCCGTCTTCTTCATTAAAAGAAGCTGAAGCCACGCAAAACTCCTTGATGATGATGTTTCCAGAAGCTGATAAAAGCTGTAATGATGTTTCAAAGGTATATAATGGCGGAAACAAAGTATTGTACTTTGACGAGAAAATTTCTGAGGTAAATGTTGATATGTTATTTATGAATATGAGTCTTTATCTGAGAAATCGATATGGAGCCACTAACTACAAACGGAAGATGGTTGAGTTTTCTAAAACAACAGGCGTTGCATTAAATGAAAGAAAACTTCCCGAAATTTCTATAGCTGAGGATTTCACTGAAGGTATTATAGAAAATATAAATGATAAAAACTCACAAAATCCTATTATGATAGATCATGGAAATAGTGAGAAATTATCAAAATTAAAGTATTTAATAAAATTTGAAGATCATGAAGATAAATATAGTGTATCATCAAATCAAAAAAAACCATCTATCCATAAAGCTTACCCCTCTGATACTCTAAAATCCATCAGTTCCAGTTGTAGATTGTATCAGGAATTTGAATTGGGAAATAAAACATTATCTCAACGAGAACTACTTGGGATAGCTACAAATCTAGCTAAGGTAGAATCAGGAGAAACCAATTTCAAAGATATGATCAGTTCAAACTCATATTACTGTAGCGAGAAGGAAAAGTACGACAACTGGAGTTACTATTTCTATTATATCAAAGATAAAGATCCTAGGCCGTGTACCAGCTTCTGCTCATATCATTCTACCTGTCCTCATGGGAAAAATATCCTTTCCACCTCGAAACCTAAATATCATCAAATTGAGAAAATTGCTAATTGTAACGATCATTGGGTCGGATTAGATGAAGCTTGGAAAGATTTTAAAGAGAATTTTCATAGTGCGGTAATGTCAAGAGACAAGATATGGCACGTCGTCAAATGTCAAACGGCCCTAGGCAAAACTCAAGCAATTTTGGAACTACTTAGGGATACTCACCTAAGGGTTCTAATTGCCGTTCCAACCAACAAATTGAAGCGTGAAGAATGTGAACGGGCGAAAGCAATGGGAGTAGATATAATCGTATCACCTTCATTGCATGAACTAAAAGACGATTTGCCTCAAAATGTTTGGGATGATATAGAAAATCTCTATGAGACAGGTAGGTCGCCAATGCCTCGTCTGAACAAGGCTATTGCTGAGGATGATTTAGAATGTGCTAAGTTGTTTAAACAATACAAGCGAGAACTAGATGAATTCAATAACATGGACGGTCATGCTATTACTACTCACCGGCGCCTGACAAGCTTGGATGTGAGCAAGTTTGATCTTGTCATTATTGATGAAGATTTAATATTTAGCACTGTTATTCCTAGCAAAACCACAGTTCCTATTTCTAAACTAAAAAAACTAAAAAATAAATTGAACATCGGCGACCCGTTGGCGGCAAAAATTGTAAAAATCTTAAAGCACATTAAGAAATCAGAATTTTTTACTCTGAGTGAAATTGATTATGACAGATCATACGCCGGTATAAAGATGGCAGTCAATATACCGGCGCTGTGCGATGCAAAATACTTCTGTTACCGGAAACCCTCAAATTTTGAAAATGACCTAACAGAAGACTGTGTCAGCTTTATAAACCCTATTAAATTTCAAGAAAACACAAAGTATATCATGCTATCAGCAACAGCGGACAAAGACATCTGTGAATATTGTTTTGGTGAGGATAACGTGAAGTTTTATACCTCTAAGGAAGCTAAACTTACAGGTACTTTATTTCAGTATGGTGGTAAACCAATGAGCCGCTCTTTCATGAGAGACAATCCTGGGATCATTGGTCAAATTAAGAAATGGTCAGGGCTTGAGCATACCATTTCTTTTAAGAAGTTGCCTAATCATTACAAGGGTGATCTGCATTTTGGCAATTGTTCTGGTTGCGATATTTTGAAAAATGAAAACATCGATGTCATTGGAACGCCGCATCAGCCAGAATGGATTTATAAGTTGTTTTCCTATGCGCTTGGATTTGGCATTGATACAAAACTGAAACCTAACACCATTGTTACTCATAATGGATATCGTTTCCGTTTTAACACCTATGACGATAAGACCTTAAGAGATATACAATTCTACATGATAGAATCAGAATTAGAACAGGCTGTAGGCAGAGCGAGATTGTTAAGATGTGAATGCACGGTTAATTTATTTTCTAATTTCCCGCTTAGACAAGCTAAGATAATGAATAACTTTAATTACGGTGATGATTAAAGGTGAAGTCTATTTTAACTGCGCAGCTATTTAATGGCACTGATTTTTCTCGTTTAACGATATTCTTCAATAAAAGAAATGTTGGGCTAAAATGATGGCTTTACTTTTATCGCAATGAATAATCTGACCATAAAAAATCACTGGGAAGGTCAGTTGATGGCTTTATTGCAAATTGTTTCATTAAAAAGCAAACCATTCATAACAATAGTGTAAAAAATAATTACAATTGGAGGAATTAATTATGTATCTAAATTGCGTCGTGGAGCTTTCTAGGGTGTTGGACAATGAGAAATTTCATAAATTATTAACCGGAGTCTATAAACAAGTTGAAGAGTTGGATGATAACAAATTTATCGACCAGACGATGTCATCTAAAGGCGTAGTGGTGATTTATCAAGATCAGCAATACAAGAAGAAAGTTAAACTCACAATAAATCCAAGTATCATGTTGAAGGACAGAGAGCTTAATTCGGATAAGTTGATCCCAAAGATAGAGCGATGTGTTCGTGATTACTTCGGTTTCAAGTACACGCTTGACGATTTTAATGTAAAAAGAATAATTCTCATGGCGGACATTGATGTTGGTAGCCGTAAGAAAGTATCTGCCTACATAAAAGTTTTAAAAAGAATAGGTAAGGTGAAAGGATTCTCTCCATTTAGTTATGATTGCATGGATGATGGCATAGGTTTTTGTTTGGATGGAAACAGTAACGGCACTCAGTTTTCAATTTATGATTTGAAGGGACTACTTACAGGCCAATTTAGAAAAAACGAAACAAATCATAAGACAATGAAATCTATAATAGAAAATTCAGAAGGTGTTTTGCGGGCTGAAGTTCGGTTAACTCAGCCAAAGACATTCCGGCATTATACAAATGAAACTGATACTTCTAAACAATTAGCGGTTTTATTAGAAAACAGTAGGGAGATATTTTTAGCTACGTTTGTGCATGTAGTCCCTTTTGGTGCCTTTCATAAAAAAGATACGGCTATAGAGATTATCCAAAGAAAAGTAAAAAACATGTCGATTCGACGGCGAATGCTGCGGCTGGTAGGATTGGTTCCAGAGAAAAAATCTTTGTTACTCGCACAAAAAGCATTAAATTATCGACAAATTGATGATGTTATGAAAACCTTTGCGGAAATTGATGTGTCGCCCGTCACTCTAAGCAAGAGGCATGATGTGAAACATTTGCAGTGCCTCTACGCTTACCTTAATGAAAACAATGATGATAAGCGGCAGGGGGCATGATGATCCATCGATGCAATCACTATCGTACATCAACATTTTTTAAACCTTCCCAATAAAATAAGTCCTCGTGCCGTGATGGGCACGAGGACTGTATGGTGGTTTGCCCGGCATGGGCAGTAACTAGGCGATGAAAGTTGGTAGTGGGGACCATTAGCTGAACAGCAAGGGTGTCCATCGTGAGGTGGAATCTGAAGGAAG
>MTLC01000113.1_pt1 | contig 16127 bp, 18 predicted proteins | sample 1982451 | NCBI WGS metagenome assembly MTLC01 (sample SAMN05710165, study PRJNA340218) | biofilm metagenome | isolation source: sample SPH anode biofilm adapted to +100 mV | place: USA | collected 2012-02-03 | reverse complement strand
CGACCTGCGTGCTGAGCGAGGTTATGAAGGACCACTAAAGAAAAACCCGTAAAGGGGGAAGGAGTATTTCAGTGGGAAAACTGCACCTGCTGGCACCCGCCAAGGTGAACTACCGGCTGGACGTGCTGGGGAAGCGGCCGGACGGATACCACGACCTGCGCATGGTTATGCAGCGGGTCGACCTGTGTGACGAGGTCATCATCACCCTTAACGATGCGCCGGGGATACGCGTCACCTGCGGCAAGAAAGGGGTTCCGGACGGTCCGGGCAACATCGCCTGGCGCGCGGCCGATGCGCTTTTGCAGCTTTCCGGCAAGGCCGTCGGGATCGACATCGCCATCAACAAGCGGATTCCCGTTGCGGCCGGCCTGGGAGGGGGAAGCAGCGATGCCGCCACCGTGCTCATGGGTGTGAACGAACTGCTCGGCCTGAAGCTTTCCGACGAACGCCTCATGGAAATCGGCGTGAAGCTTGGGGCCGACGTCCCGTTCTTCATCTTCAAGAAAACAGCGCTCGCCGAGGGTATCGGGGAAAAGCTGACCGCTATGGAGTCCATGCCTGCTCTCTGGGTTGTGCTGGTGAATCCGGGAATTCATGTTCCGACGGCTTGGGTGTATCAAAATTTGATATTGACAACCAAAGCCGCCGACTCTATAATTAGCGGTTCATACAGCAGCGTCGCAGAAGTTGCCGAGCTTCTTTCCAACGACCTGGAGCCGGTCACGTGCGGGAAGCATCCGCTTCTGAACGAGCTGAAGGCGATGCTGCTTGAAGCCGGAGCGGCCGGTTCCCTCATGTCGGGGAGCGGCGCCACCGTCTTCGGGATCTTCGAAGACGAAGCGGTCGCCCAGAAGGCCGCGACGGAGATAGCCGCGGCACGAGGTTGGTTCGCCGTAGCTGTGAAAACGATTTAGATATTGGGGCGTCGCCAAGCGGTAAGGCAACGGGTTTTGATCCCGTCATTCCCAGGTTCGATCCCTGGCGCCCCAGCCAATACCATAACTAGCTAGAATTGCTAGAGAAAAACAAGACCTTTTGCTCCTGTGTACACAAGTGGTTACACGGAGGTAAGAGGTTTTGTCATATCCAACCCACATAATATGTCGTGATGGCTACTTCTACTACAGAATCAAGGTGCCAGTAGACCTACAGCCACATTTCCCCACCAAGTTTATCACGAAGTCCTTAAAGACTACGGACTTATCTGTAGCCAAGACCATGTTGGTCAACCTTGAGTATGCTATAAAGCGAGTTTTCACCCTGTTGCGTACAGGTATGCTCGATGAGGCCATGGCCAAGCAGCTAGTCAAAGAAATATCTCCCACCAAACAGCCGATAGTTGAATCCACCGCAGGCCCTTGTCTGTCAACGATAATCAAGCAGTATATGCTGGAGAAGCTGCCAGAGTGGACACCCAAGACCAAAATGGAAATGGATGGTGTATTCAAGCTCTTGCTGGACATCCAGAGTGATATCGACGTAACGACGATTACGAAGCAGACGATGCTTGATCTAAGGTCAAAGCTGATGAGGCTCCCTGCAAACAGGTACAAGCGGTATCCAGACCAGACTATTCAGCAGTTACTTGAAATGGCAGAGATCACCCCCATGAGCACCAAGTCTGTCAACAAGCATATAGGTGGGATGTCGGCATTGCTCCGATATTGCACAGATGAGGGCATAGTCCCAGTAAACAATGCTACCGGATTGAAACTGTCGGAGAAGAAACGAGCAGATGAGGACCGGAGCACATATAGTGTGGAGGACATGAAAAGGATAGTTGCAAACCTGCCTCTCGACCAAACCACACCTGAACGGTACTGGATACCCTTGATAGCTTGCTACTCAGGTATGCGCTTAAATGAAATCTGCCAGTTATACGTAGCGGACGTTCAAGATGTTGAGGGCGTATGGTGTTTTAGCGTCAACGATACCAAGGACAAGAGGCTTAAGAACCAGGCCAGTGAAAGGATGGTCCCTGTGCACCCGATGCTACTAAAGCTCGGGATGTTGGAATACGTCGAAAAGTTACGACGGTCTATGGCTCTAAGGCTCTGGATGAACCTTACCTGGATGGACATTCACGGCTACAGTAACGGATTTGGGAAGTGGTATCAGCGGTTTAACAGGGAGTATGTAACGGATGATACCAAGAAGGTGTTCCACTCGTTCCGGCATCTTGTGACAGATACCTTGAAGCAGGCTGGGGTCCAGGATTCAGTAATCGCTGAGTTGGTAGGGCACAGCCATGGTAGCCACGCTATGACGATGAGCCGGTATGGTAAGAGGTATCAACCCAAAGTGTTGTTGGAGGCATTGAAGCTCATTGATTACGGCATCGAGATTAGACCCTGGAAGGGCTGAGGCCGCTTTGAAAGTGTATGCTGTATGATATTAGGTGTTTGTGTAGCTAAGCCACTGGACATGTTAGATAAACCGTCAACTTTATATGCTGATTGAGGTTAACGAGCGAATGGCCTATATCGGATACCATACGGCGGCCTTAGAGTAGTACCAACCCATCAACCAGAGGAACGTCTGCCAACTCCCGTAAGGGAGCTTTTACTTCATTGGGGGTGGTGAGGGGAAGAGTGCTGTCATCCTGTTGCTAGCAGGGGAGCAGAGAGTATGAAAGGCAAATTCCCACTGGGAAATGAAATCCATAATATAGTACCAGGAGAGTTAAGGGGTATGGACCTTTGGAAAGTAAAAGATAACCGACCCCAGGGTACCTTTTGCCTCATGAGTGACCAAGTGCTCAGGGGAACAGAAACCTTTTCGGTCACTCAAGATCATTTTGTAAAAGGCACAAAACGATCCTTCGTGATCCGAGCCTAAAAGACTCAAGTATCTGTTGTTGCAGGGGGAATAGTATGATAAAAGTTAAGCGTTTTGCCGCAGAAGATGCAACACTTTCAGATTTGCAGTTGTAAGTGCTTAGATAACTGAAACATTTTAAATGGCGCAAGGGATTGCGAATCCCATGATCCTAAATGTAATGGAGGTAATATGAAGTTAGTTGAATACATTGGCAGAAAAGACCGTTTATCATTTATTGATGCAATACCTTTTTTGCTTCAAGTCTACTTCAGTGCTCATAATTGGAATGTAGGAGATTCAATTGGTATAATTTTTAATAAAAAGTTTGAATACATTTTAAATGATGTGTTGATAAAAAATGTAAAAAATAAAATAATTTATGGAGAGGTTGTGTATGATTACGTATGTGATGGTGACGATATCCCTGCTCTTAACCAAAACACTGGCGAGTATGACATAGAACTGAAAATGGATCGTAGCTATGTACTTATTGATAGCATGATTAAATTTGTTCTTAATGATATTGGTGGTGATTGGCAGCTTCAAAATGAGCTTCGAGAGTTGGTACAAATAGATGGGAAATTAGAACCTATGGCAGATTTAGACGGAAAATACGATCCTAAAATTGATAAACATGTCTGCCAAGGGATAGCCCGCACTTTATGGGATCTGTATCCAAGCATGACTTTGAAAGATATGGCTAACCACAGAGCTGTTCAAGTATACGGGAATGGTGGGCAATACAGAGACCCTAAAACTGTGCCAGGATGGTTAAGTGAAGTAGATCCACGGCCCGAAGAAAAAAGACGTGGTCCCAAGAAGAAAAGTATATCTGACGATGGGGAGGACTAGCCTCTAAAATTAGACCAAAATACCCGTCTGTATTTGTAAAATAGCCGTCTGCATCGGAAAGAGCAGGCGGCTATTGTTTTTATTTTATATTAATTTTTTGTGTGGTTGTATAGCGATAGATCAACGGTGCGCACCAAGGATCTTTATTAGATAGCGGCTGTCACAGTCAGCTAAATGCTAGAAACCAACACAAAAAGGAGAAGTAAACAATGAAACAGCTTAACACGCTCCTCGGAGCACAGGAAGGAACGACCTACCCCGAACACATCATCGCTCTGAAGAACGCCTTCGTTAAAGCCATCGGCAATGCAGAGTTCATAAAGGACACTAAGAAGGTCGATAGGATTACAGCCTCGCTTACGCTGGTAGATCCCGAGACCAGAGTTCGCGCACAATTGGAGACTAACGCATACAAGAAGCTCCGTGCCGATGCCGCTAAAAAGGCAGAGGAGACCGGTGAGTACGTAGCCCCAACTATTGCCGAGATCAATGGCTATGTAGATGCCGGCCTTAAGGTCTGGCGGGATAAGCAGAAGTAAGAGATGGAACTGAGGAGGAGAGGGTGCAACGCCTCTCCTCTGTAAAAAGCCTTTAATCCCTTGGGCAGAACGATTCAACATGCGAGGTGGAAAGTGGCAAATGAAATATTACCTGTGAGAGCAAATTATCAAGATGAAGCAATTAAATATGCAAATAAAGGTTACCCGATTTTTCCCATCGTGCGAAACAGCGATAATGTTGTTGTTAAATGGAGAGAAGTGGCGACCACGGACCCGATCCTGGTCAATGAGTGGTGGGGTAAAACCCCAGACTGCAATGTTGGCATTGTAACTGGTCCCTGGTCTGGACTCCTGGTGGTTCACTTTAAAACTTCTGAAGCATGGAGTCTTGCACAGGAGAGGGGGATGCCGGTGACACCAGTTGCCTCGGCAGGTAAAGGATATCATGCGTATTTTCGGTATAAAGAGAAGTTTGGCTCCATCGAAGTTAGCAGTGATCCAGCTATCGACTTGATCGGAGATGGAAGATATGTAATTGCACCTCCATCAGTGTTGAACCAGTACCCTGGATCAGCAATTCATAAGCCCACAATATTCTCTTGGGTTGATGGTAAAGGTCTAAATGATCTTGACCTTGGGGATATCCCTGAGTGGATCGTGGGGGAGCCTAGGGTAATTGATGCTGGCATTGTGGTGCCACTTACAGAGGTTGCCGAGTATAAGGAGGATGCCGACAACGAACAGAAGGGGATTAAGGCATTAAGGGGGGACTTTCATGCCGATGAGGTGTTGACGGTAGCAGGTACCCAAATAGTCCCACCTGCTTTTTATCCTGGGCTCTTTCCTCCGATTGACAATGTCAGTGAGGACAAATGTTGCACTAGGCTGATGCAAGTTGAAGATTGGAAGGCACCTGTTCTCTTTGATACTGTAGGAGTTGAAGAAATTAAGGCTGAGGTGCTACCGTCCTGGCTTGGCGAATTCGCTAGTGCCCTTAGTCAGTCAAAGCAGACCCCTGAAGGGCTTTCTGTCATGCTTGGGTTGTCGATAGTGGCAGCATGTGTCCAGAAGGAATTTGTTGTTGCCCCCTATGGTGACGACGAGTACACCGAGCAATTGTCTCTTTGGACAGTTACTGTTCTGAAGTCTGGAGAAAGAAAATCTGCGATTTTGAATCCAATGAGAGAGCCTCTAGTCGCATGGGAGAAAGAGCAGGCCGAGTTGCTTAAGACTCAGATTAAGGATACAGCGACCTCCATTAACATAGCTCAGAAGCGGATAGAAAAATTGCAGAAAGATGCTGGCAATGAACCCGATGCAGTTGCGAGGCAAGGTATTACTGATCAAATATCTGCGATCAGAGCAAGTATGCCAATTCAAGTAAAAGCGCCGGTACTTTGGACTGCAGACGTTACAGCGGAAGCTCTTCAGGATCTGCTAGCTGAACACGATGAGAAGATGGCGCTCTTGTCAGATGAAGGTAACATCTTCGAGATAATGGCGGGCTTGTATAATGAGGGCAAGATTAATATTGATATTTTTTTGCAGGCATATTCGGGTTGCCCAACTAAGATCATGAGAAAGACGAGGAGGGTGGATCTTGATAAGCCCGCTTTGACTTTCGGGTTAGCAGTTCAACCGGTAGTGATCGAGGCCTTTGGAAAAGGCAGCAAAAAGGAGTTTAAGGGGAAAGGTGCATTAGGGCGGTTCCTGTTCTGTCTTCCAGAATCAATGCTTGGTAAGAGAACTGCTAGTGACAGGACGATAGTGTCTGCTGATGTAAAGGCCAGATATGAAGCTGGTATCCGAGGATTGTTATCCGTCCCGAAACTTCTTAACAATGCTGGCAAGGAAACTCCTCGGATGCTTGTGCTAGATCGGGAAGCATTGGATGCCTGGCTGCTATTTGATGCCAGAGTAGAGGGGATGATTGGCCCTGGTGGAGAACTTGAGTCGATGGACGACTGGGGAGGGAAACTCCCCGGTACTGCATTGAGAATAGCTGGCATTTTGCATCTTGTAGAGCACGGACCTGAAAACTTCACTATCGGAGCCGATACGCTAAATAGGTCAATTATGTTGTGTGACATACTTATCGGTCATGCTAAAGCGGCATATGGATTGATCGGGGCTGACGAGGAAATTAGCGATGCGAAAAAAATATTCTTATGGATGCAGAGGAACGAATTTAAGGTATTTACTAAGACCGAGTGTAGTCGAGCGTTCAAGTCTATATCTGATATAGACACTGTTCTCAAAGCCCTTGAAGAACGGAATATCCTGAGAGAGCTAATGGTGCCGACCGAAGGAAGGTCAGCAGCTAACTACATCAGCAATCCAATGTTGAAGTTAAAATGTGGGCTTTAACCTTAATACCCTTTTTACCCTTAATTTCTATATTTCACTTTTTGTTAAAGGGAAAAACAATGGGATCGGTTGAGCCTATAGAGTAATACCTTAATCTATTTTGTTTATAAAAAAACATAGTGCAGGGCATAATATAAACTAATATGTTATGTCCTGTTGTGTGTTAAATAAAAAAAATTTATATATAGTGCTTGCATGAGAAACATTTCGTTCTGTGGTTCGTAGATGATTTTGTCTCTATCGGAAATAAGGTAATTAAGGGTAATAAGGTCAATACTGGTAGGGTGCGAAGAACTTATATTTTTCATGTAAAGCACGTTCCTTGGTTAATAACAGATACTAGTATTGAACTAGAATCGATAACTGAGGAGTTTTACAAGTGGAATTCATTTCAAATGCAGCACGACCTATACCTGGATATGAGGGATTATACGCAGTTACCAGAACCGGAGTAGTTTACAGCCTACCTCGCAAACACAGTAGCAAGTTGAAGATCATGACCCGGGTCGATAATATGAGGGCGGGATACCTGAGGGTGGCATTGACAAAAGACGGCAGAACGAGGCTGGTTTATATCCATCGAGTTGTAGCGCAAACCTACATCACCAACCCAGACAATAAACCCATGGTGAACCACATAGACGGAGTAAAGACCAACAACCGAGTTGAAAACTTGGAGTGGGTAACGGGCCAGGAGAATCACGATCATGCGTTCCACCTCGGCTTGTATCCAAATCAGAAGGTACCCTCTTTCAAAAAAAAAGAGATCTTTGACTTGGTCCGTTACGGTATCCCAGTTGCTGAAGTTGCAGAGAGGTACGGGCTGAAGCCTGGTGGTGTTAGGTCATTGGTCTACCGATACGAGGAACAACAAGAATTGAGACAAGCAGCATAGCGACGAGGCAGTAATTATGAACCTGCCTTTTCTATTTCCAATTGAGGAATTGGGATAGCCTTTAATGAGCAAATTAGTCCTGTGGCTGCTAGTTCTTAGTTGGATATACCGTGACTAGGGGGAATTGAGAAAGTCAGCTTGTAGCCTTAATTGGGAAGTCTAGCGACATTTTAATTTGTAAAGTTAGCGTCACCCCTCTCATTGTATAGTGTTGATCCATTTCGACCGATGGTGGACCCCGCCTTGATCCTCAGACCATTTCTACTTTCTAATCGTTAGATGTTTGTGCTATAAGGGGTTTACATCACATTTCTAGGAAATGGAGAGTTTATGAAACAGTTTATGCTGACTATCATGGTTTTCCTCTCTCTAGTAGTAGGTGTCTTTGCCTCTCAAATACCGCCATTTTATCTTGATTCCACGGTAGTTATCGGTGTTCCATCTGAAAACAATACCGTAATGTGGACAGGTTCAGGTTTTTTGTATGGGGTATTGGCGAATAAGACACCGGATCAAAAAAAATATTACTTGTATATCGTTACAAACAAGCACGTTCTTGAAGGTTTGAATGCGATTTATGTTCGTTTTAATTCTGAAGTTGGGCCGCAAGGGAATGACTATCTTGTTTCATTGAAAGAAAACAATAAACAGCTGTGGGAGGGGCATAGGGATAACGATATAGATATTGCAGTTATTCCAGTCGAGCCTTCGGTATTACGCAATGATAAAATGAGATTCAATTACTTCAGAGACGACCAACACGTGATGACTCTTAGCGACATGAAAGAACAAGGGGTCACAGAGGGTGATCCTATTTATCTCCTTGGGTATCCTTTGGGCATGGTTAACACTAACAGCCAATACGTTATTGCTAGATTTGGAATAATAGCCAAAGTTAGAGATACTCTCGCCACTCATGGCAAGGGATTTGTTATCGATACAAAAAACTATCCAGGCAATAGCGGGGGACCTGTTATATTAAAGACAGAGGCAACTAGTATAGAAGGAACGAAGCCTATTAACAAGGCACAGCTGATCGGGGTGGTAAATTCTTATATTCCATATACTGACATTGCAATTAGTGCACAAACAAAAAGGCCTAGAATCACTTTTGAGGAAAACTCTGGTCTGGCGAATGTGATACCGGTCGATTATGTGAGGGAAACTATAAGCCAGCACCGTGATAAAGTTGGAACGCCTATTGTTAAGTAAACTCAGGTGTGAGTGGTTTGTTTGTAGCAAAGCCCTATCACAACTAGGTGAAAGGGCTTTGTAGTACTTTACCAAACGAAAGTATCGGTGCACCGATATAACCTAACCACCTATACTTCCAACTTTATTTTGAACCTCCTGCAATAATTCCTGTAGCTTGCTTACCACTACATCCCTATCCTCTCCAAGGGTATCAAGGTCTATGCTCTTGATGCACTTAAGGGTGTTGTCGGTAGAGGTAATAGCCTTCTTGGTGATAGTCAGCCTAGGTCTCTTGATCTCCTTCTTGGGTATATCAAGAGAGGCAACTAGGGCATCATAGGCCTTCCTCTGAGAAGTAGGTCTCTTGATCCTTGCAACCTTTAGTAACGCACTCCTACTCAGCTCCTTTCTCTCTCCGGTTGATATAATCCTAAGTCAATTAAGATTGTTGTCTCTGGCTGGCATTGGTGAAATTACTTTCATTGCAACATGTTGTTGTGATATAAAGTGCTGAAATAAATTTAAGATAATAAATCAGTATTTTGTGGAGGGGGTGTCATGAAGTCACCGTTGCAGGTTTTAGCTAATATCCTATTGATATCATTGGCAGTCACTCAATCGGCTGAAGCGCGAGGTGGATTTAGATCACATGGTGGTGGTAGTAAAGGCGGGCACCGCTCTAGTGGTCATGTCAGTGTAAAAGGTTATACCACCAAAAGCGGGACACACGTCCAGGCTCACAAGAGAATTGGCCCAAATGGTTCGAAGAGGGACAACTGGTCTACTAAGGGCAATCACAACCCTTATACCGGTAAAGAAGGGACTAAGGAACCGTAATTCGATATCTTGGAGGATTAAATGCAAAGAATGGCTATTGCTGTTGGTGTGCTGGTCGTGATGGCAATTTCAAATGTGACCTTATATGCTAAGGACGCTCAACTGACAAACAAGCAGGTTAAAAAGGCCATTATCAAAGAGTCCATAGCCAGTTACCCCGGTAACTGTCCTTGTCCTTATAGTGTTGCAAGAAATGGCAGCAGTTGCGGAAGGAGGAGCGCATACAGCAAACCTGGGGGGCACAGTCCTATTTGTTATGAAAAGGATGTGTCTCAGGAGATGATTCAGGAGTGGAGAGAGAACCATAAATAATTCTAAGTCGAGCAACTAGTTTTATGCCGTGAGGTGTTACATGCGTATATTTATTACTATAATGATTTTGTTAGTGGCTACGATTGCCTATGCTAGTGGTAATTCTCAACAGGCCCAAGATGAGGACCCTATACAAGAAAAACTTACGTATGGGGGTGTTTGTATATCCGAAAAAAATTATTCTAAAGCAAAAAAAGTTTTTGAGGAGGTGCTGGATGTAGATAATAATAATGTGGAAGCCTTAGTTGGCATGGGAGTGGCGAGTTATTATGATTTAGATTATGATGATGCAAAACTATACCTAATAAAGGCGGTTTCTCGTAATCCATCAAACGACTATATTCATTTCATGTTAGGAAGAGTGTTCACAAGCTTAGGTGAACGGTCAATGGCTCTGGATGAGTTGGAAAATATTTCAAATCAAAATATGATCTCTGATCTGAAATCAGCTCTTTACGATCATGAGCTTTATGAAGCATCTGTGAAAAGTTTGTTCAGTAACCAGGGGATCAACGCGACAAAATGTGAAGGCCAAGTTCCAAATGATAGATTTTCAATATGTGTACCTGTAAAGGGTGGTGCCGCTAAAGCATATTTTAGCGATTGGGGGTTAGCATACTACACTGTACTAAACAATGAAATGTATTTTAAAATTGGTACTGCCAATGAATTCAAAGCAAAATACGTCGAGATAAAATCTAGACAGAATCACGAACTTTCATTGAAGTTTGACTGTGTCTCCAGACGGGCTGAAATTTATGAATCAATTATTTATGATGATAAACATAATGTAATTGACAAGTACGACTTCAAAAAAATTATTTTTAATAATGGTGACGGTATAGTCAAGATAGGTTGTGATTTAATACTCACCCAGTAGCTATGTGAATTCTTGCACCCCTTTAGAGGTGGAGTCTGGGGTAAGTGCAAGGACTCAAACGATCAGTGTATATAAAAGCCTCACTGCCAACTTCTTCCTGTCATCATCCATCATCCCCAACAACCTTAGCACTTGGTCCTCTACCTTCTCTTCCGTTACAAGATGCTGGAAATCGAATAGGTCTTTCATGTCTACCTGGAGGTGCTTAGCGATAGCCTCCAGTGTGTCCAAAGACGGAGCACTCTTACCCCCTTCGATCCTCGATATCTGCTTGGGATCTACCCCCACCTTTTCAGCTAGCTTCTCTTGAGACAATCCCCTCAGCTTTCGTACCTCTCTCACTCTCGTCCCAAGTAACTGTTTGGCTGTCTGCATATACCCCTCCTGATGTGGTGAGGTGGAGTATCCGCAGAAGTATGATGATTTGTAATACCATGTAATGACCTTAAATTAACAAAATATAGACTTTTAATATCCTATATGGTACATCATATGACATTTTAATAGTTGTATAGGGACATCTTGTGAGCACCGCTGACATGGGAGGGAATATGAGTCGTGAAAGTGAAAGCATCTTTGAGGGGATTGGATGCCTGATTGCTTTAGTGGCTACGGTCATGTCGATTGCCAGTATTCCGTTTCTTGGGCCGATACCGATTGCTGTTGTATTTGGGATTGGATATTCACTGTACAAGTCAAAAGGCAAGTTATAATTAAGTGAGAGGAATAGATATGGTGCTAGAGGGGATTGAGGAGTCTGAAAACTATGGTTGGTGCAGATATTTGTGTGAAAAAAAATCGGAAATTATAGTACAGTGTTTAATATGCCAACAAAAGTCCATTATATACAAGATAAATATTGATAAATCTAGCGGTGAAAACCATCTACATTTTGCTATTAACTGCATCTGTGGCAATTCTTTTTACAAGGTAGCCCCTGATAACTATATTGTTAGCACTTCCGAATTTGACAGTATCAAAAGCACAGGTGTTTCACCGGTTAGCACCTGCAGTGAAAATTTAAAAAACAAAAACGAATATTATTTACTTAAACTTCTTGCTTTACCAGCATCTTCATCATTAGACCAAATTACAGAAACCTATGATATTTTCCGCAAAAAATGGAATCCGAATAACTTTATAAACGATCCAGATAGATACTTTGAAGCACAAAAAGTATACAATGATGCTGAAATTAAGTACAAAGCTATGTTAGAACATAGATCCGTGAAAAATATTGAAAATTATAGCATTGTAAATTTAGATTCAGCTCAAGCTAACTACCCGATGTTATTTCTTGGGAAATCTGGTGATAGGATAGAAGTCAGGTGCGGTAAGTGTTCAAAGGACAGCTGGATTAAGGTTGCCTCTGCTATTCAGACCCCTCAAGGATTTCAATTTGTCGGGGAAGGTGAGTGTACGTGCGGAAATAAATTTAATTGTGCTGAATATGACGGTAACATTGCTGAAATACCTACGCATGGTGGGTTGGTCACAGTGGCGTTCTTGTTGGGATTTGGTATAGTTGGCGGATTGTGTTTGGGAAGTTATTTTAGGACTAAAAGAGAGATATCTAAAGGTGATTATGTCGCTGCTGTTAAATCATCTGCCAATACAAGGCAGAATGCTTTATTTATTATTTGGACATCGGTTACAGCCTTGTTGGCAATAGTTATTTTTATTTATTTTAAAATGCAAGGTGCAAAGTTTTGAACAAAAAATAACATCTTATCGGAGGTAGATTACTAGTTTCAAGTTTCAATCAATATTTTTTAAATAGTCAGATCGTATAGAGCATGTCAACTGCGACATGCTCTTTTTTTATCTCAAGGCTACCAGACTGACCAATCGAAGAAGTCAGACATTGCAGGTAAGCCTTTAGACGGAGATGCACCATGTGTAAGACCTACGATGTCATCAACCAACGTATCATAGAGTTACTGCAACAGGGAACCGTCCCATGGAGGAAGACGTGGAACGCTACCACCAACCAGCCGAAGAATCTTATCAGCAAGAAGGAGTACCGAGGCATCAATGTATTCATGCTTGTATGTCAGGAGTACAGCAGCCCGTACTGGGTGACCTTCAAGCAGTGCCAGGACAAAGGCGGTCATGTCCGTAAAGGTGAAAAGAGTACGCCGGTTGTCTTCTGGAAATGGATCGACCGTAGGGATGCCGATGATGCTGACCATGAGGAATCCAACTGCAAGGGTAAGGTGCCGTTACTAAGATTTTACAACGTGTTCAACCTAGATCAGGTAGAAGGGATCACAGCGCCACCATTACCGGAGACCATCAACATTCCATTCTCACCAGTCCAACGAGCACAAGAGATTATTACCCGTATGCCACTACCACCAGATATCAGACACGGTGGCAACAAAGCTTGCTACTCACCCATGCTCGATTACGTAAAGCTACCAACACCAGAAGCGTTTGAGTCATCAGAGGAATATTACGCGACCTGTTATCACGAGCTTGTTCACTCCACCGGTCATGCCAGCAGGCTAGGGAGGAAAGGAATACTGGAGCCCTCATACTTTGGCAGTCATGAGTACAGCAAAGAAGAACTGGTAGCTGAGATGGGAGCTGCCTTCTTATGTGGGGTCGCCAGTATCGAGAATAGGACCATCGAGAATAGTGCTGCCTATATCCATGGTTGGCTTAAAGCTCTTAAGAACGACCGGACGTTACTGGTACATGCAGCAGCGCAGGCCCAAAAGGCCAGCGATTACATACTCAACAGGAAACGAGGTGAAGGAGAACAAATAGATGACCCCATAGCATGATCAACCGTCCCTCAAATTCACTATAACAGATTATTATCTTTTATCTCCTCGACCAACTTTGCTGCTCTTGCCATCATTCTCTCCGCAAATATTTTTTCGTGATTTATCCTGTATATAAATTCCTTCGAGGACATGGCAATGCAATGTTCTAATAGGAAATCGTAATAACTATTCTCTTCCTCCCCAGGAATAACAATAACTATCTTTTGTACATTGTTGTAGTTATGTAAGTTCAGGTTGAGCACAATGCAATTAGGATATTTGCCATGGATAATCCCAATTTCTTTTGGCTTTATTTTCAATATGTCAATAATAGTTCCCATGAGGTTCACCTCCGTTACTTGGAAAAATTAGCAACTGGGAGATAAGGCCGCACATACTGTGTAGTTCTGGTCAGGGAGGGGGACGGGGTTTTGACTATGGTGATTCCTGGTGGGGGCAGGTATAGGCGTATGGCTCGCTAAATGGCCTAACGAGGCAATGTGATCCAGTACTCGATATGGTGATTGGATCCCGTATGTGTGCGTAATGGCAGTGTGTAATTAAATGATACTGTGGATTTGTAGACATTTAACCACAAATTAGCGAGAAGGCAAGGAGCCAGTTCCACCAAGGGGCTGGCTTCTTATCATCATGAAGTACAACGGTAATAATCTAAAGAGGTTATGCAATTGTGCAAAAAAAGTACTCGAAAAACATTGAAGAGTTTTTCCGGTTATGCTTTAGTGAAATGGTTGGCATAGAATGTGATTGGTAGATTCAAATATAATTAAGTTGATGGAGCTTCTGATATGCACTTAATAGCTAGGTTAGTCTAGGAACTGTTATGAACGAGCTATTTGATATGCGAACAATATTACTATTTGACTCGCTCTTGAGCCTAGCTATTTGTCTGTTGATGATCCATTATGCTTCAACCCAGAAGACATATGCTGGTTTCAGTCACTGGACTGCTGCAGCCTTCCTTGCAAGTGTGGGGAGTCTGCTGGTGGGCTTGAGGGACTTAGTCCCGGTCTTTGTTTCAATTATTATAGCTAACCTTTCTCTAACGTGTTCATGGTTATTAGTGAAGAGGGGGCTGGAAGCCTTTTTTAATCAAGAACCATCATATCGGTTAGATGCTGCCCTTTTCGTTTTATTCAGTTCTACCTTTTCTTACTACACCATGGGTGCCCCGAATTTGACAGCTCGTGTTGTTTTGGTTTCAGTGTATTTAGGGTATCTCTCTCTACATAGTGCTCGTATCACTCGAATTGGGACAACAAAACTATTCAGTTCTTCAAAGTCATTCTTGCCATATTGGTTGTTAACGTCCGGTCTGGTATGTATGGCCTTGCCAGTTGTCGCATTTTTCGAGCATTTACTCCCGTTGAGTAGCTTTATGGCTATTAACCTACCTCATAAAATCTGTATGATTATTGTTTCGTGTATGCATATCGTAATATACTTTGGGCTAATCTCTTTGTTTTGTATGAGATCTACTTCTGAATTGGTAATGTCACAAAATGAGGTTAAAGTGCTTAAGGGATTTTTACCAATTTGTATGCATTGTAAGAGCATTTACCTCGATGGTAATATCAAAGAAGATCCTAAGTCCTGGAAGTCGATTGAGTCATACATTTCTCAACATAGCGAAGCTGAGTTTACCCACTCCATTTGTCCTAATTGTATAAAAGAACACTATAGCGAACACTATAGCGAGTATATGACGATGCTGAATGGGAAATAGTTTAAGAATCAATCTTAGCCAGGAGGACTCGGCCAGTCCAAAAACTCGACGAGTGTTCAGGGCTAATGTGAAAGCCTACTTGTACAAGCCACAGTACAAGGCCAGAAAGCCAGCGACTACTAAGCATCGGAAGGGAGGGTGAAAACGACAGCACCGATGCCCCCGCAGCATAATCAACCCGCCACATATCCCCAGCAGCGCAGATACCTCAAAGTAGTTACCCCTCCCAAAGCAACAACTCTGAATCCTCATTGACGTGCCAGCTAAACAGTATTACTCAAGCTCCATATCTGCTCTATAAAGCCTTTTCTTAGTTGAACCCATACTAACACCCTTAATCCACTAAGTAAGGAGGAAATCTCTATGTCCAAGTTCAAGTACGGCTCATGCCAGGCCGTCTATGAGGACTATTACCCACCAGACGACTGCTGCATCTAGTGCAATGCCGGAACCATACGGATCATCACCCCAGAGCCAGACCATAACGTGTCTGGCTTTTCTATTTCAAAGGAGGAAGACCAATGACCATGACCCCGATCACCCCGACCCTCAAGCTGCACACCCACTTGGACAAAGAGGGCATCCACATCAACAGCCTCATCATGAAGCACAACGGGAACAACTACCATCTGTACGCCGGGACCAAGGACACAATCTATGTCTTCAGCGAGAGCATTGCCCTGTATGTCCTCACCGTCAACAGAGAGCATGGAATCATCGGGCTCAACGCCTACATGTCGCCAGAACCATTCCCCATCAACAATTTCTACATGCATTCCACCAAGGAGATCAAAGACATGTTCGGCCCTGAATGGGAACAGCTACCAGCCCTCGATATCACCATGAAGCTCATTGACTACCTGATGTAAAGGTTAGCTTTAAGTCGGGTCAGAAAGGAGGGACTGAACTGTTTTTAGGATTTCGAGAGGAGAGAAGGGCTTGGCGAGGACAC
>MTLC01002284.1_pt1 | contig 16136 bp, 10 predicted proteins | sample 1982451 | NCBI WGS metagenome assembly MTLC01 (sample SAMN05710165, study PRJNA340218) | biofilm metagenome | isolation source: sample SPH anode biofilm adapted to +100 mV | place: USA | collected 2012-02-03 | reverse complement strand
CCAGTAAGCACACAAAAAAGCAGGCAGAAAGAGGAAAAGAAATACAGGGGCGGTAAAGTCCATGGATTACAGCTTGGCCTCTATCGATTGGATAAGGTCTCCGACATTACGAAACGTCAGAATTTCACCGTGCTGGAACCTGATCCCGAATTTACCTTCCACGGCTACGATAAGATTAATGTGAGACAGCGAGTCCCACCCATCTATGTCGTTGGCAGTCATATCAGAGGTTATCTGGATATCGTCATCATCAAAGACCATGCGAAAGACCTGATTCAAAGTTTCTATCGTTGACATTTTAAATCTCCAAGGTTGAGGTGTCGCCGATATCAGCACCACAATAACGTGCTCGCAGGACCCGACGCATTATCTTCCCGCTTTTGTTTTTGGGAATATCGTCGCAGAAAACAATCTCTTGCGGTGTCGCTATGCTGGATGCCTTGTTTGAAACATGGAGACGAATCTTCAACTCCAGGTCCTTTGTCGGCTTGAATCTTTCATGAAGGTGAACGAAGGCGACAACTTTTTCGTACATCAATTCGTCAGGAGCACCAATTACCCCCGACTCGGCGATTTCCTCGATTTCCAGCAGGGCGCTTTCGATCTCGAACGGGCTAATCAGATGCCCCGCCGTATTGATCACGTCGTCGCTGCGTCCCATGAACCAGTAATAGCCTTTAGCGTCACGGCGAGCAGTGTCACCCGTGTAGTAGTATCCCCCCCTGAACTTCGACGCATAGGCGGCTGCGTTGTTCAGGTAGGTAGTAAACATTGAGGGCCATCCACCCTTGATACAGAGATTGCCTTGTTCTCCATCCTTTACTATGGTGCCGTCATCGGCAACAATGGCAGGCTCTATTCCGGCTACAGGTTTTCCCATGGAGCCAGGAAAGATTTCCATCCCGGGCCGGTTGCTTATCATGATTGCACCGGTTTCTGTTTGGAACCAGGTATCGTGAATGTCACGATTCATAACACGCCTGCCCCAGGCAATGACTTCCGGGTTTAAGGGCTCGCCGACGCTGTAAATTGAACGAAGACCGGAGAGACCTGAGGTCTTGAAGATATTTTCGTCAGCCCGCATAAGCATGCGCAGGGCCGTAGGAGCGGAGTACCAGACGGTAATATGCTCCCGCACAAGGAGGTCCACCCATGCCTGCGCGTCATATCCACCGCCATAATGGATCTGAGTAACGCCAAGACTCCAAGGGCCGATGATGCCGTATGAAGTTCCTGTAATCCATCCTTGATCGGCAGTACACCAATAGATGTCGTCACGTTGAAGGCCTAGAACATCTCGTGCTGTAGCCATCTGGCCTTGCAAGCTTCCGTGGCGATGCAGGACTCCTTTAGGTTTGCCTGTTGATCCTGACGTGTACTGTAAAACAGAAGGAGTATCGACAGAAGTCGGTTGCACCTCATATTCATTGCGAGCCGACGCCATAAGATTCCGATAGCTGGAAATTCCACGCTCAGGGTCGTCATCTCCATCCACAAGAATGATGATTCTCAGTTTTGGCAGGTTCTCTCTGATCCGGTTGATTTTCTTCAAAAGGCCCTTCCGGGTTATGATACCGACTGCGCCGGAGTCTCCTAAACGGTCGAGCAGGGCCTCTTCCCCGAAGTTGGAAAATAAGGTCCCACATATGACCTGGGCTTTGAGAGCCCCAAGAAATGCGAAAAACTGCTCAGGCATCTTCGGCAGGAAGGTAAAGAAGATATCCCCTTTTTTTACACCCAATTTTTCAAGGACATTTCCGAAGCGGTTGCTCTCACGAGTCAGATCTTTAAATGAAAAATCAGCCATACTACCGTGCGCGTCAATCCAACGCATGGCAGTTTTATTGCCCAAGCCCCGCTCACACTGTAAATCGGTGCAGGTATAGGCAATGTTGCTATGATCAGTTACATTCATTTCCATACTCAAAGACCTTATATGACACAATTTTAGATGAGATGTATTACCAAAACCGCTGTTAATTAGCAAGAAATATTAAAACAAACGGTTTTTTTGCTCAGCATGTTATTCTCAAGCATGCGAGGGGGACGCGGCGGGTTGGTGCTGGTACGGTAAGAACGGGGATCTTCTCGCCCAGTGACACGAGAAACAAAAAGACAAAACGATTAACAGGGATGAAGGGGATAAACGGGATAAACCTGAGAGGCTTTCTCACGCAAAGGCGCAAAGTCGCAAAGAAAGACAAAGACAGAACAATCTTGGGTTTAAACCAGCCGTGAGGTAGGCTTTGCTTTTATCCCCTGCATCCCCTTCATCCCTGTTAAACGGTTTGCGCTTTGAGGTTTTGCGACTTTGCGGCTTTGCGTGAGATAGGTTTTGTGATGAACCAGAAAAGCAATTAACAGGGATGAAGGGGATAAAAGGGATAAACCTGAGAGGCTTTCATCACGCAAAGACGCAAAAAAGAGAAGCTACTTTTTTCTAATGCTCTTGGTCCGGTCTTTCGGCAAGCATCACCAATATAGTCTCAACCAGCGGCGGCAGGTCATTGCGTACGGTACCCCATACACGCTCAAGGTCGACACCGAAATAACCATGAATCAGCTTATCCCTCATTCCAGCTACAATTCGCCAGGGAATCGCGGGATACTGTTTGCGCATCTGCACCGGTACGTTTTTTGCGGCTTCACCGATTACCTCCAGCGCGCGGATCACCGCATACACTTTTTCATCGTTGGAACGGAACTCCTCAAAGCTCACGCCAGACACAAACTTTTCAGCCTTAAGGGCAGCTTCGAGGATGTCTCGCAGGAAATCGGTCGCGGATCGGTCCGCGGCTTTCATATCGCCCGAACCTCTTCGAGTATCCGCTTCGCTATGGCCGGCTTTTGGGCAAGAACCGACTTTTCGACCAGGTCTACTTTATGGCCGATGGCCTTGCTGAGTTCCTGCTCCAGAGCCACAAACTTGAACAGCGACACCGGCACATGTCCGTCGAAATCGACCAAAAGGTCCACATCGCTGCGCTTGCGCTGCCCACCGGTCGCATACGATCCGAAGATTCCGAGATAATTGACGCCGTAACGTTCCTGCAACTCCGGCATCAAGCCGCGCAGCACCTCTCGTACGCCCTCAAGATCCTTGACCTGTTCTTTGCTCATAATATCCACCTGCCGGGGCAGCGCCCCCAACTCTTTGAAATCGATGCGTTAGCAGTTATACAACTTATCATCAACTCTTGTCAATTCGCCCCAAAGCCATTAACAGGGATAAAGGGGATAACAGGGATAAAGGCTTTAAACCAGACAAAGGGTAAAACCTCAGAGGCTTCTCACGCACAGACGCAAAGCCGCAAAGAAAGGCAAAGACAGAAGATCTTGGGTTTAAACCAGCCGTGAGATAAGCTTTGCTTTTATCCCCTGCATCCCCTTCATCCCTGTTAAATGATTTGCGATGCCAGTTATGTAACCGAGAGCCATTTACACAAAATCCTTTTTACAGGCCCTTACACGCCCGATCCCAAGCATGATCTTCCTGGCTTCAAGCATGTTGCCGTGACTTCAAGGGTGATTTTGCCAAAATCAGGCATGATGACGCGACTTCAAGCATGATTTTGCCAAAATCAAGCTTGGGAACGCGTCTTCAAGCTTGAAGACGCTCTTACAAACCTGTTTTCCACCTGTTTTCATGCCTGCGAGAGCAAAATCGTGCCAAGTCTCTCGAAAATCAGGCCTGAGGGAGCGATAAAAAGGGGAAAGAGAGCGAATTTCACCTCGGGGGGCGCGACTTTAAGCATGATTTTGTCAAAATCACGCTTGAGACCGCTCCAACAAGCTTGATTCTACCAAAATCAACCTTGAGAACGCTCCCGCAAGCTTGAGAACGCTCTTGCAAGCTTGTTTTCGCAGGCGCACAACATCAGGTTCTTGTCACGCGAAGACGCAAAGTCGCAAAGAAAGACAACGGCAATTAACAGGGATGAAGGGGATAAAGGGGATAAAGGCAAAAGCATAAAGGAGGGGTAAAACCTTCAGGCTGTTTCGGGGGGTAACCTCTGCGCCTTCGCGACTTGGCGCCTTTGCGTTCTATCTTTTCAAGCCTTCGGTTTAGACCTTATCCCGTTCATCCCCTTCATCCCTGTTAAGTGGGTTGGAGGTTTACGGGAGGGAAAACAAAAGGGGCCCGCGCTTTAGGCACGGGCCCCTCGTTTTTTCTCAGGTGGGCATGAAGGGTAAGGGGTTTGACCAGGGCCCCGGCCCCGCGTTCGTGATGGCCCTCATCCTGAAGTAGTGATCCACGCCAACGGCCAGCCCTCCAAGCTCCATCCCGGTGCAGCGCGCGAAGACGGCTCCATGCCTCCAGTTGCTCTCAACGGCCGGGTCCCCCACCGCAAAGTGAACTTCAAAGCTCGCCGCTCCGGCTATGCTCCTCGCCCTGAAGAGGACGCTGCCTCTCTGGGGCCCCTGCTTCACCTCAAAGACCGGTACCGTTTCCAGGGCGTGCTTCTTGTTCTGGGCCGGGCTTGGCTTCGCGACATCGAAGCCGGAGGAAACCAGTTTCTGCACGTCCCCCTTCGCGACGAGCACGACGTAAGCCGCCAGCGACCTGAATTCCTCGGCATACTCCTTCTCGCAGAGCAGGCGCAGCGCGATCTTCCCCTTGTCCCCTCCCAGGCTTTCGAGATGGCGGGCCTCCAGGTTGCGGGTGACCTCGTCCAAGCGGGCAAGGGTAGTGGTGTGCTCAGACCAAGGCTCGGGAAAGTAGGGGTTGCCGGTCATCGCGGCGGTGACGACCCTCCCCTTGACGATCCGCGCGGGTATCGGCGCCCGCAAGAAGTCCAGCTTCAAAGTATTGGCCATTACAACCTCCCAATTATCAATATCTAACGACCACAGAGGAATCTTACCCCATGATTAAAACATGTCAATCTTTCATCGCAAAAAACTGAGCGCTCGTGAAAAAAAAATGCGCCCCTCCCCGCAAACCCAAAACACCTAGCAGGGGCAAAACAGGACAATCGTTTGAAACCACGTACAAAATAGGCAAACCGGAAGGCTTCTCACGCAAAGACGCAAAGAAAGGCAAAACTTAAGACACTTAACAGGGATGAAGGGGATAAAGGCAAAGACCATTCGGGGGTAAACCACGTCTTTCAGGGGTTACCCTTTGCACCTTTGCGCCTTTGCGTCATGTCTCAGGTTTGGATGTTATCCCCGTTCATCCCCTTCATCCCTGTTAAATGGCTTTCTGCTTGAGCTTTTCTTTGCGCCTTTGCGTCTCTGCGTGAGTGAAATGCTTTGTTCCGTATTTCCCGTATTTGTGTTAAATTGTGCCGTCGTACACCGGTCTCTCGCGTCTATATGTTATGTATCTTTGCCGTACTAAGTCTCTCTTATCCACGAGGCCCAAATGCAGCAGCTTTCTCCCGCCTTCTCTTCCCGGCCCCGGCACCTGCTCGCGGTCGTGCTGATCGCCTTGGCGGCTCTGTTGGCCTACGCCAACTCCATAGGCGTCCCCTTCGTCTACGACGACGTGACCTCCATCGTGCAGAACCGGGTGATCCGGGACCTCCCCGCCTTCCTGCAGGGGGAGGGGCTCAGCTATAACCCGCGCCGCTTCGTCACCTACCTCTCCCTCGCCTTCAACTACCGGCTGGGGGGGCTCGACGTCACCGGCTACCACATCTTCAACATCGCCGTCCATATCGCGACCGGGATGGCGCTCTACGTCTTCACCCTGGTCACCCTGCGCACGCCACGCCTTCGCCCTTCCAGGCTCGCGGAGATCGGCACGCCGGTCGCGCTCCTCTCGGCCCTTCTTTTTGTCTGCCACCCCGTCCAGGTCGAGGCGGTCACTTACGTGGTGCAGCGCACCACGTCGCTTGCCGCACTCTTCTATCTCCTGTCCGTACTTTTGTACGCCCTTGCCCGACTGCAGGAGCGCCGGGGGAAGGCGCTGCTTCTCTTCGCCGGAGCCCTCGTCTGCGCGGTGGCCGCGATGCTCACCAAGGAAATCGCGGCCACGCTCCCCTTCGCCGTGCTGCTCTACGAGGTGAGCTTTTTCGAGGGTTCCCGGCGCAGCCGCCTGCGCCTCGCGGCTCCCCTCGTAGTGCTCTCGCTGCTGGTCCCGCTCATGCTCATCGCGTCCAGCCGCCCTGCGGGCGAGCTTCTCTCCGCGGCGGACCGGCTGACGCGCGAGACGCAGTTCATACCGCGCGGCCAGTATCTGCTGACCCAGTTCGAGGTGGTCGCCACCTACCTGCGCCTGCTCATCCTCCCGTACGGCCAGAACATCGACCACGACTACCGCCTCGCCACCGGCTTTTTCGCGCCGCCTGTGCTGCTCGCCTTTTTGCTGCACGCGGGGCTTTTGGCCCTTGCGGCATGGCTCTACCGCGGCACGTCCGGCGCCGAACCCCACCGCGACGCGGCCCGGCGCCTGATCGGCTTCGGGATCATATGGTTCTACCTTGCCCTCCTTGTCGAATCGAGCCTGATCCCGATCCGGGACGTGATCAACGAGCATCGTCTCTACCTCCCCTCCATCGGCATCGCCCTCTCCTTTTCCGCAGCTCTCGTCCTTCTTCTCGAGCGCCGACCGAGGCTCCTCAAAGCGGCGGGGCTCCTCGTCGTCCTTTTGCTCTGCATCGTCACCTGGCGGCGCAACGAGGTCTGGAAGAGCGAGCTCGCCCTCTGGTATGACTCGGCGAGCAAGTCGACGGTAAGCGGACGGCCGTACCACAACTACGCCAAGGCCCTCTCCGAAGCGGGTGACCACGGCAAGGCGATCGTCGCCTACCAGGTGGCGATCAGGCGCGGCACGACCTCACCCGACACCTACGTCAACCTCGCCGCCGAATACGAGACGGTGGGGGATCCCGTCAGGGCGGAAGAATTCTACCGCGCCGCACTAGCCTCCGACCCCGCCCACGTAACCGCGCTCACGAGGCTCGCCATACTGCTCCTGCAGCGTCCGCAGACGGCAGAGGAAGGTTTTTCCCTCCTGGTGAAGGCGGCCCAGGCCGCGCCCGCAAACCCGAACGTCCAGTTCAACCTGGGAGCTGCCTTCGAGGCACGCGGCGACCTTGCTGCCGCCGCAGAGCATTACCTGCAGGCCGTGGCTCTCAACCCGGCCTACGCCAGGGCCCATTACACCCTGGGCGAGCTCTACCGCAGGGAGGGGCGCCCCGACCTCGCGGCCCCGCATTTGCGGGCGGCACAGGAACTGGAGGCGCGGTAGCCGTCCTGGGCGGAAGCCTGAAAAAGTCGTGAAGGGAAACACCTGTTATGAGAATGTTATCGAGACCCGCCGTTCATCTGCTCCTTGTCGCCCTGGTCGGCCTGGTCGCCTACGCGAATTCTTTTGCCGTCCCTTTTTTCCTCGACGACCAGGGGTCGATCGTCGAGAACGCCGTCATCAAGGACTTGCACCGTTTCCTCTCCGGGGCCGGGTACGCCTACAACCCGCGCAGATTCGTGGGCTACCTGACCGTCGCCCTTAACTACCATTTCGGCGGGCTGAACGTCACCGGATACCACGTCTTCAATCTCGCGGTTCACATCGCCTCCGCCTGGCTCGTCTACGGGCTCGCCCTCTTGACGCTTCGCACCCCTTTCTTCGAAGAAGGCCCGGAAGCCGCCGAGCCGGGAGCCACAGCGTTCATCCCGCTTTGCGCCGCGCTGCTCTTCGTAGCACACCCCATCCAGACCCAGGCGGTCACCTACATCATCCAGCGCTTCGCATCGCTCGTCACGCTGTTCTTCGTCCTGTCGCTTTACTGCTACGGCAAGGCCCGCGTGCTCCAGCAGCGGAAGGGAAATCTCTGGAAAGCGCTCCTGCTGTACGCGGGAGCCGTAGCAGCCGCCGGCTGCGCCATGAAAACCAAGGAAACGGCCTTCACCCTCCCCTTCGTCATCCTCATCTATGAATTTCTGTTCTTCCGCTTGAGTGCGCTTAAGAAGCTCGTCCTGCTCGCCCCGCTCATCCTCGGTTCGCTGGTCGTGCCGCTCAGCATCATGGGGACCGGCCGCCCCATCGGGCAGCTTCTCTCCGACATCGATGCGGCGGCCCGGGTCACCGCCGACCTGCCGCGCCAGGATTACCTCTTCACACAGTTCACCGTCATCGCAAGGTACCTGCGCCTGCTCTTTCTTCCCGTGGGGCAGAACCTCGATTACGACTTCCCGGTCCAGCGCTCCCTCGCTTCTCCGCCCGTGCTGCTGTCGCTTGCGCTGCTCCTGGCCCTCTTCGCCTTCGCGCTGCTTCTTTTGCGGCGCAGCGCAAAGGGAGCCCCCCTGCTGCGGCTCGCCTCCTTCGGCATACTCTGGTTCTTCGTCACGCTCTCGGTCGAGTCGAGCATCATCCCCATACCGGACGTCATCTTCGAGCACCGGGTCTACCTCGCCTCGGTCGGCGCTTTCACGACGCTTGCCGTTTTCGCCTTCCTGCTGCTGAAGAGGTACCCGGCCCGCGTGCGGGTGGGCGCGCTCGCCCTGGTCATCCTGGTGCTCACCGCCGCCACCTTTGCGCGCAACCAGGTATGGCAAAGCGGCATCACCCTCTGGTCGGACGTGGTGCAAAAGTCCCCCGGCAAGGGACGTCCGCACTACAACCTCGCGCGTTTTCTGGCGCAGGAGAACCGGACCGACGAAGCCCTCGCGCACGCCCTTCAGGCGGTCCGCTTCGAGCCGTCGAACGCGCTGGCCTACAACCTGATCGGGCAGATCATGGGGAAAAACGGGAACTACCTGCAGGCCGCCGCGGCGCTGGATGAAGCGATCCGGCTGGATCCCGGATTCGTCAGCGCCCACATGAACCTGGGCGACGTCTACCGGCTCACAGGGCTCACGCGGAAGGCCCTCGATGAATACGAGATCGCCCTCAGGCTGACGCCGGGGGACGCGAGCATCTATTACAAGATGGGGCTGGCGCTGGCTAACGCCAACGACCTCGAGAAAGCGGTGGTTTTCCTGCGCAGTGCGGTGCAAATGGCGCCGGCCGTCCCCCTGTACCGGGCCGACCTGCAGCGGATGGAGCAGATGCTGCATAGGTGAAGGGACACGAAAAGCACTCCAACAGGGATGAAAGGGATAAATGGGATAATGGCTTGAAACCATTCAAAGGGTAAACCGTGAAGGCGAAAAGCCTCCAGGTTTTAGGAGTTGCTTTGCGTCTTTGCGTGACACCTGCTTTTGTTTTAAGGTGTTATCCCTTTCATCCCCTTCATCCCTGTTAATTGTCTTCCAGGTTGGCCCTCCCCCTTCGCAGAGGGTTGACCATGTTTACTGCTTCGAGCGAATGCACACATGTTCCCCGGAATACTAATGTTGTGAAAGGGCTGCCATGGCAAAAAAAACTCTCTTTGAGCACCCGGTCTTTCATCTCCTGCTGATCGCGCTCCTGGGCCTTGTCGCGTACTCGAACACCTTCCACGTCCCCTTTCTCTTCGACGACGAGACCTCCATCATCAAAAACGGCGCAATCAGGGACCTGAACGGGTTCCTCTCCGGGGGCGGTTACACGTACAACCCGCGCCGCTTCCTGGGTTATCTCTCGATCGCGCTCAACTACCGCCTGGGGGGGCTCGAGGTATTCGGCTACCATGTCGTGAACCTGGCCATCCATACCGTCTCCGCCTGGCTCGTCTACGGCCTCGCCCGCCTGACGCTTTCCACCCCCTTCTTTACCGGGGGAAGCCCCGGGCCGGAAGATGCCGCCTCGCGCCCGACAACCCGCTGCCTCCCTCTTTGCGCCGCCCTTTTGTTCATCTGCCACCCCGTCGAGACCCAGGCCGTCACCTACATCATCCAGCGCCTCACCTCGCTTTGCACCCTCTTTTACCTGCTCTCGATCTGCTGTTACGTGAAGGCGCGCCTGGAGCTCGACTTCTCCGGCAAAACGACGCGTTCCGTCATACTCTGGTGCATCGTCTCCCTCGCCGCGGCAGGAGCCGCCATGAAGACGAAGGAGATCGCGTTTACGCTTCCGTTCATCATCATGCTCTACGAGTTTCTGTTCTTCCGGTTGTCGATGGCGAAGAAGCTTCTGTTCCTCGCCCCCTTCGCTCTCACCACGCTCGTCGTGCCCGCGAGTCTGATGGGGAGCAGTGTGGGTATCGGCCACCTCATCTCGGACGTCACCACGGCGACGCGCGTCGAGACCGGCGTTTCCCGGCTGGACTACCTTTTCACCCAGTTTCCCGTGGTGGTGGCCTACCTGCGGCTGCTGATCTTCCCGGTGAGCCAGAACCTCGACTACGACTTCCCGGTTTATCACTCGCTCCTGCAGGTGCCGGTCATCCTCTCCCTGTTGCTTCTGCTTGCCCTTTTCGGCGTTGCCCTGTTCCTGCTGCGCTCGGCCTCGCGCGAGTGGAGGCTCGTTTCCTTCGGCATGCTCTGGTTCTTCGTCACCCTTTCCGTGGAGTCGAGCTTCATCCCCATCGCCGACGTCATCTTCGAGCACCGCGTCTATCTCCCTTCGGTCGGCATCTTCCTGGCGTTTGCCGCCCTTGCCTCCCTGCTGGCCAGGAGGTTTTCGGAGCGCGGCGTGGTGGCGCTGGTCGGCGTTGTGGCCATGGTCCTTGCCGGCGCCACCTACGCCCGAAACGAGGCATGGGGGAGCGCGCTCTCCCTCTGGTCGGACGCGGCGGTCAAAGCGCCGGAGAAGGCGCGCCCGCATTACAATCTCGCCATGGCGCTGGAAGAGAAGGAACTGCCCAAGGAAGCTTTGCGCGAAGCCGTCACTGCCGCGAAGCTCGCCCCTACCGACCCCAAACCGCTTGACCTCATCGGGACCATCTTCGGGAAATATGGGAAGTACGACGACGCTATCGCCGCCTTCAGCGAGGCGCTGCGGCTCGACCCGACCCTTTCGAGCGCGCACGTGAACCTGGGTGACGCCTACCGGCTGAAGGGGCTTATCCCGCAGGCGCTGGAGCAGTACCAGCAGGCCGTGCAGCTTACGCCGACTGATGCGGATATCTACGACAAGATAGGGACGGCGCACAGGATGGGTAACGACATGCAGAGGGCCGCCGTCTTTTACCAGTGTGCGGTGAGTCTCGCCCCGGGAAATGCGGCGTACCGGCAGGATCTCATGGGGGTGCAGGCGGCGTTGGCTGGCAGGCGCTAACAAACCAGAACCTGTCACGCAAAGACGCTAAGGCGCAAAGAAAGGCAAAAAGCAAAGGCGATTAACAGGGATAAAGGGGATTAAGGGGATAAGGCTTTAAAGCAAAAACGAAGGTTAAACCTTAAGGCTTTTCACGCAAAGACGCAAAGCAAAGCGCAAGACGATTTAACAGGGATGAAGGGGATAAAAGGGATAAGGCCTTAAAGCAAAAACGCAGGGTTGAACCTGAAACAATTCACGTAAAGAGCAAAATGCCCCCGCCGTAAGACGGGGGCATTTTTTTATGCGCCGGCTACTTGATGTGGCAGGTGAGGCAGATTTGCGAGTTTGTATTGGGCGAAAGCAGTAGGTAGTTCGTCTTGGTCGGATCGTCCACGTTCTTCTTGTTATGTACATCGTGGCAGGTGGCGCAGGTCATGATGGGTCCGTCGCTCGTCGCGTAGAGCCGGTCCGCGATCTTCAGGGTCGTATTGGCGATATATGTTGCGTCTTTCTGACGGATCCAGTTGTCCTTGTGTACGCCGCTTGGTCCGTTGTTCTGGCTGCTATCGGTGTCGCTGACCGGCGGGTTGCCTGTGATGGGGCCGTTGGCAACACCGCCGTCGGATTGGTCAAACACGAAGCCGATCGGGTGGTCATTGTTCAAGGAACCGCTCAGGCCGACGGCCGGCGCGCCGAATTCGTCGCTGGTGAGCGTTTTGTTACCCGTGGTGGCGTAATGGGTATCAACAGCGATTGCGCCGTCGTGGCAGCTCATGCAGAGCTTGCTCGGCCCGTCCATCATGGTGGCCTGCGTTATTGTCGCATCGATCGTGGCGGATGCGTACGGAACATAGCCGGTAGTTGGGATCAGATGGGACCAGAGCGGCAGGTAATCGTTACCTTCGGTGAGTGCGTGGTGCGGCGTGTGACAGAAGGCACAGACGCGCCCCTGGGTGTCCGCAGTCGCACCAGAATAGAGGTTCATGTCGTGGATGGACCCCACCACCCCCGTCCCGGGGGCTGTACCTGCGAAAACTGCGCTTGCGGAAACTGCAACGATACCCAGTACGGACAACATCATCTTCTTGTTCATTTTTCTCTCCTTTTTTCATTGAAGTGATGAACATCATGATGCGGTTGCTACTGATTTCATTGCATTTCAGATCAGGCCTACCTCCTCCTTTCTTTTTAATTATCTACACCCCACCATTGACCCCACAAACGGAGGATAACGTCACGGCATTGCTTGATGATTTTCACCAAATCGGCGTCCCGTGCGGCCCCTTTAGGCAGTCGGGCGCCTTAAAGGGGCCCATCTGAGTTCCTTGCGCAGTTGGGCGCCACACTGAAGCCTAATCGGAGGCTCATGGAAAACATTTAGGACTCAAATGCAATTTTTTTTCGTAGATTCGGCGACTTACAGAGGGGACTCGGTGATTTGACGTAGTTTGGCGGACGGTAATTCCAGAAGGGAAGGCGTTGCAGCGGAGGGCTCACGGTACACATCGTAAAGCTGAGCGATGATCCGTGAACATTGAGGGAGTAGATGGTGGGGGCGACGCAGCGGCGGCAGGCGGCCGTGCATCTGGCCAAATAACGGGAAGATTTTTTTCCTCGTCTTCGGCTGGCAGTTTCTGCCTGTGCGCCTGCGAGCTACGCCTCTTGTGTGGCGTATCGCTGCATCATGCTCTATTTAAGCCTTAGCTACTGATCAGCCTCCTCTTCTTCCTGCGGCATTTTCAAGCGCTTCGCCTCGAGCCTCGCCTTTTGTTTGGCGTATCGCTGCATGATGCTCGCTTTGTCGGCGGCTTCCTGGGCGGCGGCCTGGCGCTCGGCGGCGATTTCTTCCTGGGTCTTCACCGGCTCGGTTTTCTCGCCGGTAAGCTCGACGTAAACACCCGTCTCGGTTTCCCTGATGATCACCTCGCCTGCACGGGCGGCTTGCACCGAAATGAATACCATGAAGAGGGTTGCCAACATCGCTAGTTTCATCATGATCCTTCTCCTTTACGACCGACTGCGTATGCTCTAGAAAAAAGCCCCCGTCTTGCGACGGGGGCCATTGTATCACAGCTTTTCAAATTCAACCAAGTGCATTACGGACGGGAGGCTGCGTAGGTGCCGGTGGTGCCAACAGGTGCGCCGAACCATACTGCTGCTTCCGGATAAAGATCCGCGTTGATGTTGATGCTGCCGTTCATCGTGTTGTTGTCGAGCCAATCGATCGAGTCGAAGATGATGCGCTTAGCGTAAAGCCTGTTGTGTGCGTATGCGCCCGGCTCGTGGAGCAGGTAGTTGTAGTTGTGGCCTGCACCGAGGTCACCCTGGGTTCTCCACTTCAGGGCAGCCTGAGCGCCGGTGAAGGTGAAGTAGGGGTGGCTCGACGTCCAGGTGTAGCCCTGTGCGATGAGTGCTGCGTTGAAGGCTGCGAGAGCCTGTTTGTAACCAGCTGCCTCTTCCTCAACGAAGGCGGCGGCAGCAGCGTCACCGGCGATAAGAGCGGTGCCGTGTGCGCCGGTGTGGCAGGTTACGCAGTTGGTGGCAACGAGTGCGGTGATGTTGTCGTTAGCGTCTTTCTTCACAACTTCGAACTCGTGGTTCTTGTTCGGCATGTGGCAGTCGTTGCAGCCGATGGTGTTGTGCTTGTAGTAAGACGGGTTAGCGTAGCTGAGGCCCGGGAACTGGTAACCGACCTTGGTGTCTGCCTGGAAGATGGTAGCACCAGCGTTCAGGTAGTGGGTTGCGGTTGCGGTTGCGGAGTTCTTCGGGGTGGTGGTGCTGCTCAGGACTGCAGCCGGGTTGATGACGGCTGCGCCCATGAGGCTCGTGACGTTGCCGCGACCTGCGTGGCAGGATACGCAGACTGCGCCTTTGCCTGCAACTGCGACTTCGATGTTCTTGGTGTCGGTGGTGGCAGCTTTGTAGTCGAGAACCATCTTGCCGTTGGCGCGGAGTGCGCCGGTGCCTGCGTCGCTGTGGCAGCCCCAGCAGTACAGCATTTCGTTCTGGTTGGAGCCGGTGGTGGTCCAGCCCTGGAGGTGGCTGAAGTCGTTCTTGGTCTGGTCGTAAGCGACGGTAAGCGAGCCGCCCTGGTTGTAGGTGTTAACTGCGTTCAGGTAGTTGGACACACCGGTGGAGGTGTGGCACTTCTGGCAAGCCTGACGATCGTTGGCATCCCAGTTGTAGTGTTCCCAAGCTGCGCCGGTGTCGCCGGTTACGCCTGCGCCCATGACTGCGGCGTTGTTGGCCTGGTTCCTAGCGAGGGTCGGGTTGTTAAGTGCAAAGGCAGCCCACTTCTGGCTGAGCAGTTTACCAGCGTGGCCGGATTTGGCCCACTGAGTCTGGATGCTGAGTGCTTCAGTCATGGAGTCGCCGGTCTCGACGTTGAAGTCGTGGCCATGGCAGTCGGTGCAGGCGCTGGCCTTGTTCCAACGAACGTTGTAACCTTCGATGTAGGTGGTGCCCAGGCCAACGCCGGTGGTCGGAAGGTCATAGTGGGTGGAAGCGATGTTGCGGTACCAGTCTTTGTAGTGCTGGGTCTTCTGCGCGGTAGCGGTGCCGGACACGGTCAGACCGGAAGCGATCGGGGTGCCGCTAGCGTTAAGCAGGTTGTGGCAGGAGGTGCAGAGTTTGTACTGCTGGGAAGCAGACCCTACAGCAGCACCGACGGGCTTCGGATCCCAGGAAGCCGGGGTGGACTGCAGCACGCTGTCGTGGTTGTTGTGGCAAGCGTAGCAGCCGACGGTGGTCAGGATCCTGTTGCCAGCGGCATCCACGTTGGAGATGGTGGTGTAGGTCGGGTTGTAAGCACCGAAGTCAACGCCCTGTGCAGCGAAGGCCTTGTAAGCTTCGGTGGTGTGGCAGCGAGCGCAGGTACCGGTGTCGTGACCGGTTGCGATGCCGTAGGAGTGCTTGCCGGACTGTACTGCGGTCATGAGGGCAGCATTCCTGTTGTTGTGGCAGGTGGTGCAGGAGTTGTCGCTCGAAACCGTGATCAGCTGAGCATTGACGCTAGCGGTGGTGAGGTCCGGAGCGGTCGCGGTAAGGGCGATCTGGTACTGACCTGCAGTCGTAGCCTTGAAGTAAGCGGTTGCGGTGCCTGCTACCGGGGTGATGGTCACGCCGGTGGAGGGGGTAGCCGCGAAAGCGTAGGTCACGCCGGAAACGTTCGCAGTGGTCTTAGAAGCGTCCAGCAGAACAGACTCACCCGGAAGGACGTTGTATTTGCCTACGACCACAATCGGCTTCACGATGGAAGCGAGGTTGAAGGTCGCGGTAATATCCGTAGCGCCAGTGATTTCGACGACCTTGGAAACGATATCACCCTGCAGGCCGGTAACGGTCGTATCGTCCACGCCATTAACCTTGATGCTTGCTACCTTGTAGTCGGCGTTCGGGAAGACGGTGACCTTCACGTAAGCTTTGCCGGAAGCATTGAGCTTGACGTTGGTGAATTTGTCCATGGTCCTGGAGCCGAAAGTGTTGCCGTTGACATCACAGGACTGCATAATGACACGCCCCTGCGTGGTCGCCGGCTGGATGGCGGTCACGGTAAGCAGGTTCTGCTTGAAGTAGACCACCAGGGACTGGTTGCTCTTGATCGGGGAGCCGGAGCCGATGACGTAGTTGCCATTGATGTCAGCGGTTGCAGGCGCGCCGTTCACGATCACGGAGGAGACGGAGTAACCGGTCCCCGGGGTGACGGTGAAGGTCTGGGTGTTGCCGACAACGTTCTCGGCTTTGTAGTACGCGAGGGAACCAGTCGCCGGTGCTACTACCGGGAGGGAGATGACCTTGGTGCCGTCAGTGACGGCCCCCTGGCCGCTGCCGATTTTCGCCGTAACGGTCCACGCGTGGGCGAAAGCGGGGAGAGCGAGCAGGAGGGTAGAGACTAACCCAACTTTTCTCAACATATATATTCTCCTTTTCGATTTAGTGTTCATAAGTAACTGCGGGTCGAAGTGCCACAGGGCCCGGCCCTTGTTTCTGGTTCAATGCTTCCTGCGGTCTGCCTCGACCACCCTTCAAGTTACTTGATATGGCAGGTCAGGCAGAGTTTCGAATC
>MTLC01000532.1_pt1 | contig 16154 bp, 13 predicted proteins | sample 1982451 | NCBI WGS metagenome assembly MTLC01 (sample SAMN05710165, study PRJNA340218) | biofilm metagenome | isolation source: sample SPH anode biofilm adapted to +100 mV | place: USA | collected 2012-02-03 | reverse complement strand
TAATAGTTACTCTGTATCTCGTTCCCTCTGTCGTACCCTCCATTTACTCCCTTTACTCTTGTTTTATATTGTCGTTTTTCATTTTTCGCCACAGCTGCCAGGGACCTTGCTCTTTTTCAAGGCGGTACTGGGCGAAGAAGGCGTCAGCTCGGTCCGGCGCTTCACCGCGGACCAGCAGCCAGGGAACTTCAGGATACAGATTTTCATAGCTCCAACGCCAAGAAATCCATTCATCATAGCGGGGCAAAGTGGCTTCATCAACGTGGCGGCGGATGGTGCCGAAGCGGTAGTCGATGAAGGCGTTGACGGCGAGCCCGCCTTTGTCCAGCGTTTGGTAGTTGGCAAAATGAAGATACACCGGACGTCCGCGAAAAGAGTTGTCATAAAGGAGCGGCGCTACGAGGCCGCTTTCCGCTGCAGGCAGCAGGGAAGCATTGAAGCTGGCGCTGTCTTGGCGAAAGGACCAAAAGTATTCACTCCAGGCAGCGCCGTGCAGCAAAGACACCAACAGCATGGCAGCCACAGCTCGCTTGCCGAGGGGACGGACGCTGCCGGCTCCGGCAAGGAGCACTAAACCTAGAAGCAAGAACACGCTGAAACGTTCGTAGATAATACCGTGGCCGTCGATTTCCCGTGGCAGAACGAGCACGCCGCCCAGGGAGAGGAAGAGGAGCAGCCATACGGAAAAAAGACGATGTTGTTTCCAGGGCTTGCGGCTGTACCTACAGCGATTCCAGGCGAAAGCGCCTAAGACCAGGGTGAAAAAAGAGGCCGCAAGATAACCGGCGGCGCCTTCGTACAGGGCGCGGTTGTCCAAGGTCACCGCGTCGGCCAGACGTTGCGGCCAGGCGGCTAGAAACTCACCGCCTAAGTAGTAATCTTGCAGCAGGTGGCCGGTGTGAGAACCGGGCTGAAAGCCGCCGCCAGCGGTGAGCCAAGCGGTGACGAAGAGCAGCACCGGCAAGGCGGCGGCTCCCAATGGTATAAGGGATGAAAGCTGTCTGCGCCGGTTGTAGGCGGCCTGCAGGCCGAGAAAGAAGAGTGCAAAGAGAGTGGTCTGACCGTGCAGAAAAAAGAGCAGCACTAAGAACAGGCTAAGTGGGAGCAGATGCTTTCTTTTGCCATCGCGGAGCCAGGCTAGCTGGCAGGACCAGGCGCCGCAGAAGGCTGGCAAAGAGGCCGTATAGCCCACAAAGCCCCAGGTGACGCTGTAATGGTAGAGCAAAAGCAGGGAGAGGACGGCGCCGCGTCCATCGCCTCCGAGGCGCCGCAGTAAACTCCAGACGGATAGCGGTAATGCCAATATGTACAGGCCATAGAAAACGCGAGCGCCCTGCTCTACGTTAGCAAAGACCGGGAGGCTGCAAAACCAAGGGAAAAACGTATTCGGTTGAAATAGACGCTCCAGCAGCACATAATTCCGGTAGAGACTGTCCGGGGCGTCATAGTCTCGGTAAATGGCGGCGACCGCCAAATGGTTAGGCAGGTCGGTAAAAGGCCAAAAGGGCAAAGTCAGCATCCAAAAGAAGTGAAGTAGGCCCAACATGCCTGTGAGGGTCCAGAACATGCGCGAAGAAGAGAGCGCAGTAAAGATGTTTTTCATGCTTAGCCTTTCAAGGTGGCGACAATCGCGGGCAGCTCGGTGGTGAACAAAGCGGCCAGACGATCATAGGAGGTGCTCATAAGTCCTCCTTCAGGCGGGGTCATGCGCTTGTCGACGACAAATTGCTCATCTATAGCGGTGAAGGCCTTGCAGTCTACTACCATGTCTAAGGGGTTGACGGTAAACAAAATGACGTTTTTGACCTGGCGGTCTACGCAATAAGAGGTGAGATTCGTCGTTTGGGCGCTGGCGGCGTTAGTGATACCATGGCGATTCAAGTCCCGGAGCACATCGGTGCCTACATAAACTTCGCTGCCCAAAAGAAGGGAGCTCATTTGCATGCGCAGTACTTGGTTCAGGCCTTTATTGAGAAGATCCAGACCGGGAATGTCCCGGTCTCCGGCGTCAATGTAAAGGGCTGTGGCCACAAAAGCGCTGTCGCCAGGCAATTCCGCCGCTTGGGCGGCAGGGGGTAAAACGAGCAGGGCCAGAAGCAAAAACGGTAAAAGACGTTGTAACATAAGAGATTCCTTCTTTCGTTGATATTGGGAGTAGGGGTATGAAGATTGAACAAGAGTCACGGGAGTCGCGAGAGGGTACGCAAGAGAAGAACGGGGTACGGATTTTAACAGGAGTATAGGGAGTAGAGGGAGGGTACGAAGAGTCCATTAAATTAAACACCAAAGGCTCAGCTGATTTAATGAGTGCACCACCAGGGCAAGAGATTTTTTCGCCTGGCAAGAAAGAAGGGCGCGAGAATAGCGGCGCTCTTTTAAGGCTTTCTGACGCAGCCAGGCGGAAAAAGAATTGTCGTGGCGTGTGATACGAATAAATTAGCAGGGCCCAGCAATAGCGGCGCTCTGCCGAGGCTTTCTGACAAAGTCTGACGGAAAAAGAACCGCTTTGGCGTGAGATGTGAATAAATTATTGATTCCTGTACCGGAAGTACCACTGAAAAAAAGGCGGGATGACGAGGAGGATGAACAAGAGCCGGAAGAGCTGGTAGGAGATGATGATGGAAAGGTCTGCGTGGACCATCATGGCGGTGAGGCCCATTTCCGCCATGCCGCCGGGAGCGGTGGCGATGAAGGCCGTAGCCAGGCTATAACCATGCAGATTGGAGAGAACCAGGCCAATGCCTAAGGTGGCGGTGAGCAGCAGGGCGACGGACAGCGCTGTTAGGGGCACTAGGCGTTTCCAAGAAGGAAGCGCTACCAAAGGAATGTTGAGGCCCATGTAAGTCCCGACGCACCATTGGGCGGCTTTCAGCAGTTCCGAAGGCAAAGGCGGTGTTGTGTATCCTTGCAAAGACCAGATGGCTGTGCCTAGAATGGGACCCAGCAGCTGCGGCGTGGGCAAGTGCAGCTTTGTGGCGATAAGCATACCGCCAATAGCCAAACCCAGCGGCGGCAGATAGGCAATAAGCAGTTCTTCGGCGCTGCCGGACAGGACAACGCCAACGACATCCACGTGATCCGCCAGGCCGTGCAAAACCAAAAACGGCACCGTGAAGACCGTAGCCAAAAGACGAAAAGTCTGCAAGAAAGTAACGACGCCAGGATCTGTATGCGGCATTTCTTCACTTAAAGCGGTCATTTGCGTCAGTCCGCCGGGCGTACTGCCCAGAAAGGCGCTGGACAGGCTGATGTCGGTGTAGCGAGCCGTTACAGAGGCCATCCAGAGGCTAATGGCGATCACCAAAACGGTCGAAAGGCAGATGGCAGGCAACTGCTGTAAAATGGCCTGCGCCGTATGCGGCGTGAAGGGAGCGCCCATGGCGTAACCCAGAAAGAGCATGCCGCCGTTACGAACCTGTATCGGCCAAGCAGCCGGGCGGTGCAACAAGGCTCGCCAGAGGAGCACCGCCGCTAACGGACCTAGAGTCCAGGGGAGAGGCATGTTCAGCCAAAAGAATAAAACGCCTCCGCAAGTAGCGATAAGGCCGGTTTGAAACATGAGAAACATAGTGAGTAAAGGACCCCTTTCAAGATTGGGCTAACGTGGAGAAACCGGGGGAAAAACGGAAATACGGGGATTGAACAGGAGTCACGGGAGTCTCGGGAGGGCACGCAAGAGGGCTTCTGGTAAAGCGTGTACTTTCGTAACCCTCATTCGAGCCCTCAGATTCTCCGATTCTCTTGTTTAAAACTCGTGTATTTGAATTCAGCAATCTCCTTGAGTATAGCGCAAGGTGTTGGAGATGTCACCGTCCTATGAGGAAACTGTAGGGAAAAAGTCATTTTGGTTTCCTAGCGCCCGAGGGAACGGTATAATAGTAATAATAAAGAAGTTTGCCGAGTAGGCTGGAATAAAAGGGGGGCTGCGGATGTTTCGGATATTGGTGGTCGAAGACGATAGTAAGCTGCGGGACTTGATCCTGTTGAATTTGCGCAAATGGGGCTTTGAAACGAAGGGCGTAGAAGATTTTTCCAAAGTTATGGAAGCGGTAGAGGAGCAGGACCCCCATTTGGTGCTGCTGGACATTAATTTGCCGATGTATGACGGCTTTTACTGGTGTCGCAAAATTCGCAGCACCAGCAAACGGCCTATTATTTTCATTTCCTCCCGAGGCGCTAACATGGATGTTGTTATGGCCGTAAATATGGGGGGCGATGATTTTGTACAAAAACCATTTTCCCTAGATGTCTTAGCGGCCAAAATGCAGGCCCTATTGCGGCGCACGTATTCCTATGGCAAAGAAGAGGGAGAAACCGTAGAGCACCGGGGGGCGGTGCTTCATTTGGGAGAGGGAGAGCTTCATTATCAGGATAAGAAGATCACACTGACGCGCAATGAACTGCGTATTTTGCATCTTTTGATCAAACATGGCGGCGAGGTGCTCAGCCGGGAAAAGATTATGCGCGCTCTCTGGGAGGATGAAAATTTTGTCGATGATAACACCTTGACGGTCAACATCAACCGCCTGCGGCGCAAACTGAGCGACGCGGGCCTGGAAGACTGGGTTGAAACCCGCAAGGGACAAGGGTATGTGCTTCTATGAATTGGCGTGATTATGCGCGCGATCAAGCTGGGCTTGCGGCGTGTCTGGTTTGCGTGACTATTTTTGTCGCTGCGATGACGGCGCTTGATAATACGTTGCATATGGATTCTGGGAATGTGGTATATATGATTGGCGTGTGCCTGTTCCTTTTCCTGCTCTACTGGCTGTGTGACTTTGCTGTGCGGCGGCGGCACTTGCGCCGTCTGCAGGAGGTACTGGCGGACGAAGAAGGGCTGGCGGATGCGGTAATGCCGCCGCTGCCGCGGCCGGCCAATCGAGAGCAGGCGCTATATCATGAGCTTTTGCAACGCATTTTTGCGGCGCAGGAGCGTCGTTATCGCCGCTTGCATCAAGAACGGCAGCAGCAGGGAGAATTTCTGGCTACCTGGGTGCATGACACCAAGATGCCGATTGCCGTATCGCGCCTGCTCTTGGAAGGGGCGGCGGATAAAGCGCCGGAAGAGTTACTGTCCAGCTTGGAAGAAGAGCTGGATCGCATTGAAGCCGGCGTGGAAAGGGTGCTCTATTCGGCCAAACTGGAGTCCTTTGCTAAGGACTATTTGATCCAGGAAGTGTGTCTGGAGCAGGTACTCAAAGAAGCCGTGAAGCGTCATTCGCGAACCTTCATCGCCAAGCGGATTCGCCTGGATTTGCGCGAATTGCCGGGGTTGGTGTTAAGTGATCGCAAATGGCTGAGTTTTATTTTGGATCAAATTTTATCCAACGCTCTGAAATATACGACAGTGGGAGGCTGCATCCGCGTGTTTTCCGAGGGCAAAGGCCGTCATTGGCGGCTGTTTTTGGAGGATAACGGCATCGGCATTCCTGATGAGGATGTGCCGCGCATTTTTGACAGGGGTTTTACTGGCCGCAATGGTCGAGAATTTCAGCATGCTACCGGCATGGGGCTTTATTTGGCGGCGCAGTTGGCGGACAAGCTGGGGCACCGTTTAGAAGTGGAGTCTAAAGAAGGAGAATATACGCGCCTGATTATTGATTTTTCTTGGTAAGGTGCGGGAAAGGAGGAGGCCTGTGATTCCAGTGTTGGAAATGGAGCATGTTACTAAGATTTATGGCGCTAAAGGCGGTGCAACAGTCGCGTTAAATGATGTGTCGTTGCGAGTTATGCCTGGGGAGTTTATTGCGGTGATGGGGCCTTCCGGCGCGGGTAAGTCGACGCTTTTGAACCTGGCGGGAATGCTGGACCAGCCAACGTCGGGCAGCGTGTTTTTGGAAGGCCTGGATATGCAGCGGATGAAAAAAGAGGAGCTGGCGATGCTGCGAAGGCAAAAGCTGGGCTTTATTTTGCAAGAGGCCAATTTATTGGCTACGCTGACTTTGAAGGAAAACATGCTGTTGCCGTTATTACTGGCGAAGATGCCTGTGGAGGAAATGGAAAATCGGGTGGCTTACTTGGCGGAGCGCTTGGGTTTGCAGCGGGTATTGGAGCATTTTCCGCAGGAAGTCTCCGGCGGCGAGCGGCAGCGAGCGGCTGCGGCGCGGGCTGTCATTCACAGGCCGCGGCTGGTGTTGGCGGACGAACCTACTGGCGCGCTGGACTCCAAGGCCACGGCGGATTTGCTGCGCGTGCTAACCGAACTCAATGAAGAATATCAGACAACCTTGCTTTTGGTGACGCACGATCCTTTTGCAGCCAGCTACGCTAAGCGTATTTTGTTTATTAAAGATGGTCTGATTTTTACGGAGCTGCGCCATGGCGGCGACCGACGGGAATTTTTCCAGCGCATTTTGGACGTGTTAGCCATGCTCGGAGGTGACGGGCGTGACCTTATTTAAGCTGGCGCTTTTAAATGTGCGCAACAATCTGGAAAACTATACGGTATATTTTCTTTCCATGGCTTTCAATATTACCATTTACTATCTTTTTGCGTCTTTGCGCTTTTCTCAGGCGGTTCGCATGGTCGTAGAACGCGAACAGGAATTAGAACTTTTTTTTAATCTTTCTTCCGGAGCGGTGGCTTTATTTGCCGTTTTGTCCATCTGGTTTTCGACCTCTTTCTTTTTGCGTCGTCGGCGGGGAGAATTGGCGATTTACGGTCTTGTAGGCATGACGCGCCATCAAGTGGGAAAGCTGATTTTTTTTGAGACTTTTTTGGCGGGAGTGGCGGCGCTCTTGATCGGTATAGTCTTTGGCGTGGTTATGGCTAAATTCTTTCAACTGTTGTTGATTTGGTTTCTTGGTTTTACAGGCGCAGTACCTTTTGAAATTAGTTTGGCTGCTATTGGGCGGACGATAGCGATTTTTGGCGTATTGTTCATGATGGTGGCTCTGTATGGTTATGCCTTGCTGGCTAAGGTGACTCTGGGAACGATGCTGCACAAACGGAGGGAGACGCCGTCGCGGACGGAACCTTGCGGCTGCAAGGCCCTATGGATGCCACTGCTGCTGCTTTGCGGCTATGGTCTTTTGCCCTGGCAGCGGGGGCATGAATTTATTTGGCCTCAAGTGATTTTGGCGGTGCTTTTTCTGTGTCAGGGAACCTATGCGGCGTTTCGCTATTTTTTGCCCTGCTTGCTGCAGCGTTTGAAGAAGCAGGACCGCTTTTTTCATCTAGTGCCGTTTTTAGCAGTGAATCAATTAAACGTATTTTTGCGCGGTCAAGTAAAACTGTTGACGCTGGTTACCCTCTTGGGCGCTGCGACCTTAACGGCTGTGGGCTTAAGTTATCATATTTACCAGGAGTTGCTGCAGGAGCGTATGGCGCAAATGCCTTTTTCTTTTGCTTATATGAGCGACGACCTTCAGGTGGATGAAAAAGTGCGCGCTATTATCGATGGTTATCCGCAGCATTTTATTAAAAAAGAAGTTGATGTGCGGTTTCTGCTGCTGCCGTTGACAGAGAAAGATCTGCCAGGGTGGCATGAAAAAGCAGAGTTGCAGGTAGTGTCGAGGGAAGCCTTCGCCCGGGCGGCGGCGGCCAAGGGCTTGGAGGTGTCATTGCCGGCGTTGGGCCCTCAAGAGGGCATCTATCTTTCGTATTATCGGGAGCCGGAGGAGCAGATGCCTGCCGGGAGGAATTTAGATTTGGGCAGAGCAGGCACGATTTTACTGGTGAAGCATTGGCCGTGGCCGGTATTGAATGAATCGGCGCGCGGACCGGCGTTAATCGTGTCGGATGAGACCTATGCCCAATGGAGCCGTTGGACGCCGTCTTTACGGGGGAAGGCGTATATGGTCGATAATCTGCGGGAAAGCCGGGAACTGACAGATGACATATACCGCGTGGTGCCGGCAGAAGCGCAGTTGAGCTCTTTTTACGTCGATTTTCACCAGGCCGTAAAGCTTTGGGGCGTTTTTCTGTTTATGGGACTTTTTATCGGCACCATTGTGATTTCTTCCAGCTGCAGCATTCTTTCCTTTCAGTTTCTCAGCCAGATACAAATAAATAAGGAGTTTTATGAGCTGCTGCGGGGGCTGGGGGTAACGGCGGAAGAGATACGTCTGATTTTGGCGGCGCAGCTCTTTCCTTGTGTGTCGTTTTCCTGGCTTTTGGCCATTTTTCATGCTTTTGTCGCTTTCTTTCTGTTCGGCAGCGTGTTTCAAGTATCAGTGCTGAGCTCCTCCCTTTTGAATGTGGGGATTTATACGGTCGTGTACTGTGGATACTATTTTCTTACCATTCATTCCTGCATCCGGGGGCTGGAAGCCGAATAAGCTTGTGCCCGATAAAAATCGCACCGCGAAAATTTTTCGCGGTGCGATTTTTTGACGTAAGGATACTTACACTTTGAATTTCTGCACGTTTTCTTGGAGAAGTATCGACATTTGGGCCAGTGATTCAGAAGAGGCGGAGACCTGCTGCATGCTGGCGGATTGTTCCTCCGTGGCGGCAGAAATGACTTGAGCGGCCTCCAAGGTTGCCTGCGCGCGTTCCTTTGTGCTTTGAACCGCTTGTTCCATTTCACCGGAAGCGGCAAATACTTCTTGGGAAGCGGCGGTAATTTCATTTCCCTGCAAGGACAACTGATCTACACAGCTGACGATGGACTGGAAAGAATGCCCGGTTTCCTGAATGACGTCCAATCCTTTCAGAGATTCTTGCGAAGCTTGTTCCATGGAAGAGACGGCTAAACGGCTTTCTTTTTGTACCTCTTGAATGTTTTTGGCGATTTCATCGGCGGCAGTCGCTGATTGTTCCGCAAGATGCCTGACCTCTTCGGCGACGACAGCAAAGCCGCGTCCTTGCTCGCCGGCTCGGGCCGCCTCAATGGCGGCATTTAAGGCTAATAAATTGGTTTGGCTGGCTAACTGCTTGATGATGGAACTGATGCTGCCAATTTGCTCAGCCGTAGTTCCTAGTTTTTGGATGGCTTCACTGGCTTGTTCATTAGCGACAGAAATATCCTTCATTTGCTGGATGGAGGCCTGAACAGAGCGGCTGCCGCTGGTGGCGGCCTTGTTAGCTTCTGTGGTTTGGGAAGACATTTGCTCGGTTTGCTGGGTAATGCGGAGCATGTAGCTGCTGATTTGGTTAGCGGCATACTCCGCGTCTTCCACCGCTTTTAATTGCCGTTCGGCGTCTTCCGCTACTTGCATGGTTTGGTTGGCTACCGCGATTGCATCCCGAGCGGCTTCTTCGGAGCTTGCGTTGAGCTGCTGACTGGCGGCAGATATCTGTTCCGCCGCCTCTGCCGTTTGGGCAAGAAGTTTTTTGACGGCATGAATCATTTGTGCAAAGGCGCTTTGCAAGGAACCGATTTCATCCCTATTTGCAGTAGTTTCTTCGAGGTGTTGGGAAAAATCGCCGGCGGCCATTTGCTGGGCTAGCTGAACCATCACACTGATTGGTTGAAGCTGCCTGCGGATAAGCCAGAAGATGGTAGTTGCTGCAAGCGCAATGGCAATGAGGCCCAACAAAGTATTTTGCAGGATTTTGGCTTGAATCGGCGCCATCGCTTCGGCCACTTCCATACGCACAATCGTTGCGTATGGTGTTCCCGGAATCGGAGCATAACCTGCGACAATTTCCTTATCTTCAAAGCGATAAAAGCGAGAACTCGTTTCGCCGGTTAAGGCGGCTGTGGCCAAAGCAGCTAACTCTGGCGGGATTTTTCCTTGTGAAAAAGAGTCTGTGGCGTCCAATACCCGGAGTTTGCCGACAAAGTCTTGGTTGGGGTGCGCGAAGACCAAGCCGGTTTTCTTATCAATCGCAAAGGCATAACCGCTTTGGCCATATTTTTTGGTAGTGACGATGGATTGCAGGCCTTGGATGCCGACAGCCGTACCGAGGTAGCGTTCCTTGCCTGCGACAGATACGGGCGTGATCGCCATAAGGGAGAGCTTGCCGGAATAGGAAGAGGCCAGCACTTCTTCAGAAAAGACGCTTTTTTTGGTGCGGAAGGCTTGCTGGATATATTCGCGATTGCTTAGGTCGGCCCATTGACCATCGGCATTAAGGCGCTGGCCATTCTTTTCGACACAGGAATACATTATCGATAGTAGGCTGGCTGTCTCGAAGACGCTTTAGCCGGTTTTGGAGTACGTCCAAATTTTCGGATTGCCAAATTTCATCAAGAGCCGAAGTTTCTAGAGTTGTCAGTGAGCGACTGGTTTCCAGGGCGATTTCCTGGGATACCAGCTGCGCTTGCTGCGTCATATTTTGTAAGATAGCCTGTCTGGTTTCTTGCACGTCATAATAGGTACTGATGCTGATAATTACCGTGATGGTTACGGCAAAAAGCACGGCCGTAACAGCGGCGACTTTCCAACTTAAACTAGTGCGAAAACGATTAAAAAGAGAAAACTGAGGTTGTGGCATGCAAAGCGGCTCCTTTCACTATGTACGAATAATACAGAGGAAGCGGGACAATGGAGAGGGGGAGTTAAGCTTTTTAAAACGAATAGTCCCTGCTTATTAGTAAGTATGGCATGGAAGCTAGCGCTAAAAGTTATCCGGCAGTTAACTTTTGGTTAAATGAAACAAAAACTTAACTAAAAATTTACGGGAAGTTCACCTTTGCCGGGACCGGACCTTCTACAATAAGAATTGCAGGATCAGAATAAATAATAGCAGGTGTTGCAGGCATGAATAAACTTATAGAGCCAGCGGTTCGCTGGATGAATCGCTTGAAATACGCCTATAAATTTGCCGTGATCGGCGTTTTAATCGTTTTGCAGTCAGCGGTTTTGATGTATTTGCTGGTATCGGAGCTGAATAAAAATATTGAATTTGCCCGGCAGGAACGTCTGGGCGTGCAATATGCGCAGGCGTTGGGGACTGTATTTGTGGAAGGCGCGGAATATCGCCGGCTGCATTATTTGTATATACATAATGATCCGTCTTTGCAGGGGCGGGTGTTGGCGCAGCAAAACCGTGTGGATGTGGCGCTGGAGCGGGCGGAGGAACTGGATCAGGGAGCTGGGGCGAACCTGAATGTATCATGGAAGCTGCAAACGCTGCGTCAGGACTGGCTGGCGCGCAAGCAGAACGCCGCTTCGCTGGAAACAGAGGCGCCGCAGGTAGCCTTTGAGTTGGATGGTCGCTGGCTGCGCAGCGTAGGGGATTTGATGCAGCAAATCGGCTATGCTTCCAATTTGGCCTTAGATTCTGATTCCGATACGTCGTATTTGGTAGATATGGTTCTGCGGAAAATGCCGAATTTGTTGGAACGTTTGAATGCGGCGCAGACCTTGGAGGTAGAACTGTTCAGCCAGGCTCTCTCAAGAGAGAGAAAAAATCAGTTTTTGCAGTATGTAGGCTTGATCCGTTCGGATTTGGATCTGGTGGACTACAATGTCAAACAGGTATTGCGGCATAACGAGCCGGTACGCAGCCGTCTGCAGCCGGTGACAACCGCGCTGGTTGATGCGGCGCCTATTTTTGCCTGGAATTTTGAGCAGAAAACCATTGGACAGCAAGGCCTCCCTATATCCCGGGAACTGCTGAAAGCTACAGGGGCGCGAGCCGTTCAAGAAGCGATCCGGACGCAGGACGAGACCTTTCAAATGATTGACGAATTGCTGGCGTTGCGCATTGATGCCTACATAAGCTACCGTAACGCCGTTAGTGTTTTTGCCGGCGGCATTCTGCTCTTGTTGGGATATTTATTCTGCGGCTTTGATATGTCAGTGCGCAAACGGATGTATCAGTTGAATTCGCTGATGGCCTGCGTAGCCAAAGGAGATCTGCAGGCGCGAGGGCGCAGTGATGCAAATGACGAAATGGGCGAGCTGACTTGCGAAATCAATCGCACTTTGGATTCGCTGCAAACGATGTACGAAGAAGTGCAGCAATCTCACGCAACGTTGGAGCGGTGGAACCTGGAGCTGGAAGGAAAGATTAAAGAGCGGACGGCGGCGCTGCAAAACTTGCTGGATTACGCCGGCCAGGGCTTTTTGTCTTTTGGCGGCGACCTGCAAATCGACAAGGAATATAGCGCCGAATGCACCGCCATCTTCCGCCGGGAGATAGCGGGAGAAAACGCCTGTGCGCTTCTTTGCCCGGAGGCGGAGGCGCAGCAAGTGTTTGTAGCTGCGGTGCTCGCGAAGATCTTGGCGGAAAAAAGCGCTGCTTTGCAGGAAACGTACTTTTCCCTTTTGCCGGAAGCTATTTCTCTTGGAGCAAGGTATATCAGCGTTACATACAAGGTTATTGAAGGAGGGCAGCAAGGAGGGTCACGTAAAATCATGCTGATCCTGACCGATCGGACGGCGCAGAAGGCCCTAGAGGAACAAATGCAGGCGGAGCGCGACGTGCTGGCGATGATTGTGCAGGTGGTGACCCATGCGGCGGATTTCTTTGCCGCGGTCAATCAATATACTCTCTTTTGTCGGGAAGGTATGGCGGAGCTGCTGCGCAGCAAAAAAGAACCGGCCGACGTATTGGCGGATTTATTTCGCGTAGTTCATACCTTCAAAGGCACTTTCGGTCAATTGCGGCTACGTCAAACCATGGGCTTCTTGCATGAGATGGAGGATCGCTTGGCGGCGATTCGGACGCAGGAAGGGGCGGATATGGAAAAAAGCGAGCTGGAAAAGAATCTGGCTGGCTTTACGCCGGAGCGGATGCTGAGCTGGCTCCAAGAAGATGTGCGGGTATTGGAAGATAAGCTGGGACTGGATTTTTTCCAACGGAAAAATGTTTTGGTTATTGACAATGAGAGGTTGCTGGAACTCGAAGAGAAGATGCAAGCGGCACTGCCGCCGGAAGAATGCGGCATGCTCTTGACCGCTATTCGTCGCCTTCGCTATAAGCCGCTGCAGGAGCTGCTGCAATCCTTTCCTGAATACACATGCGGCTTGGCCGAGCGCCATGGCAAAGCGGTCCATTCTTTTACTGTCAATGGCGGGACGATGATGGTGGATCCGGCGCGGTACTATGATTTTGTAAAGTCGATGGGGCATGTTTTTCGCAATGCCGTCATGCATGGCTTGGAAACGATGGAAGAACGCTTGGAAAGCGGCAAGGATGAGCTTGGCGTTATTGCCTGCTCTGTTCGAGAGGAAGAAGGCGGGGTTTGCATTACTGTCGCCGACGATGGCCGAGGTATGGATCCCAAAGTCATTCGGGATTTGGCGTTGGAAAAAGGGCTGTGCTCCTTGGCGGACGTGCAGCGGCTGGGGCCGGAAGAGTGGCTGCGGTTTATTTTTGCCGACGGTTTTTCCGCAGCCGAAGAGGTGGATGAACTGGCTGGACGCGGTGTCGGTTTAGCGGCGGTGCGTATGGAGCTGGAAAAGCTGGGCGGGATGGTTACTGTGCGCAGTGTTTTGGGTGAAGGCACGGAGTTTTCCTTTTTCCTGCCCTATGAAAAGGCGGAAGAAGCCGAGTCGCTTTCCATACGAGATTTGGCCAAACCGCTGCTCCAGGCGGCGGAAGGGCTGCTGCAAGAGCAATGCGGCTTAGCGGTAACGCGCATTCATTATTTGGACAGCGCGTCCGAAGGGAACCTGCAGCTGCGCAAAGTGTCCTCCTTTTTGAATGTCAAAGGCGGCCTTGCGGGCAAGATCCTGCTGAGCGCCGACGAAAAGATTGTGCAGGCTGGAATAAAAGCGAGAGTTAGGACGGCGGCGGAAGACAAGCTGGAGAATGTGCTCTCGCAGTATGCCCAACAGCTTTTTCGCCAAGCCCTAGAAGCCTGGCCGCAAGGTCCGGCCGAAGTGAATGTGGAGCCTTTGCTCAGCCTGTTGGCAGAGGACGCTTCCGCCAAGTATTCGCACTCGCAGACATCTACGTGGGTGCTGGAAACACCGGTGGGCAGTCTGTCCCTAAGCTTAATTTACTAGAAGGGAGGCGCTGCTTTACTCACATCTCACGACAAAGCGGCTCTTTTTCCGTCAAACAGCGTCAGAAAGCCTCGACAGAGCACCGCTATGCCTGCGTTTTCTTTCTCGTTTGACGAAAAAAGCTCTTGCTTTGTCGGCGTGTTCATTAAAGCAGCGCCTCCCTGGAATTATTTTAAAATTAGTTTTTAGAAGGGAAGGAAGAAGCACATGGCCAGAGTGATGATTGTGGACGACGCCCTGATGATGCGTAAAACCTTACGGAGGATGTTGGAGAAGATTGACTGTGAAATCGTAGAGGAGGCCGCCAGCGGCGAGCAAGCGTTGGTAAAGTATGCGCAATGTTGTCCGGATTTGGTGACCATGGACTTGACCATGCCGGGTATGGGAGGCTTGGAAGCCATTCGGCAGCTAAAAGCGCAGGAGCCTGCGGCTAATATTCTCGTCATCAGCGCGCTGGGGCAAAAGCATGCGGTGTTTGAAGCATTGCAGCTGGGAGCAAAAAACTATATCGTCAAACCGATCAATGAAGAAAACCTGCAGTCGGTGGTGCGCCTGCTGTTAAGTGAAACTACAAAAGAGGCGGCTCATGGCTAGAAAAGGATTTCTAGGCCAAGCAAAGACTTGCAGTCCTGGCGAGGAGAGAGTATGTTAAATCAATTTTTTGGGCATTATTTGTTAAATAGGGGCTTGCTGGCGTCGGAAGAGCTTTGTAACGCCATCCGCCAGGAAAAGCAGGTCAAAGTTAAATTGGGAACCCTCGCGGTCAATCAGGGGTTGATGACGGCGGCGCAGGTGGAAGAGGTGCATGCTCTGCAACAGCGCTGCGATCAGCTATTTGGCAAGCTGGCGGTAGAGATGGGGTACTTAAACCAGGAGGAGGTGGAGCAGCTTTTGGCGCAACAGCAAGAAGAGCCACTGGCGTTGCTGCAGACTATTTTCGATCAAGGGTATCTGCCATTAGCAAAGCTAGAGCAGGCGTTGCGGGAATTTCGCAGCGAATACGGCATGGAACCCGGCTATGACGCGACGCTGCCGTATCCGCTGCATTTGTTGTTTCCTTTTTTAGTGGAAGAAGATGCAGCTATCTATTTAGAAGCCTATGTGGGGCTGCTGCTGCGTAATATGGAGCGGTTTTTAGATGCGCCGTCGTATTTGCCTTGTGAAGAAGAAACGAAACTGTCGGCCAACAGCGCCGGGTATGTGGTTACGCAAAAAATTTATGGAGATAAAAGCTTTTTTACCGGCCTGAGGCTGAGGGAAAAAGCCTTGCTGGAGTTGGCCAGCCGTTTTTACGGCGAGCAACTGAACAAAGTAGACGAATTGGCGCTGGATTGTGTCGGAGAGTTTTTAAATGTACATAACGGTGTTTTCTGCGGACTTCTTTCCGGCAAAGGCGTCTGGGCGGACCTGGAGGCGCAGCAGGCTAACCCCTTTGGCTGCGAGTTGCAAAGCCGTATTTATCGTTTGGACATTGGCACCTCCTTTGGACCGTTGGAAATGTTGTTTGCTGTACAATAACTTAGTGATAGTTTCTGATATAAAAACAAATGAAAACCGGCATTCTTGGTTCCTTGTGACAAGAATGCCGGTTTTATTTGTTGGCAGACAGGATTTAGCGCCTAAAGCGAGAAAGAACATAGAAGCAGTAAAATGTAAATAAAAGATAAAGCTCTTTACTGAATTAAGATGTATCCAAAATTAACAAGAGGAGAGAATTAAATGAAAAAAGTGTGCCTTATGTTTGTATTGATGATGATTTTGGGAATGGGAACGGTCTGGGCGTCAGAAGACGCAGGTAAAGCGTCACAAGAGCAAAACAGCAAGCTGCCGCGGGTTGCTTTTCTCTATGTAAATAATGCTAAAACTGATTATGATGCCGAAATTGACGCGAAAATCCTGGAACATATGAAAAAAGTAGCCGCAGGCCGCTGGACTCTGGTGGCTGGCGATGCGTATAAGGACAAGCTGGCGTCCATGGGCATCCAAAGCGTTACCATGGCGGAGCGGGCGGATATTTTGGCGGTAGCCAAAGATTCCGACGCCGATGCCTTGTTGGTGGTGGAAATAGAGCCGTTTACGGTTCGGGATGTGATGACCTTCTTTACGGTGGGCAAGAAAGTGACTGCTTCCATTCCGGTAAAGGCCATTGACAGGCATACAGGGCTATACTTATATAATGGCAAATTTGTTGAAATGGGGCAGGACAATACCATGATCGGAGCCCTTGGCAACAAGTCGGTCAGCATGAAGGCGTTGGATCAGTTTTTTAGCAAGTTTGATGCCGTGGTACCGGAGAAATTTGCTAA
>MTLC01000915.1_pt1 | contig 16157 bp, 14 predicted proteins | sample 1982451 | NCBI WGS metagenome assembly MTLC01 (sample SAMN05710165, study PRJNA340218) | biofilm metagenome | isolation source: sample SPH anode biofilm adapted to +100 mV | place: USA | collected 2012-02-03 | reverse complement strand
GATTGGCTATTGGCTATTTACTGCTGGCTACGGCACAAAATGGGTTAATTTTACTATGGGACACCCAAAAGATTGTCCTTGTGTTTTTAGATTATTGTTTATCAGTGTAATACAAAACATGCTCAATAAAAGTGTCGAAGTCAGGAGTAACCATGGTATTTATACGGGGAGAAACACCACTTTTCACCTATATACCCGAATGACCAACTTCTTGCTTGAACACCTCCTCGGACGTCCGGCAAAATAGGAAAACATACTTTTATCCTTTCAGGAAAGCCAGTGGCAAGCGAAATCTTATCTCTGGCTTTTTCTTTTATAAGACGCACCCTTTCCCCAAACTTGTCTTTATAGAATCTTCGGAATTACGTCTTTTACATTAAACAGCCTTTTACAGGATTTGATTATTATAGCCATTTAACTTTGATAAATAAAAGGGCTATCAGGAAACGATCACTAAATGCAACCAAAATTATCAATATACCATACGAGGATAAAAAGGACAACAGAGGCAGCAGCATTCGAATAATCTTCATTAAAAAAACTTAACCAACTAAAACCATGCTAGTAAAAACCTATGGCAGTACAGTATTAGGGATCAATGGAAGGCTGATCACTATGGAGGTTCATGTAGATACGGGGGTGGGCTTTATCATGGTAGGTCTACCTGACAATGCAGTTAAAGAGAGCCAACATCGTATTATATCGGCTTTCTCCACCAATAATTTACATTTCCCACACCAGAAAATAGTGATCAATCTTGCTCCGGCAGACATCCGCAAGGAGGGGTCATCGTTTGATTTACCAATAGCTATGGCCATTCTGGCGGGCTCTGAGCAAGTACCCGCCGAGAAAGCCGAACAATATATGATTATGGGTGAATTATCACTTAACGGGGAGGTCAAACCTGTAAAAGGGGCGCTTGTCATGGCACTTGAGGCAAAAAGACTAGGATTTAAAGGCTTGATCTTACCTTTCGAGAACGAGAAAGAGGCAGCAGTGACCCCCGATATTGAGGTGTATGGAGTAAAAAACATAACTGAAGTTGTTGGTTTCTTTAGAGGAATGCCACTCACACAAGCTACCCCGGTTAACCTTGAGGAACAGACTATGGCACAAAAATTCAATGAAATTGACTTTTGCGATGTAAAGGGACAACAAAACATCAAACGGGCATTAGAAATTGCCGCTGCCGGAGGGCATAATATGCTATTGATTGGTCCTCCGGGAAGTGGTAAGACAATGTTGGCCCGAAGAATACCTTCAATTCTGCCTCCTATGTCTTTTGCTGAGGCTATTGAAACAACAAAGATCCATTCTGTAGCAGGAAAGCTAAAAAAGGATGCTGCTCTAATAACCCAAAGACCATTTAGGGCTCCACACCACACCATCTCTGATGCCGGACTTGTAGGGGGTGGTGCCTATCCATTACCCGGCGAGGTTAGCCTTGCGCAGAATGGAGTACTTTTTCTTGATGAACTTCCTGAGTTTCACAGATCAGCCTTAGAAGTGATGAGACAGCCTTTGGAAGATCGTATAGTAACTCTCTCAAGAGCAAAGTACTCTGTTCAATTCCCGGCAAACTTTATGTTAGTAGCTGCTATGAACCCCTGCCCTTGCGGTTATCATAACCATCCGGATAAAGCATGTACATGTCACCCTAACCTTGTACAAAGGTATATATCCCGAATAAGTGGTCCCCTGCTTGATCGTATTGATCTGCATGTCGAAGTGGTGCCGGTACCCTTCTCAGACCTGTCAACAATTCGATCAGGCGAAAGCAGCTCCTTGATCAGAGAAAGAGTAATTAACGCACGCAAAATTCAACAATTACGATTTGGCAGTTCAAGCTCAACGCACTGCAACGCTCAGATGAACACGAGAATGCAGAAACAGTGCTGCCAACCAGACGAAGCAGGTCTTCGTATACTGAAAATAGCCATGGAAAAACTCGGACTATCGGCTCGAGCCTATGATCGAATTCTCAGAGTAGCCAGAACCATCGCCGATCTCGATAACCTTGATCAGATAAACTCAACACATCTCTCTGAAGCCATCCAGTTTAGAAGCCTTGATAGGGCCACTTGGATTCAACCCTATTAAGCGATCCAATTGAACTCAATATTGAAAATATTCTTTATTCGGTAAGGCTAATAAACCGAAAAGTGATAATATTGTTATAATTGAATCAATTGCACCAATATCGAGAGCTTTTAAAAAGCCCCGCAGGAAAACGAACACCACAACAACGAGATGATAAACAGAATCCTTGATTTCAGCGTTAAAAGCAAACTGATTATTATTCTTTTCACATTGAGTATAGCCGCCTTTGGTTTATATGCTGTATTTCACATTCCCGTTGGCGCCGTACCTGACATAACAAATAATCAGGTTCAAGTTATTACAGTAAGCAGTAACCTCTCAACACAAGATATTGAGCAATTCATTACTTATCCTGTCGAACTTGAGATGGCCAATCTACCCGGCGTCAAGGAGATTCGGTCTATTTCAAAGTTCGGTCTGTCAGTCGTAACTATTGTTTTCGATGAAAGTATGGGGAGTTACCTGCCCAGACAGTTAATCGCAGAGAAGATTAAGACTGCAACAGCCAATATCCCTGAAGGATTTGGAGAACCCGAAATGGGGCCTATCACTACAGGATTAGGGGAAATCTATCAATACACCCTAGATGTAAAGCCAGAATTCAAAGATCGATACACAGCAATGGAGCTTCGGACTATTCAAGACTGGATTGTAAAAAGACAACTCTCAGGCATCAAAGGTGTGGTAGAGATAAATACCTGGGGAGGCCTGCTCAAACAATATGAGATAGCCATTGACCCAACCCGAATGCAAGCCTCAGGGGTTTCTTTGTCAGAGGTATTCACAGCAGTTGAAAGAAATAATAGCATAGCAGGGGGAGCTTACATTGAAAAAGAAAACAGGAGCTATTTTATTCGAGGAGATGGTATGGCGAAATCATTGTCTGATATAGGAGCTATCGTAATAAAAAACACAAATGGCACTCCGCTTCTGGTTCGCGATATCGCAGAGATAAGATATGGTAATGCCAACAGATTTGGCGCTATTACTGCCAATGGAGAGGGTGAAAAGGTACTAGGACAAATCATGATGCTTAAAGATGCCAACTCTAAGAAGGTCATGGCCGACGTTAACAAACGTATCGCTGAGGTTCAAAAAACACTTCCGGAAGGCATCTTTATCAACCCTATCATTGAACGTGGGGAATTAATCGGGAAAACCTCATTTACAGTAATCGAGAATCTTGTGTTAGGATGCCTGATTGTAATGCTCATTGTAATACTGTTATTGGGAAACCTAAGATCAGCATTGGTAATTGCCTCGATGATTCCTCTATCATTGCTATTCACCATTTCAATGATGTTCATCTTTGGAATCGATGCGAATCTAATGAGTTTAGGGGCACTTGACTTTGGTATCATCATAGACGGTGCAGTTATAATCGTTGAGTACATTGCACTACGGGTCACACTAAAGAAAAATGAGTTGAACAGTGCAGATAGAGAGGGTCGGCAAACGCTGATGGACAAGATTACCTATAACGGTGCAAGTAAAATGGTTAATTCAGCCATTTTTGGTCAAATCATCATCTTGATCGTCTTAATACCCATTATGACCCTAAGTGGTGTTGAAGGCAAGATGTTCAGACCGATGGCACTCTCTTTTAGTTTTGCTATTCTGGGTGCAATGATTCTTGGCCTAACCTGGCTACCTGTTGCCTCTGCCCTATTTCTTAAACCTGAGACAAAACATAAGATCGATATCTCGGCATGGATAATGAAAGTTGCTTACAAAAGTTATGAACCAGTCATCAAATGGGCATATATGCACAAAAAATGGGTATTGGGTTCAGCACTAATATCATTAATCTATACCGGAATTCTGTTTAGCAATATTGGTGGTGAATTTGTTCCAACACTGGATGAAGGCGACTTTGTAATACAACCTGTACTCAAAACCGGGACATCACTCTCTGAGACCATCAAACTGACCAGTAGAATGGAGCAGATCTTAAAAGATAAGTTTCCTGAAGTAGACAAAGTGGTAAGCCGTATTGGAGCAGCTGAAGTGCCTACCGATCCAATGTCTATGGAGGAAATAGACATGATCATTAAACTAAAACCAAAGAACCAGTGGGTTAGGGCGAAGAGTAAAGAGGAACTGGCAGAAAAGATTAAGGAGGAGCTGAGTGTAATTCCTGGCATTGACTATGAGTTTACCCAACCTATTGAGATGCGATTTAATGAACTTATTACCGGAGTTCGGGCAGATATAGCAGTAAAAATCTTTGGAGAAGACCTAGATTACCTTGCGGCAAAGGCTGAGGAGATCGAAAAGTTAATTAAGGGTATCCCCGGTGCAGCAGATGTAATTCTGGAAAAGACGGCAGGACTTCCTCAGATGGGAGTTCATTATAACAGAGAAAAAATCGCTGCTTACGGTATAGACATAGCAGAACTTAACCGACAACTTACTATGGCTTTTGGTGGTGAAAAAGCGGGGAATATCTTTGAGGGAGAAAAACGATTTGACATAGTAGTCAGATTGAAACCTGAGGATAGAACCTCCATTGATAACTTAAGAAACTTACCCGTGCTTCTTAATAATGGCGCAGTAATACCCATGAGCGAGGTTGCTGCTGTTGAATATACAACAGGCCCGGCCAAGATATCCAGAGAAAACACTCATCGACGGGTGGTGGTAAGCGTTAATGTAAGAAACCGGGATCTTGAGTCGGTTATTAATGACATCAGAAAGAAACTTGATGCGGAAATGACCCTAAAACCCGGATACTATATCTCTTATGGTGGTCAGTTTGAAAACCTTAAGAATGCAACCCAGAGGCTTAGCATTGCCGTACCAATAGCACTACTATTGATATTTATTTTCCTGCACTTTGCCTTCAATTCCTTTCGCGAAGCAGCCATCATCTTCTCAGCTGTTCCTTTATCTGCAGTTGGAGGCGTGACATTTTTATGGATCAGAGGAATGCCTTTTAGTGTCTCTGCTGGCATAGGATTTATTGCGCTGTTCGGAGTAGCAGTTTTAAATGGAATTGTATTAATAGAATACCTAAAAGAACTGCGAGAAGAGGGACACCTTAACATGAAAGATCTGGTAATGAAAGCTACCAAGGAGAGGCTAAGGCCTGTCATGCTAACGGCAGCTGCCGCAGCTCTTGGTTTCTTACCAATGGCCATTAGCTCCTCAGCAGGAGCAGAGGTTCAAAGACCATTAGCTACTGTTGTTATTGGAGGTCTGATCACAAGTACTATGCTTACGATGATAGCACTGCCCCTTCTCTATGCCGTTTTAATAGACATCAAAGGAATTGCATTTAATCCTTTAAGACTCATCAGAGAATCTAAAGCCCAAACTAGTGAAAACAACCCGTTTAATGAGATTAACGATTAACCAGCCTCCTAAAATAAAATCATGACAATGAGTTCAACAATACATTCAATAGACATGAACCCCATTAGACCTTACCTTAATAGCTTAAAACGACTTATTAAAGCTCAACGATATTTCCTTATTCTCGGACTAGTTTCATCTTTATTAGTCGCTTGTAATGGCAGCCCAACAGAAGACACCACAGAAGAGGCAAATGATCAGGCAATAATCATTACAAAAAGCCAATTCGAAAATGAGAAAATGGCTTTCGGACAAACAGAACTTCAAACCTTTGATAAATCAATTGAGACGTCAGGACTAATTGAAGCTCCTGCAAATGCCTCAGCTTTGATAAGCTCATTTATTTCGGGAACTATAGCCTCTTTTGCAAAGAAACCGGGAGATAGAGTTACCAAGGGGGAAGCCATTATAGAACTGAAAAGCAGTCAGTTTATCGAACTGCAACAAGAGTATCAGGAGACAGCTATAAAACTTAAAAACTTAGCGATAGAACTTAAACGCATTCAAAACCTGCAAGCTGAGCAGATAACCAGCAAGAGCAACCTCCAAACAATAGAAGCCGAGTATAAAACCCTTGAAATAAAACAAAGTGCCTTAAAAGCTAAACTCTCACTCCTTCAGATTGACCCTAATAAAATCGAAACTGGTATTATCAGCTCCTCTTTATGGCTTCGTTCTCCGGTAAATGGCTACATAACATCGCTGCACGCAGTAATAGGACAGTACATCGAACCAGGGATAACCATAACCTCGGTGGTTGATATTTCTCAGATGCAACTTAAGTTCTTCCTGTATGAAAAAGATGTCGCCCAACTATCTCAAGCCAAAAAGGTAATCTACAACATGCTGGACACTCCTGAGAAACAATTCAAAGCCGAAATTATTAACATCGGCAAACAGATTGACCCCGAGACCCATAAACTAATTTGCTATGCCAAAACCAATCCTGATGATATTAAAAATATGCCAAATGGAGCCTTCGCAAAAATCAAGGTAATCAACAGTGATTATAAGGCACTATGTCTTCCTGAACAGGCTTTAGTTAAAGAAGGAAATAAAAATTACATCATCACCCCAATCCCACAGATAACTCAAGATCCCGGATTGGTACTTGAAAAAGAGGGTAAAATAGCTCTTATCAAAACAGAAGTTACTATTGGTGAAACAGACGATGGATTTGTTGAAATTCTTAGCCCTAATCTAGCAGAAAAATGGATTCTTGTAAAAGGAGGTGGCAACCTCTAATAATGATGTAATCCAATTCTAAGAACATAATCCAAATTGAAAGTTACTAATACATGGTTAACTCATAGAGTTTATTTAGGGTTAACTATGTAAGGCAGACTTTATCAGACGAAAAACCGTTTGACATTAAAAGAGATTAAAACATTTACCTTTGCGCACAAATAACTCAATAGACATGGATAAATATGGATGTATGCTTTGTGATTATCTCTATGATCCGGGAAAAGGGGATAAATCGCAAGGGATTAAAGCAGGAACCTCATTCGAGGATCTACCGGAAGAATGGACTTGCCCCAAGTGTGGAGCAAAGAAAGAGCAGTTTTACCTCGAAGAAGATTAATAGACAAAATTCACTTAATAAGGATTAAAAGTCGAAGATTAAACCATGACGAAAGAAGAGCTTCTATATCGCGGCATTTTGAACTTTGTAGAATACGCTGCCACCCGATCGTCAGGAGCCGGAGGCCAAAATGTCAACAAAGTAAATACCCGTGTAGAGTTAAGAATGAACCTGGTTGAGAGTGGGTTCTTCTCAGACGATGAACTTAAGATGATCACTGAAAAGCTCGCTTCCAAAATAACACTAGAGAACGAGATTATAGTGGTATCTCAAACAGAGCGCACGCAACTAAGAAATAAGGAGGAAGCTACGGAGCGTTTTCTTGAGCTACTTGTATATGCACTGACCCCAAAGGTGAAAAGAAAAAAGACTAAACCAACAAAAGGCTCAATCGAGAAAAGACTAAAAGCAAAGACCCTGCTCAAAGAGAAAAAACAGCGCCGTAAAGAAGATTTCTATTAGAACCCTACCATGAAATAGCTCTTCCTCAGAATTAGAATTGTAGCCCAATTGATAAACCTAACAGATTGTACCTTGAAGAGGTAAAATATTGATTAATCTCCTGATAGCGATAGGTTACAGAATAGATTATTGAGAGACCATTTCCCATAGCACTTTTAAAACCAGCTTCTGCGCCAAAGGTAAAACCCATATCTGTTATGGAGAATTTTCCCTCTGGGAAATAATAAGAATAACCACAGGTTAACTGCCCAAAAGGACCAACCCCTTCACTAAAGTTATCAAATCTAATCAGCCCCTCTAATGGAGTAGAGGTATTTCCATCCCACCGTTGCAAGGTCAATTTCGCCCCTAGTCCAATCAAATTATTAACTCTATAGTAGGTTTCAGCAGAAGCCATCCCACCTAAAGGGCCATCAAAATCAGAAGGAAAAACAAAGCCAAGCTGCACTGCTCCCCCAAATCGAGGAGTCAATGTCTCATTTTTAAGCACATAATCAGCATTAGATGGTAACTCTTCTGTTTTTGTGTAACTAATATCAGCAGCTGAAATATCTACTATGCCTTTGTCTGTAGTTTTTAGTCGAATATACTGCCCATCCTTCTGCTCAATTAATTCACCACGGACGACAGATCCATTCTTCAAGTAGACAACTTGTTCATATGCCACCTTCTCCTGTGCGGTCATTGCAAAACTTAAAGCCATGACCATCCATAAAACCATCACCCATCTTTTCATAATCACAGTTCTATTTAAATTAACCAAGTAATTGATACGAATTTATAATTACACTTGCAATGTAATAAGCCGAACTTAATTCTGGCAAATTCCTTTCAATAACTACAACAATCAATCCGCAATTATTCTTCTAAAACCTTAAATTACTTTTTATTCGGCTTATATCGTGATTCTTCAAGTAGCTGTTTCCCATTCTGTAACGATGCAATCCTGTTAAGAGGAACATCATCATTGCGATTCACCCAAGCACGAGCAATCTGCCAACCCATCCAAATACCAGTTCTGGCTGGCGACTCCTTAGGAAAGCCATTTGTAAAAGGGCCATCATTCATCATCAGACCAATATCTTTCTGATTGGTCGAGAACAGTAGTTTATTTCCAACCAGATATTTCCATATCTCTTCCTCATTCTGTCTACACCACTCTTCCTGAACCTGAGTATAACCCATCTTACAATAATCAGGCACCTCCGGAATGATATAATCAGTCATTGCCAGAATCATACCCTCATAAAGCATTTGATCAACCAGTGGAGCAGAAGCAATATCTCTGGGGATTAAATTATGCAGAATAGTCAACACAATATCAGAAAGCAAATAATCTTTATTCATATGCTGTCTCATATACAAGGGTATTCTGAGCTGTTGATACACCTTAGTGGTATCACCCAAATAGAGATCGAGAGGTATAGTCATAACCTCCCTATTATAATAGATACTTGTTTGTTGATCATAACCCGAGATATAGGTGTAGACCTCCGGATTAGAAAAAGAGGGTATAAATCGGCGAATTCTCTCAAAAGCGTTGGCTAAATCTGTTGGTAATGATGAAAGATCAGGAAATACCTTTTCAGAGTAAATATATCCTTGTCTGATTAAGGTATCCTGAAGATAGGAGCGCATTTGAATCAACGCCTGAGGATTTTTATACTCCTCTCCTATAAACAGATAATACTCCTGAGATATTGAGGCAAGTCCCTCCTGAAGCTGATCCGGATTAATAGAAAACAGGGCCCTTTCATATCGCTTGATCGAAATATCCTTTGAGGCTTTAACTTCAGCCCCCATTTTTTTCCAGGTTGCACTGTTCTCCGTGCAGGAAAACAGCGTTACGAACAGGATAAAGACAACAGAATAGTTAATAAAAGATCGCATGGTTTTTCTCAATTTCAACTGCAAAGTTAAACAGAGAATACAACTTCACCAGATAACGATATGAAAACAGCAATGTTGTAGAAAAATCAGTGGGGCTGTCAACAAACTTACAATGTTGAATTAGGCCTGATCTGAAGATGATGCATCACCTTTCCAACCAGCATCTTCTCTCCTACCCGCCTAAAACCAAACCGATGGTATAACGTTTCAGCTTTCTTATTTTCTCGCTCAACGAGTAAACCCAAGATTTTTCCCTGTTTATGTACTTTTTCCTCAATAAGATGATTTAAAAGAAAGCCACCGATGCCAGTGCCTCGAAAAGAGGGAAGAACACCAATAGAATCAATGTAAATCTCCCCGGATGAAGTCTCATCCTCAGGATTAAACAATGGATTAAACGATTGACGAATAAAGTTTAAGACAGGTAATCGAAGTTGGGGAAGATCTGCACCATCATAGAAGCAAACTGCACCAACTAATTGATTATCCTCAACTGCAACTAAACAATTCTGATAAGAATACTGATTACCCCGGCTCGATACCAATAGAGTTAATGCCTCTAGAACTTTCTCGTGATCAATAGTTGCCAGAAATTCCATGAAAATATCTTCCATTGCAGGCAGCAGACACTTTGCAACCTGATTAGCCTCATTTAAAACGGGGGTTCTTACTATCATACGTAATATTTTTCACTACAAAGAAACATGAACCATACCAAACTAAAGAACAGATAAATAGTCCCTTCACCATTCGTGATCTCGAAACTGAACCATTCTTGGCAAACCAGCTTCAACAATAGAGAATGCGGGATTAAATAACATTTTTGCAAATATTACTAACAGAAGAATTAGATAATTAAAAAAAAGTATCTTTACAATCACAAAAAGAGAATCGTTTTAAACCAAATATCTAATATTAAAAAGGCGATTTAGTTGGTAACCTATTTCCCAAAAAAATCCAATAATCTAAACAGACAAGTTATGTTCAAACAAAAAGCAATCACAGCCCTGATGCTACTTTTTTTAAGCAGCATGTTTCTCTTAACATCATGTTCAAAAGATGATGATGATAATAATAATAATGCTAGCACTCCATTGCCAGAAGAAATCAATGCGGTAAGTTCTCCACAGGGATTAGTATTCATCACTGATTATAATAGCTTATTTGGTGGATTGAGTTTTTATAATTTTGGCACAAGTACTTGTTATTATGGTTCAAGTAATTCAAACATAAGATGTAATTATCAATACGCAATGACCTCTAATTACACCACTAAATTAGGAATTCAATATACCCTTTCTAACACTTACTATGATGTGTTCTACTTTTTAACCTTTACAGATGATTATAACGGAACTTTCGTGCAAAAAACTGTCTACACAGAAAGCGGACGAAAATATACTGATTACACCATGGGCAAGTTTAAATTCTTCAAAGAATAATACCTTCTCTCATTGCCGGAAGAAACTACTTACTAAATACACTTAAATATAAACCCTGCTTAACGTTATTCTTCAAACCGGGAACATTAAGCAGGGTTTACATTATAAAGAGAGTCCTTAAAGTTTTAGAGCATCAATCAACACAAATGGAACAGTGAGGGTCATCCCACTTGAGATAGCACTTTGGTTAAGATCCTCCTCCACCATTGAAAAAACGGTCCTGACATTCTCAGCCGGAAGCAACTGAACCCATGGTTCCATGAAAGCAAATCTGATAAAGAAATGGTTCAACATTGCAGAGCCATCAGCAAATCTATAACAAAACTGATCTGACGCAATCTGATTTATTTTAAAACCGGCATCCTCCAGTTCTGTCACCAGGAGATCCACTGGAGGTCGTTTAATTGAAATATGGTTTTTCATACGATCAATCACCTCCACCATGCCTAATTTAACCAAAACACGTTCAAACGAATTGTAAAACTCTATCATAGTCAGATCAGTGTTCAAAGTCATAACAAACTGACCTTCCGGTTTCAGCAGGCGAAAGCACTCCTTAAAGACTTGAACTCGATCCTTCACATTGTTTATCCCATTATTACTTGTAATTAGATCAATAGATAAATCAGGCAAAGGGATATTTTCTGCCACTCCTTCAATAAGAGTCACATTTTTGATTCCATAATAGTCTAACTTTTTATTCACTCTGTCGAAAGCTTCAACACAGGGGTCAATACCAAACAGGTTAGAAGATTCACCTAGTCGCATGGCTAATTCTGTTAGAGGGAAGCCTGTACCGAATCCGATATCCAGAGCAGATATACCGGGTCTATAATTAACAAAGTCTAAAAGCTTTAAACCAAACGGAGCAGACCATAAGGGAGTCTCATCGGCAACATCATAGTATTTTCTATGATCAAATTGATTATTCAGGTAATTGGTCATTAGATGATAAGAAAAAAGTCCGTGAAAACTCACGGACTTGATACAAAGTTCTATATGATTAGAGTATTTTCCATCCAAGAGAAACATTAAAGACATTGCTCTTTTGGGTAACATCAGTAGCATCTGATGCATTTGAAAGACCAAACTCATAACGGACGTCGAGGGTGAACATAAGGATGTCAACACCGGCACCAACGCCTAAACTCCAAATGGTACTCTTATAGTTCTCGAGTTCAGGCAAAGAGATTCCATCAAGACTAGCTTTCGAACTTGTAATAAAAGTAGCGATTGGGCCGCCAAAAACTCTAATATTACCGGCAACCGGAAGTTTTACTAGTTTATATCCAACTAAAATAGGCACATCAATAGCCGTCAGTTTAGTATCATATTTTGTTGTACCAATCAAATCTTGAGTAAACTCAACTATACCACCCTTAACTGACCAGAGGATCTCAGGTTGAAGATAAAACTTATCACCAATTCGAGCAAATGCACCAAATTGAAAACCTGTCTTTGAAGAAGATTTAATATCAGCAAAATCACTTTTGAAATCAGTTGTGAGTTTTGCAACATTGACACCAACTTTAGGGCCAATAGAGAATTGACTGTAGGCCACTCCTGTAGCGAGGAGCATTAGAATTACTAGTAAACCTTTTCTCATGATTTGTTTAGTTAAGTACCGAATTAAGTTAATTTCGTTCTTAAGGAAGACCCTTGAAAAACGTAACTAAAATAATCAAAAAAAGAGATCGAAGTTAGGGAACCATAGAAAAATCTCTGCATTGTAAAATTATACAGCTACCATGACGTTTTTCAATCAAGCAGTGGCTAAAATAAAAAGTTACTCCACTACTTTTATATCTTTGCACAAGAACAGATGAATTAAACTGTATCGCCATGAAGAGACTAATAATTTATACCATTACGCTACTAGCCTTACTATCTACTTCACTAAAAGCACAAGATTCCGGCAAGCCATTTCAGTTTGGCCTTATGGTAGCCCCCAGTTTAGGTTGGCTCTCGCCTGATGTAGATAACTATAAGAATGATGGTATCCATGCCGGATTTGCATGGGGTTTCATCTCAGATATTGCCATTTCAAATAACTATTTCCTTACAACCGGATTCAATGTTCAGTATTTCAACGGAAAAATGAACTATCCAACCACTGTTATAAAAGATGGCACCTCTGATACCTATACCGGAACTCTTTATAGAACCTACCATTTACGGTACCTTGAGATCCCAATCATGCTTAAGATGAAAACACTTGCACTTAAACCATATCGGCTCTTTGCGGACATTGGATTTGGCTTGGGATTCAACCTAAAAGCCAAAGCTGACGACAGCTTCTTAATTAACAATAGCCCTACAGGAAATAATATTATCTCCTCCAACACCTCTATATCAAATGAGATAACCACTGCCAGACTCTCTTTCAAAATAGGAGGAGGAATTGACTTCCCTCTCGATGGGAATACCTACCTATTCACAGCCATTCATTTAAACTCAGGTCTTACAGATATTCTAGCAGGAAAAAACGCCAAGACTTCTGCTGAAGAGAGCGCTTCTCCCAGCTGGCTCTCATTGACGCTTGGTATTATGTTCTAGTTTTTATTATATCTCTGTCATCCGATCCTGATTATTCCATTTAGACTCTAAAAACAACACATTGTCATGAAGATTGCACTTGCTCAAATAAACCCTCATATTGGTAATTTTCAAGCAAATGCCCACACTATAATTGATCTGATCAAAAAAGCCCGTAGTCAGGAGGCACGTCTAATCGTCTTCCCTGAGCTATCTGTATCAGGTTATCCTCCGCGCGATTTCTTAGATTTTGATGACTTCATTAAAAAATGCAAAGATTCGGCTCTATTAATAGCTAAAGAATGTACTGAAATCGCTGCCATTGTAGGCTTACCGGTATTTAACGAAACAGGAAAAGGGAAACGACTCTTTAATGCGGCAGCACTTCTTGAAAACGGAGAGATAACTGCAATTAGCCATAAAGCACTTTTACCAAACTACGATGTATTTGATGAATATAGGTATTTTGAACAAGGTCGTGATTTTTCCGTATGGGAATTTGAAGGAGAAAGACTAGCCGTTACCATCTGTGAAGATTTATGGAACGTTGGAGACAAACTCCTTTATACCTTCTCTCCAATGGATATGTTGGCTGAACAGCAACCCACTCTGATGATCAACATCGCTGCCAGCCCCTTCCATTCAGAACAAGCCAACACAAGACTAGAGATTTTAAGATCAAATACCAATCAGTATAATCTACCTCTGATTTATATTAACCAGGTCGGAGCACAAACTGAATTGTTATTTGATGGGGGATCACTCGCCTTGGCTGCTTCCGGTAAAGTAGTTCGTCGCCTATCCACTTTTAGTGAAGATTTTCAGATCGTGGATACAAGAGAACTAAACTCCCAAGGACTAATTTCTAATGTGGTACCTGAACCCGAAAGAATCGCTCTTATCCATGATGCCTTAGTAATGGGAATCAGGGACTATTTCAATAAAATGGGGTTTAAAAAGGCCATTTTGGGTCTATCGGGCGGAATTGATTCTGCTGTGGTACTTGTTCTTGCGGCTCGTGCGCTTGGCGCCGATAATGTCTGGGGGATACTATTACCTAGCAGATATTCTACTGATCACTCAGTCAGTGACGCCGTAGAAATCTCTGATAATTTGGGCACACGACAGTCACTCGTTCCTATTGAAGAGGCCTTCAATGCATTTGAACATACACTACAACCCCTCTTTGCCGGAACACCATTTGGCCTCGCCGAAGAAAACATGCAAGCAAGAAGCAGAGCTGTCATTCTTATGGCCTTAAGTAATAAATTTGGATATATTCTTCTAAACACCTCCAATAAAAGTGAAGCAGCCGTTGGATACGGCACGCTTTACGGTGATATGTGCGGAGGATTATCTGTCCTTGGCGATGTTTATAAAACAGATGTATATGCACTTGCCAGATACATCAACCGTTCAGGAGCAATTATCCCTGAAAATATCATAACAAAACCGCCCTCAGCTGAATTAAGACCCGATCAGAAAGACTCTGACTCACTACCTGATTATGATATTCTGGATCAAATCTTGTATAAGTACATTGAAAAATTTGAGGGACCGGATCAGATCATTGCCGATGGGTTTGATGCTGCAATTGTTAATAAAACACTTCGTCTGGTGAACACAAACGAGTACAAAAGACATCAAACACCCCCAATTCTCAGAGTAAGCACCAAAGCATTCGGGATGGGAAGAAGAATGCCTTTGGTGGCCAAGTATCTTGGTTAAAACTACTTTTTCACCATCAACATACACCAGCCCCACGATTTATCTTAAGTTTGCTTAAGAATAAGAATCGTTTTACAATCATCAAACAGTTGTACTACGCCATAAATGGGAATTCAGGGTGACAAGTGAACTATTACTACCCGATTTTCATGACAACTTAAGAAACACAAAAGAACACAGACATGGGAATACACATTGAAGCAAAAGAAGGACAGATTGCGGAGACCGTTTTATTACCGGGAGATCCTTTGAGAGCCAAATTTCTTGCCGATAACTACCTTGAGAATGCCATATGCTACAACAATGTAAGAGGGATGCTTGGCTACACTGGCTATTATAAAGGAAAACGCCTTTCAGTACAGGGTACTGGCATGGGAGTTCCTTCTATTGGTATCTACGCTACCGAATTAATTACTTTCTATGATTGCAAAAACTTAATCAGGATTGGTACTTGCGGAGCCATTCAGGAGCATTTGAAATTGAAAGATGTTATTCTTGCAATAACTGCCAGTACCGATTCAAACTTCAATAAAGTAATTTTCAAAAACTTAGAGTTTGCTCCCGCAGCAAACTTCGATCTGCTGAGAAACGCTTATGAGGCTTCAGTCAAACTTGGCCTAACCACCCATGTTGGCTCAGTCTTAACAACCGACGCCTTCTTTGTGGATGACCTAATGGCCGAATACGAAATCTGGAGAAAATATGGCGTATTAGCCGTTGAAATGGAAACGACAGCCCTCTACAGCATTGCTGCAAAATATGGCCGTAGAGCTCTCTCGCTTCTCACCGTCTCAGATCAGTTAATCACCGAGGAACGGTGTTCCACAGAGGAGAGATTGACTTCATTTACTAATATGATGGAGATTGCGCTTAACGCCATCTAATCATAGAGAAAATATCAATTTTCCGAGCGAACCGAAAAGGGCTGCCTTAAAATAAGGTTGCCCTTTTTCATTTTCCATAATGCCTGATACTGATCAATGACTTGTTCTTGAAACTTTTCCGCCTTTTTGCCTTCGACTCCGCTCAGGCAGCGACCCGGTGGTTGAGCATAGTCGAAA
>MTLC01002891.1_pt1 | contig 16168 bp, 14 predicted proteins | sample 1982451 | NCBI WGS metagenome assembly MTLC01 (sample SAMN05710165, study PRJNA340218) | biofilm metagenome | isolation source: sample SPH anode biofilm adapted to +100 mV | place: USA | collected 2012-02-03 | reverse complement strand
CTGGGTGCTGACCCGGCCCGCGTTTATCGAGCAGAGACCCCGCGTCCGTCTCCTTCACCGAAGGGATAAGTGACGACATTGTACTGATCAGACGCCACCCGGCGCAGTTATCGACTGGGCAGAAATCCGGGATGGCAGTTGGGCACCGTTTAAAGGGGATGAAAATGGCAAAGCGCAGAATATGCGTTGTGACTGGCAGCAGGGCTGAGTACGGGCTTCTCTCTGGCGTGATGAGAGGCCTGCAGCAGGAAGAGGATCTGGAACTGCAGGTCCTCGTGACAGGCATGCATCTCTCTCCCGAGTTCGGCATGACGTGGCAAATCATCGAGAAGGACGGATTTCCCATCGATGCGAAAGTGGAGATGCTTCTTTCCAGCGATTCCCCCGTGGGCATTGCGAAGTCGGTAGGCCTCGGGACGATGGGATGTGCGGAGGCGTTCGAGCGTTTGCGGCCGGATCTGCTCGTCGTGCTCGGCGATCGCTTCGAAATCCTTGCCGCGGCACAGGCCGCACTCGTTGCCCGCATCCCGATCGCTCACATAGCCGGCGGGGACACCACGGAAGGTGCCTTTGACGAAGCCATAAGGCACAGCGTAACGAAGATGTCCCATCTGCATCTGGTTACCAACGAGGACGCGGCGAGGAGGGTCCGTCAGCTGGGTGAGGACCCTGCTCACGTACATGTCGTCGGCAGCCCCGGAATCGACAACATCCGCAGCATGACGAGGCTTTCGAAAAGCGAGCTCGCCTCCGACCTGGGTTTCACCTTTCGCGAGAAAAACCTGCTGGTGACCTTCCACCCGGTTACGCTCGAAACCTTCTCGGCGATGCAACAGTTTCAAGAACTGCTGGATGCCCTGGAAAGTATGGGGGAAGAAGTCGGCGTCATCTTCACCAAGCCCAACGCGGACACCGACGGTAGGGTCATCATCCGGATGACAGATGATTATGTCGCCTCCCATCCCAACGCGCGCGCGTACACCTCCCTCGGACAGCTCCGCTACCTAAGCCTCATGGCCCAGGTCGACGTCGTGGTCGGCAACTCCTCAAGCGGCCTCTACGAGGCCCCCTCCCTGGGGAAACCGACGGTAAACATCGGTGACAGGCAAAAAGGGCGGCTGCAGGCGACCTCGGTGTTGAACTGCCGCGCAGCCGCGGACGAAATAGTTGCCGCGATCCGCGAGGCGTTCACACGCGACTGTTCAGGCACCGTGAACCCCTACGGGGATGGCTACAGTTCCGAACGGATCGTCAAATTGATCAAAGAGATGAATGACCCGCAGGCGTTACTGAAAAAGCATTTCCACGAGGTGTCCCAGTGAGCATGACAAACGGCAGCAAGGTCTACATCATTGCCGAAGCAGGGGTCAACCACAACGGTTCCCTCGAGATGGCCAAGGAACTCATCGAAGTCGCGGCTAAGGCTGGAGCCGACGCCGTGAAGTTTCAGACCTTCCGTGCGGACCGCCTGGTCAGTCGCAGCGCCCCGAAGGCGGAGTACCAGAAGCAAACATCGGGGGCTGGCGAGTCACAGCACGCGATGTTGAAGAGGCTCGAACTGGGTGAGGATGCGCATCGGGAACTGATGCTGCACTGCGAGAAATACGAGATCCAGTTCCTTTCCACGCCGTTTGACGAGGAGAGCGTCGAGCTTCTCGGAAAGCATTTCGACATCCCGACCATGAAGATCCCGTCAGGGGAGCTGACCAACGCGCCGCTGCTTCTGGCCATAGCGGAGCTTGGAAAGCCGGTGCTCGTGTCGACGGGGATGTCGACACTGGCCGATGTGGAAGCCGCCCTCACTGTGCTAGCTTTCGGCTTCACCAAGCCCGGCGCCGCGCCCGGCCCGGCGGCCTTCAAGGAAGCCTACGCCTCCCGCGAAGGACAGATGGCGCTGCGTGAAAAGGTCACCCTGCTGCACTGCACCACCGAGTACCCGGCACCTTTTGACGAGGTGAACCTGCGTGCGATGGACACCCTCGGGGCCGCGTTCGGACTCCCGGTCGGCTACTCCGATCACACGGATGGGATCACCGTTCCCGTCGCGGCCGTTGCGCGGGGCGCCGTGGTGATCGAGAAACATTTCACGCTGGACCGCACCCTTCCCGGGCCGGATCACAAGGCCTCGTTGGAACCGGCGGAACTGCGCGAGATGGTCACTGCGGTTCGCCGCGTGGAGAGCGCCCTCGGCTCGGGAAGAAAGATCCCTGCTCCTTCCGAGGTGAAAAACGCCGCGGTCGCGAGGAAAAGCATCGTCGCGGCCTGCGAGATACGCAAAGGCGAAGCGTACTCTGCCGAAAACCTTTGCGTGAAGAGGGCGGGAAGCGGCATGTCCCCGATGTCCTACTGGGACATCCTCGGGCGCCCGGCGGGCAGGGATTACGTAAAGGACGAGGTGATCGAGCCATGAGTGCACCGGTTCTGGTCCTTGGAGCGGGAGGACACGCCAAAGTCCTGGTCGAGGCTCTTCTGGCAAGCGGCGTTTCCGTCGCAGGCATGACCGACGCGGATCCCTCCCTTGCCGGCAAGTCCGTGTTGGGCGTGCCGGTTCTTGGTGGGGACGAAGTGGTGGCGGGATATCAGCGGGAGGCGATACGGCTCGTGAACGGCATCGGATCCGTCGGGCCGCAGACACTTCGCAGGGCCATCTTCGAGAAGTTTTCCGCGCAAGGCTTCGTCTTCGCCACGGTCGTTCACCCTTCCGCGGTGATCGCCTCCGACGCGGAAATCGCCGACGGGGCACAGGTAATGGCGGGGGCGGTGCTTCAGCCGGGTTGTCGCATCGGGGGCAACGTCATCATCAACACCCGTGCCTCGGTGGACCACGACTGTACCATAGGCGACCACACCCATATCGCGCCGGGGGTAACCATTTCGGGCGGCGTGACGATCGGGTCCGGATGCCACGTGGGGACAGGCGCGACCATTATTCAGGGGGTGCGGATCGGTGACGGAAGCGTTGTCGGGGCGGGGGCCGTTGTAACCAGAGACGTTCCGGCCGGCGTCACGGTGCTGGGCGTTCCCGCCAGGGTGGTGCAGCCGTGATCGGGAGCGGTTTTTCTGCGTCCGGCGACCGCGCCACAAGGAACATCCGGAAGTGATGCGATGAAGTATTCCAGCTCTCTCGACGGTCTGCGCGGTATCGCCATCCTAACGGTGATGCTCGCCCATTTCGGCGTCCCCGGCATCCAGCGCGGCGGCTTCGGCGTGGACATGTTTTTCACGCTGAGCGGCTTTCTCATCACCTCGATCCTCCTGGGCGAGTACCGCCGCCATGGTGACATCAGCTTCAAGAACTTCTACATGAGGCGGCTCTTGCGGCTCTTCCCGGCCCTTTTTGCCCTCCTCTGCGTCTACGGTGCGGTCGTGTTGCTGGTGGGAAAGAACATCCACAGGCATATGACCGACATGGCGCTCGTCTTCTTCTACGTCGCCAACTGGGCCTCCGCGGCCGGGCTGAACCGTCCGGGAGAGCTTGGGCACACCTGGTCGTTGTCGGTGGAGGAGCAGTTCTACCTCCTGTGGCCCGCGCTGCTCTTTCTTTTGCTGAGGAGGTGGGGGCAGAGAGGCGCTCTCTACGGGACCGCCCTCCTTGCGGCGGCGTCCATGCTGGAGACCTTTGCCCTCGCGACCTCCGTGCCCTGGTGGCGCCTGTACTACGGGTTCGACACGCGCGCCTTCACGTTGCTTTTTGGCTGCTGCTTCGCCGCCCTGTACCACTTCCACGGTGAAAGGATCCGGCTTCCCGTTGTCGCGGAGCGGCTGCTGCCTCTGGTCACTTCGGCTGGCGTCGTCCTCTTCATGTGCCGGACCGATGCCTTCACCAGCGATCCGGACTTCTTCCGCGGCGGCATCTTCATCATCCCCTTTTTGACCTGCGGCCTGTTGTACCAGATCGCGATGCCCGGTTTCGACCGGACGAAAAGGGTGCTGGGGGCCAAATGGCTCGTCTACTTCGGAAAGAGATCGTACGGACTGTACCTCTGGCACTACTGGATCATGAACTTCTGGCTGATGGACATCTCGAAGGCGGACAACCTCTGGATCAGGCTCGGCTGGGCGGTTTCCTCCCTGGTCGTCACCGAGCTCTCCTTCAGGTACATCGAGACGCCTTTCCTGTCGCTCAAGGACCGGTTCGCCTCGAAGGACAAGGCTGCGGCGGAAACGGCGACCGCGCCGGATCAGCCGCTGCCGGCGGCGATCCCAGGTTGAGGCGACGGAGAAGCGGGTGACAGCGATGCAAGGCGCAGGCAACGGCCAAAGACAGGTGGTCTACATATCCTGGATGCCTCTCAGCGAGAAGGTGGAGCGGGACTGGTGCATCGCGTACCTTAGGGAGCGCGGTGTGCCCGTGGCGTACTGGGACGTGACCTCTTTGCTGCTCGGGGAGGACAAGCCCAGCGCTGCGGCGGACCGTGACTACCTGGTCCGCGTGCCGAGCTATCACGCCCTGGAAGAGCTCCTGGCGCATCGCGACCCGAAGAGCACGGACTTCGTCATGATCGTGAATTACGAGGCGAGGTTCAACCGGCTCTACCATCTGCTTACCCGCCACGGGGGACGGCTCTTTTTCTTCGAATGGGGCAATTTCCCGATCAAGGACAGAAGCCGCTCCGGCGGGGTCGGCATGATGCTGCGCGACCCGGCACGTTTCGCCCGCAAACTCTGGGAAAAGGGTGCGGGGTATCTGCAGGCGAAGCTTCATCCGGTTAAACCTTTCGATGTCGTGCTTGCCGCCGGCTGTGCCTCGATGGGCCGGCACCCGGGCGCCGGAAAGACCATCCCGGTCAACCTGTGCGACTACGACGACTTCCAGTTGGTGAAGGAGAGCGGGGAGAGGCTCGTTCCGGGAAAGTACGGCGTCTTTCTCGACGTGAACCTCGCCCATCACACCGACCTGAAACTGTGCAACATGCAGTACCTCGATCCCGAGCGCTACGCCGCGTCACTCGCGCGCTTTTTCGATCTCGTCGAGGCACGGTACGGCATGGAGGTGGTGATCGCGGCGCATCCGAAGGCCTCGTACGGCGACAGGTATTACGGCCGGAGGTCTTACAAGGGGGCGACCCCGGAACTGGTGCGGGACGCGGAGTTCGTCATCACGCACCACAGCACCGCGATCAGCTACGCCGTTCTCGGAAGAAAGCCGCTCGTCTTCATCTACACCGACGAGATGGCGCGGATCTACGCGGACACCATCGCCGCGTGGGTGGGGGATCTGGCCGAGTACCTGGACCAGCCGCTTTACAATGCCGACCGGGTCGAAACCCCTGACCAGCTCGAGTTGCGGCGCCCCGACCCGGAGCGCTACGACCGGTACAAGTACAACTACCTGACCACGCGGGAGTCGGAACACTCCTTCACCCGGGACATCTTTTACGCCGCGGTGACGGCTGAGCACGGGGAAAGAATTTGAGCAAGCCCGCCTCCTCACTGCAGAAGCGTTTCGCCTTCAAGCTCGTCGCCAACGTGATCGGCGTCCTGCTCGGCCTGGTCACCATGGCGTTCGTGCCGCGGGCCCTGGGGCCGGAGCAGTTCGGCAGGTTCGAGTTCGTCACCAACAACTTCAAGCTGATCTTTGACACGCTCACCCTCCAGGTCCCCGTCGCCTATTTCAACTGGGTCTCTAGGAAGGGGCACAAGGAGGACACGGACCTCTCCTTCGGGATCACGCTCTATTTTTCGCTCGGGATGGCGCTTCTCTTCGGTCTCTTCATCGCGGCGACGCAGGTGGGAGGCTGGCACGCCCTGCTCTGGCCCGAGGTGCCGCCGGTGTATCTCTGGGAGGCGCTAGCCTTCACGCTGGCGGTCTTCTTCTACCAGTTCCTCGTCTACCTCTCCGACGGCAAGTCGCTCACCGTCGGCCTGGAAAAGATCAGGCTGCTGCAAAACGTGATGAAGTGCCTCGCCCTCGTGGGGCTCGTGTTCGCGGGGATGATGAACCTGCACAGCTACTTCTGGGCGCAGATCGCCGTCATCGGTGGGACCGTGCTCATCTCCGCGGTCTGGCTGAACCGGCAGGGCGCGTGGCGGGCGCCGGCCCTCGCCCCGTGGGCCTTCCCCCGGGAAGAGATGCGACGCTACCTGGGCTTCGTGAAGGACTACGCACGTCCGCTTACCGTCCTGATGCTGAGCGGCTTTCTTTTCCTGTATTTCGACCGGTGGTTCCTGCAGCTGATCGGGGGCTCCGCCCAGCAGGGCTTTTTCGGCCTTTCCGACCGGCTCGGGCAGATCGCCTTCATCTTCACCAGCGCGATGACGCCGCTTCTCACCCGCGAGTTCGCCCTGGCCCACGAGGAGCAAAACCGCGAGCGGCTTCTAGCACTTTTCGAGAGGATCAGGCTTTTCCTGTTCATCGCCACCGTCACGAGCTGTTTTCTCTCGGTGCAGAGCGAATCGATCGTGGCGCTCGTGGGGGGGGACAAGTTCAAGGGGGCCGTGGTTCCCATCGCCCTCATGGCGCTTTTCCCGATCCACCAGACCTTCGGGCAGCTAAGCGGCGCCCTCATGGTGGCGTCAGGGCAGACCGGGCTCTACGCGAAGATCGGCATCTTCATGATGGCGGCAAGCCTTCCGATCACCTACGTCTGCATCGCCCCGGCTTCCTTCGTCGTACCGGGGCTCGCCCTCGGGGCGACCGGGCTTGCGCTCAAGATGCTGATCTGGCAGTTCGTCGGGACCAACATTCAGCTTTACTGCAACACCAGGTACCTGCGCATTCCGTTTCTCAGGTGGCTGGCCCTCCAGGTCCTTTTGGTGGGAGGGATCTACGGTCTCGCTCTCGGGGCACGCACGGTTGCCGGGATGTGGGACGCCTCCGGGGTGCTGAAGCTTCTCGGGCTTTCCTCCCTGGGGGACGTGGTTATCGGGCACTGCTCGAGGATCGCCGTTTCAGGGGTGATCTATCTCGTCGTCGTGGCCGCGGTGGTCTTCCTGGCGCCGGGTGCGGCAGGCATGTCGCGCTCGGAGATACGGCTGCGGGGCTTCTCGCTGTCGGGCAAATGAGATTCTAGGGGGCTTTTGGTGGGAAGGATAGGGCGATACCTGACGAAACGGTTTCCGGAGATGATCCGCCACGACCTGCATTTTATCCGGCCGAGGTTCTTTCTGTTTCTCTTCAACCTCGTCCCGGATTTCCTCGCCCTCTCGCCGCTGCGCAACCTCTTTTTGAGGCTCGGCGGGGCGAGGATCGACATCTTCAACGCCTACATACGGTCGCCGCTTTGGTGCTCGGACCTGCGCGGCATCCGTTTCGGCAGCGGGATCTTCATCAACATGGGGTGCCGTTTCGAAGGAACCGCGCCGACCCTGATCGGCGACCACTGCCAGATCGGGCCCTTCTGCTGCTTCGAGAACGTGAACCACACCGAGAACGGCGAAGTGTCGCTGCCGGTCGTGGTCGGCGACGGCGTCTGGATCGGGGCGCGGGCCCTTCTCGCGCCGGGGGCCGAGATAGGGACGGAAGCGGTTATCGCGGCGGGCGCCGTGGTGACCCGGAAGGTCCCGGCCAACGAGCTCTGGGGCGGGGTGCCGGCGAAAAAGATCCGGGACACGAGGGGAGTGCTGTGAAAAGCGAGCGGGGCGCGGAAGGCGCGCTCCGTGATCGCTGATGCCATTGCCATGAAGATACTTCTTTATACCGAAACCTATAACCGCGGCGGGATCGACACCTTCATCGCGACGCTTATCAACCACTGGCCCGAGCCGGAGGACGAGTTCGTGCTCGTCTGCAACGAGGATTACCCCGGGCTCGAGGTGATCCGGCAGCGGCTGCAAAGGCCGTGCAAGGTGGTGACGCACGCCATCCCGACCTACGCGCGCTGGGCCGAGATCACGCGGGGGAGCGCCTTCGACACCCTCCGCATCGTCTCCTCGCCGCTTACGCGCTATCTCTTCATCGCGAGCGCCGTTTCCGCGCTGAAAGGGGTCCTGCTCCCGGAAAAATGCGACCGGCTCATGGTGGTGAACGGCGGCTACCCGGGCGCTGACACCTGCCGGGCCGCCGGGATAGCCTGGGGGCTCTACTCGGGCAAGCCCAAAAGCGTGCACAACTTTCACAACCTCGGGACCCCCGCGTCGCGCTTCGCGAGGTTCCAGGAGGATCTGGTCGACGCGCTGCTCGCGCGCCACACCCGGGCCTTCGTGACGGTATCCCGCGCCGCGGCCGACTCTCTTGCGGTGCGGCCGAAGCTCTGGGAGCAAAAGGAGAAGGTCCGCTTCATCCACAACGGGCTCGATCTTTCCCGGCAGCCGGCGCCGACCGGAGACATACGCGCCGAACTCGGGCTTGCCGCCGACGCCCCTGTCTGCCTGATGCTCGGCACCTACGAAGCGAGGAAGGGGCACGGCTTTTTGCTGCGCGTCTTCAAAAAGGCGCTCGAACGGGTGCCGCAGGCCCGGTTCCTCATCTGCGGGCACGGCAGCGACGGCGAGATCGAGGCGGTGCGCGAATTGGCCCGCGAGCTGGGCGTCGATGAAAGCGTCACCCTCCTCGGCTTTCGCCCGGACGCGATGCAGATCCTGCAGCAGGCCGATCTCCTCCTGGTCGGCTCGCAGGAGTTCGAATCCTTCGGACTCACCTGCGTAGAGGCGATGGCGCAGCGCGTTCCGGTGCTCGCCACCAGGGTCGGCGGGCTCCCCGAGGTGGTGGAAGACGGCGACGGCGGCTTCACCTTCGCGAGGGACGACGTCGACGGCTACGCAGCAGGGCTGGTCGGGCTCCTGCTCGACCCGGAGCTGCGCGAGGAACAGGGACGCAAAGGGTACCAACGCTACCAGAGGCTTTTCACGGCAAAAAGGATGACCGAGGCATATGCAAAACTCATCAGGTGACGGCGCACAGGGACCGCTCTTCAGCGTCGTCATCCCCGCCTACAATTCGGAGCCGTTCATAGAGAAGACGCTCGACTCGGTGCGGGCCCAGACCCTGTCCGACTACGAGGTGGTCATCACCGACGACGGCTCGAAGGACCGCACCGCGCAGATCATCGAGGCCTACGCCGCCGCGCACCCGGGCTTCACGGTGAGGCTTGCGCGCCAGCCGAACAAGGGGATCGGCGGCGCGCGCAACAACGGCGTCTTCCGGTCCGTCGGCCGCTTCATCGCCTTTCTCGACGCGGACGACCACTGGTACCCGACGAAGCTAGAGCGGGTTGCCTTGCACCTGGCGGATAACCCGCAGGCCGACGTCGTCTACCACGACGAGATCGAGGTGCGCGGGGACGGGACACGGCATCCACTTTCCTACGGGGCGGTGCGCGAACCCGCGTACCAGGACCTCCTCTTCAGGGGAAACCAGCTCTCGACCTCTGCGACCTCGGTGCGCCGGGACCTGGCGCAGACAATAGGGGGCTTCTCCGAGAACCTCGACTTCAACAGCGCCGAGGACTACGAATTCTGGCTGCGGCTCGCCCGCGCCGGTGCGCGTTTCAGCCACCTGCCGGAGGTGCTGGGGGAATACCACCGCGTCGAAGGAAGCGTCACGCAGAAGATCGAGTATCACCACAAGAACATCCATAACGTGGTGACCCATCACCTGGAGCAGCTGCGCGCCGACGGCGTATGCTCCGCCTCCTTCATGGACCGCATGTGCCGCCGCAAGGAAGCGGAACATCTGGCGACGCTTGCCCGCGCGCTTGCCGCCGGTGCCGGTGCGAAGAAAGAGGCGCTGCGCCTGCTCCGGGAGGCGATGCGGATCGATCCCCTCTGCCTTAAGAACTACACGAAGCTCGTGAGGACCCTTTTGTCATGAGCGTGAAACTACTGGTCGACATGGTGCACGCAAGCAGCCTGCACCGGCTCTTCGCCCCTTTTTACGGCGGTCACACCGCGGTCATCATGCTGCACCGGGTGCTTCCCGGGCCGCCACGCGGGCTCCCCTCGGACAACCTGAAGGTGACCCCGGAATTCCTCGACCGTTTCCTCACCGGGAGGAAAAAGGAGGGGTGGCGCTTCATCTCGCTCGACCACCTGGCCGACGATTTCAGCGACTGCACGGCGCACGGCCGCAACATGGTCGTCACCTTCGACGACGGCTACCGCGACAACTTCGAGCACGCCCTCCCCCTGCTGCGGGCGCACGGCGTTCCCTGCGCCGTCTACGTCGCCAACTCCTTTCCGGACGGGACGGCCGACTTCTGGTGGTACCAGCTGGAGGAACTTCTTCTCGCGCACCGCCGCATCGAGCTGGAAGGGGAGGGGGCGCGCGTCGTTCTCGACCTAGCCGATCCCCGCGCCGCCTTCGTCTCCTTCAAAAGGATCTACCAGCCCCTCCCCGCGTCGGAGCAGGCGGCACTTATGGCGCGGCTCTCCGAAAGGTACCCGCTGTCGCGCCAGGCCGAGCGCCTTGCGATGGACTGGGACGAAGTGCGGGCGATGGCGGCGGATCCTCTTTGCACCATCGGCTGCCACACCCTCACGCATCGCAGCCTTGCCCCCCTTTCGCCGGAGGAGGCCCGGCGCGAGCTGGTCCTTTCCAAAAGCGGCATCGAGGGCGAGATCGGCCGCCCGGTACGCCACCTCGCCTACCCCTACGGGAAGGCGGCGGATTGCGGAGCGCGCGAGGAGACGCTCGCGAGGGAGGCGGGCTTCGCCACCGCGGTCACCACGAGGATCGGCAACCTGCATGCCGGGCACCGGGACCACATGCTCATGCTCCCCCGCATCCCGCTCTACGAGGGGGGAAAGAACGGCAAGCTGAGCGAGATCTTCCTTTCCGGGATGTACAGCGCCTTCGCCAACGGTTTTAAAAAGGTCGTCACCTATTGATCAAGCGTGCTCCTGAAATAGCCCTTCCAGGGGTGCTGCGGCTCATGGCGGGCGGAAAGGACCGCGCCGTCGACGCGCGCAATAGCTACACCGGGTACGCACGGTTCGCGCTTTTGAACGTCCTGAAGCTTCTGGGCTTCGGTTCGGGGGACCGGATCCTCCTGCCCGCCTACATCTGCGACGTGGTGCTCCTACCCTTGAGGGAGCTCGGCATCGAGCCGGTCTACTACCGGGTGACGGGCGATTTCCAGGTGGACTGGGAGAGTGTCGCGCTTTTACCAGGCACGCGCGCCTTCATCTCGGTCAACTACTTCGGGGTGAGCCAGGACTTTGCCGCCATCGCCTCCTTCTGCGAGGAAAAGGGGCTCGTCTGGCTGAACGACAACGCGCACGGCTTCGCGAGCCGCCTGGGGGAGGAGAGCCTGGAGCATTTCGGCGACTTCTCCTTCACCTCCTTCCGCAAGGTGATCGGTTCGCTGAACGGCGCACGGGTGAGGATCAACGCCGACCGCTTCCTGGCGCTCAAAGACGAGCTGGACCGGCTGAACGGAGCGGCGCCGGCGCAGCCGAGACGGCGCTTTCTTGCCGCGGCGCTCCTGCGCAGCGCCGGGGTCAGGCTGCGCCCCCTCCCCGATTTCTCCGACCCGCGCGGCTTCCGCGACGAAGAGATGATGCGGTACCGGCTCGACGCGATGGCGATGACGCACCTGACTGAGAGCGACGAGGACGCGATCCGCGCGCGCCGCCGCGAACTGTACCGGAGCGTGGAGCGGCTGCTCCTCGCACGCGGCGAGGCGAAGCTTCTCCCGGTGCCGGGGCTTCTGCGCGAGGGGAACGCGCCGCTCGTTCTCCCCGCTGTCGCCGCCGGAAGGGAAGTCTGGCTCGGGGCCCTGCGCGAGGCGCGGCGGCATGGGGTGGACCTGCACACCTGGCCGTCGCTCCCGGCAGAGGTGCTGGACCAAAACACCTGCGGCGCCGCCGATCTTTGGGGAAGGATGCTGTTTTTCCCGCTGCACCAGGATCTCGACGCGGCGCTCTACCTGCCGTTATTGCAAAAGGTGCTCGATGCGCTTTGACCTTATCAGGGACGAAGAAGGGCTCCTGGCCCTGGGGCCGGAATGGGAGGCGCTCGAGCGACGCTCCCCCGCCCACCTCTTTCAGAGCCACCGGCTTTTGGCCGACTGGTACCTCTGCGCCGGGAAGGCGGGCGGCGCGGTCCCGGCGGTCGTGGTCGCCCGCGAGGGGGATGAGCTGCGTGCGGTTTTCCCGGGGTGCGTCATCACCAGAAGCGGCGTGCGCATCCTCACTTGGCTCGGCGGGTTCTTCATCGTCGACTATGGCGACGTACTCTTCGACCGGGAGGCTCCCGGCACCGTCGAGGCGTTCCTCGCCGAGGCGCTGCTTCTCGTAAGGCGCGAGGTCGGCTTCCACGTCGCCTACTTCCACAACATGCGCCACGATGCGCTCGCCTATCCCTATTTCAGCCGCGAGCTCAGGTTCTTCCGGGGCGACGTCGCCCCTTACGTCGAGCTGACCGGGGACTTCGAGGGGTACCTCGACTCGCTCAAGCGCTTCAGGAAGAAGCAGAAGTCGGACACCCTGCGCCAGATCAAGCGGCTTTCCGAACTGGGGGAGCTGAAATTCAGCGTGGTGCCGGGCGAAGCGCCTGAGGCGCCCGGGGTGCTGCAGGCCTTCGTGGAGCAGAAGCGCTGGCGCTTCCACTCCTCCGGCGTGCACGGCGTCCTTTTCAAGCCGGGGTACGAGGAGTTCTACCGCGAGGAGCTGCGCCGCAACCCGAGCCTGCACCTTTGCTGTCTCACCCTGAACGGGGAGATCATCGCAACGCACCTGGGGTATCTCTACAAGAACAGGCTCTACTTCGTGATGCCGACCTACGACCACCGTTTCGGCAAATACTCGCCGGGACGCGTGCTGACCTACTACCTGATGCGCGCCTGCTTCGAAGAGGGTGTCGAGATCTTCGATTTCTGCATCGGCCCCGAGGAGTACAAGTACGAGTGGACCGACCGCGACGTCCCCATCACGAGCTTCGTGAGCGACGACCTGCCCGGGCGCCTCTTCATCGCGCTCAAGAAGGGGAAGATCCGGCTCGACGCGCTTTTGAACCGCATCAAGGGAGTGCATCCATGACGCCCCCGATGGTCTCCGTGGTCATAGCCGCGTACAACGCCGAGAAGTACGTTGGCCAGGCGATCGACAGCGTGCTGGCGCAGACCTACCCGGGCGTCGAGGTCATCGTCGTCGACGACGGCTCGACGGACCGGACCGCCGCCATCGTGAAGCGGTACGGGGCGCGGGTGCGCTACCTCTACCAGGAGAACGCGGAGCGCTCCGTCGCGCGCAACAACGGCATGAGGCAGGCGCGCGGCGCGTACCTGAACTTCCTCGACGCGGACGACCTCTTCGCCCCGGAAAAGCTCGCCGAGCAGGTCGCCTTCCTGGAGGAGCATCCCGAGTACGAGGTCGCCTATTCCCGCGTCGCATACTTCAGCGAGAGCGACGGCGCGAGCAGCGTCCCGCGCCGGAAGAGCCCGAGCGGTGACATCGCGGCCGAGCTTCTGTACGGCAACTTCATCACGGTGCACTCCCCGCTGATCCGGCGTGCGGCGGCGGAAAGGACGAACGGCTTCGATCCGGAGAATAACCGCTTCGAGGACTGGGACTTCCTCTTGCGCCTGGCCCTGTCCGGGGCGCGCTTCGGCTTCCAGGACCGGCTGCATGCGCGGGTCCGGCTGCACCCCCAGAACACCATCGGCGACGAGGTGAAGATGTTCGAGGCGAAGCTGCGCGTCGCGGAGCGGATCGCGGCATGCTACCCGGAGGAGATCGCACGGCGCTCGGTCGATGCCGCCGCACTCGTCGCCTTCCACAAGGCGGACTACGGCCGCGTCCTCATCCTTGCCGGACGGGCATCCGAGGGTTGCGCCATGATCGGCGCGGCGGCCGCATGCCGCTTCCCGCGCCGCTGGATCTACCTCGCCCTCAAGGCTGTGGCGGGGCTCCTCGGGGCTGGGTTCGTCGTCGCCGCGCAGCGGTGGTATGACCGGATCGTGAAGGGGAAACGGACCGCGAGAGGAGGCAGCGCGTGAAGATCGTCTTTATCGCACCGTTCGGCATCCGTCCCAAGGGGACGGTGATCGCCCGCATGGCGCCGCTTGCCGCTGAGCTGAAGGGGCGCGGGCACGATGTCGTCATCGTCGCTCCCCCCTACACCAACCCGGAGAGCTCTGGTACCACCGAAGTGGTGCGCGGGGTGACGGTGAAAAACATCCTCCTCGGCCCGAAACACAAGGCCCTGGCCGCGCCGTTTCTCGCCTGGCGCCTGTTCAGGGCGGCGCTCTCGGAAAAGCCGGACCTCGTGCACCTCTTCAAGCCGAAGGGGTACGGGGGGCTCGCCGCCATGCTCATGCTTTGCTGCGAGCGGCTCGGTATCCGCATCCCGCCTCTCTACCTGGACACCGACGACTGGGAAGGGAAGGGGGGGATGAACGATCTTTTGCAGTACTCAGCCGCCGAGCGCCGCCTCTACGCCTTCCAGGAACAGTGGATTCCGATGCGCGCCTGCGGGGTGACCGTGGCGAGCCGGGCGCTCGAGGCCCTGCACCTGGAGATGGGCATCGAAAGGGAGCGCCTTTTGTACCTGCCCAACTGCGTCGACGACCTCCCCCCCGGCGACGGCGTCAAGGTGCGCAGCCGCCTGGGCATACCCCCAGAGGCCCCGGTGCTGCTTCTCTACACCCGGTTCTTCGAGTTCAGCCAGGAGAAGCTGCACCTGATCTTTGCCGAGGCGCGGCGCAGGGTGCCCGGCGTCCGCTTCCTCGTGGTCGGGAAGGGGCGGCGCGGCGAAGAGGAGGAACTTCTGGCGGCGGCGCGCGAGGACGGCTTTGCCGATGCCCTGACGCTGGCCGGTTGGGTGGAGCCTTCCGAGCTCGGCGACTACCTGGCCGCGGCGGACCTCGCCATCTATCCCTTCGCCGATACGCTCTTGAACCGCTGCAAGTGCCCGGCAAAACTGACTGAGCTCTTGCGGGCGGGGGTCCCGGTGGTTGCCGACGCGGTGGGACAGATCGCGGAGTACATCGAGCCCGGCGTTTCCGGCATCCTTTGCGATCCGGACGACTGGCAGGGGATGGCGGAGCGCACCGTCGAGCTTCTTCTGGACCCGGCCGCGAGGGTGCGGCTTGGAGCGGAGGGGAGGCGCCACCTGCTGGAGCGCTTCAGGTGGAATATGTTTGCCGGGAAACTTGAATTGTTTTATAAATACCCGGTTGGCCGCCAGGTCCCGTAGCCATCCCTGCCGCCAAAGCCGGGGGACGCAAGAAGCGCCCGCCTCCCGGCTTCCACCGCACCAGCGCACATCTTCCCGTTGAGCCCCCTTGGGCAGGTTCCGGAGCACGCATGACCGACAGAAAGAAGGAGTTGTTGTTCCAGGGCGCACTGCTCGTGCTGCTCGTCGTTTTATTTTCGAAGGTCCTTTTCACCGGCAAGATCATCCGGGCCCCGGACATCATCAACGAGTTCTACTGGGGTGTTAAGGGGATCGGCGCCCAGCCGTTTTGGAAGCTCTTCGACATCAACCTCTCGAGCGCCGGTTGGGATATGTTCGTGAACTCCGGTTTCACCAACGAGGGTGGTGGCGTCGCCGGCCAGTTCCTGTTCACCCAGAAGCTGATCTTCTGGCTCTTCCCGGCACCGGCAAGCGTCGCGTGGTACATCGTTTTCCACCTTTTCGTAGGGGCGCTCGGCACCTACTGGTTCTGTCGCGCCCTCGGCTGCGGCCGCGCCGCATCCTTTCTCGGCGGGCTCGTCTTCGCCATCGCGCCGGAAAACGCCTCCCTGATCAACGCCGGACACGTGATGAAGATAGCCACCATCTCCATCGCCCCCTGGGCCTTTTTCCTGCTCGAGAAGGGATTCCGGTCCCGGCGCCTGATCTTCTTCCTCGGAACCGCCTTCATCCTCGCGGTCCAGTTCTTCCACGGCCACTGGCAGGTCGCCTACTACACCTGCCTCGCCATCGGGGTGTACGGCATCGCGCGTGCGCTGGTCATCGTATTCAACGACCCGGACGGCAAGAAGGAGTTGCCGCGCCTGCTCGGGCTGAACCTGGTACTGCTCGTCTTCTTCCTGACCACCGTCGCCATCTCGCTCGTTCCGCTCGCCAACTGGTCCAAGGAGACCAACCGCGGTGCGAACAGCGGGGCCAACGTCGTCTCCACTGCCGGGCAGACCGAGACGAAGGGGGGGCTCGCGCGCGAGGAGGCGATGGCCTGGTCCATGCCCCCCGAGGAGGCGGCCGCTTTCATCATCCCCGGCTTCTTCGGCTTCTCGCGCCAGGAGGCGGGGCCGAACCCTGCCAACATCGACTCCTACTACTGGG
>MTLC01000506.1_pt1 | contig 16213 bp, 12 predicted proteins | sample 1982451 | NCBI WGS metagenome assembly MTLC01 (sample SAMN05710165, study PRJNA340218) | biofilm metagenome | isolation source: sample SPH anode biofilm adapted to +100 mV | place: USA | collected 2012-02-03 | reverse complement strand
GGAGCGCGGCATCGGTTCCACCTGCACCAGGTACCCCTCCGAACGCTGCCAGACACCCCCCTGGACTGCCTCATGGTAGGCAAGGAGGTTGCGTCGCAGGGCTAGGATGAGGGAGAAGACGTGCTCCGGGACGCTCACCGACCAGTTGCGCACGTTGGAGACTGCGACACCGCGGCGGCGGCAGGCTTCGAGATCGACGTGATTGACCCCGGTGGCGGCGACTGCGATCAGGCGCAGTTGCGGCAGCTCGGCCAGGTGCTCCGCGGTGATGGCGACCTGGTCCGTGATGGCGACGGTGGCGTCGGCCAGGCGCTCCACCACCTCGGCTTCGCGCGTGTCCGGGTATTCCGTCCACCGGTGCGGGAAGCGCGGCGCGCGTAGCGGCACCGAAATGCCGCCGCGGTCTAAAAAGACGATCCGCTCCATCAGTGGGACATGAGGACCGGGATGGTCATGTGGCGCAGCACGTGCTTCGCGACGTCGCCGAGGACGTAGGTGCCGAAGTGCAGGTCGGCGTATCCCCCCATCACCAGGAGGTCGCTCCCCTCGTCAGACACGCGGTTCAGGAGCACGTCGCCGATGCCGAGCTCGGTGATGGCGCTCGTCTCGACCTGGGCCTTCACGCCGTGGGCGGCTAAGTAGCGCCGCAGCCCTTCCATGTCGGCCATCTCGTCGTTGCTCGGGTTCACCTCGAAGATGTGGGCCGACTCGGCGACCCGCAGCAGGGGGAGGGCATCGGTGAGCGCGCGCGAAGACTCGCGCCCGGTCTTCCACGCCACGAGGATGTTCCTGCCGACGCTCTGGTAGCGCCCGGCGTAGGGGACGATGAGGACCGGCTTGCCGGAGCCGAACACCACCTTTTCGGGGAGGAAATCGGTGGCGCGGCGCTCCGTGGAGCCGTGCTCGCTTTGTCCGACGATGACCAGGTCTGCGAAGGTGGCGTAGTGGCTGATCGCCTCAACGACGCCCCCGCCGAGCGCCTTGGCGTCCGCCGTTATCCATTCACCCTTCACGTCGGCGGCTCCCGTCTTCTCACGGAAAAGCTGCGCCAGCTCCTCGCCCGCCTCCTTGTCGTGCCCCCTCCGCATCGGGATCAGGGGATGCACCGCCACCTTGAGTCCCGTGATCGTCGCGCGGTGCCGTTTCGCCAGGTCGATGGCCAGTTCGAGCCGGTCCGCGGAATGTTCCAGGTTGTCCATGAAGACTAGTATCTGTTTCAACTCCATCTGGTGCGCCTCCTTGATGCGTGCGGGTGAGTTACTGGATGTATTGTGCTGCCGTCACCGGCCGGGTGAGCGCTTTGGGCCGGGCGAAGTTGCGCAACAGGTGTCCCTTGATCATCTCCTTGAAGTCCGCCTCCTGGTCACCCCGGTAGACGAGAGACGAGGCGATCTCGGCGGCGAGGATGGCGTAGCGGCATTTGGCCGGTAGCCGCTCCAGGCGCCCCTGGTACTGGGGCTCGCGCAGCATGGCGGGAAGGTGTGCGAGGATGGCGCTTTGGAAGACCGGCTCGTCGCACAGCTCCGGGTTTCTCTGGAAGAACGAGAAGAGGCGCGCATAGTGGCCGTTGATCTCGTGGCTTATGGCGTCGGAAATCTCGGTGTAGATGAAGCTTCCCCCCGCCTCGCGGTGGCGCCGGAAGATGAGCTCGGCTTCGTCGCGCGCCCGTCTTTCCAGGATCGTGAGCACGTCCCCCACGTAGCGCTCCTTGTGGGCCAGGAACTCCTCCTCGGAGAGCATGAGGTTCGCGATGATCTCGTAGGACGAGGAAATCACGCCGCACTTGTTGGCCGAGGCGTCGCGCATGATGACGATGCCGCGCCGCTGCATCTGGGTCCGCGCCTCCGGCGTGATGAAGGAATTCGCCCCCTCGACGATGGCGCGGGTGGTGGGGGTGCCGTCCTCGCGGAAAAAGCGCGGCCAGTTCTCGGCGTCGATGGTCTCGGGGCGCCCCCCGCCGGGGATGAAGAGGTCGGTCGGGACCGAGAAGAGGAGGTTTCCGAACTCGCGGTGGAACTGGTCCGTGGTCACCCACTGTTCCTGGACCCCCGCCCCGGTGCTGACGGCGCGCTTGAAAAGTTCGCGCAGCCCGTCGGTGCGCCGCTCGTTGCGGTACAGGATGAAGCCGCCGGGGTGCAGCCGGGCCGGATCGAAGGCGTCCAGGTCGTGCTTGAGGACGATGCGGGATAGTTCGCCGTGGTCCATCCCCTCGGGGTCGAAGATGGCGCCGGAACCGTCGAGGATCAGCTTGATGCACGCCTCGGGAGAGCGCTCGAGCATGATGCGCAGCGCGTTCCCCGCCACGTCGCCGCTAGGCCCTCCGGTGAACTTCACGCTGAAGCGGTCGCGCCTTATGTCGATGCCGAGTTGCTGCATGGCGGTCTCGGCGAACTGCATCACGCCGGTCGAGGTGACCCCGTACTCCTTGTGGTTGATCCCGACCCGCTTGCTGGAGATGAGGCCGATGCCGAGCAGGTAGCCGCGCTTTAACGACTGGCGCGCGATCATCTCGATCATCACGTCGTGCATGTTCTCGTCCGGGCCTAGCTCGATCGGCTCGTCCTCGCCGTAGTAGTCGACGACGCGCGGGTCGCGGGCCTGGCCGTTCTCGGTGACGAAGATGTCCAAAAAGGCGTTGATGAAGCCGAACTGCAGCTTGTAAAGGCGCTGGGTGGAGAGGTCGCGCGCCTCGAGGCGGGCGGCGTCGAGCACCACCACCATCTTCGAGCCCCCCTCGTAGATGTCCTTGTTCTTCAGGTGCTGGGTGTGGGCGAGGACGTACACCTCTCGGAAGAGGGTGCTCGCCGAGGTGACGTACTCGTCGCGATTCCTCGTGACGATGGTGCGCCAACCACCCCGGGCGATGTCGGAGAAGCCGATGTGGTAGCCGCTGCCGTAACGCCCGAAGAAGAAGGTGATGCGGAACGGGAGCTCCGGGGGGAGGTCGGCGGTGAACTCCGGTGCCAGCTCGGCCAGGTAGGCGGGGTCGAGCCGGAAGGCGAGGGCGTGCTTCTCGCGCACGTAGAAGTTCGTCTTCAGTGTGTTCCTTATGAAGGTGATGGCGCAGCGGAAGATGGCGCGGCGCAGGTCGTCGATGTAGCGGTGCCCAGTGTTGTAGGACTCGACGAAGCGGACCGTCTCCTCGAGCGTCTTCCGGTAGAACTCCTCGCGCAGGGAAAGCCCCGGCTGGAAGCGGATCCTGAAAAGTTTCGCGAGCTGGAGCGCGATGTCCGGGTGCGAGTGGAAGGCGAGCATCACGTCTTCGTAGCCGTACGGGTCGGGGTGGTGATGGGCGAGGTTCGTGTGGCAGAAGGCGATGAAGGCGTTTACGAGCGACGCTTCCTCGCCGGTCATCACGCGGCTCGTGACGAACTCGCGGTAGGTCCTCGAGGCGGTGGAGAGGATCTGGGTGTTGTACAGCTCCATCTGCAGCCGGTCGAAGAGCTCGCTCCCCTTGGAGAGAAGCGGCGCGTCGGGGCGCTTCCTGACGTAGAAGGTGCCGAGGAAGTAGGGATGCACGCCGTTGGAGATGGTGAGGCAGTAGGCGCGCTGCACCCCGAAGCCAAGACGGTTGAAGACCTCCATGGTCTGCAAGAGGAAGTCGTTCTGCGGCGGATTGCCCACCGCGAAGAGGACGCGGGTTTCGCTGTCGAGCCCAAGGTCGTCGGTCTCCTCCACGTCCAGGAAAATGCCACCCTGGCGGTTCCCTTCCTGGAAGACCCAGAGGATCTGGGCCACCCGGTTCGGGGGGGAGATGCGCACGTACTGCTCGTTGTTGAGCCACAAAAGGCGCAGTAGCGCGTCGAGCTGGCTCAGATCGAAGAGGGGATAGCGCGTTTTCAGCGCCTCCTCGATGCCGGCGCGCAGCTCGGCCGGGATCTCGGGGGCAGGGGCGTCGGCGATCTCGCTGTGCTCCTTGCGGTCGAAGTCGAAGCGCTGCACTTCGAGCCCCTGGGAAAGCCCCGGCACCGCCCCCTTCGAGTGGGTGAACTCGGCGTAGGAGATGTCGCGCTCCTGCAGGGTGCGCAGGGTGTCGTAGAGCGAGCCGGGGCGGTTCAGGCGGGCGAGGATCAGGGTCTTCGCCCGGTCCGCCACGGTGAGCCGCTGGTTCTGCGCCAGGGTCTTGAGCCCCACGGCGAGGGCGTGCACCGCCTCGGACTCCTCCTTCATGGTGATGAAGAAGTAGGAGTCCATCTGCGCCTTGAGCCAGGCGAGGTTCTCCCTGGACCTCGCGTCGCTTTCGGCGATGAGGCGGTCTACTGCTGCCAGGAGGTTCTGGTCGGCGCTTGGGCGCATGGCTACCCCTCGAGGACCGGCAAAAGTCCTTCCATTTCAGGCTTGAAGACGCTCCAGACCCGTTCGCGCAGCTGGGCCAGGAAGTCGTGGGTGATGAACTTCGGGAGCGTCACCTTGTGGTTCGGGTCGTCCATGACCTGCGAGGGGAGGGTGTACTCCTCGTGCTCGTGGAAGCCCTGGCGCAGTTCGAGGGCGAGCCCGCGCAGGTAGGCGCGGCGTACGCTGGCGACGATGTCCGCCGAGGCGATCTCGAGCCCCGCCGCTTCCTTCACCGCGCGCACGATGATGTCGTGGCCGATGCCGACGCCGACGAACTTGCACAGGCCGATCATGTCGTAGCCCACCTGCAACAGGCCGCCGCTCGTGATCGCCTGCACCCACTCGTCCAGGGAGTGTTTCCCTTCTTTGGCGAGCATCATGTGCGTCCCCATGGACATGTGCCCACCGGCGATGGCGAAGATGTAGCCGGGGTTCGTGTCCGGGAGGTAGGCGGGAAGTTCCAGCCCCTTCACGTGCATGGCGTAGGCGGTCTCGCCGAGCGCCTCGGAGAGGCGCTTCACGCCACGCCCGAGTTCTGGGTAGAGGCCGCGCCCGGCGCCGTCGATGAGCGCCGCGATTTTCTCGTAGTCGCCGAAAACGGCGCCGTTCAGGATCGGAGCCTCCGAGTGGCGCTCGTTGTAGTCGAGCAGGTAGGCGATGGTGGTGCCGAGCGAGATGGCATCCATGCCGAGGAGGTCGCAGCGGTGGATCAGGTCGCAGACTTCCTTCGGGTTGTGCACGCCGAGGTTCGAGCCGAACAGGATGAGCGGCTCGAAGTCGAACTTCGCGGCGAGCTTGCCGCGGCTGCCGTCCTCGTTTTTGTGGAAGAGGTTGTTGTGGCAGCGGATGCCGCAGCGGTGGCAGGCCTCGGTGGCGACCTCGAACTCCCTCTCCACCTCGTCGCGGAACAGGCGCTCGACGTTGTCGCACCCCTTGGGGCGGAAGTTGTTGAGCGGCACGGCGTGGAAGACCTGCAGCACCTCGATGTTGGCCCAGGTGCCCCCACCGCCTCCCTGGCTGGTCGGCTGAAAGCGCGCGCTCCCGCCGCTTTTGAGGATGTCGCGGTTCACGTCGCGGATCTCGGGGGTGATCTTCTGCAGCTTGTCCGGGCTCTGGGCCACGATGGCGAGGAGGTTTTTGTACCCCATGAGGCTCCCCATGCCGCCGCGCCCGGCGAAGCGGCTCTTCGGCTCCCCGGATTTCAGCTCGTTGTCGGTGCTCATGACAACGGCACCCATGTAGTTCGTCTCCCAGTTCTCACCCGCCGGGCCGATGGCCGCGAAGTGGGCGTCCGGGTACTCTGCGGCAAGCGCCATGATCTTCGCGTGACCGGTTAGGCCGATCAGATGCCCGGCAGGCTTCAGCTCGACCTCGGGGCCGTTCGCCCCTTCCCTCAGCACCGCGTACACCGGGGTCTCGGAGCGGTTCTCGAAGATCACCTCGTCGAGGCCGGTCCACTTGAACTTGTTGCCGAAGTTGCCGCTGCCGGTGGACCACATGGCGCCGGGGCGCCCGGTGCCGGACTGCTTCAACGGGCTGTAGCCGGAGAAGTAGCTGCGCATCCCGGTCATCACGCTGGTGCCGGTCAGCAGGCCGGAGTTCAGTATCAGCGGGTTTTCCGGGGAGTAGGCGCGAGCTATGTCGCGCTCGGCCAGGATCTGGAAGCTCCTGCCGAAGCCGCCGAGGACGTCCTCGAGGTTCCTGCAGGGGACCGCGGCGAAGTCGGCGCGGCCGGTGGCGAGGTCGATGGTGCAGCGCTGGTAGACCACGCTTGCGGGATCGGTGCTCATCATTTTGTTGTCGCTCATATCTTTTTGCTCCGCAAAGTCCGTTTTAGTCAGCGGTTGTGGTCACGGAGACGATCTCCCGAAGACGGCGAGCCAAACTTCCAGGTTCCCTCATCCGGCTATCGACCCCTGTCGTTTTTATCCACCCTCCCTCTCCCTCCGGGAGAGGGGCGGGGTGAGGGCGTTGCAACGAAGAGAGCCCTTGCTCTCGGTGCTACCCTCCCCCCATGCGGGGCAAAAAGGAGAGCACGTCGCCATCCTGCACCATCTCGTCCCAGGCCGCGTGCAGCCCGTTCACGAGGACGGTTCCCACGTCGTTTCTGGGAAGCCCCAACTGCTCCACGATGGAGGCGACCTTCTGCCCCGGGGTGCATTCCCACTCCGCCTCTTCGAAAAGCTTCCAGCGCAGGGAAGCGTAGAGTTTGATCCTGATCTGCATCCTTCAAACCTCGTCGCTAAAAGGTAAAAAGCCCCCGTCAGGCCGCACGGCTCCCATACAGGCGCCGGGAGTGACCCGGCGCCTTCCGGAAGGCGGTTTCAGGGAGTCTGAAAGGAACGTGTTTTCTCGTGTGGTTGGTTAGAAGCCGAGGTAGGCCTCGCGGATGGAGGCATCGGCTTCGAGGTCGTCGCCGGTCCCCTGCCCCACGATGCGCCCGTTCTCCATGACGTAGCAGTAGTCCGCGACCTTCAGGGTCTGGTGCACGTTCTGCTCGACGAGGAATATGGTGAGCCCGGCATTGTGCAGCTCCTGGATCACCTTGAAGACCTCCTGCACCATGATGGGCGCGAGACCAAGGCTCGGCTCGTCGAACATGATCACCTGAGGGTCCTGCATGAGCGCGCGGCCGATGGCCACCATCTGCTGTTCGCCGCCGGAGAGGGTCTCGGCGGTCTGGGTGCGCCGCTCTTCCAGGCGCGGGAAGATCTCGTAGACCCGCTTCAGGGTCTGCTGGCGCTTGCCGTGGGCCCTTTTGAGGTAGGCCCCGACCAGGAGGTTCTCCTCCACGGTCATCTTCGGGAAGAGCTGGCGCCCCTCGGGGACCAGGGTGATGCCGAGGTCGACCACCTTGTGCACCGGCATGCCGGTCACCTGGGTGCCGTTGTAGTGGATGGTGCCGTTCGCGGTCGGGATCAGGCCGCAAAGCGCCTTGAGGGTCGTGGTCTTGCCGGCGCCGTTCGCACCGATGAGCGCGACGAGCTGCCCCTTGGCCACCGAGAAGGAGATGTTCCAGAGGGCCTGGATGTCGCCGTAGTTGACGGAGATGCCGTTGACGTCGAGTAGATTCATGCTGCTTCCTCTCCAAAGTACGCTTGTACCACGTGCGGATCGCTGGAGACCTCGGCCGGGGTCCCCTCGGCGATCTTCTTGCCGAAATTGAGCACCACCAGGCGGTCCGAGATGTTCATGATGACGCGCATGATGTGCTCGACGATGAGGATGGTGAGCCCCTGCGCCTTGAGCTTCATGATGAGCTCGACGGTGCGGTCCGCCTCGGTCGGGTTGAGCCCCGCCACCACCTCGTCCAAAAGGAGGAAGGAGGGGTCGAGGGCGAGCGCCTTGCTGATCTCGAGGCGCTTTCTGCCCGCCAGGGTGAGCCCTGCCGCGGAGAGGTGGGCGCGGTCGGCAAGACCGGTGGTCTCGAGCACCTGCCAGGCGTGGCGCTCCGCGTCCGCCTTCTTCGGGTGCTTGAGGAACGAGGCGATGGTGACGTTCTCGAGCACGGTGAGCCCGGCGAACGGCTTTACCACCTGGAAGGTGCGCCCGATGCCGACCCCGGCCAGGTGGTAGGGGGGCTTGCCGGAGATGTCGTTACCCTGGAACACCACGCTACCCTTGGTGGGGGCGTAGTAGCCGGAAATGACGTTGAAAAGGGTGGTCTTGCCGGCGCCGTTGGGGCCGATGAGACCGACGATCTCGCCTTTCTCGACGCTGAAGCTCACGTCGTCGACCGCGGTGAGGCCGCCGAAACATTTGGTTACCGAATTAACCTTGAGGATGGGTTCAGTCATGATTAGTTCCCCTCTTCCGGTACTGCCACGGCGGAGAGAACCGCGGGTTCCGATGCCGGTTCAGGCTTTTGCTGCGGCCTGGCCACCGCCTTGCGTTTGACCAGGGTGCCCCAGAGGCCGTTGGGTATGAAGATGACGCTGATCGCGATCAGCGCGCCCAGGATGATCAGGTAGAGAAGCTGGAAGTCGGACAGGTACGCCCAGAAGATGGTCTTGAAGGCGAAGATGAGGATCGCGCCGAGCGCCGGTCCGAAGAGCGTCCCCATGCCGCCGAACACCACCATGACCACGGCCTGGTCGCTCACCAGGTCCCCCAGCGTGGAGGAGGGGTCGATGAAGGTGATCCAGTAGGCGTAGATGCCGCCCAGGATGCCGGTCGGGATCGCCGAGAGGATGAAGGACTGCATCTTCAGCATGGTCGGGTTGAGTCCCAGCGCCTTCGCCCCTTCCTCGTCCTCGCGGATCGCCTTCAGCTTGAGCCCGAAGGGGGCGCGCTCCAGGAGGTACCAAAGGACCAGGAAGATCACCCCGACGGTGATCAGCATCAGGTAGTAGAAGAACAGCGGGTTCAGGAAGGCCTCGAGGCGCATGCCGTCCGGGCCGCCGGTGAACTCGACGTTCAGGGCGAGCTGCTGGATGGCGCGCGAGAGTGCCCAGGTGGCGATGGCGAAGTAGGCACCCTTGAGCCGGAGCGTCGGGATCCCTGCGATGAGCGCGGTCAAGGCGGCCGTCACGCCGCCGAGCGGAAGCGCCGCCCAGAAGGGGAGGTGCGCCTGCATCATGAGGATGCCGATGGTGTAGGCGCCGATGCCGAAGAAGGCGCCGTGACCGAAGTTCAGGTAACCGGTGTAGCCCGCGATGACGTCGAAGGCGATGGCGAGCCCGATCCACATGATCCCCTCGGTGAGGACGCGCAGGACGAAGGTGTCGTGCACGACGAGAGGCAGGATCAACAGGGCTGCGGTGATGATGGCGAGGATGGCTGCGCCGCGACTGGTTTTCATGTCAGACCCCCTTGCCGAACAGCCCGCGCGGGGAAATCAGCAGGATGATGTAAAGGATGACGAACACGGCGAGCAGGGTGTGGCTCGGGTTGAAGTAGATCATGAAGATCGACTGCACGAGGCCCAGAAGAAGCGCCGCCCAGGGGACGCCGGCCAGGTACCCCATGCCGGCTAAGACCACCACGAAGAAGGCGAAGATGGTGTACTCGTTCCCCATCTGCGCGCCGATGGAAAGGATGCAGCCCAAAAGCACCCCGGTCATCGCGGAGATCCCGACGTAGATGCCGTAGACGTAGGAGCCGGTGCGCTTCGCGTTCACCCCCATGAGACCCGCGGCATCCTTGTGCTGTGCCAGCGCCCGGACGCCGAGGCCAAAATTGGTCTTTTTGAGGAGGTAATGCAGGATCAGGGTGATCGCCACAGCGTAGGCAAGCCCCATGAGGCGCACCGTCGGGATGGTCACGGTGAGGCCGATGGAGTCGAGGTTGAAGGACCCCTCCGAGAACGCCGACGGGATCGAGTTCGAGTAGAAGCCGAACGCGGTGAGGGCGAGCCCGCGGAACATGATGGCCAGGCCGAAGGTGAAGACGAGCCCCATCAGGAAGGGGTTCCCCTTGGTGCCCGAGAGCACCCGGTGGATCACCGGTTGGACCAGGTAGCCGACCCCGAAATAGATGACGAAGATGACCGGAAGGAAGATGAAGGGATCGAGACCGGTCCATTTGTTCAGGTAGTAGCCGGTGAAGGCCCCGAACATGATCCACTCCCCGACGGCGAAGTCGATGACGTGCATGACCCCGTAGGTGAGCGAGAAAGCGATGGCGATGGTGATGTAGATCCCGCCCAAAAGAATCCCGTCGGTCAGGGCTTGTGGCAGCAGTTCCATCATAAAGCGAGTCCTCCAGCGTTGCGATTAAAGCAAATGCGGCAGTTACTTCATGGGGGCCGCGGGACGGCGTATCACCGGCACCGCGGCCTCAACAGTCCCTGCCGGTGCGGTGACCGGCAGGGGCGCTTTGTTTCATCTTCGAGGCTTAGCGGGATTTCCACTCCTTCATCGGGTACTGGGCGGCCGCTTCCACCGAGGCCTTCGGGCCAACCGTCTTGATCTGGCCTTTCTGGATCTGGATGGTGAGCGGGTCGAGGCCGACGTTGGCGTGGTAGAACTCGCCGGAGGTGGCGAACTTCACGCGGCCGTAGAAGGTCTGGACGTCGATCTGCTCGAGCGCCTGCACGAGTTTCGCGCGCATCGCCTCGTCCATGCCCGGCTTCGCGCCGACCTTCTGGAGTGCGGTCTGGAAGGCGATGCCTGCCGCGGAGCAGCCACCCTGGGTGTAGTCGCCCGGGTTCTTGAAGGCCTTCTGGGAGGCGGCGGCGTAGGCGGAAGCGGTCGGCCAGAGCACCTTGCTCTTGGTCTTGGCGGTGCCGGTCCAGCAGGTGGTGCCGAAGATCTGCTCGCCGTCTTTGCCTACCGCGTCGGTGAACGCCTTGTCGGTGATGCCACAGTGCATGAGGAGCGCTTTCGGGGTGTAGCCGATCTGCTTGAGCGCTTTCACGAACTTCACGTGCTCCTCGTCATGGCCGCCGAAGGCGATGACGTCGGGCTTCATGCTGCGCACTGCGGAAAGAAGCGGGGTCATGTCCTGGCCGGAGGGGACGATGCTGAACTTGACGATCTTAAGCTTCGCTTTCTCGGCTGCGGTCTTGTAGGCCTCTGCGGTCGCCTTGGAGAAGGCGTCGTTGGAGCCGATGATGGCGATGGTCTTCGGAGCAGGCTTCAGCTCGGTAAGGGTCTTGATGGAGGTGGCGCCGGTGAAGTTGATCGGGGGGATGGTGCCGAAGGTGTACTTGAACTTGTTCTTCCAGATGAGCGGGCTCTCCGCGGAGCCGGTGATCATCGGGACCTTGTACTTGTCGACGACAGGTGCCACGGCGAGGGTTACGCCGGAGGAGTAGGGTCCGAGGATGAAATCGACCTTCTCCTGGGTGATCAGCCTCTCGGCTGCCGCTGCGCCGGCGGCGGGGTTGCTCTGGGCGTCGGCGTAAACCAGTTTCACCTGGTACTTCTTGCCCTGGACCTCGATGCCACCCTTGGCGTTCACTTCCTGGGCCCAGAGGTCGTAGCCGCGCTTGGTGATGTTGCCGCCGGTCACGAGGTCACCCGAGAGCTCGGTGATGACGCCGATCTTGTAGAAGTTCCTCTGTTCCGCGTGGACCGGGATGGCCACGAAGAGGGCCGCGATGAGCAGCAGTACCCTGACGAATCCAAACTTCATTGTGCTACCTCCTGTTTGTGATGTTGCGATTAGAGTTCGGCCAGCGTTGCATTGCATTACATCCGGTGCTCGCGGCGCTCAGGCAGACGACGTCGGCTGTCGGCGACCGAAGGAGACCCGGCCCGCACCCTCGGCGCAGGTTGGCCGTATACAGCAGAAAGCATGCCAAGGAGTCGGCGTCGGGGGAAAAGTGGGCGGCGATGGAGACTTTGGGGCGGGAAATCGCGCTCCGTGGGGGCTGCACAGGGTTGCCCGCAGAAAAACGCACCGTGGCGGTGCGCCGTGTTTCGGCGGAACGGTTCCGTGGCGGGCAGGAAAATATTCACATCTGAATAACGAAAGGGTGTCCGTATACGGGCGGGGTGCCCGCTATGCGGTCAGTCCGTAGCGCTTGAGCTTCCGGGCTATGGTCGGCTGGCTAACGCCGAGCGCCTGGGCGATGTCGGCCTGGCTGCCGTGGGCCTCCGCCGCCTGCGCAAGGAGCGCCCTTTCAGTACTTTCGAGCACCTGCGGCAGCGTCATGGTCTCGGGCCACTGCGCCGGCACCGTGTCGCCTGCGACATCCCCCTTGGCGACATCGGCGGGGAGGTCCTGCAGGCTGATCACCTCGGTTTCGGTCATGACGACGAGGCGCTCGCAGAGGTTCATGAGCTCCCTCACGTTACCGGGGAAGGGGTAGCCTAACAGGGTGTCGCAGGCCGCGCGGGAGAGGCGTTTGCGGGTCTTGTGTTTCTTCGCGTACCACTCGATGTAGTGGAGGATGAGGGGGAGCAGGCATTCCTTGCGCTCCTTCAGGGAGGGGACGTGAATCGGGATCACCTTGAGGCGGTAGTAGAGGTCGAGGCGGAACTTCCCTTCCTCGACCATCTGCTCGAGATTCCGGTGTGTTGCGGCGAGGATGCGCACCTTCACCTCGCGCGGCCGGGTGCTGCCGAGGCGCATGATGGTGCCGTCCTCCATGAAGCGCAATAGCTTCACCTGCGAGGGGAGGGGGAGTTCGGCGATCTCGTCGAGGAAGAGGATGCCGCCGTCGGCGAGCTCGAAATAGCCCGGTTTCCCGCCGGACTGCGCACCGGTGAAGGCACCCTTGTCATAGCCGAAAAGCTCCGATTCTATGAGGGATTCCGGGATGGCGCCGCAGTTGATCTTGATGAGCGGCTTGTCGGCACGCTCCGAGTTCTTGTGGATCAGGTCGGCGAAGAGCCCCTTGCCGACCCCGGAGGGGCCGAGGATGAGCACCGTCGATTCCACCTTGCTCACCTTGAGCGCCTGGCGCAAAGCCTTCAGCATGGCGGGGCTTTTTGCGATGATCTGCTGGTTTTCCAGCTGCTGTTCCTGCTGCATCTCGAGCATCTGGTTGCGGAACTGGTCCTTGATCGCCTCCTGGTCCTCGAGCTCGCGCTGCAGGTCGTCGATTTCCGTTATGTCCCGCTCACTTACCACGATGCGGGTGATGCGGCCTGCGGAATCGTAAACCGGGGTCGCCGTGGTGATGAGCTTTTTCCCCTCGCGCGACTGCAGAAGGTTCACCCGCGAGCGGGTGCGGAGCACCTCGAGCGTCGCGGAACGGTCGAAAACCCGCTGGTTTACCAGGTCGCGCATGTTGCGCCCCACCACGTCTTTTGCCTGCACGTTGTTGATGCGCTCGGAGGCGGGGTTGATGCGCACCACGTTCGCGTCGGCGTCGCAGATCCAGAGCCCGTCCGAGGAGGAGTCGATGATGGTGTCCAGTTCCCGGGTAAGTTCCTGGAAAAACTCCATCTGTTTCGCCATGTCCTCGAGCTCGGTGCTTTCCACGAAGACGCAGACCGCGCCCACCTGCTCCTGGTCCAGGAGCATCGGGCTCACCCGAACGAGGAAGTTCGACTCGATGCCGCGCACCGATATTTCCGCGTTGTTCCGGGAAGTTCCCAAAAGGCGCTGCGCCACCTTGGGCCAGAGCTCCGGGAGGACGTCGTTCAGGTGCACCCCCTGGAAGGCACCGAACCCCTCGCGGACGGCCCGGTTGGCGAGGATGATCATCCCCGAGGTGTTGACGGCGAGGATGCCTACCTCGACGGCGTTCACCATGGCCTGGTAGAAGTGGTCCGAGCGTAAATCACCGTTGCCTAAAAAACCGATCAGTTCCACAGGGTTGAGCGAGCTGTTCACGGGCTGCGTCTCCTTCTTCCCGGCTCATTTTGCGAGTGTTGCAAGCCGCTGAGGCGGTTTCGCGACGGTCGTTCACGGCGTCGCGGACGGGGGTGTTTCGGCGCATTATGCAGAATTGAATCAAATATTCAAGGATAAATAAAAATGAGCCTCAAACAGTCACTGCCCTTCATACCACTGTCACAATCCTAAGTCCTTATTTTTCGCGTATGACATTTTCCGCTCTTTAACAGGGAAATCCCTAGGCTCCTGTCTGTGCCCGCATGTGCAGATACATAGGTGCTCCATTGTATAAGGTTCGGTTCGTGTCTCAGCCGTGTTTACCTTTACGTCAAATCCCGATTTATGACTGGGCGCGGGCAGACGGCGGGTGCTTGGTACGGTCCTTGTAGTGGGGGATATTCCGACGACGCATTCTCATGCCGTCCGTGCCGATCCGCCACGTGGGCCGGTGTCCTCATCGAGCGACCCCGGCAGTCACAAATACTAGGCAAAGGAGCTGTATCCATGACCGCTGGTAACGAACAACTGATGGAGTTACGCAACCAACATGTTCCCGGAGGGGTCGCGCTTTTGAGCAACGCCTTCATCGCCAAGGCCCAGGGGGCCATCATGACCGACGTCGATGGGCGGGACCTGATCGATTTCGCCGGGGGGATCGGCGTCAACAACGTGGGGCACAGCCACCCCAAGGTCGTTAAGGCGATCCAGGAGCAGGCAGAGAAGTTCATCCACACCTGTTTCCATGTCGCTCCGTACCAGGGGTATGTCGAGCTCGCGCAGCGTCTAAACGAGCTTGCTCCGGGCAGCTCCGAGAAGAAGACCATGCTGGCCAACTCCGGCGCCGAGGCGGTCGAGAACGCCATCAAGATTGCCCGCTACGTGACCAAACGTCCCGGGATCATCTCCCTTGAGAACGGCTTCCACGGCCGCACCCTGATGACCATGACCCTCACCTCCAAGGTGAAGCCTTACAAGTACGGTTTCGGTCCCTTCGCGCCGGAGAGCTACCGCATCCCGTCCGCCTACTGCTACCGCTGCCCCTACGGTGAGACCTACCCGAGCTGCCAGTGTGCCTGCGCGCACAAGCTCGACGAGTTCTTCACCGGTTACGTGGCTGCCGAGCAGACCGCGGCGGTGATCATCGAACCGATCCAGGGTGAGGGCGGCTTCGTGACCCCGCCGAAGGAGTACTTCGAGATCGTGCAGGGGATCTGCAAGAAGCACGGCATCCTGCTCATCATCGACGAGATCCAGAGCGGCATGGGGCGTACCGGCAAGCTGTTCGCCATCGATCACTGGGGCATCGAGCCCGACATCATCACCACCGCCAAGAGCCTCGCAGGCGGCATGCCGCTCTCCGCGGTAACCGGCCGCTCCGAGATCATGAGCCTGCCGCACGCAGGCGGCCTGGGCGGCACCTATGGCGGCAACCCGCTCTCCTGCGCTGCGGCCCTTGCCGTCCTAGACATCTTCCTCAAAGACGGCCTGCTCGAGCATTCCGTGAAGCTCGGCGACCAACTGCAGGAGCGCTTCGCGAAGATGCAGGAGCAGTACGAGATCATCGGCGAGGTGCGCGGCAAAGGGCCCATGCTCGCCCTCGAGCTCGTGCGCGACCGCAACACCAAGGCCCCGGCCGGCGACCTGGCGAAGAAACTGGTCAAGCTCTGCTTCGACAAGGGGCTTGTCATCCTCTCTTGCGGCGCCCTCGGCAACGTGGTCCGCCTGCTGATGCCGCTCGTTATCACCGACGAGCAGCTGGAGCGCGGCCTCGCCATCCTAGAGGAGTCCCTGGCAGAGGTGAACGCAGAGATCTAACGCAGCTGCGGCGGCAACAATACGGCAACGGCAGTGTCCGGCATCTCACCGTTGGGGGAAGAGGTGCACAGGCACTGCCGTTGTCGTTTGTAGCGCGAAACGTAGGCCTCGATCCCGGGTGGAGCATGACCTGTTAGTGATGATGGCGAGCTGGGTCCTTGCCAAGGCCGCGTTGCAAATGGCATAGTGTGCGAGGCAGTCAAAGGTGAGAAAGGAGGTGGCGCATGACCGGGAAGAGCGAACCGCGGCACACGGTGATAGTTGGTTGTCTGGTCCGCAACGCCGAGAATCAGGTCCTGCTGATCCGCCACTATAGGCGCGGCTGGGAGATTCCCCAGGGGCACGTCGAAGAGAGCGAGAACCTCGTCGATGCCGCGAAGCGTGAGGTGGCGGAGGAGGCGGGGGTGAACGCCGAGATCGGTCCGCTAGCCGCCATGTGGTCCATGGTCTCGCCCAGCTCCGTGCTCATCTTCGGTTTTCTTGGGCGCTACCTTAGCGGGGAGCTAAACCCGACCGACGACAGCGAGGAAGCCGTCTGGGTTTCCGAGGAAACCGCCCTCGAAATGGTGGTGAGTCCCACCATGAGACAGCGGTTGGAGGCCTTGCTGTATTACGACGGCAGGGTCAGCTACCGGTCCTACTCGTTAAAACCCTACCAGTTGCACCTTGAGCGCGACCTGCTCTCCTGGCCCGACCCCACCCCGTAGGACGGGCCCCCGCCGCCTGCAAAATCCGGCTGTGCTATCGTCGGCCCAGCCGCTTCCTTCATGCATGATCCCGCACTCCGCAGTCACAGTCACAGTCATAGAGTGCGCCTCCACACTCAGCAGCC